>VFQN01000918.1_pt1 | contig 52374 bp, 48 predicted proteins | sample 3512371 | NCBI WGS metagenome assembly VFQN01 (sample SAMN10412370, study PRJNA504923) | tailings metagenome | isolation source: Replicate 2 from Balatoc abandoned mine | place: Philippines: Itogon, Benguet | collected 2017-08-28
TCGGCAGCCTGACCGTGCCGGGTCATGTCTGGCGGACCCTGCAACGGCTGGGGGCATGGGTCGAGCCGGTGCTGGTGGCGGAATGGGCCCGGCTGGTACGGGCTTATGGCGAGCGGATGGGGCGGCCGGTGGCGTTGGGCGAGGTCGAGGCAGCCTTGGCCTGGCTCGATCCGGCGCGCGATACCCAACTGGCCAGGACGGTGGCCAAGCGCCTGCTGGAGCAGGGTCAGCACCTCTCGTGCGTCTGGACCGGCGTCCCGCTGAACTTGGGCATGCTCGACATCGACCACTGCCTGCCCTGGTCAGCCTGGCCGTGCGGGGATCTCTGGAACCTGCTGCCGGCCAGCCCAAGGGTGAACCAGCATCTCAAGCGTGATCGGCTGCCATCAGCGGCTGCCCTGGCCGGCGCACGGGAAGGGGTCATCGGCTGGTGGGAGCAGGCGTGGTGGGCGGATCCGGCCTTGCGGGCTCGGTTCGTGCGGGAGAGTGCGGCGGCCCTGCCCGTTCCGGTCGATGCCTCGCCCATAGAGATTTTCATGGCACTCGAATGGCGTCGGCTACGGCTGCGGCTGGACCAGCAGATACAGGAGTGGAGCGGTGCCAGTTAGTTGAAGGATATAGTAGAAACAAACCCTAAGAAAACAACAGATCCACAAGCAGGGTCGACGTTACCGCCACGCCGGTCTGCTTCAGCGCGTCCTTGGAGGCCATCTTGCCGCTCAAGACGTTGTGGGTGGCCAGGGCGGCGATCATCAGTCCTGAGCTGGCTGGCACATCCAGATCCGGTTGTCGTGCCGTAGCCGACAACTGATCGAACGTGTCCTGCACGTCCTGGCCAAGCTCTGCGTTGGAGAAGCCTGAGGACCCCGCCATCGCCAGCTCGGTTGCGACCTCCTCGGTGGTCAGCACAGAGATGTCCGGATAACGCTCGAGATGCTCGCGGATCGGCCCGGTGCTGCCGGTAGCCTTCAGTTGGTAGACGCCGGTATCGATGCCGTCGCTGCTGATGACGACATCCGCGCCTGGATGGTTGGTTGCCGGAAACAGGCGAGCCGTGATCCCGTCACCGTCACCGTTCTCGCCAGCGACGTACTTGAGTTCGTGGTAGATGCCTTTGACGTTGTTGGCGAGACCACGCAGCGACGCCTCGTCCATGCCCCAGATGTAGGCGCCCATCTCCGCGAGCGGCATCGTCGCCAGAGCGCCGCTGGAGCGGCGCAGCGCTTCAACGACCAGCTGCTCGTCGGCCGACAGCTGCCCAGTCGCGTTGTTCATGAGCTTGGCCAGGACGGTGGCTACCGCCACGGCGGCTGCCATGGGTTCAGGCTTCAGGCGCACCATGCGGCAAGTTCCCTGGTCAGCTGGTCGAGATCCTGCTGGCGCAGCCTGATCTGGATCCCGTTCTTGAAGTTCAGGGCCTTGGAAGCCCGCTGGTCCTTGTACTGCCGCAGCCGCTCGACCAGCGGCGCCCATGCCTGGTCCAGAACAAACCTAGCCTCGGCCTTAGCTACTGGATTGCTCGAAGCCCGTTGCTCGTGAAAGGCTTTGGCCAGGCCGAGACAGGCCAGGACGATCGCCTTCTCCTCGTCGCTCAGCTGCTCTTCCGGGCGTCGCTGGCCGTTCCACTTGCGCAAGGCATAGTAGCCGATCGCGAGGCCGATCCCGCCGGTCATCACGCTGCCGGCGAAGACTCCGCCGCCCACCAGCGATCCCAGCCAGAACAAGGTGGCATTCGAGGCAGCCGCACCGGAAAGGCTAGCGATGGCGGTACCAGTCGAGGCGGAACCGAAGGTGCCGATCAGGCCAAGGATGCCGGTCGCACCGGCGGCTCCCGCACCTTTTGCGATGATGGCGCTAACCAGCCTGGAGGAGTCCTTGGGCGGCATCTGCTGGATGTGGGCGACGGTCTTTGTCAGCGCCTGTTCGGCCCGGGCAAGCCATTGTTCATCCATCGCATCACCACCTGGCACGGCATCATGCTGCCCAAGAAAGCCAAGAAGTACCATGTCATTCGCGGAAATCTACAGATTTAGATTTGCGTCAAGCAAGATCAGTGTGCCGCGAACGCTTCGCGATGACGCTGGATGTAGGCAGGGTGTGGCCAGAGCTTCTGATCCTTTGGCAGATGGATGCACTCCAGCTGCCGGGCGAACAGGCCCTGCAGCTCGCCGGGCACCCGGTTGTGCGCCACCAGCAGGCCGAACTCGTCGGTCAGCGAGATCAGGTGCCGGTCGAACAGCCAGTGCACCGTGGCGGACAGAGCCAGCCCGTTCTGCACGACATCCGGACCACCGTCCGCGACCGGTAGGATATGCGCGGCCTGTACTTCCGCCTTGCCGCCGCCATTGATGATGCGCAGGCCGGTGACCGCGCAGCGGCTGTCATAGGCATCCACGACCTGCCGCCGAAAGGCGGCATCCCGGATCTTGCGGTTCACGAGCATCTGCGCGATGCGCCGCTCCTGCTCCTCCAGTGGTGCCGCGACCAGGGCCGCGGCTTCGTGACCTGCATGACGCTCGTCCAGCTCGAGCCGGACGGCATTGGCCGGATCTAGGGTCTCGCTCAAGCCTGCACGGGTGATGGCGCCGAACTCCGCCTCCGAGATCGTTCGGATGGACTTGCCTTGCAGCATTCTGCCGATGAGCGCTGGTCTCTCCACCCGCGCCAGCATGACCTCGAAGAATCCTGAGTCGCGCCGCAGCGGCACGACGCGGTCGAAGGGCAGGAAGTCGGCCATGAAGGCATAGGAGTGGCCCGGCTTCACCGGATCAGCCTCGATACGCACCACCCGCGCCACCGCGACATAGCCCTCGCGGCCACCTTCCCGCCGTGGCTCCCGGTAGATGATCCAGTCGCCCACGGCTCGCCGGGCTTCGGACAGATAGCGGTCCGGAAAGTGGTACCAGCGGGTGATGTCGTCGTCGTAGTTCGAGCGCGGCCGCGTGTCGAAGATCGCCTTCATGCGGCCCTGGCTTCCTTGCCGCGCATCATTCTCTCTTACCTCCAGCACCCGCTCTCGCCGAGAAATTCTATACTGGGCCCGGCAACGCAAGGCAGGTTTGCAGCAGCAGGAGATAGCTTCCCTTCCGCGACCTGGGCTTGCCAGGCTCAGGCCATGCATGCTCGCCTGTTCCTGGCGCAGCGTCTCAGCCTGTGCCAGGCTGAGACGCTTCAAGAACCAGTCGTGATGGTGGGTGGTGATACGGTGAGGTCAACGGCATCTCCGCCCGACTACAGGGGCCGCCACGCTGGAGATGCGTGAGGAGGATAGCCGCACCTCCGGCTGCGACGGGAGAGATGTGTATGGTCTTCATCATGCTTCGGCCCTACTAAGACATGGCTAAGAAGCGGCCAATCGCATAGCGCCTGATTGGCTAGATTCCGCCGTAATATTCAGGAAAAACACGCGCAACATCTCGACTACCACTTGCAAAAGCAATTTTAAACCACCGCGGCTGTGACGCGTATCTTATCAAAAGCAATTCATCGATAACTAGCTAATACATCAATCTTATCTTTATAAAAACTTTCATATTGAGTCAGTTATTACTGACCTGTCTCGCTGTGGTACTTTTTATTGCATTAATTAATGAGTATATATCTTGCGTTACTTGTTGTTTCATCCTAGATACCTGCCGGCAGTTGATTATAACGTTATGAGGTGATGTCTATGAGTGAGACGCCGAGCAATGCCCCTGAGAAAAACAAAGTGATTGCTGAGGAACAAGATAGAAGAAGAAAGTCAAAAACAAGAACAAGATCGCAGAATTTGGATAATGTTGACACGGTGATGCTTTGTTATCGAATCGAATTGGATCGAGCCACAAAAATAAAAGAACATCAATTTCGCAATAATTTGACTAATGATGAATTCATTGACGATGCACTTAAAGCAATGGGATTTTGACTCAGATGCGGTTCGAGCAACCTTTCCTCTCTTCGTTTGGGGAGCAGCAGGCCTTGGCCGAGCGTCACTTGCTCTATGACAACGGGAAGGGGGCCGACGTTCCTTATTCAGCGGCAGTTTCTGGTGCCGCTACTTCCACCGCAAAATCCGGGACCCACTGGATGGCACGTGATGACAGCGATCAGCCGGTGACAAAGGCAAATCTGAAGCACGCCCTTCATCTGTTCAGGCAGGAGCTGGAGATCGAGAATTTCAATGAGCAGACGAAGCGGGCGAATGCGCAGACGAAGCTGCTGAAGGGCGTCTTGGCTGGCCTTCTAGGCTTTATGTTTATTACAGCCTGGACACTGTTTCTGATCAGCCTGAAGAAGTGACACCGGCAGGCCTGAAGCGATCATACCACCTGTTCGGGTAGTTGGCCGCCTTCAGGCGCTGGCACTTGGGTATGTAGCGAGCACTGGGATGTGCCGCTTGCCTTGCAGCGGCTGGAACAGAGAGGGGATCTCGTCGTAAAAGCGTATGACGGCTCCAATTGATCAGGGAAATCGAGCCAACATCTTGGAATAGATATGCAAATTTTGGTAGGAGCCGAACAGCCTCATTATGCCATGAGTATGCTCAAACAGTACTCATGATCAAAAAAACCACCACCTGATCAGGGTCACTGATCAGTCATAATCATGGTCATGAAAAGTTTGTTTGTTCATCTTTCCGAGCAGCGGTGCATCAGAAGCCCTGGTTTATAGGGATGCATCTCGACCTCTCCAGGAGGAAATAACCACCCTACAACAAGAGAGATGGTCGGAGTTTTTTTTATCCTACTCGCTGTAAGGGTGGACATGACAGCGACTCGTCTTGAGTTGCACGGCCATCACGCATGTCGCTTCTGCCAGCCTCGTTCGCTACCTAGCTGTCAACGCTTCGCCGGTCGCCAGCCGGCTGCCTGTGCTTCGTTCTCGGTGCAGAACCAACGCTCGCCCTTGGACGTGTCGATCCGAGTGCGGCCGTAGAAACGGCTGCTCCAGGGCAGGTGATAGATCCGCTCACCCTTGGCGTTGACGTTGCCCTTGATGGCGCAGCGGTCAGGTGCGTCTTCGGCTGCCTTGTTCCAGCGTGTCTGGCGAAACGTCCAAGGCTCCTCGACTTCATCCGCAGCCCAGATCCCGAGCCTTTCCCGGCGCGCCGCCCGCTCTTCTTCCACCAGGCGCGTCGAGTAGCGCACGAAGGCAAAGGACCAGCCTGTGCGTACTGACCAGGCCGACAGATCCTCATTGTCGACTAAGCAGTGAGCCAGGACCCGGCCGTAGTCGTCCCGACTATCCCAGCGGCAGGTCACGGGGGAGCGGTCGATCCTGGCTGCGAGCGCATCGGCCGCGGCCTCACCACAACGATGAAGCTGCTCGATCGTAGCGATGCAGGTCTGGGCGAGCTCAGGCGCATCGATGTCGAGGAGGCGGATATGTTCGCTTTCGATCTCGAGCGTGTCGCCGTCGATGACCTGGGCCGAGCCCTCGATGATCCTGGCCTGCTCATCGGCAAAGGCATGATCACCTAAAGCCAGAGCCAGGAGTGCGAGTGCGGATAAGACATAGCAGAACCTGTTCATCTGGCGACGACAGGATTGAGGAATGGGCGTCCAACCTTCAGGACGCCTCGCTGGATCTGGCGCTCCAGCTCCAGTGCTGTCCGACCATTCTCGACCGGCATGAAGCGGAAGCCGAGGTTCGTTCGGATAAAGGCGCGGGTCTCAAGATCCAGGAGGAGCGAACCACTGGTGATGTCGGCAAGACGGTTGTGCAGGGTGTTCAGGACCAGGCGATCGGCAACGTAGATGCAGAACTGGTCCCCTGACCGGCGGCCGCTGGCATGGCTGGCTAAGCGGCCGAAGGGTCCTGAGCCACGCGCTGTCTGCTCTCCACGGCCAGCCATGCCGACGTACAAGAAGCGACCTTCCCGATCCCATACGGTGTAGACGGCGGCGCCGCTCCTTGGGACCGCCACGATGGGCCAGTCCTCGAACCAATGAAGCGGGCCGTTCTCCAGTTCTTCCAGAAGGGCAGACACGCGGCTTTGATCACCCGATTTCAGACAGCGGTGGCGACCTCAACACGCTCTTAAAAGCAATTCTTCCATTTCTAGAAGGACACCTGCACGTCGGCAGCACTCACACCTGTCACGTTGTACAGGGTGATCTTCGATTCCGCCCAATGCCAGGGATCGCCAACATTCGCTCCATCAAGCATGTCACTGGTGTAGATGATAGTTGATGTCTTGGCGACACCGTTGTCCGTGACCGACTGCACATCAACATACTTGTCGTTGTTGTCGAGGATGCCATTTTTGTTGCTATCGAGTACGGCAAGGTCGAGGCGCCAGTCTGGCGCCGGCTCGTCGGCTGTCGAGGTCCAGTACATGGTGATGTCGAGCTTATCCTGGCCTTTTACAAAATCCTTGATGAAATCAATGCCGGCAGAGCCTTCGTCGTTGTAGGACTCCCGGTCATAGCCAAAACCGTGCACAAACAGATCTTTGCCGGCACCACCGATCAGGCGGTCGTTCTCAGCGCCACCAGAGATTGTGTCATTGCCATTACCGCCAGCGAGTACGTCGTTACCATAGGCACCAAAGATCCGATCGTTGCCATCGTCTCCTTCGATGTCGTCTGCTCCATCACCACCGTTAATGCCGTCGTCACCAGCGCCGCCGTTCGCTTGGTTGGAAGACCGGTCGCTCTCGAACATGCCGTCCTGATAGAGTGTGCCCAGCCAGATCTGGTCGTCGCCCTCACCTCCAAAGGCGATGTCGGCTCCGATTGAGCCAACGATCAAATCGTCCCCGGATCCGCCATCGAGGGTATTGGTGTAGGTAGGCAGATGATCCCAGTCCCAGTCTGTATCTCCTGTCTCACCGAAGATCGCATCATTGCCTTCGCCGCCAAGAATCGTGTCGCCGCCTTTGCCGCCGACGATCGTGTCATCGTTTTCGGATCCGGTCAGATGGTCTGCGAAGTCTGAGCCCCTCAGACGCTCAATGCTGATGAGCGTATCCGTGCCTGCACTGCCGGTAGCTTGAGTACCAGTGCTCGTCAGGCTGACGGTGACGCCCGTCGTTGCTGAGGTGTAGGCAGCGGTGTCCCAGCCGTCCCCACCATCCAGCACATCGTTACCCAAGCCACCATCAAGGTAGTTGTTCTCCGAGTCGCCCGTCAGGCGATCGTTGAACTTCGATCCGACCAGATGCTCGATGCCCTTGAGCGTGTCAGTGCCAGCACCACCGGTGACCTGAGCGGCTGTGATCACCAGGCTGACCGTGACACCACTTGTAGCCGAAGCATAGATCGCCGTGTCATAGCCATCGCCGCCATTCAAAAGGTCGTTGCCGGCACCGCCCTCCAGCCGATTATCGCTCGAGGATCCGGTAAGAGAGTCATTGAAGCGTGAGCCGATCAGGTTCTCGATACTAACAAGGGTATCTGTGCCAGCACCGCCCGTGGCTTGAGCACCAGATAGACCAAGGTTAACGGTCACTCCGCCCGCAGCCGACGCATAGCTGGCAGTATCGATACCATACGGGTACCCCTTCTCGGTATCGCCATACAGCACATCGTTGCCGGCGCCTCCGACCAGTAGGTCGTTGCCATAACCGCCCTCTAGCCGATTGTCCGCGGCCGTTCCCGTCAGCACGTCGGCAAAGCTTGAGCCTACCACATGCTCGATGCTGGTCAGCGTGTCGGTGCCAGCACCGCCAGTGACTTGGGCCGTCGTCAGGTTGAGGTTGACCGTCACGCCGGCCGTGGCAGAGCCGTAAGCTGCCGTGTCCTGGCCAGCCCCACCGTTCAAGCGGTCATCGCCAGTCCCACCCTCGAACCAGTTGTCTGCTGCCGATCCGGTGAGCACATCGTTGAACTTCGAGCCGATCAACTGCTCGATGCTAACGAGGGTGTCGGTGCCGGCTCCACCGGTAGCCTGCGCCGTCGTCAGTCCCAGATTGACGGTGATGCCGCTGGTTGCGCTGCCATAGTCGGCCAGATCAATGCCGCTTCCGCCATCGATCCGATCGTTGCCGGCACCACCGATGAGCAGGTCGTTGCCATCGGCGCCGGCGATCATGTCGTTGCCAGCACCGCCTTCCAGCCGATTCGCCTTTGCACTTCCAGTCAGGGTATCGTTGAAGCCTGAGCCAATCAGATTCTCGATGTTCAGCAGGATATCGGTGCCGGCCCCGCCCGTCGCCTGAGCAGACGTCAGGCCAAGGCTCACTTTCACGCCGCTCGTGGCCGAGACATAGCTAGCCGTGTCAGTTTCGGTAGCCCAGAAATCCTCGCCGCCATCCAGCAGGTCGTTACCAGCACCGCCGATCAGCAGGTCATCGCTTCCACCGCCATAGAGCTGATCGTTGCCCGTGCCGCCGTCGAGCACGTCCAAGCTATCACTACCCGAAAGGAGATCATTGCCGGCTCCACCCTCCAGCCGGGCATTGTAGATGGCCGTAAGGCGGTCATTGAAGGCTGAGCCGACCAGGTTCTCGATACTGATCAGCGTGTCGGTGCCGGCACCACCGGTGTTCTGCGCGCCAGTCACTGTCAGATCGACCGTCACACCGCTCGTGGCCAACGAATAGTCGGCAGTGTCGGTGTCCCAGATACCGCCATCCAGCACATCGTTGCCGGCATCGCCATACAGGCGATCGTTGCCTTCGCCACCTTCAAGGCGGTCATTGCCAGCGTCGCCCCAGAGCTTATCGGCACCAAGCCCGCCGGACACGAGATCGTTGCCGGTGCCGCCAGCCAGCTGATCGTTACCGTCGTTGCCGCTGACGATGTCGTCGTTGGCGTCGCCCCGGATGATGTCGTCGCCCGTCCCACCACCTAGCGTGTCGTTGCCGGCACCGCCCCAGATCTGATCCTTGTCCTCACGGCCTTCGATGTAGTCGTTGCCGTCTTCGCCGTAGAGCAGATCGTTGCCGGCCTCGCCGTAGAGCTGATCGTTGCCGGTGCCGCCCTTGATCGTGTCGGCCCCTGCCCTGCCCCAGAGAATGTCGTTGCCGCCCAGACCGTTGATTGTGTCGGGATTGGCCGTACCAGTTAGTGTATTTGCAGAGCTGGTTCCGTTTATGACGGCCACAATCTTCTTCCCCATGCAATATTCCCGGAGAAGAAGCATTTCTGCGAAGTTACCGTCAAGTCATTTCATAAACCCGGAACGGCCAAAATAGCAGGTCTGGTCCGTTGCCCTTACTCGAACAGGGTGCTTAGGCGATCGAGCACTTCATCGACCACCTCGGCCGGAGCGGTTCCGACCTTCTTGCCGCCGCGCGCGTTGATATCGACGACGCGGATCTGATCACAGCGAACAATGCCGGTGGTGGTGGTGCCGATGAGCGGGACGGCAAAGCCATTACGCTGGGCGAACGCTCCGCCGGTGGTGATGGGTGCCACAATCGGCGCGCCGGTCACGCGATTGAACGCAGCCGGGGTCAGAATCAGGACGGGTCGATGGCCGCGCTGCTCGTGGCCCATGGTGGGCTCGAGATCGACCCACCAAATCTCGCCGCGCTGGATCACAGCTGCTCCCGTCCGACCGACGGCATGTTCAGCCAGGCCTCATCCTCGGCGGTACGCTCCAGGACCGGGTCGGTCTGGGCCAGCAGCTCGTCGAGGGTGTAGCGCCGCCGCCGCCGTTGTGCTGGCAGGATCACCAACTCCCCTTCCCGCACGGTGATGTCGACCGGGCTGTCGGCCTTGAGGCCGACGCTGTCGAGCAATGCTGGCGGGATGGCGACCATCACCGAGCCGCCGACCTTGCGCATTCTGGAATGGGTCATCGCAGGCGCTCCATCTAGGTTATATTTTCATATAACACGTGGTGATGCCTGTCGAGGGTCCAGCAGTATTCTGTGGTGCCTGAGGACCGGTTGGTCGTGCTGGCGCTCAGCGACAGCCCATGTGCGAGCCATCAGCCGCCAGCCTGGGTGTCAGGCCGGTGCCACGGATGCTCAAGTATTCGCAGCCCGTTTCATGATCAATATGCAGGCGCATACCACTTCGAACTTCAGCCGTCGCATCATCGGTAGCGTTGTAGGATGCTTCCAGACGACTGCTCGCGACCGATCCGATCGTCCAGCCAAGCATTGATACCAAGATCAACATCAACCCGAAAAGTAGTCCTCCGATCAGGGGAGATATGTTCCGTGTTATTGCCATCGATCCACCCTATCATCAGAATTTACCAACAATAATCTGTGATATTTTATATGGCACCCATCATACAGGCAAGATCACCTGGTCGCTTCTGCTGGCGGCCCACCGACGAGGTGCCAGAGTTCCGCTTCCAGCTTCGCCATCGTTGCGGCAAGTGTCTGTTCATCTTGGACAGAGTTGGTGTTGGTCGCCTGGTCTTGGAGGACGAGTGAACAGACTTCTTGTATGGTTGGCGCACGGGATAGCGTTTGCGGCGCCTCAGAGGCCTGTAGGACGATAATTGCTTTATCCGGCTGTTTATCAGCTTGCTCATCTACATGTCGCTCTACGCGGCCTGTGGTAGCCTTAGCAGCGATGTCGTTGTTGCTGGCTGTTGTTATCTGACTTGCCCTACGTTCGAGTTCGACCTTCGAGGGTCTTCCTGGCTTTGGCCTGGCGTTCAGCTTCTGCCGAAGGATCTCGTGGTGCTGCTGGTAGACCTTCTCACCGGCGGTGCGCAGATCCCTGGTCATGTAGACCATGGCCTTGCCCAGGTGGCGCTGGTCGAGATGCCGCCTGATGGCATGCCGGAGATAGGCCTTGGTGTTCTGCTCAAAGTAGCCAAGCAGGCCATGCAGGCCGCCAAGGCTCAGGTCGCAGGGGCCGAAGAAGATGGCGCTGCCGTTGCCTCTGGTCTGCATCTCGGCGAGCGTAGGCCGAAAGTGGGCAGCGCCAGAATGTGCCTGGGCTTCCTTATGAGTGGCATGACACTGCCGCTTCAGGACGGCATGGAGCCTGGTGTAGCTGTCGGGGCTGATCCTGACGGCCAGGTGCAGGTGCAGGCCGTGGACGGGATTCACCGAGCGCGCGCTTTTCTCGGAAGCAGGAGCGATGCTCGAAACGGCGAAGGTTGAGTGGACGATCCCTGCCTTCCTCAGCGCCTCGAAGAGCTTGTCACGGTACTTCACGCAAACCTTGTCGAGGCGCAGGTCTGCATGGCTCTCGACGTAGGCGTCACTGATCTGGGCGGTAATGTGGAGCCACTCATGGGAGGTACTGGCATCTATGGCATGAGCGCTGAAGGCCATTCGGTGGAGGGGCTTCTGGTTCTTGTAGCCGTAGACATTCCTCGAGAGGCGGAGCTCGATGGGCTTTCTTGGTGTCTTGTAGGCGTGGCTGAGGGATGGCGACATTAGGTGCCTCTAGGAGGGAGTATGGTTGTGATTGGGAAATTCATGAGGACACTAAGGCCGTGTGAATGCGAGTGGACCGGGAACGCTGAAAGCCAGTGACGACGCGGCTTTCAGAGCAAGTATCTCAGGCCATACTTGCCAGCTGCGTGTCAATTTTCCCGATCCTGCTGCATGGCTTTGCAGGTATTGTCGGCGCGGCATTGCTTTCATGTGCTGTCTGAATGCGCGTCATCGGCGAGCGCACAGACCAACCTGATGGTCATGCAGAGTAGCTTGGAGGCTCTGGATTAACCCGAGCCGCCATCATCTCATCGAGCTGAGATCACTTCTTTGAGACGCTGCTTAACGACAGGATAGTATTTACTGCCAAGCTGGACGCCGTAGGACGTCATCTGGCTGAAGGCGTGATGAAGACTGCTTTTTGCCTGCTGGCTCTCTGCGGGCTCTGCAGATGCCTTGGCGTCGATGGGCTCAGCTTCCGGGTCAGCCAGAAACTCCTGCAGGAAGTTTTCGGCTGCCTCATCCCGGAGCAGATTCTTGTTCCCTTCAACCCTCTCCATCTTCCACAGAAGGTAGGCCTTCCGCTTTTGCAGTTCCTGGGCCTCGCTCCGCATGTGGAAGGTACCGTGGATGATGCTCGTACCTACCCGGTCAAGATCGAGGCCACGCTCTTCGGCATGCTTCAGGTAGTCCCGGAAGTTCTTGTCATAGGTACGGACCAAGTGATTCACGCTGCCCATCTCTTTCGTATAGCGCGTAAAGTAGATCGCTGAACCCCAGCGATAATTCTGCATTTCCCTCACCTCAGGCCGGAAGAACTTTGTTCTAGAGTGCTTCTCGGCCTGTTTATGAGAGCGATGGCAATACGCCTTGAGGGCGGCATTGAGTTTGGCCTGGATTTCAGTAGAGATTAGAGTAGCTAAGTGGAGGTGCAGCCCGTACTTCGGATTCACGCTGGTAGAGCGTCTCATCGAGAGAGGAAGGATGCTCGAGACGGTGACAGCACAGAGCTGGACACCGGCTTTCCGGCAGGCGTCGAAGAGCTTTTCCCGGTAGGCGGCGCTGGTCTTCTCAAAGGACCACGTCGGGTGGCGGTCGACGTAGGCATCAGGGATGTCGGCATGAATGCCGATCCATCTGAACATTGGCTTGCTCTTGAAGACCCGCTGAGCGACGGGAGCTTGAGACTGATGACTCTGGTGGCCATAGCCATAGCTGGGACCGACTATCCTGAGCGGGATGGTCTTCTTTGGCATAGGATGTCCTTTTGGTGTGATAGGAGAAGATAATTCGGAGGCCACTAAGGCATGTCGAGCTGACATGCTTGGATAAGGCGTAAACACAGCTGCAGCGCGGCTTTATAGCTTGCCTGCGGTGATGCCAGTGACAGCTGCCGTGTTATTTTTCCCGATGCTCATGTTGCTATGGCATCGGGAGGTAAGGAGCGCAATTTACAGGGACTGTCCGTACCGCCGCTTGATGAGCGACCGCGGGTCAGCAGAGGCCTGTCGGCAGTTACGGGATCTGACTTGAGGTCTGGTCACTTGGCTAGGGTGGTACTCCGCTTCTATGCTGCTTCCCGAGTCTGCGAACCAACCACTCCACATCATCCATGTGATGCGAGCCAGTAAGGCTACGCAAGTCGTCGAGTGCGATCATCATTTGCTTGAGTCCTCTTCGTTGCGATCGATGAAGAGGTGATAGCTCTAATGATGCGAAAGCACAAGTAGCATCCGCTCACTGCTGCGAACTTTTTTTTGACATCACCACCATGGGAGCGATTGGCCTTCCCTGGATCAGTTGACAAGGTGCGAGCGGCAGGCCATCTCAAGGCCGCTCACTGCGAACGAAACGGTCAAGGCCTCTCTTACAGGTGCTGCTCATGGACGAAGAAGCCGGATCTCCTCGCGAGACCGACCGTTCTACCTTGCCAATCCGGGCGTCCTTCTCGATGGGCCGGACCAATCGAGATGCCGTCCGTGAGGTGGCCGAGCGCTATCATGTCGATCAGGGCGACGTGATCGACATGGCGCCGGTGCTGTTCACGATCTTCGCCGAGCAGGTGCTGCATTATCGGCGGCAGGAGCTCGTTCAGCTCAAGAAGCAGGCTGAGCATGCTTCCCGCAGCCTCGACCAGATGGCCAAGGCGATGCCGCATCTGCGGAGATGGGCGATCGGGATCAAGCAGGCGATCCACAAGCTCATCGAGATGGAAGAACAGGCCATCGCCGCACGGGATGTATCCCTTTCGGATAGCCTTCTTCCGCGGGGGCAATCGGTTCTCAACTATGTTGCCGCCGATGAAGCGGATGGAGAGGCCTTCACCTTCGATTTTGAAGAGCACAACCCTGCCGCCCCGGTCTTGGCCGAGATGGTGGCCCGTGCAGGCGGCCGGGTGGTTCGGGATCGACTGGGTCCCAATGGGGAGCCGGTGGCGCCGTACAGCATGGTGCTCGACTTTGGCGAAGGCGACGGACAGCGCCGGCTGGTGGTGAAGCCTGCAACTGGCTTCTGTGCGATCACAGACCGCTCGATCGACGAGCTGGTCCAGGACCCGGCCACGGGCTTTGGGCGCATCGGGCCCTGATGGCTCTTTGTCCCATCCGCTCCACGACCAGCGTGGTAGCATGCGGCAGCCGAGACGATCTGAGACGAGCTGTTCCCCCACGCCCTGTCTGCGGTGAAGCTATCTCCGTGCTAACCGGTCGCTTTCTCCTGCCGGCCTTCCTTTGACGGCCAGGTTGCCGAGGAGCATCGTCAGCCTCACAAGCGATGATCTCCAGGTGGCCAGATCAGGGAGAGACCGATGCAGGCGATCCGGCAAATGCTGCTTGGTCTGGTCGCACTGACAGCAGCCTGCCCCTGCGGCAGTCGTGCAGCAGGCAATGCCGAAGCCATTGCTCCTACCGTGGCCGAGGCTAAAGCCTTCGTGGACGACGCTGAGGCCCAGCTTGCCCAGGCGCGCGAGAGGTGGAACCGCACGCTCTGGGTGAAGCAGAACTTCATCACCCTCGACACTGATCGCCTGGCGGCCGATGCCACCGAGACCTACAACAATCTGATCGTGGGCCTGCTCAAGCAGGCAACGAGCTATGACGGCCTGGACCTGCCGGCCGACCTCCGCCGCAAGCTGAACCTGCTGAAGCGGCAGATCGACCTGCCCCCGCCCGACGAGCCGGCGAAGTCGGCGGAACTGGCGAAGCTCAGCACCGAGCTCGACAGCATGTATGGGGCTGGCCAGTACTGCAAGGACGGCACCTGCCGTGACCTGGAGGAACTGTCGGAGCTGATGCGCACCTCGCATGACGAGAAGGCGCTGCTCGACGCCTGGGTCGGCTGGCATACCGTCTCGCCCCCGATGAAGGACAAATATGTCCGACTGGTGGAGATCGCTAATGAGGGGGCACGCGACCTGGGCTACGCGGACGTGGCTCAGTTCTGGCAGTCTCGCTACGACATGCCGCCTGCCATGTTCGTCGCGGAGACCAGGCGCCTCTGGAACGAGGTCAGGCCTCTCTACGAGGCCCTGCACTGCCATGTGCGGGCGAAACTGGGCGAATTCTACGGCACGGACATCGTGCCGGCGACCGGACCGATCCCAGCACATCTGCTTGGCAACATGTGGGCGCAGGAGTGGGGCAACATCTATGAGCTGGTTGCCCCCAAGGATGCCGGCCAGGGCTACGACCTGACGGAGATCCTGAAGGCAAAGAGCTTCGATGCAAAAGGGATCGTCCGCACCGCAGAAGGCTTCTTCACCAGCCTCGGCTTCTCGCCGCTGCCAGCGACGTTCTGGGAAAGATCGCTGTTCACCAAGCCTGAGGATCGCGAGGTGGTCTGCCATGCGAGCGCCTGGGATCTGGATGACCAGGACGACCTCCGCATCAAGATGTGCGTCAAGATCAACGAGGAGGATTTTCGAACGGCGCACCACGAACTCGGGCACAACTTCTACTTCCGGGCCTACAAGCACCAGCCAACCCTGTACCGTGACGGTGCCAACGACGGATTCCATGAGGCGATCGGCGACACGATCGCCCTGTCCATCACGCCTGAGTACCTCGGGAAGATCGGCCTTTTGAACCAGCAGCCGGACGCGTCACGCGACATAGGCCTGCTCCTGGCGCGGGCGCTGGATGGGGTGGCGTTCCTGCCGTTTGGCCTGCTGGTCGACCAATGGCGTTGGCAGGTCTTCAGCGGGCAAACCAAGCCGGACGAGTACAATCAGGCCTGGTGGAAGCTCCGGGAAGAGTATCAGGGGATCAAGGCGCCGGTGGCGCGGGGGCCGGACGCCTTTGATCCAGGGGCAAAGTACCACGTACCAGGAAACGTGCCCTACATGCGCTACTTCCTGGCCCGCATCCTCCAATACCAGTTCCACAAGGCTGCCTGCGACCAGGCCGGCTTCGCCGGCCCGCTGCACCGCTGCTCGATCTACGGCGAGAAGGAGGTGGGCCAGCGCCTGCAGGCAATGCTGGAGATGGGAGCAAGCCGCCCCTGGCCTGAGGTGCTCAAGCTGTTCACCGGGACGGAGCGGATGGATGCCGCACCGCTCCTCAGCTACTTCGCCCCGCTCAAGGCGTGGCTCGACCAGCAGAACAGCCAGCGCCAGTGCGGCTGGTAGCCCCGCCCGATCGGTAGCATCTACCCGGCCAAAGTCAGGTCGTTTCGTTGAGCGGCTTGATGGCCGAACAGGCGCTTAACTGTCCTGCTGTCTCGTGGGGATGGCTGCCCGCCACGACGCCTCCGGTCCATGCCATCGCATGGGAAAGGCCCCGCCACTTCCGTCCTTTCCCCTCGAGCCGGGCCTCGACGAGGAACGCGTATTCGGGCTTGCCGCGCGCCGTTCTGTGTCCCGACTCCTCGACGCTGATCACTCTTCCGCCGAACTGAGAAGGGCTGGCCTTGGTAGGGTGCAGGTACAGCCATCCACCTACCAGAGCTTCGGCATCAGCCCGGGACAGCTCCCAGGTTTCCGATCGGTAGATCGGGTGCCGGACCGACTTCAAGTTCGTAAGGGTCCCAGTCTTGTCAGGCCGGCAGACGAGATGGATGCAGTTTGGCATCGACAGCTTCCAGGCTCCATGCAGCGTCTCGGGAAACACGGCCAGACGGTCGGATCCTCCAGTTCTACGCGGACAGGATCCTGCGTGATCACCTCTTCAGCCTGCCAGTCCCTGCTCCCGCCCCCAAGTCTCCAGCGGGATGAGCAAGCCCGCCAGCTCCGGATCCGGATGGCGAGCCATGTCGCTGACAAAAGCCCGGTCGGCGACCACGACGCCTCTGGCCCCCACGGCAACGGCAAAGGCGACGTACAAGGTATCGTAGGTCGAGTGGTTGACGGCCAGACCGATGTCGAGCGCCACGTCGTGCAGGGCGAGGTCGCCAATGGGCGTCGGGGACACCTGGGCCTGGAGAAGCTCCAGCGCCTCCCTCGCCTCGTCCGGCGACCACTTGCCCTTGCGGACCTGCAACCAGCAGACGTTAGTCGCCTCGTTGAGCCAGAAGTCCGGCACCAGGAGTTCCTCGTCGCTCTCCGCGAGCGCCTGTGCCAGATGGCTGTCCGGCTCCGGCAACACCCACTTCAGGGCAACCGACGCATCGACGACGAGCGCCACCGATCAGGCGCCTGAGGTGCCGGTGAGGTCGACTGTCCTGCCCTCCCGGCTTTCCTGAAGAAGCTCGGCGGCAGCGGCCGATCCACGGCCCGCAGTCCGGCGCCGAAACGCTGCCAGGCGCTGGGCCGCAGCCGCCCGCGCCGAAGGCTGGCGGCTACCAGTCAGGACCTGACGCAAGATTTCCCGATGCTCCGCCTCTGCGCTGCGTCCATGCTCAGCCGCCCGGATGCGCAGCGCGCGGATGACGTCCTCCTCGAGGTTACGAACCGTCAGAACTGCCACTGACGTCCTCCTGCTGCCGATGCCGTCATTGCCATCATATAGAAAGCAATTGAGCAGATGAAGGTCTATCTTGTCGGTACGAGGTGTGACCGGGAGATCGCCAAGAGAGGATCCTCGGCAGAGATACTCCCTTTTGGGTGTACCCCAGCAAGACACACCGCCGAGACAGCCTCCCCTGCCCCAGATGGGTTGTTCTCCATCTTCCGAGACGCTAGGCGGAACGGGTCTAGATGCCAGCAAGACAAAGGCCCCCTCCCCTCATGCCCTCTTATGGCTATGCCCGGGTCAGCACCCTCGACCAGGACCTGAGCTTGCAGCAGACCACGCTGAAGGCGGCTGGCTGCAGCGTGATCCGTGCCGAGAAGGCCAGCGGCACCCGGCGGGACGGCCGCACCGAGCTGCAGGTGCTGCTCGACTTCCTCCAGCCAGGCGACACCCTGGTGGTGACCCGGATCGACCGGCTGGCCCGCTCGCTCAAGGACCTGCAGGACATCGTGCATGAGCTGAAAAGCAAGGGGGTGAGCCTGAAGGCCACCGAGCAGCCGATCGACACCGGTACGGCTGCCGGCAAGGCGTTCTTGGCCATGCTGGGGGTGTTTGCCGAGTTCGAGACCAACCTGCGCAAGGAGCGGCAGCTGGAGGGGATCAAAGCGGCCAAGGCCAAGGGCATCTACCAGGGCCGCAAGCCCAGCATCGATGTGGCGGAGGTCCGCCGCCTGAAGGAGGAAGAGCAGCTCGGTGCCGCCGCAATCGCGCGGCGGCTCAAGATCGGCCGGGCCAGCGTCTATCGGGTGCTGGCGCCGGGCTCAAAGGAGTAGGTGCTGCTCGAGGTGAGCCGCAGCATCAGACCAGTTTGCCTGCCGGGCTCCTGCGTCGACGGATGAGGCTGTCTGCGCTCCAGTCCCAGGCACGCATGGCCGAAGGCCTGAGCGAGCTGAGGTACGCAGCTCGCGCCTGATCGAACCTCTGCCAAGCCGTGGCGGCAGCGCCACAACCGGCTGTGGATAGAATCTTTGGACTCTACTCACGCTTGGGCTCCCACGAAGCTTATCCCTTGGACTCTGCTCACGCTGCGCTTGGACTCTACTCACGATCTCGGCAGTTATCCCCTGGACTCTACTCACGCATCCTAATAATAGAAAATTCAAATAATCTTCTAATAGTAAGCGTGAGAAGAGTCCAAACTGTGGGTAACTGGGCGTGAGAAGAGTCCAATCTTGACGGTACAGCCGGTTTCGGCTCCACCCATGGTCATGGGAAAGATCCACCAGCTGATCACGAGCAAGGGCATCGACGAAGCGCGCAGGTCAGCGGGCGCAGACAAGAATGCCCGTCTCTGCATCGATGCCGCCTACGGCGTTCTGTGCGACGATCAGGCCCAGGTGGGAATCGCTCACGCTGGCTTCGCCATGGCGGCGCTTCCGCACAAGAAAGTCCAGGAAAGCGTGTGGGAGCGCGATGGCGGCCAGGTGAAGCTGCTGGTCGAGAGTGGCCTGGACAGCGAGCGCCGCCCAATCGGCATCCCCTATGGGTCCATTGCCCGGATGATCCTGCTTTACCTCCAGACCCAGGCGGTCCGCACTCGCTGCCGCGATGTCGAGCTCGGCAGCTCCATGAACGCCTGGCTGACGGCAATGGGCATCCCGGTAGGTGGCAAGACCTATCAGATCGTCCGGGAACAATCGCGGCGCATCAGCCGCTGCCGGCTGACCTTCTTCCGGAGAACCCTGACTACCGAACTGGTCACCAATGGCGCGTTCGTGCGTGATGCGATCATGCCGCTGGATCCGGACAGTTCCCGCCAAGTCCCGTTGTGGCAGGATCGGGTGCGCCTGGATGAAGGGTTTTATCAGTCCCTGATCGAGCATCCTCTGCCGCTGCGCGAGGCCGCGATCCGCGAGATCTCCAACCGCTCCATGTCGATTGATCTCTATATCTGGCTGGCCTACCGGCTGCACGCGCTGCGCCATCCGGTGGAAATTGGCTGGCAGAGCCTGCATCGGCAGTTTGGGGATGGCTACAAGGAAGTCCGGTTCTTCCGTCGTGACTTCCTGCCCGCCCTGAGGCTAGCGCTTGCCGTCTATCCCGAGGCGAAGGTCGACATCGTCGATCAGGTCGGCCTGATCCTGCATCCTTCGACGCCACCCATCCCGATGAGCAATCGGGTGATCGCAGCACGCGGCTGACCTCGAAGAACCCTCGCCAACTGGGCTGATCGTCGGTCGGCTCTGTTGGTGAGACCGGCGCGTACAAGGCAGGTTCGCCGGACCCTCGGTGCGATCTTGTTCGCCTGAAGCCTCACGGTACGCCAAACCGTGACGGTACTCTCGCTGCCGCAAGATTAAAAAATGAAGTACAGATTTCTTTATTTGTGCTTTTACGCCTGCGCATGCTGCACACCGCCCACCTGCACACCTCCAGAAAATCCAGTACCGCACATGCAGAGACCACTTCGGCTGGATCGCCATGGCTCGGCATGAGCAGAAGCCCGGACCCACATCGAGCATCTGATTGAACGCGCCGCCGCACTACGCTGCCAGCGATGCACCCACGGTCCGTGCGCCTGTTGTGCAAGCCAGATATCGCTGCTGCTCGCATCTTGCCGGAGTGCCAGTGGCTGATCCGCGTTCCCATCGCGGATGTTCCCGCTCAGCTTGGCGGTCCCGCCCCTTCCCGCCACACAAGGCCGCCATCATCTGCGGGTCATGGGCGCTGGCCAGGATGATCATGCTGGGTGGCTTCGTAACCTGGGCTGGAAGAGATGAGTCGGAGCATCGGCCGCCGCCCGCCAACGCCACACTGCCGGGAACCGCCGATGGAGGGGCAGCGGGGGCGTTTCTCTCGCTAGGCCAGCCGGCGGTTGCAGCGGCACAGCCACATTCCTGCACTACCGGTCGATACGCGGCCTGCCATGCATTGACGCAGTCAGACGTATTTCTGCCAATGCGGCTTCACGCTGAAGCGCAAATCTGCAAAGGCGGAACTACGTCGAACATGAAATACGGATACACAGAAAGGCGGAATGAGTGATCATTGCCGTTCTGAACCAGAAAGGTGGGGTCGGGAAAACGACCCTTGCGCTTCACTTGGCAGCGGCGTTCGCCCTCGACGGCGAGCGTGTCCTACTGGTGGACGCAGACCCGCAGGGGAGCGCGCTGGACTGGTCGGCGAGCCGGCAGGCAAAACCGCTGTTCCCGGTGGTCGGCATCCCTAAGGCCAGCCTGCACAAGGATCTGCCCACTATCGCCGCCGACTACGACACCGTGGTCATCGATGGTCCGCCTCGGGTCAATGAACTGGCTCGATCTGCGCTCCTGGCGGCGGACCTGGTAGTCGTACCGGTGCAGCCGTCGCCCTACGATGTGTGGGCGGCCGAGGAAATCCTACAGCTGCTACGCGAAGCATCTGTCTTTAAAGAAAGCTTGAAATCTGTGTTTGCGGTGAACCGTAGAATCGTGAACACGGCGATCGGTAGGGATGTCAACGAGGCGCTGAAGAACTACGGCATCCCGGTGCTGGCTGCATCGCTGTGCCAGCGGGTGGCATTCGCTGAGTCGGCAGGGCAGGGGCTGACGGTCCTGGAGACAGAGCCTCATGGTACGGCCTCGCGTGAGGTCCGGGCGTTGGCGAAGGAGTTGCGGGCGTTATGACCAAGAAGATCGCATTCGGGCCACGGCCGTCCGCAGCGCTGCCACCCAGCGCAGATAGCTGGGTTGCCAGCAGGGGAGGGGAGCCAGCATCTGCGGTGGTCGAAAAGCCAGTGATGAAGCGCCTGACGATCGACCTGCCGGCAGATGTCCATGCCCGCTTGAAGGCGCAGTGCGCCATGCGTGGTACCAAGATGGTGGACGAGATCCGGCAGGCCGTGGAGGAAATGCTGAAAAACTGAATCGCGGAATGCTGTAAATCCGTGACGCCGTAAAAACAGATTTACGCTTTTACGTGGGCGGTTGTTTAATGGCGGGGCAGGGCATGGTTGCAAGGCCGGCATCATCGTGTCAGTGCCTACGCCTGCCCTGACACCAGTGCCTCAATGATCAGCATCAAGATTGCGCCGAACGAGGTGGAGCTCATAGGCTGTTCCGGCGAGTTCGCCACCAGCAGGTCGTGCACGAGCTGAAACTCGCCGACATTGCCGGTGATCATCAACACACCGGACGCAGGCATGGGTGACGATTAGCGGATAGTGCGGACCGATCATTTGGCCGCCCACTCGATCGTAGCTCGGACGGCATCTATATTCATGATCGATACTCGTAGGAGGGGAGGGGGCATCCTAGGGCTCGTCTCAACAGGGAAGAGCTCCCGAGTGCCGAGCCTAAATCGGCCAGAAACAAGGCGTCTGGTCGCTATGAATGGCAACCTTCGAAGAGAAAACGCAGGCCGGCAGTGGATCCGCATTCCCTTGATCCGAGGTCCGGTTACCTCTCTCTTTGGCGATACTCCACCAAAATATGGACGATCGCTGTCAATTCTCGGCAGTTCCTGCAGCATCCGCCTTTGTAATGCGATAGGATCCATCTGCCGGGTTCAGGTATATGGACCGTCGATACCCACAGCTGCCAAGGTTTCATTGCAGCCGATGACCCACAAGAGGGCTAACTCCAAGGCCAGCCGATTCAATGTCTGACATGCCAGAAAAAGAAACGCACTCAGCCACTGAGGCAGATCGCACTTCAGAGATGCGTGAACTGATATCGAGCACTCCGGCCGAGAGGTCTAAAGCCGTCGCCATCCTGAAGGCCCGCCACCATGGGCCTTCAAGTGAAGAGATCGCGGCTCCAGTCAGCCCCCCTCGCGGCACGGTACCGGCTCTCGTTCATGCGATCTCGATCATCTCCTATCTGAATGACCGTGCACCGGAACCGGCCACCCTTGCGGAGATCGCGGGCGAGCTCAAGATCTCCAAGAGCCATACCCATTCCATCCTGAAGACGCTCACCTATTTCGACTGGCTGCAGTTCGACTCGCGACTGAAGACCTACGCTCTGCAGTCCGGCGTACTCTCCGACGTGTCCTCCCTCCTCAACTATCCCAGCCTGGACATCATCAGGACGGCGCTGAGCGAGCTAGTGGCGAAGATCGGGGTGCCTTGTATCCTCACGCAACCGCTTGCCGATCGTTCGTTCGTGGTCATCGATACGTTCCGCAGCAAACAGTTCATGCAGATGTTCTATCCCGTCGGCCACCGTTTCCCGGAAAGTGCCACGGCGCAGATGCGAGCGCTGCTCGCCTGGCAGGCGCCGGAGTTGATCGATGAGTGGCTCACAGGCTGGCGTCCCACCCGGCACACGGAGTGGACGCTGACGGACAAGGCGGCGGTCCGGCGCGAGATCGAGGAAACCCGCAAACGCGGCTATGCCAGAAGCGTTCGCGAGTTCGCGCAAAGCATGACTGGCCTGGCGCTACCGCTCTTCGACCGCGATGGCAAGGTGGGCTACGTCATCAGCATCGCCTATCTCACCTCGGATGCGTCGATCGAAGAGGAGACGCTCGTGCGGGAGATGCGGGACGCGGTTGCGGAAATACATCGGGCGACGCTCGCCCGGGTTCCGCCGGGATTCGCCTGAGCAAAGCCGGAGAAGTCCCCTGACGGATGCCGGTCAGGGGGCTCCATTCATCAGGCCGAAGCAGGCGTCCGCTTGAGATAGGTGACCACCTCGTCGAGACCGAGCACGTCACCGAATCTGAGGTCGATATCGACGAGATTCGCCTCGTGAGCGACGGGCGACCGATCGCCTACCGCCTCGCGCACCACGATCGGGTGCAGATTGAGATTGTGCGCGCTCTCCGCGGTCGAGCGGATGCAGCCGCTGGTGCTGCAGCCGGTGATGATCAACGTGTCGATGCCGCGTGCCACCAGATGGGCGTCGAAGGGGGTTCCCCAGAATGCGGACGCCCGCGGCTTGACGAAGAGGACCTCGTCGTCACGACGCTGCAGCCGCGGATCCAGTTGCGACATCTCCTTGGCGCGTGCCAGGGACTTCTCGCTGCTGGCATGCCCGAGCTTCCGGCCGAGCGGGCCCATCACGTCGGCCGGCTCGTAGGCCATGGTGGTGAAGAACACCGGATGCCCGGCCGCACGCGCGGCCTCGATCACCTCGATCGTATTCTGCAGGACGCCTTCCAGCCGCGAAGAACCCTGCTGCGAGGTCTCGTCGAGCCAGGAACGCGCGAGATCGATGACGACGACCGCCGGCCGCTTGCCGAAGCCTACCCTGCCGCCGAATCCATGCTCGATGTAGAAGTCCCTGACGGCTGCTTCGTAGTTCAAGTCTGATCTCCCTGACGTTCAGGAGTGGTTGATGGACGATGACGGATGTCGCGGTGGCACGAGGGTGCCCGCGTCACCACATGACATCGCCGCCATTGGGCGAGACGCTCTGGCCGATCATGTAGGCGGCCTCGTCCGAGGCGAGGTAGACATAGGCCCAGGCGACTTCCTTGGGCGTGCCGAGCCGCTTGATCGGCAGTTGCGCGGCCTTCCACGCATTCCACTTCGGGTCGTTCGCCCGCCACATCGGGGTGTCGGTCGGGCCAGGACAGACGCAGTTCACGGTGACGCCCCGGTCGGCCACCTCGGCGGCGACCGAGCTTGAGAGGGCCACCACGCCCGCCTTGGATGCATTGTAGACGGCGTTCCGCGGTGCCGGCTTGTGCGCCATCTGCGACGCGGTGTTGATGATCCGCCCATAGCCTTGCGGCAGCATGTAGCGCAGGGCATGTTTCATGCCGTAGCCCACGCCGCGCAGGTTCACGTCGAGGACCGTCGCCCAATTCGCCCAATCCTGCTCGACGAAGTCGCAGGTCTGCGAACTCACCCCGGCATTGTTGACGATGATGTCGATCCTGCCGAACCGGCGCACCGTCTCGTCGACCGCGGCCGCCACCTGGGCTTCGTCGAGCACGTCGCATTCAAGATCGAACGCGTCGACGCCTTTGGTCCGCGCCCGCGCCGCGAGTTCGGCCCGCTCCGCCGCGCGCCCCCGATCCGCCACGACCACGCTGGCACACTCATCCGAGAACAACTCGGTCACGGCCTCGCCGATCCCGGAGCTCCCCCCCACGATAAGGGCGCGCTTGCCTTCAAGACGCTTCATGAATGATCCTCGAAGAGCCCGCCCGATCAGAGGACGGAGGTGGGACTGCTCGCCATCTGCCGCTTCGGCATCCAGCGCAAGAGATGACGCTGCACGACGCCGACGATGGCGAAGGTCAGGATCGCGTAGAGCAGGATGAACAGGGTTACGACCAGCATCCTGCCGGTATCGCTGAAGAAATCGGCCCAGATGACCATCCGGCCGATCCCGCTGTCGACGCCGATATATTCGGCCGCGACGACTGCCGCCCATGCCAGACCCAACGTCAGGAAGATCGTTGAGAACAGCTCGGGCGCGATCGATGGCAGGACGATGGACCGCAGGATCCGGAGCTTCGAAGCGCCCATCGTCTGCGCTGCCTCGATGTAGCGCACCGGAACATTGGCCACGGCGTTGATCGTGCCGACCAGATAGAAGACGCCCACGCCATAGGCGACGAAGACGATCGCCGAGAGGTTTGTGGCGCCCAGCCAGAACTGGAAGAGCGGGATCATCGCGAGCAGCGGGCACATCCTCAGGAAATGGAGCGGACCGGCCGCAATGGCGCGGACCCGCGGCGACCAGGAGAGCGCAAAGCCCAAGGCGATGCCAGCCACAGCTCCGAGAATGAGACCCGCGCCTACCCGAAAGAGCGTGATGGCGGAGTGGTAGCCCATGGCGAGCGCCGCCCCGAGATAGGTCTGTTCACCTCCGAGCTCGGGGACCGGTGCCCACATCGGGATCTTCCAGTAGTCGGACATCCCGATCAGCGAGGTACCGAACACATGCTCCCAGGACGGCACAATCGGCGAGTTATGCAAGGGGCTCTTCGGCGCGAGATGGGCGGCAATCTCCCAGGCGCCCAGCAGGAAGATCACCGTGAGGATGCTGATCCAGTTCTGGCCGTAGCTGCGGCGGGCCGTCTGCATGATCGTCTCCTTTCCTCACGCTGCGCGGCGGGCATCGCCCTGAAGTTCGAGGTGTCGGAGAATCGTCTTGGTGATCTCGACGGCGCGGGGACTCGCCCGGACCTCCTCGTCCCGCGGTCGCGGCAGATCGGCCGGCATGTCGTCTGCGATCCGGCCCGAGGACAGGACCACCACGCGCTCGGCCAGCACGAGTGCCTCCTCCACATCATGAGTGACAAAGATGATGGTCCGGTTGGTGCGCTTCCAAAGATCAAGCAGAAGATGCTGGAGATCCATCCGGGTGACATAGTCGAGCGCACCAAACGGCTCGTCCATCAGGAGGATCGGTGCACCGCTGGCGAAGACGCTGGCGATGGCGACCCTTTTGCGCATGCCGCCCGAGAGTTCCTTGGGCCAGCTTCCCGCGAAGTCGGCCAAGCCTACCGCATCCAGCCACTGCCGGGCCGTCCGCTCCCTCTCCTCCGCAGGCTTTCCCTGCGATTTGAGGCCGAACTGGATGTTGTCCATCACGGTCATCCAGGGAAACACGGTGTCTTCCTGGAATACCATGCCACGTTCCGGACCAGGACCGGTCACGGGCTTGCCATCGACCAGGATTCGGCCGGAACTCAGGCGGTTCAGGCCTGCAAGGGAGCGCAGCAGCGTCGACTTGCCGTGGCCGGAGCGGCCGAGCAGGCAGACAAACTCGCCCTTGTGGACCTCGAGATCCACATCGGTGAGGGCGCGAACTTCGCGGCCCGACACGTGCTGGAAGCGGCAGCTCGCCCTTTGTACGCTGATCATTGCGTCGGTCATTTCAGTTGTCCCCCTGCACCGCAGCCCAGCGCGTGACATGACGGCGAATGACGAGAAGGCAGGCGTCGAGCACGATGGCGATGAGGCTCAGCCAGACGAGGCCGGCCATCATCGAGGTGATGTCGTACATGCTCCAGGTCGCGATGATGACGCGGCCGATCCCGTAGGTCGAACCAAGCAGCTCTGTGACGGCGGCAAGACCCCAGGCGGCACCCAGCGCCGTGCGCAGGCCGCCAAAGATCTCAGGCAGGCTGGCCGGGAACAGCACTTGGCCGAAGACGCGGTTGGGGCTGGCGCCGAGCGTCTGCGCATATTCGACGAAGCTCGGATGGACATGCTCGATCGCCCGCATCGCGTAGATGTGCAGCACCAGCCCCGAATAGAACGCCACGAGGATGGTCTTCGACATGCCGGCAGGGCCGAACCAGATCAGGAAGAACGGTGCCGCAACCAGGATGGGCACGGTGCCCAGAATGGCGACAATGGGATCGAAGACCTGACGGATGGCATGGTAACGCCCACTGGCGAAGCCCGTCGCGGTACCGACGAGTCCGCCAAGCAGAACGCCTGCCAGGACAGTGGATGTCGTGGAGAGGAGGTGGAAGGAATAGCCCCCGGCCGGCAGACCGATGCTCACGAAGTAGGGGCTGTCGAAGAAGTTCGTCACCGCCGCCAACGCCACCTCGTGCGGCGGTGGCAAGGACCGGCCGATCGCGAGATGACCGAGGTGCCAGGCGACGAGGAAGAGGGCTATGCCGAGCGCTGCCAGCGCCCCCGATCTATATGCCTTGAGCCAGTTTGCCGGAGGCCGGACGGTGTGGGATGGCCGGGCTTGGTCGATCACAGTCATAGCCCTCATCGCTCGGTCCTTCAGGCGGTCGCTGCTTGCAGGAAGCGGACGGCATCCAAGTAGTTGTAGCCGTCGTAGTGAGCCTTCGCCTGATCCAGGAGAGCTTGGCGGTCCGCGCTCACCGAACTGTCCAGCTTCGCCATCAGCGCGTCGGCCTGCGCCTTCTGCTCCGTCATTTCTTCCCAGATCGACTTGGCCTGGAAAATGTTGTCCAGATCGTAGTCCTGGTTCTTGATAGCTCCGGAATCGATGAACTGCTTGATCTTGGGCTCGTAGATGTTCCGGTAGTAGAGCGCGTATTCCGGATCCTTCCAGAGGCGCTCCTGATCCTTCCAGGTGAAGAAGGGATCCATCTGCTCGAAGATGAACTTGATCGCCGTGGCATCCAGGCTGGAGCCGTTGTTAGCGTTGATGAAGGGCGCGTATTCCGTCAGCGCCTTCGTCTGATCAGGCCCGAAGATGTAGGCCAGGGTCCGGTACATCGCGGAGCAGAAGCGGAACACCGTGTCGCGGTTGTTGTCGATGTATTTCTGGGTCGTCTGGATGAGGTCGTAGTCCAGGAACCGGTTCAGCGGCGAATCCTTGCCGCTGTATTGCTTCAGTTGCTGATCCATCGTCATGATCGGCTTCCAGCCGGCCTGGTACCGAAGCTGGTAGATCTGCACCGCCCCGCCGGGACCGGCGAAGTCGACCTGGTCGTTGACGGCGAGCTGGACGATCTTCGGGTCCTCGACCGGGATGAGCTTCGCGTCCGCCATCTTCATGTCGGCGAGCCCGAACGAGAACTCGTTCCAGGGATAGGTGCTGGGCTCTCCGGGAACGGCGAGCGGCTTGCCCCTCATCTGCTCCATCGCAGCCCTGGCGGCATCGTCCCAGCTCATCCCGTCGGCGATGAACTCCTCGACCGACTTGTAGCCCTTGTTGGGGGTGCCCAGCAGGGATTTGCCCTGGAAGAACGAGTAGACGAGGATCGGCTTGATGTCCGAGACGCGATCGAGCGTCTGCGTCATCAGCCCGTAGAACATCCCCGCGATGTCGATTTCCTCGTTCTGCAGCTGCGGGACGATCTGGGTCTCCCGGAGCAGCTTCGGCGTGCCACCCTCCATGGTGATGCCGACGTCCTTCAGGAAGCCTTTCTGTGCCGCCAGCACCGTCCACGCATGGTTGGTCACCGCAAAGCAGCCGAACCGTACGGTGACCTCGGGGATGGCCGGGACCGTCGACGGCTGGGCCCATAGCGGCGTGGTGGACAAGGCCGTCGCCGCGCCGGCAGCCGCACCGACCTTCAGCAAGGTACGCCGGCCGACGCCGGGCTTCGTGTTCTCGTTGCTCATTAAGGGTCAGCCTCCCTCTTGCATGCGTTCCCTATACAGAACATGATGCGGTATAAGGAACAGAAGCTAGTCAGGGGCTGAAGCGCAACGCTGTCAAGATGTAACTGCCACCGGTCGCACGAGCGGATGCTCGCGCATAAAAGCGAACAAAAGCACAGACTTGGTAAATTCGTACAGGCCTAGCACAGGGTGGCTCGTGCTCAAAGCACACCGACCGAAGAACACGGATGCGGATGAACCGAGGCGAGCCAATCGAGAGGTGTCATGAGAACTATTTGTGCCCAGCCGATCAGTGCCAAAAAATTCGCGCAATACGGTGAGCTTCTGCATGTGCCGGAGCTAGGTGCCCGTGCATTCTTCGAAGACTCTCTGGAGAACGGCCGGGCGGCAGCCTGGCCATCACTCTCGATCGCGCATGTCACGGCAAGCCAAGCCGGCCCTATCCAGGTGCGGCAGATGGAGCGGCATCGCTTCTCCTCGCAGACCTTCCTCCCCCTGAGTGCGGCGACCTGGCTGGTTGTCGTGGCACCCGGGGATTCGAAGACTGATGCGCCGGACATGGCGCGTGCGGAGGCCTTCGTCCTCCGTGGCGCGCAGGGCATCACCTATCGCCAGAACGTCTGGCACCATCCTCTCACGGTCCTGAGGGAGCCGGCTGCGTTCGCCGTCTTCATGTGGCGGGATGGAACCTCGGGCGACGAAGAATTCGTCGACGTCCCGCCCTTCAACGTGACGATCGACATCAGGGAGCAGACCGAATGAGCGGGATGGACCGCGATCTGATCGGCTACGCCGACAAGCCTCCGCACCCGAACTGGCCGAACGGCGCCAGGATCGCCGTCAACTTCGTGATGAACTACGAGGAGGGCAGCGAGCCTTCGGTCCAGGACGGCGAGGGCTACACCGATACGTCGCTGACCGAGGCGGACGGGCTCGATCCCGGCGTGGCCGGGCGCGATCTGGCCGGCGAGGGGATGTTCGCCTACGGCTCCCGGGTCGGGTTCTGGCGGCTCATGCGTCTCTTCCAGGAGCGTGGCTTGCCGATGACCGTCTTCGGCTGCGCGCTCGCCCTGGAACGCAATCCTCCGGCAGCCGCGGCGGTCCGCGCGTCCGGGTTCGACGTCTGCTGCCATGGCTGGCGCTGGATCAAGCACTATCAGCTCGATGAAGCCGAAGAGCGCCGGCACATCCGCAAGGCGATCGCGTCGCTTCAGGAAACGATCGGCGACCGCCCGCTCGGCTGGTACTGCCGCTACGGGCCCTCGGTCCGCACCCGCCAGCTCCTCGTCGAGGAAGGCGGCTTTCTCTACGATTCGGACGCCTATGACGATGAGCTGCCCTACTGGGTGCAGGTCCAGGGCAAGCCGCACCTCGTCGTCCCCTACAGCCTGACGCACAACGACCTGAAGTTCGGCAGCATGGGCTTCGGGACCAGCGGCGAATTCTTCGAGTTCTGCAAGGACGGCTTTGACATGCTCTACGACGAGGGGCGGACGCAGCCGAAGATGATGTCAATCGGCCTGCACATGCGGCTGGTCGGTCATCCGGCGCGTGCCGCGGGCCTGGCCCGGCTGCTCGACTATATGCCGTCCAAGCCCGATGTCTGGATCACCCGCCGGATCGACATCGCGCAGCATTGGGCCAAGCACCACCCGTTCGCCGCCTGAGCGAGGACATCCGCATGCGTGTTCGAGGCAAGACCATCATCGTGACCGGTGCCGCATCCGGGATCGGCAGGGCGATCGCGACGCTGCTGGCTCAGGAAGGGGCGAACGTCGTGATCGGCGATGTCACCGAAGAGGTCAAGGAAGGCGGTGACCCGACCCGTGTAGCGATCGAGCGGGAGGGCGGCACCGCCCGTTTCTATCGCTGCGATGTGAGCCGCTGGGGCGACATCGACGATCTGGTCGGCCGGGCGGTAGCCGAATTCGGCGCGCTCGATGTGATGGTCAACAACGCTGCCGTCTTCAACGGCACCCGTCTGCTTGAGACCTCCGAGGAGGAGTGGGACCGGGTGATGAACGTCAACGCCAAGGGTGTCTTCTTCGGCTGCAAGCGCGCCGTGCAGCAGATGCTGACCCAGCCGTTGCGCGGCGACGCACGCGGCCGGATCGTCAACATCTCCTCGCAGCACGGCATGGTGTGTGCGCCGAACAAGATATCCTATGGCGTGAGCAAGGCCGCAGTCGTCTACATGACCCGCCAGATCGCGGTCGACTATGCAGAGCAGAACATCATCTGCAATGCGGTGGCGCCCGGCCGCATTCCAACTGGAGCTCCCGACGGCGAGGGGGCCGATCCGCTGGATTATTCCCGCATGCGCACGCCGATGCCGCGGTTGGGGCAGCCGATCGACGTCGCCCGGGCCACCCTGTTCCTGGCCAGCGATGAGGCGACCTACATCACCGGGCACAACCTCATGGTCGACGGCGGCTGGATGGCGTTCTGAGAAAGCGGCCACAAGAGCCTAGCCGGTGTCATGGCTCCAGGGCCATCGCCGGCCAGCGGCCGCTCCAGGGGGAATGGGCTTCCCAACGCCGGGCCAGGTCCAGCACCGCCTCATCGGCGCCGAAACGTCCGATGATCTGCATCCCGATGGGCCTGCCGTCGGGATGCGGCTCGACCGGCACGCTGATGGCCGGGAAGCCCATAACGTTCACCCAGCCGCAGAACGCGCCCATGGCCGCCGCACTGCCTTTGCGACCGCCGATCATGGCCGGTGCCTCCAGCTCCGCCGGCCATGCCGGTGCTGGAGTGGTGGGCGTGACAATCAGATCGAAGGAGCCCCAGGACACGGACAGGTCGGCCCGGAATGCGGCCAAGCGATCCATCGCCTGCACGTAATCGGCCGCCAACCGACGTTCACCGCGCTTGACCAGTTCGCGCATGGGCTCCGTAAGCAACGCGCGGCACTCATCGCCAAAGGGCATCACGATCCGTGTGACCGCTGCCGAGGAGATCACCTCCCAGATTTCCCCGAGTTCGCCGGGGTCGTAGGGCGCCGTCGTTCTCTCAACAGCGCAGCCGAGCTCCGCGAGCTTGCCGACGCTCGCCTCGATCGCGTCACTCACCTCCACGTCCGATTCGATGCTGCCTGCCGAGGTGAACCACCCGATGCGCAGGCATTGCCGAATGGGCGCTTTGACCATGCAGAGTGAGGCCGGATCGCGCGGATCCGGACCTGATGCGATGCCGTAGAGAAGATCGAGATCGCGCATGGTGCGGGCGGCCAAGCCGATGGCCTGGAAGTCGAGCGCCGTCGGTGGGAAACCGTACCGACGCGGGATACGGCCATTGGAGGGCCGAAAGCCGACCAGGCCGGTGTAGCTGGCAGGTGTCCGGATAGAGCCGCCTGCGTCGGTGCCGATCGCGAGTGGTGCGATACCGGTGGCGACCGCCGCCGCCGCCCCGCCGCTGGAACCGCCAGGGGTGAGGGTGACATCCCAGGGATTGCGGGTGACGCCGGACACGATGCTCTGCGTCCGCCCGGACAGCGCGAACTCCGGAGTCGTGGTCTTGCCGACGATCACCGCGCCGGCCGCTCGCAGCCGCTCCACCACGATATCGTCCCGCGCGGGCACATGATCCTGGAAGAGCTGGCTGCCCCAGCGGGCAGGCAGACCGACGACGAACAGGTTGTCCTTGACCGTCACCGGAATGCCGTCGAGCGGGCCGAGGCGCTCGCCATGTTGCTGCCGTTCGGTGGCTGCTTCCGCGGCCTTGCGTGCGCCGTCCCGGTCGAGATGGACGAAGACGCGCAGCAATGGATCCAGCCGCTCGATCCGCCGCAGACTCTCGTCCAGAAGCTCGATGGGACGAAGCTCGCGCGCCGCGATCCTCGCGGAAAGGTCGGCCGCATCCAGGCGCCATGAATCGCTGTGCGTCATCTCGTTGTTCCGGTTCGATAAGCCGACTGGTCAGCCCAGGATCGCAAACGCCCGGACCGGCGAGCCCGAGCCACGCTCGAACTTCAGCGGGACGGCGAAGAACTGGAACTCGCCCTTACCTACCAGGGCCTCAAGATTGCAGAGCCATTCGACATGGGTGATGCCGCGGTCACGGCAGACCCGATGGCTAGGGAATTCGGTATAGTTTGGGCGATCGGTCGACGGCCCTTCGATGCCGTGCAGCCGCGAGTTCCGATCGGCCAGCCAATGGGTGGCCGCGGCGGTGAGACCAGGATTCGAGTGCATCACCGAATCCCGCGGGTAGTGGCGTGCGTGCAGGCCAGTGTTCAGCAGCACGATGTGGCCGTCCACCTTCACGCCCGCGGCAGTTTCGGCCTTCTCCATGTCCGCCACGTCGATGTCACCGAGATCAGGGATGTGCGTGAGGTCGAAGCAGACTGCCTTGCCCATGAAGAAGTCGATCGGCATCTCGTCGATGGTCGTGCCATCGGGTTTCATGTGAAAGAACGCATCGACGTGCGTCCCGACATGCGTGAGCATCCCGATATATTCGATCGCGGACGTATGCGGATCACCTTTAACGCCCATGCCACTCTTCAGCGCCATCTCGTGCGTCTCATAGGTGATGAACACTGGTCTCGGCATCGTCTGATGTGCCGGCATCATGTTCGAGATGGTGACTGACAGATCGATGATCCGAGCCATGGACGCCTCCCGTTTGCCTCGTTGGGCAGAAAGAAAAGTCGTTCTTTATAAAGAACGATGTTCGTTATCCAGGATTGCGAGCTGAAGTTTCTGGTGTCAAGCTGCCTTCATGAGACGTCCGGAATGCTCCGCCTTGTTCGCCGATCGCTCGTGACACCATGAGACGAGGCCAATCGCCAGGGCGGGCCACACCAACAGGGAGGCGCGATAATGGCTGGTTCGGGCAGGGAGAGGGTGCTCGTCACGGGTGCTGGCGGCTTCGTCATGAGCGTGTTCCTGACCGAACTGCTGAAGCGCCATCCGGAAGCGCGGGTTACGGCGGTCGACATCGCAGCACCGGATGCTGCCGCACGGGCGCGCTTCGCAGAGGTGGAAGACCAGATCTCGTTCGAGATCGCTGATGTCCGCGATCTGCCCGCCATGCGTGCTGTCTTGGCCGCCGCTAAACCGGAGCTCGTCATTCACGGCGCCACCGTCACCCATGTGCCGGCCTGGGAACGTGAGAATCCCCATCCTTTCATCGATGTGAATGCTTCGGGAACGCTGAACGTCCTGGAGGCGGTCCGTAGCGTCGGAACGGCCCGGCGCGTGATCCATGTCGGCTCGGTCGCGGCCTATGGCCGGGGCGAGGCCGGGTCACCGGAGGACCTACAGACCGAGGCCGGGCCGTTTCATCCCGAGGACTTCTATGGCGTCGGCAAATATGCTGGTGAACTGATTGCCCGGCGGTTCAGCGAGCTGCACGGGATGAGCATCCCGGTCGTGCGGTTCAGCAGGGTGTTTGGACCGATGGAGCGGCCGACCAGTGCGCGCAAGGTGATGCACCTGCCATTCCTGCTCGCCGCCGCCCTCGTGTCGTCCCGACCGGTACGAGCGACCAAGCGGAGTGCCGAGGCCAGCGGTGATTGGATCAGCGCCGAGGATGTCGCAGATGCGCTGATCCGGCTTAGCTTCGCGGACAAGGTGGAAGGGCCCTACAACATCTCCACCGGTCGTCGGATCCCGGTGCCAGAAGTCATGAGGCTCATTCCAGCCGAGATCGAATGGGTCGCGGATGGCGGGCCCGCCGAGATCGACATGGACCCGGCCCTGATGTTCGGCCAGCACGGCGCCTTCGCCAACGCGGCGATCAAGGCCGATGTCGGCTGGGAGCCTCGACCCTTCGCTGAGCAGGTCGCCAGCTACCTCAGCTGGGCCCATCGTAATCCAGAAGTCTTCACCATCGACTGATTGGCCATCGCCAAGGTCGGAATGATCTCCGCAGCAGGAGCGGTCGCAGCTGAAGTGCTGACCGGCACTCTCCATCAGCTCGCCTATTGAACAAAAGAGAGCCGTAGCCATGGACTTGATCATCAAGAACGGCACCGTCGTGACCGCGGCAGGCCTTTTCAAGGCGGATATCGGCATCTCCGATGGCGTCATCGTCGCCATTGCCGGAGATCTCGCCGCATCTTCCGAGCAGGTCGTCGACGCGTCCGGCCGCTACGTGATGCCGGGAGGCGTCGACGTGCATACCCATCTGGACTGCCCTGGCTTTCAGACGAACAGCGCGGACGACTTTCGGACCGGCACCATCGCTGCCGCCTGCGGGGGCACCACCACGATCGTGGACTTCTGTCAGCAGAAGAAGGGGCAGACGCTCGCTGAGGCCCTCGCTACCTGGCATCGGAAGGCCGACGGAAAGGCGGTCATCGACTACGGATTCCACATCATCGTCACCGACATGAACGAGGGGGTGTTCGCGGAACTCGATCGCCTGCCCGAGCAGGGTGTGACCAGCTTCAAGCTGTTCATGGCCTACAAGGACGCCATGGGGGTGGACGACGGGGTGATCCTGAAGGCGCTCGACCGTGCCAAGGCCGCTGGTGCCTTGGTGATGGTTCATGCCGAGCACGGGGAGGCCGCTTCCTACCTGCAGCAGAAGTATCTGGCGGCAGGCAAGACAGCCCCCAAGTACCACGCGGCCTCCCGTCCGCCGCGGATCGAGGCTGAGGCGACCGCCCGAGCGATCGCCCTCGCCGAGATTGTCGGGACCTCCATCTACATCGTCCATCTCACCTGCCGGGAAGCCTTCGACGAAGTGATGCGTGGCCGGGCGCGCGGCGTGGAGGTGCTTGCGGAAACGTGTACGCAATATCTCCATCTCACCGCTGGCGATCTCGATCGCGACGGCTTCGAGGGTGCGAAGTACGTGTTCACGCCGCCACCACGTACCGAAGCCGACCAGAAGGCGCTCTGGACAGGCCTGGAGAACCGCGCGCTGCACGCCGTGTCCTCCGATCACGCCTCCTGGAGCTACCGAGGCTCCAAGGACCTGGGCCTCGACGACTTCACGAAGATCCCGAACGGCGGGCCGGGCATCGAGGAGCGCATGACCATGGTCTTCCAGGGCGTGAACGACGGCCGGCTCGGCCTCGACCGCTTCGTGGACCTCACCGCCACGATGCCGGCCCGCATCTTCGGCCTCTACCCGAAGAAGGGGACCATCGCCGTGGGCAGCGATGCCGACCTGGTCCTGTGGAACCCGATGAAGGAGGCGGTCATCAGCCAGTCCAACCTGCACCACGCGGTAGACTATACCCTCTATGAGGGCCGCCGTGTGCGCGGCAGGCCCGAGACGGTGCTCCTGCGCGGGAAGGTCATCGTCCAGGACGGACAGTTCGTGGGCGAAGAAGGCAGCGGCCAGTTCATCCGGCGGCGGAAGTTCGCAGGGGCCGGAGCGGTCGACGCCTCGGCTCTCCCAGGCCCGAGGCACGCCGGAACGTAATCCTGCCTTCCGAAATGTTCGGTCCAGGGTGTCACGGCGCATGCCCCGGGGCTTCTCTGTCCGGTAGGCCTTGCCTCTGAGACCGTCCTGAAACGACCAGCCGCCGCTGCTTTGGCGTTGTCGCACCAGCCCGAAGGTTTCCGATGCCGCTCATCAATCCCGACCGTCTTCTCGCCGACCTCCGGTGCTTGGCCCAGTTCGGGCGCTACGAGACCGGCGTCCACCGCCCGACCTACTCGCCGCAGGACATGGAGAGCCGCCACTGGCTGGCGCAGCGCTATCGGGACATCGGCCTGGAGGCGACGATCGACGGCATCGGCAATGTCTACGGGCGCAGCCGCGGCGATGGTCGCAGCCTGCTGATCGGCTCGCATGCCGAATCGCAAAACTATGCCGGCTGGCTCGACGGTGCACTGGGCGTGATCTACGGCCTAGAAGTCGCTCGGGCGTTCGCGGAAGACACCGGTTGCCGAGGGCTTTGGGTCGACCCAGTCGCATGGGCCGACGAGGAGAGCCATTTCATCAGTCTGCTAGGTAGCCGCTCCTTCATCGGCGATGTGGGAGAAGCCGAGCTTGATCGAGCGGCCAACAACTATACCGGTCAGCCCCTACGCGAAGCGCTGCAGGCGGCTGACCTCGAGGGGAAGGCGAGGGAACTGATCCGGCCGGAACGCTATGTCGGCTATCTCGAAGCGCATATTGAACAGGGCGACAGCCTTGAGGCGAGCGGCAAGCGCCTGGGCGTCGTGACCGGCATCGTCGCCATCTGGCAGTACCGCATCACCTTCAGCGGTGTGCAGAATCATGCCGGTACCACACGGATGGCGATCCGCAAGGATGCCGGGGCTGCAATGGTCGCCCTTTGTGCCGCTATAGCCGAACGGTTCCCCCAGGTTGCCGGCCTCCGCTCGGTCTGGACCACGGGGCGGATCACCCTCGAGCCGGGTGCAGCCAATATTATCCCTGGCCGGGCCGAGATGCTGTTCCAGTTCCGCGATGAGGATCCCGAAACGCTCACGAGGCTGGAGAAGCTCCTGCATGCCCTGATACAGGAGGTCAGCACCAGGAGCGGCTGCCCCGTCGAGATCGAGATCATCGATCAAGGCCAACCCGCGCGCATGGACGAGGCCTTCCAGGCAGCGCTCAGTACGGCCGCGGAACGCCATGCACCCGGTGCGCATGTACGAATGCCGAGCGGAGCCAGCCATGACGCGCAGATCATCGCGCGCAAGCTGCGTGCCGGCATGCTGTTCGTGCCCAGCATCGGCGGCATCAGTCATCACTGGACGGAAAACACCAACGACGCCGATATCGTCCTGGGATGTCAGGTGCTGGCGGATGCCGCCGAGATCATCCTCCGCCGAGCATAGGCATCGGCGCCGGAAACAGTCAGCGAGGATGGCTTCCTCTATCGGCCAGATGCTAGGGGGAGTTCTTCACGTTCAATTGGCCGGCCTAGCCCACCGGTTGATTCGATTGAAGATTCGATCGGCGAGCCAATAGCTCAGGGACGCATAAAGCACCACAAGCAGCGCAATGAAGAACATGCGGTCCAGATATCCGAAGGCCTGCGAGTAGACGATGACATAGCCCAGCCCCGATTGCGCGCCCAGGAACTCGGCTCCGATCACTGCCGCCCAGGCGGCACCGAGGGCGAGCAGGACGGCCGAGTGCAGTTCGGGGAGAATGGCCGGAAGGATCACTGTCCGGTAGAGATAAGAGCGGCTGGCGCCAAAGGTGCGCGCATTCTGGATGTAGACCTGCGGCACGTTGCCTACCGCGTTCACCGCCGCAGCGAAGAAGATGACCGCCACCCCATAGATCACGAAGCTCACTTCACCCACGAAAGAGAGCCCGAACCAGATCTGGAACAGCGGCAGCAGGGCCAGGAGCGGCAATACGCGCAGGAACTCGATCGGCAGGCTAACGATGCGCCGTCCCCAGACGGACCAGGAGACGGCGAGCCCCAATCCTAGCCCGACGACACCACCGGCAAAGAAGCCGACGACGAGCCGCAGGAAGGTCGAGCCGCTGTGGTAGAGGATCGCGAGGAAGGCGTAGAGATAGCTGGGGCTGTCGCCTGAGGCGACTGATCCAAAGCCCCAGCCGCCTGGCCAATAGAGCGAGAGGGACAGGAGCGTGGTGGAGAACACCACCTGCCAGCCCGGCACCAGCGGAACGCCGGGCACGATCTCCTGCGGAAAGGCGATGGACAGCGCTTGCCAGCCGACCACCAGCGCACCCAGCACGCCGAGTGCGATGAGACGGTCGCGATGGGGTGCGGCAGAGCGCGCCATCATGTCGCCACCTCCGCCGGAACCTGGAGCGGCTGGGTCCCGTGACCAAGTCCCAGATGGTCGAGCAGTCGGCGCTTCAGCGCGAGGATACGAGGTTCGGAGAGGTTCTCCTCCGTGCGCGGGCGCGCGCTTCCCACCCGGAAGTCGTCGACTACCCGGCCGGCGCGCATGACGAGGATGCGGTCGGCGAGCGTCAGCGCCTCGTCGACGTCATGGGTGACGAAGAGCACCGTCCGCTTGCTGCGGTCGGCCTCGTCCCAGAGCTCGAGCAGCACGTCGTGGATCTTGTGCCGAGTGACGTAATCGAGTGCCCCGAACGGCTCGTCGAGCAGTAGGATCTCTGATCCGTTGGCAAAGACGCTGGCGATAGCGACGCGTTTCAGCATGCCGCCCGACAGTTCGCGCGGCCAGGCCTGCGCCACCTCCGCGAGGCCGACGCGGCTGAGATAGTGGAGCGCTGCCTGCCGCCGCTCCGCCGCCGGGACACCGCGGCATCGCAGCCCGTACTCGACGTTCGCAATGACGCTCATCCAGGGAAACACGCTGTCCTTCTGGAACACCACGCCGCGATCCGGGCCCGGGCCCACGATCGGCTTACCGCGCGCGCGGATGGTGCCGCTGGTAGGACGGTCGAGACCGGCGCAGATCTGGAGCAAGGTGCTCTTGCCGCAGCCAGACGGCCCCACGATGCAGACAAACTCGCCTTCTGGGATGGAAAGCGTCACGTCCGCGAGCGCACGGATGGTGCTGCCATCGCGGCGCGTATAGCTACGCGTCACGTCAGCCACTTCGAGTGCGAGTCGGGCTGGTGCTGTCGTGTTCACTTTTCTTGTCCAGAAGCGCCGGACCGCGGCCGCCAGCGCGTGAGAAGGGCGAAGAGATAGGCGATGAGGGCGTCAAAGGCCGCCGCGGTGATGCCCAGCAGCAGCAGCGCAGCGAACAGGCTCTCGACATCCGAGCTCTTGGTGATGCTCTCGATGAGCTTTCCCAGCCCGCGTTGCGAAGCCAGCAGCTCGGCTATGGCTTCCAGGCCCCAGGCACCCGCCAGCGCGATGCGGATGCCGCCCAGGATCTCTGGCAGCGTCCCGGGTATGAGCACATCTCGGAGAATCCGGCTGCGCGAGGCGCCGAAGGTTCGAGCCGCGGATTCGTAGACCGGACTGAGATTATCGGCCGCCTTCTGCGCATAGGTGTAGAGAATGACGGCTACATAGAAGCCGACCATGGCCACCGCGCTCGCCCGGTCGCCACCAAGCCACAGTAAGAGGAAGGGCGAGGCGATGAGGATGGGGATCGTGCCCAGGGTCAGCACGATCGGGTCGAGCAGCGCTCGCACAATGGAAGAGCGCGCCGTGACCAGTCCCGCGACGATGCCAACGGCACCCCCTATCAAGACGGCCATCAGCACGTTCTCGATGGTATAGAGAAGCGCGCTGAAGAACCCCGTGTCCACGAGGCCATAGAAGGCGAACGTCTTGTTGTACCAGAACTTCTGGACCAGGGTGCCGACCACGCCCCAGGGCGTCGGCAGGGCGGACCGGGTGACGACGGGAACCAGAAGGAACCACAGCCCGATCAGCAGCAGCAGGCCGACCACGCCCAGCGGGTCGAACGGCAGCCGGGCGCCGAACCCGGCTCGAGCCAGGTCATTCCGGTTCATGCCGGGACCCGGATCGACCGGGTCCCGTTCCGCTTTGGTGTTTGCCTGTTCCTGCACGTCCAGCGTGGCCGTTTATTGAGTTGCAGCGAGAGCGAAGCGGTAAGCATCGAGATAATCGTGCCACCCGTAGTACTTGCGGGCATCGGCCACGAGGCCCTTCTTGTCCTCCGACAGAGAAGCCTCGTCGATGCCGGCGAGCAGGTCGTCGGCCTTCTTCCGGTAATCCTCAAGCTGTTGCCACAGCTTGCCGCCCCAGACGAATTCGTCCGGCGTAACTCCCTCGGGAACGATGCCGCTTTCGACGAACGCGCCGATGATCTGCTTGTAGAGACCCTCATAGTAGAGGATCGATTCCTTATCGGTGTAAAACTTGGTGTTTTCCTCGTAGGGAATGTAAGGATGGAAGAGCTTGACGGTTTCGGCGAGATCCTCGCCGGTCAGGCTGGTGCCGGCGATGCTGTTCAGTACGGGTGCCTGGAGGTCGTACAGCGAGGGATCGGCCTTGATGGCGTCGATGGTGCGCCACACCGCCGAGATGTACCGTAGCGCAGTATTGGGGTTCTTATTGACCCATTCGCCGTTCGCTTCGGCGCCAACCGCCGTGATGGACCTGAGGATCGGCGAGTCCTCGCCCTTGGGACCGTGCGCGATCAGGTCATCAAGACAGACGAGCCTCGTCCAGCCGGCCTTGATCAGCGAGAAGACGATCGGGGCACCGGAAGGATGCGCGAACTGGATCTGGCCGGCCTTGGCAGCGACGATGATCTTGGGGTCGTCGAGGATCTGCGGCGTCCAGGTCACCCCGGAGAGCTGCCTGATGGTATCCTCGAACAGCCGCTCGTTGGCAACCGGCGTGGAGGCCAGCGACTGGCCCTGCACCGGCGCCATCGCGGCGGCAATGGCCTCGTCGAAGGGCTTGCCTTCGGCCATGTAGTCCTTGATCGACTTCAGCCCGAGCTCAGGAGAAGCGAGCATGCAGCCGGCCACGATCACGTCGTGGAACATGATCTGCTTGACCGCGCGCGAGGTCTGGTAGGTCGGCAGGAAGTTCGGCGGATAGCCATGCGCCAGGTCGATATCGCCACGCACCATCAGCGAATGGGCTTGGTCTTCCGTGACCGCGAGACCTTCCGCGGGTGAGAGGCTGATGCCCACGTCGGAGAAGAAGCCTTTCTTCACCCCGATGATCGGGAACGAGGCGTCAGCGTAGGGAAGCAACCCGAATCGTATGGTAGCCTCGGGGATATTCGTGCCCGGTTCCGCGGGGGCCGGAACGTAGGCGTCCTGTGCCAGAACCGGCGTCACCACAGGGGTCGAGAGCGTCGCGGAGACGGCGACCGCCGCCAGAATCCTCGCAACAGTCCTGGCCCGAAATCCCCGCTCGGCATCACTCGCATGGATAGGAAGACCATCCATTACCTACCCTCTCCCTCATGTTCTACGCGGTTTTTCCCGTCCGAACCCCTGCTGGAAGGACGCCATCGTCCGGACGAGAGTTGCATGTTCCTGGCAGCTTCCGACGGGACAAGTCTCGCAACAAGCTGAATTTTGTTCACCTCATTCATCAAAATTATTGAAGAGAGTGCCATCGGGCGAACCGCCAGCCGACGGAGATTCGAACCTTCGCCATCAGGTCATGACGCCCGGTCAATGACCCGCCGCCGCCTTGCGGGCTACGCTCTCGATGGCGCGGTAGACCGGAGAATCGTCGCCGAGCGGCCGAATGGCGTGGATCTCGAGCGGCGGCACTTCCGGCTCCGACCGCAAGATGCGCAGCCGCCCTTGCTGCACCTCGTCCCGGAACAGAGGTACGGGCAGCTGCGCCAGCCCCAGCCCGTCGGCTGCCATCGACGCCGTGGTGCGGAAAGTGTTGCAGATCGTCACGTTGCGGTAGTGGATCTTGTTGTCCGTGAACCAGCGCAGCAACGAGCCGCGCGCCTGCGATTCGCGGGTTACGGAGAGCACGGGCAGGTCCAGGAGGCTCTCGGGCGTCAACACCTCGGGCACCCCTTCAAGGCTGGGGCTGCACATCCAGCGGAAGTCGATGCTCTGCAGCTGCGTCGAATGGAATTTCGAGGGCGGCAGTTCGCAGGCCGCGAAGATCATGTCGAGGCTGCGCGCATAGAGTTTTTCCTCGAGCACATGGGAGACGCCGATCTCCAGCTCGATCCGGATCAAGGGATATTCGCTCTTGAGGCCCTTGATCAGGGCGCCGAGCCAAGTCACCGCGACGTTCTCGGTCACGCCCAGCCGCACATAGCCGGCGATCTGCCGATCGTCGGGTGAGGCGGCCTCGACCAGCCGGCTGAAGGCGATCAGCACCTCCTCGACGAACGGTAGCAGCATGGTGCCTTCGGGGGTCAGGCGGGCGTTCCGCTGCGAACGGTCGAAGAGCACGGTGTTGAGCCGGCTCTCGACCTCCTGAATGCGCATCGAAACGGCTGACTGGGTGGCGTTGAGCCGCTGAGCGGCCTTGGCAAAGCTGCCCAGGCGCGCCGCCCAGAAGAAGGTTTCGAGCTGGCGAATGTTCATGGTCCACCCCCGCCCGATCCGCAGCGAAGTCGCGATAGATCAAAATTCCTGATGCGCCAAGCCGGTTTTAACTCGTTTTTCCGACATTTAGCCGCCCGCTACCTTTGCTGCGCGCCGATTCCTCAGGCGCAACGATGCCGGCCGATGAGCCGCTCGTGAGGCATCCACCAGAACAGCGATCGGCCCGAACCGATCCAGGGAAGAAATGGTGAGCAATCGGATTGAGATCGATGTGGACCTGGTCCGGCGCTACGTCTTCGGACTGGCCGAGTTCGGCCGCGTCGGTGAGAGCGGCGTGACGCGCCTCGTCTATTCGCCCGAATGGGTGGCCGCAACCGACCAGTACGCCACCTGGTGCGAAGAAGCCGGGCTCGAGGTCCATCGCGACGCGGTCGGCAGCGTCTGGGGCAGGCTGCGGGGCAGGGAAGGTGGCAAGTCCATCGCTTCCGGCTCGCATATCGACTCGCAGGCACCCGGCGGCCGCTATGACGGCGCGCTCGGCGCCCTTGCCGCCATGATCGCGCTCAAGACGCTCAAGGCACAGTTCGGCCAGCCGCGGCGCACGCTCGAGGCCATCGCCTTCTGCGAGGAGGAATCGAGCCGGTTCCCGAGCGCCAATTACTGGGGGTCGCGCGCCATCACCGGCCGGATCTCGCCGACCGATCCCGACACCACCATCGCCTTTTCCGGTGAGACGATGAGTGAGGCCATGCGGGCGATCGGGCTCGATCCCGCCCGCATTCCGGAAGCACGCCGTGACGATATCGAGAGCTTCATCGAGCTCCATATCGAGCAGGGCCCGATCCTCGAGCAGGAAGACCTGCCGGTCGCCATCGTCGACGGCATCACCGGCATCCGGCACTACAACATCCGGCTCAAGGGGACGCAGAACCACGCCGGCGGCTTCCCTATGGATATTCGCCGCGATCCCATGGCCGGATTCGCGGAGATCGCGTCTGGCGTCGTCAACACCGCGCACCGCATGGGCCGTCCCGCGGTGACGACGGTCGGCCGCGCCGTGGTGACGCCCAATTTTCCCGCCATCATCCCCGCCTCGGTGGAATTCTCCATCGATGCCCGCCATCCTCGCGCCGACAAGCGCCGCGAACTCTATGCGGCGCATGAAGGGCTGATGCGTGAGGTGGCCGCACGCCGCGGGCTCGAGATCGACTGGGACATCCAGATCGACCATGAGCCGGCACCCTCCGATCCCGAGATCGTCAGGATGCTGCAGCGGGTGGCGCAGGAGCAGGGCGTCAGGACGCTCACCATGGCGAGCGGTGCGGGGCACGATTCCCAGCAGATGGCGGCGATCGCCAAGGTGGCGATGATCTTCGTGCGCTCCAAGGATGGTCGCAGCCACACGCCGGACGAATTCTCGTCCATCGAAGACATCGTCGAGGGCATCAGGGTGCTGGCAGCCGGGCTGCACGCGCTCGCCTACTGATGAAGGAGCGAACGATGTATCCACGCGACCTCAAGGGACATGGCCAGACACCGCCCCACGCCAACTGGCCGGGCGGCGCCAAGCTCGCGGTGCAGTTCGTCATAAACTACGAGGAGGGCGGCGAGCATTCCGTCCTCCATGGCGACCGCCACAGCGAAGCCTGGCTCACCGAAGAGCCGGCCGCCCCGCTTCACAACATCCGCAACATCAGCGTGGAGACGCAGTACGAGTACGGCACGCGTGCCGGCTGGTGGCGGCTCCACCGCATGTTCACCCAGCGCAAGCTGCCGGTGACGATCTTCGGCATCGCCAAGTCGCTTGAGAAGAATCCTGAAGCGGTGGCCGCGATGAAGGAGGCGGACTACGAGATCGCCTCACATGGTCTGCGCTGGATCCACTATGCGGAGATGCCGGAAGAGCAGGAGCGTGCCCATATCGCCGAGGCGATCCGCATCCATGAGGAAGTGACGGGCAGCCGGCCGACCGGCTGGTACACCGGCCGCATGAGCGCCAATACGCGGCGCCTCCTGGTCGAGGCAGGCGGCTTCACCTATGACGCCGACTCCTTCGGCGACGACTTGCCCTACTGGACCGAGGTCGACGGCAAGGACCATCTCGTGGTTCCCTACACGCTCGACAACAATGATGGGCGGTACGTGAGCCCCTATGGCTACAACTCGCCGAGCTTCTCGGCCTACCTGATCCAGGCCTTCGACTTTCTGCGCCGCGAGGGCGAGGACCGCCCCAAGATGATGAGCATCGGGCTGCATACCCGGCTGGTCGGGCGACCGGGCCGGGCCGCCGACCTCGAGAGATTCCTCGACCATGTGGCGGCGGCCGGCGATGTCTGGGTGGCGCGGCGGATCGACATCGCCAACCACTGGATCGCCAACCACCCGCCCGCGCGTTGAGGCCTTCGCCATGACCTATTTCGTCACCGGCGCCACCGGCTTCATCGGCACCAACATCGTCGAGCGCCTCGCAGACGCGGGAGAGAAGGTCGTCGCCCTGAGCAATGTCGCGCCATCGGCCCGTCAGCAGCGGATGGCGGAGCAAGCCCAGGGCGAAGTGACCTTCGTCCTGGGTGACGTGCGCGACCAGGCCAAGCTCGAGGCCGTGATCGAGGAGCATGGCATCGAGCGGATGATCCATGCGGCCGTGATCACCTCGAATGCCGAGCGCGAGAAGTCGGGCGGCCCCTTGATCGTCGACGTCAACCTCGTCGGCGCCGCAGCCGCCGCGACCGCCGCGGCGAACAAGGAGCTGACGCGCTTCGTGCTCGTGGGGTCGGCCGGCGTCTTCTCAGCGCATGACCTGCCCGACGGCATGATCGTCGAGGAAAGCCAGCCGCATCGGGTGGATACGCTCTACGGCGTCGGGAAGTCGGCGGCCGAGATCATCGTCAGCCGCATCTGCAAGCTCAACGGCTTGCCCTATGTCATCGGCCGAGTGGCGACCGCCTTCGGGCCCTGGGAGCACGATTCGGGTTATCGCGACACGCTCAGCCCGCTCCATCAGATCACGCGCAAGGCCCGTGCCGGGGAAACGGCCGTTCTCGCGCGCGACAAGAAGAGCAACTGGCATTATGGGCGCGACGCCGCAGCCGCGCTTGTCACTCTTGCCCAGGCGGGAGCGCCACGCTTTTCCGATTATAATCTGGGGCCGCAATGGGCTTGGCCACTCAGCGCGTGGTGTGACCGGCTAGTGCAGCGGTTTCCAAAATTCCGCTATGATATCGGCGGCGAAGGCAATGTCGAACTCTATGGAGCGAGGGATGGTGGGCTGCTCTCGGGCTCACGCTTTGCTGAGGAGTTCGGTCCTACAGCGCACTTCGACGTTGATGCGGCCTTTGCGGACTTCATGGTTTGGCTTGATGAGCTAGAATAGGCCCCACTTCGATGCCGTCGCCAAAGAGGGGACATGGCTATTCTATGCCAAAGCCATATGCTTTTAGTAGGTCATAACACCTGGACCGGGGGCAGGGCAGAAAGTGTTCCGACAGTGTCGGGAGCCGGGGGGGCAGCCGTCCCGAGCGTGGCGGCCGTCGCAACTTCAGCGACGGCATGATTGACCTGCCACCTCAACCTTCATCCGACTTGCCGGGACTGAACGGTTGAGTTCGCTCGGGGAACGTCCGGACGGTCCGGCGGTTGTCCAGCCAACCCGCTGTGAGGACGGCCGGAGCCTGCGTCGGTGAAGCGTCAGCCCGGCCGCCCGCGGCTGCGCCCACTCTCGCCGGGACGATCATGCCATCCTGACGAAGATCTACCAGCAAGTCGAAGCCGGGCTGCGGGACGTCGCTGTGCAGCGCGCCCAGCTTGTCGTGCTGGCAAGCACCGGCCACGGCGTGGCGCGGGTACACGCCCTGCTCACCGCCGCGGAGGTCGCCCTGCACCTGCTCTGGGAAGAGCTGACCTTGGCGGCCTGGGAAGCGGAGCACCAGCCCAATGAGCGGCGGCCGCGCCCCGCCGGGACCCGCGCGCACTGAATCAGCGTGGGCGGCCCTGTGACGCTCGACCACACCCGCCGGTACGTCGCCCAAATCCGGCATCACCTCGCCCAGCAGGAAGCCCGCACCGCGGAACTGGACCACGACACCACCCACTCGCGGAAACTGCTCGCCACCCTACAGGAAACGCTCCGTTTGCAGGAGGAGCATGTTGCGCTGGAGGAGTGGCTGGCCATTTCGCCCGGCAGATCCCTTGCCCGGGTTACCGGTGCGCGTTGGTTGAGATCGGCGAGCCGTTGGCTGGCATGGGTCGTCGTCCTTTGGCGCACTGTCTGGTCCGATCCGCGTCGATGATGCGGTCGGCGATGTCTGGGAGGCCACCATGTTCGGCGACGACGAGTACGCGGAATTCACCCGCGCCTTGAACCATCGGCTGCGCACCGAGAATCGCTACATGACCGATGACGAACGGCAGCAGTGGCTGGGCATGGTCGACCGACGCTTCCGAGGCCTGGTGCCGCAGCCACCGGATCCCTTCGCGATGACACCATTCCATCGCGAGCAGCATTGGGCGATCCGGCATCAGGCCGACCTTGAGCTGTTCTGGACGGTTGGTGCCTACTGGGAGGTCTGGGGCCGTCATACCCTGCACCGGCCGGAGCGGGAGCGGATCGAGCGGGAGCTGGTGCGGATCGAGGCCGAGGAGCCGGAGTTTCCCGGCCAGATCGTGCCGGTCGAGGTCACCTACCGGATCGGGGTCGAGGGCTGAGTCACCGCGGGCAGCGGATTTCGTCCGGCGCACCAACGAGCCGCGCATGTTCCCGAAAGAAAGCCGCCCGGCATGAACCGGGCAGCCAGCGCATTCGTCACTCCGGCAGAAGTTTGGCCAAAATGTTCAGGCGAGCGGCCTCCTGCTCACCTATCGCTCACCAACATCCCGATGGTCATACAGAGCTGACCAGAAACCCGCGCCATTCCTGAATTCCGGCACCATGTGCGGCATGCGCACCGCTGTCACCGAGGCAGGTAGCATCCTGGTGGCCACCCCCCCTGGACAGTAAAACGTGCGCTGGCAGGCAGGGCGGTCGGTTGCAACAGAGCCTGAGCGAGAGCCTCTGTCCTCATGGTGCTTCAGCAAGCTGCGCAGGAGACTGATCAGTCACCACCAGCCGGACCGAGACTGGCAGAAGGTGATGGCTATGATCACGGAGAAGCGGCCTACTGCCGTTAGGTGGAAAGTGCGAGCAGCTCTGCACAAGGTTGTGCTGCCTAGCCGCTCGCGCGCGCATCATAGCCAGTCGCCAGATGCCCATGGTGCGACGCAGCGGCGCGTCACGGCCAATTGATCCTTAGCGGCGCAGCTGCTGGACCCGCAGCTGCGAGCGCTTTGAACTCGCAGCAAGTCCGCAGCCAAGCGAGCAATTCATCCATTGGCTCGTGATGCAGGTCGACAAGTGTAGCGGTACAGGGCCACATAGATGCCATACAAGATCATAGCGAATCTAGTCGATTATCGAAAATGTTAATCATTATAAATTAATAATACAGCCTCAATAGAGTGCTTAAATCGATTGTCGTTATTCATGTATATCTCCGTTGACGCAAATTTGCTCGATGAATAATGCCTGAGCCGCTCGGAAACTGACAACTGGACGGCAGGCATGGCGGTGAAGAACAAGTCCCTGACAGCCCTGGTCGGCGACCAGGACAGCGAGGCGATCTATCTTCTCAAGGACCGCAACGGCGACGGCGATACCGCCGATGTCGGCGAGGTCCGGGTCTTCTTCGACGGCCACAACGATGCCGGCCTGGAACGCCCACTGGCCTCGATCCTGGACACGTTCCAGGCCAAGGACGGCTCGGTCTATGCAGGCGACAACGCGACCGACAGCGTGTACCGGCTTTACGACCGCAACGGCGACGGCGACGCCACCGATGCTGGTGAGGCCTGGGTCTGGTTCTCTGCGGCGGAGAATGCGGCTGGCCACACTCTGGTCACGCCGAACGGCGTTGCCGCGGATGGCGACGGCAATGTCTACATTGTGACTCCAGGTGTTCTTTCCGGCGAAAGCCGCGACCTGGTCTACAAGACCGCCGACCGGAACGGCGATGGCGACGCCAACGACGAGGGTGAGGCCAGCATCTGGCTGGACCTGCAGACGGTCAACCCGAACTCCTCGGCCTTCGAGATCTCATTCGCGGGCAACGTCGCCTACGTGACCGACACGAATGGCCGTGACCCGGACACGATCTACCGGATTATCGACAAAGACGGCAGCGGCGACATTCAGTCCGACGAGGTTTCGGTGCTCATCGCTGACGGTAACTCCTACGGGGTTAATCCGGACTTTGCCCATGACGTGGCGGATGGCTCGATCTACGCCTTTGAATTTACCGGCGGCGGCACCAATCGGATGTGGCGGCTGACCGACCGTGACGGCAGCGGTGCCATCGATCAGGTGAACGAGAGCCAGGAGATCTGGAATGCCGGCCTGCTGCCCAACGGCTATGCCGCCTCGGCTGGCCCGGGTATGGACGTCATGGTCGACGGCTCGGTACTGCTCGCGTTGAACGGTGGTGCTGCCAACCAGGACAGCGTTGTGCGCCTGATTGACGCGAACGGCGATGGGGACTTCCTGGACGAGGGCGAGACCCGGATCGTGCTTTCTCGAGCTGACGGTGCAGATTTCCTGTCCCGGCCGCGCCCGGTCGAGGAGTACGCTGCGCCGTCAGGCCATGCCGAGCCGCCTTTGCGCGGGACTGAGCTCGCCGACCGCTTTGTCGGCACCAAGCTGGCCGAGACTTGGGCCGGCGGAACTGGCGACGATGTAGCCCGCGCCGGTGCCGGCAACGACCGGCTGTTCGGTGGCACGGGCAACGACCAGCTCTACGGTGAGAAGGGCAACGATACCCTGTTCGGCGAGGCAGGTAACGACCTTTTGGACGGCGGGCAGGGTGACGATCGCCTTTATGGTGGTCACGGCGCGGATCGGCTGCTGGGAGGGGCCGGTACCGACCGGTTGGAGGGCGGAGCAAATGACGATTTGCTCTATGGTGATGGCGGCAGCGATTCACTGTTCGGCGGGTCGGGTAACGATACGCTGGATGGCGGCGCCGATGCCGACAAGCTCTATGGCCAGGAAGGCGACGACACGATCCGCGGCAGCGCCGGCGACGATGTCGCACGTGGCGCCGAAGGTGACGATCTCGTCTACGGCGATGCCGGCAACGACTTCCTCTATGGTGCCGACGACAACGACACGCTGTTCGGCGGCAGCGGCAACGATCAGATGCACGGTGATTCCGGCGACGATGTCCTATATGGCCAGGCCGGCAACGATTTGATCGGCGGCGAGAACGGCAACGATACGCTCTACGCCGGGGCTGGCTCCGACAAGCTCTATGGCCACGCTGGCGACGACCGGCTGGTCCTGGACGTCCTGGATGGCGGGACCGACCTGTTCAACGGCGGCAGCGGCAACGATACGCTGGAGCTGCAATTGGGGGCCAAGTTTGCCAATTCGAGCGCGTTCAAGACCGAGCTGGCCAAGCTTGAGGACGTCATCGACGACGGCGGCAACTATAGCTTCCAGTTCCAGACCTTAGGCCTGACCGTCCAGAACATCGAGAATGTCGAGTTGATGATCCGCTAATCAGACGGTCCAGGCCGTTGGCGGCCGGTCAGTCGTGGGTTTGATTGGCCGGCCACGCAGAGGAAGGTCGCCTGAGCCGTTTGGCGTCCGCAATCGCAGATTCTGTCCCCGGCAGTTGTCCAACCGGCTCGATCAGAGGGGGCCGATCAACTTCATCCGGCTGGGGCCATCCGGCATGGCGATACCAGCCGATTGAGACTGGTCAGTCCGTTCTCGCTGATCCCAACTCGACCACAGTGATGTCGCCGACGAGCTCCTGGATCGTTTTGATCGGTGTCCACCACCGCGCCCAGCGCTTGCGCCAAGCTGTCCAGAATGCCGGATCCGTTCCAAGTACGTTTGAGGAATGGCTGGTCGCGCCGGGGACGACCAAACAGTAAACGGCAGCCCCTAGTCCCAGGAGAGGTACCCTTCGGCTGGCCGGCTCAGGTCAGGGTGAGCTGGCCGCTCGCTTTCGCTGGCATGGCGGCGACAAAAGCCATGCCAACCAGGACTTCCCATCCGACTTGCCATCTCCCGCGAATGAGCCGGATGACCGTGCCGGCAACAGGTATGTTGTGTCATAATTCAGCTACCAGCTAATAAAGATCGATGGTGGTGGATTCTATTGCCAAGTGCGACTCCGTAGGTTTGTAGATGCTTCCGCACCGTAGCCGATCGGCAACCCGCTCATCCTCTTGATCACTGGCACATGTTGCTGAGCCTGTTCTGTCCCGATGCGGGTGCGAGTTGAGCACCAATCCGGCTACGTAGAGACATTGCAGCGTGATGGAGAACATGTTACCGGAAAACGTCCCAAAGGGAGCGCTTCAATGAAAGCATTATTGTTCGCAACGTTTCTCGTTTTTTCTAGTGTAGTAGCCGTACATCAAGCGAGTGCACATTCAGGTGGCACAGATGCCAATGGATGCCATGCCGGAAGCCAACCGTATCACTGCCATTAAATATTAAGTTAAATAGAGCCCTCAGCATCAATTGTCTTGTTGCTAGCCCACTGAGATCGGCACCCATTGTAGCTGCTATCAGCAGATCTTCTCACACGGCACGCCATCGCCGTCCCCGTCGAGGCGGCTGAGCCCGCACTGCGAAAGATAGAATTGCGCCTCGGCGCAGCTGCTCATTTCCCGGCAGACGCGTTTGCCGGAACAGGTGAAGCTGCCGGTGCTGCTGGGTCGTGCTGGCGCCAACGCAGCCTGTGACCTGTCGTTGGTTCTGCTGGCCTTCTTTGTTGGAGATTGCGTCTTGCTGCCCCGACGCCATTCCCATGGCGGCATGATCTGATCGGCCTGCAGCGCCCATAAGCCCCGCTGGTGCGCCTTGGCCTCCGCTTCCAAGTTCACCAACGTCGGATCGTCCAGATATTGCCGGTACGCCCAGGCCGCCCCCTCGCGCACCATCTCCCGGTTCACGTTCTCCCCATCCACCAGGACCACGGCGACGGTTCGGCCGTACCGATCGGTGTCAGTGGGCTCGACCTCGATGGTCTTGCCAAACACCAAGGCCGCCATCGCCTGCCGGGCGTTTTGGCCATAGGGCTGACCCAGCTCCGGCGCATCGATCGAGCCCATCCGGATCTTGTGCTGCACCTTGTCTGCGTCGAGCACGGTGATGGTGTCGCCATCGTGCACGCCCACCACCTTGGCCTCAAACGCTTGAGCCAGGTTCGGCAGGATGAACAGTGCAAGGGCGAGCAGTTGGGAAGAGCAGAAGGCAGCACCACGCATTAAGCGATATCCAGATCAAAGAATGCAGGGTGCCCTTATGCTTCAGCGAGCCCTGTCATTGGTGAGATAAGTGTCGGATCATACCGACGGTCAGGTTAACGAAGAGCTACTGCGTCCTATAGATGCCCGCATCCTCGTCACTGAAAGGACTGAAACTCGATGATGAATTCCTGCCCTGTCGGATTGTCGGCTGGCAGCTGCAAGGGCGAGCAGCGCTGGGCGGCCTTGATCAGCGTCTCCATCATCGCCCGGTAGATCGGATCCACTGCAGCTCGGGCGGTATTGGCTGGCTGTGCATCGAGAATGGCCCCACTCGACGCGACACGCAGCCGAAGCGGCAAAGGCACCCCCTTGCCCAGCCGGAGGCTCTCGGGCACCCGCCAGCACAGCTGGATCTGGTTCTTGGCCAGAACCTGCAGCATGGCCGTATCCGCGCCTGGATCGGCCCAACTTTCCCCGGCTTTCGGCTCAGGCAAAACTCGATCGAGGTTCTGCACGCTGTCCAAGAGCGCGTCGAAATCCTGCCTGGTCGCTGCGGGCGGCGAAGGGGCGGGTTTGCTGGCCGTCCTGCGCGTCGAAGCCAGTCCCGCCTCAATGCGCAGGTCATCCAGCACTTCTGTGGTGATGGTGCCGGTGACCTTGAGCCCGTCATCGGCCTGAAACTGGCGAAGGGCCATCGTCATGCGCGGCCCGACGATTCCGTCGATCACGTTGCCTAAGTAGTAGCCGCGTGCCTGCAGGGCCAACTGGACCTGCCGGGTGAGCTCGTTGAAGCGGCCGCTGTTGCCGGGCAAGACCTTGGGCGTGGTGGTTACTGGCTCTTGGTTCGAGCTGGGTGTGCTGCTGTAGAAACTCTGGCCTGAGCGTGCAGCAGGAGCCGGACTCGGCACGTAGGTCGGCGGTGGCGGTGGCGAATAGGCTGGCGGTGGTGGCGGCAGATAGACAGGCGGGGACGGCGCATAGCTCGGAGCTGGATAGTAGTAGCCGCCTCCGGTCGATGACCGATGGCTCTGGTGCGAGCGATGCGAGCGGTGGCTGCTGTGCGAGCGGTGCCCGGCCAGCGTGTA
>VFQN01000919.1_pt1 | contig 52287 bp, 96 predicted proteins | sample 3512371 | NCBI WGS metagenome assembly VFQN01 (sample SAMN10412370, study PRJNA504923) | tailings metagenome | isolation source: Replicate 2 from Balatoc abandoned mine | place: Philippines: Itogon, Benguet | collected 2017-08-28
TGAACGCGCCCCCGAACCCCCACACCTTACCCCAGGGCGGGGGGGTTGGGAGGGGGGGCGGGGGCGGGGGGGCGGGGGGGGGGGGGGGGGGTTTTGTGGGGGGGGGGGGGGGGGGGGGGGGGGTGGCTATCGAGCTGGGGGAAGCTGGCATGTAGACATACTCGTCACGGGTCGACACGCAAAAAACTCTTGTCCTCTTCGCATTCCATTCCCTCTAAGAACTTCGGCGCCATCGAACCTGCCGAGCAGAAACCCGGTCGCCCACCTTAGCGCGGCTGCCCGGCCGCGGCGAACCCATTTGTACGTATATCTTCCAGGGTAGTCATCCCAATGGACTTGAACCCAACTATGAGGCCGTCCCGCACTCGATCGCCGAGGGCGCACGCGCCCCAGACCAAGAACCCGCCCAAAATGACCGCTCCAACAATGGACTCCATGATTCTGCGACGCCATAGGTGTGGTCAGCATCTTGTGCCTTTAAACTGGCAGGCAAGTGCTCAAGCGCGGACGCATACCTCCTCTCGGGTCGGGGGTTACTGGGGTCAAGCGGTCCTACAGGTGCCGGAGCGCGCTCCATGTAGACCTAAACTTGCGATAGTAAGGGAGTTGTCGAAGTGCTGGAAAGCCACAAGCCACAATTGCAAAGTATATGTCAGTGCTGCTCCTTATCATAGGCCGAGCTTCAGAAGGAGTTGCCGACGTCAGCCCTACTCGGCACTACCACCCGCACCCTCCGGCCCCACCATCCCCGCCTCCGCACGCGCCCGTGCCCGGCCCGTTCTCTCCCCCTCGATGCCACCGAAGCAACTGCGGCGTCATAAGGAGTTGCAGATGTCAGCCCTATCCAGCATTACCACCTGCTGTAGCACCCTCGGGCCCATCCGTCCCCGCCCCCGCACACGGGGGAGCCGCGCGCCCGGCCGCGCCCCTGGCCGCTCTGTGCTCTCCCCCTGTCGCCCGATATGTGTCGTTCTTGCTTCTGTTTGTCAACTTCCCTGACGCCTTACACGGTTTCCTCACTTTTTACGCGTACCCCCTGGCTGCCGCCGCCGCCGCAGCAGCAGCAGCAGCACTGCCCCCGCTGAGAGCCCTCAGCCCATACTTGCCCCAAGGCGCATGGATGGACCAGAAACGCACCCTCATACCTCACACCAACATCCTCTCACCCGCCAGCACCACCACCATCTGCCGTCCTCGCACCCCCTTGCCCCTCCGTCCGCACCCCCACACGCGCGGCAATGCCGTCACGAGGTCTCCCTCCTGTCGCCCCAGCTGCCGCCGCGCTTCCCTTCCTGCCTCCGCTGACTGCCTTCAGGCCGTACTTGCCCCAGTCTATGCCGCAGCGCAGGCGGTAGGCGCGCGGCTGGAACTGGCCGCTGAACACCCAGAACTTCCACACGTCGGTGGGGTTCTCAAACATGGCCAGGTCCGGGTTGGCCTGTGTGGGGCGGGGAGTGGGGGAGGGGCAGTTGGGCAGCTGGGCAGCTGGGCATGGATGGCTAGGACTCCTTGGGCACAGCTTGTACACGTCCAACACCCGTGTGGTTGGGCAACAACGCAACAGATAGTCGCACAGTTAGCAAAAATCACAATCCCCGTCCTCGAACATTTCCCCCACCTGCACGTACTAGCACTAAAAAGACAACATACGTACCACATGCAACTATTGCTCGTTACGCACGCCCCACCTGCACGTAATGCTGCGCGTCGAAGCACGCCTCCCCCAGTGCCACAGCGAATAGCACGTGTGGCAGCCGGTACGACGGGCCCGCCTCCACATAGCGGTTCCGGAGCGCAACCGCCTTGGCGGCGGCGGCGCGCCGGACAGCCGCCGCCGCCGCTGCCGCATGCGCAGAATCCACTGCCGTCGTTGCCTGCTGTCCATTCCCGGTTGCCGCTGCTGCTGTTGTTGTTGCGGCCGAGGCATTGGTGGGGGCCAGCGTTGCCCCGTCCGCCGTTCCGTTTGCCGCGGCAGTAGCCGTCGCAAGCTAGGGTTTGCAGCAAAGGCAAAGGGGAAAGGGGTAAGGAGCAAGGCATGAATTGTTTGGACCCACAAAACATACGATCTCGGGGCACTACACCGTACACGCTACAGTTGGTGCTGCACCGTACAGAATGTAACGGTGAAAGCGAGAGCTGATGCAGCATGACGTGCAACACGCCGCCGCCAGCGAAAGCACCATTCCCTGCGCACCTGCAGCGCCCACTCAGAGTACCGCTTTGCCGTGTCCGCGGGGAAGCCGTACGGCATGTCCACGTCGTCTGCCGTACTAAGCGGTACGAACATGGCCTCGTACGGCATGAGGGACAGGCCGTCGTTGGCGTTGTCAGCCAGCGGGGACACCCTGGGGAGGTGCAGGGGAGGGGGGGAAAGGGGCATACAATTTGATGAACTATTGGTGGGAAGGGGTAAGGGGTTCAGCGGTAGGACGACAGACGAAGCCTGTAGATCGACGAGGGGGAAGGGAAGGGGGAAGGGGGCGAAAAAACCCCATATCACACCCCATGCAGTTGCTCCTCGTTGCCGACCACCGCAAGCCACAACCCATCCCCCGCTAGGGAAACACCAACCCTGCCCACGCTGCCCCTCAGTTCCCTTTGCCATAACCCTACCACAACCCCGACTCCCTTGAGAGTCCACATGTTCTGCCAAAAACCCTGCTGACCCGATGCACGTTCATGTCGTACCGTCCGCCCACACTCAGCTATACACCCAGCCCCAGTCCCACAGCTGCATACCCGCTCATCATCCCCCCATCCGTAACCCACGCCCCGTCACGTAACCCACCGAGACTCACCCCGCGTTGCACACCCATGTCGTACGGTCCGCCCCCACTAAGGACACGCCTAGCCCCAGTTTCACATCTGCATACCCCCTCCCCATCCCCGGCGCAACCCCCGCCCCGTCACAGAACCCATCAGGACTCACCCCGCGTTGAATGCCCGGGCTTTCCTGCCCCTTGCCCAACATATACCCCTTCAAGAGTCTGTAAGTTTCAGTTCCGTACTTCCACTAGACCCACCCCCGCGTTGCACGCCCATGTCGTACGGTCCGCCCACTGGACAATACATCCAGCCCCAGTCCCCAGCTGCATACCCGCTCATTATTCCCCCCTTCCGTAACCCCCGCCCCGTCACAGAACCCATCAAGACTCACCCCGCGTTGCACGCCCATGTCGTACGGTCCGCCCAGTCCACCCCCCGCTGCCGTACAGTCAGCGCCGCCAGCCCCAGCCCCCGCCTCAGCGCCGCCGCCGCCCAGCCGCGTAGCGCCGCCATCGCCGCCGCCTCCGCCGCCGTCAGACCGTCCGCCGCCAGCTGCGTCGCCGTCGGGTCCAGCGCCGCCGCCGCCGCTGCTGCTGCGTGACCGTCCCCATACCCTTCGCCGTCGCCGCCGCCACCGCTTGCGGCGTGTGCTGACGTCAGCAGGGGTGCTGGCGGGCAGTTGGGCAGCTCGGAGTCGGGCAGGTGGAGAAGCAGCTGTACGGCTTCCTGCGGGGCGGATGGGATGTATTGTGTGTGCTATGTACCGGTATGGGACTAGCATCAAGCAGCATCTTGCAGGTGGAGTTGGTTAAGGTGCTGACGCGAGCTGCTCACGCGTGTAAGCAGCAGCTATAAGGCTTCCCGCGGGGTTGACGGAACGAGAGGTGTGCGGCGAGCGGGAGTGGGACGGGGTCAGCTGCCCCGCCCCTGCGCCACCGTACTCCTCCATTTCCCCTCCTCTTCTGGTCCCCCACGGCGCAGTAGGATCGGCGCCGCTATCCTTTCCCCCCACTTTGCCGCTCTGCGGTTGGCCCCCCATGCCACCCCGGCGGTACCGTTACCGCCCCCCGCCCCCCACCACACACCCGCCAACCCTGAAACCGCGCCCACCTTCGTTGCCGCGATGGCCGTGAACTCCACAAACGGGTTCTGCAGCTCCTCCACGTGGCCTGCCTCCGCCCCCGCTCCGCCCTCCCCCATGCCTCCCTCCCCCTCACCCTCCCCCTCCCCTTTCTGCCGTGTGTGGCTGTCCCGCCTGCTGCTGCCGGGTGCCCCCCTCGGCTCCTGCGGCTGCACGCAGCTCACCACGCCGCCCGCTAGCCCCACGGCGGGGCCAAGCTCCGAAGCCAGGGCCGCGTGCCACGTCACCATGGACTGTCGTACAGGGGGTGGAGAAGGGGAGCGGTCAAGGAAGGAGAGCGGTCAGGGTGGAATAGGACACGGTAGGGGGCCGGCGTCCACGTCATCATGGTCTGCCGTACAGGGGGGAAGGTCCATAATATCGGGCAGAAAAGTAGAAGAAAAGAGCAGGGGCGGGCATGGCAGGACAGGACGTTTTGGCCCGGCATGTGCCGTAGGTGTGCACGGCCTGACGCCGTTTCTTCGGGCACGCTTGAGGCGGCAGACCACGCCATACATCTCATGCAGCCCATGCAGCCGTACAACCATCAGACGTCCTTGCTTACCCCTAACCCCGTACACACCCTTACCCGCACGCTGGGCGGCAGGAAGGGCCCCCGCACTGCCGAGCTGGCCAGCACCACCCGGTTGTGGGTTGACAGGGCATCGCGGCCGGGCCCCGCGCGCAGGTGCCACCGCACCAGGCTGAGGGCGCCGCAGCCGCGGTCGTGAGGGATATAGCGCGCATGGGCGGGGAGAGGGGGCAGGGAGGCGGAGTCCTGGGGCAGAGGGGTGGGGGAAGCCGGGTGCGGGTTGGGGTGGTGTTGGGGATTGGGTGAGTTGACGGGTGGGGTGGGGGAAGGGAGAGGAGGGAGGTGGAGTGCGGCTGTGTGCGGCCTACGGGGGTAGGGAGGGAGGGAGTGCAGCACGAAGGCCAGGGTGTGTGGGGTGTTGTTGCTTACCAGGTCCTCCTTCCGGGCTAGGATGTGGTATGTTGCGTGGGGGTCGCGCTGGATGGCCTGCGTCCCACCGGGCACGCGCCTTGTCAAGTCAACGCGTGCGCTGTTGCGCTGAGCAGGAGTAACATTGCTTTACTGCTGAATTGTGTTTCTACCTCATGGTAGAAGTATAAATAGTTATCGCGATACAGCGGATCCGCGAGGCTGAGGATGTAGACAACGAGAGTTGGCTCTGTCGGTACCAGGAGGGCTTGTTTAAGAGCTGCAACTCGTATTTGGTTTTGGTGTTGGAAGTAGATGTTCAAGACTTTGTGCAGGGACGTGGGGATGGTTGTCGCAAACAGCAGGAGCGACACAGCCAAGGCAACCTGCTGCAGTCGCGACATACAGGCGCAGTGCGCGAGCAGCAAGCCTAGTAGTAGCCCCTGCTTGTATCACAAACACAACACACGCGCAAGGGTGGGATCCCACGCGACTGGGTGCGCGGTGTGGAGCTGCGGACTCCTGCCCTTACGAGGCAACTCCCAACCGCAGCAACCGAATGCATCCACCTTCTTACAGTCATGTGCGGTGCGCTGCGGACAGCCGGGCACAGCCAAACAGCGGCAGTTCGTCAGCCGGCGTGCGGGGCTTTTGAACAGGCCCCTGCATTCACCCTGCTACCTGCATATGCAACGCCGCTACAGACGTGCGGCAGCAGCCAAGCTGCGGCGCAAGGGTCCCAGGAGGGCCAGCCGTGCCTGCCGTGGCGTTAGGCTCCAGCGTCCAGCCCCTGCAACCTGAGCTACGCCGCCGCCCAGTCTGACACAGATTGGCCCGGATACAGCATAGGAGACGCCAAAAATGCCACTACCACCTCCTAAACTGCACGGGATAGCACGGGATCTACCTTGCACGACCGCCCAGATAAAGGACGGCGTCTCCGCCATGTGGGTCCTTGAAGCCGGGAACACCAGCCATGTTCACGGCGGCACATATGGAGTTGGTTCCCGCGAACAGCCAAGCACAACAGATATAGATCCAGCACAAACGCACATGCGAGGGCAAAATCTTGACCAGTGCCGCTGGCAGTATAACCATTACCATGATAGCATACGTGGCACTGAATGCACCAGCCCTGCTGTAGCCGACTGATGAACCCACATGCCCTCCACACAATACCTCAGGTCCTGTCCAGCTCGCGCACTGGCTCGATCCACGCAGACCCAGCCTGAGCCCAACCGTAATCCTGATCCACCATGATCACAGCGCCACATAGGGTACCCCTCGTGCTCCAGGCCCTCAGCTCACGCACACTCGCGGCCTGCCTGACGTCACGGCCTTCTCCTCCCGTACTTTGCCCTGCCGCATGGATGTTATCACAGATAGGGTCCCTGGCCGCAGTCCGATCACGCAGCTAGGGGGCGGCTAATGCCGCTGCACTGCACGCCAGCACGCCGGCAGCTCACGCCTTGGTCTGGTCAGTCCTGCAGCCACACCAAATTGACTACTACCTTCGTTTGAACATTACGCCAACGGTTGGGCCCTGGTCACGCCCTTACCCATACCCATGCAGCATGTGCTCGCTACTCGACACCCCGTTCACGCCGTCTCGTGGGAAGTCCTTCCCGCATCCATATCGACCCTCATGCACCCAGCGCCCGCATGTGGATCATCCATGCAGCTCGCAATCCAGCACGCTCAGCACCAACGGTCACGGCATAGCTGCAAAGAGGGAACTATCACTCCGCATGCTTTGCAAGCAACGGTCACCGCCCTGGTCCCAGGTTGCATGTGCGCATCCTCATCCCAGCACACCCACTCCCCAGTGGGACTACGCCACGCAGCTGCACGGCCACAGGGGCTTGTCCGTAACCACCAGGTAACACCCCACTCCTCCTTCATGCTACTACTGATCACACCTTGATGTGATAGTCCGCCCTTCTAGCCAGCCGTATGCACCCAGCATGTCCAGCTTCCCGATTACGCCTTAATGTGGTAGTCCTGCGTCCACTCCTTGTTGAAGAGGCACGTGGTGAAGTTCTGCGGCCGGTAGCGGTTCCGGAGCGCGATGCGGCACAGCTGGCAGCGCGTGTGCGGCTGCCGCACGTGCGAGCGCTGCGTCATTTTCAAAAACGACGGCGACAGCTCCTCCCACTTTTTGAACTTCCACGCCAGCTTGGCATCGTACGCCGCCTTGTCGTTCGCCAGCCGTTCTAGCTCCTGGGGTGGGTAAGGCCAGTAGGTGGGGGAGGCCACTGTGGCCGTCGGACAGGGTAACAGGTCCCTGGGCTAGTTGGAGAGAGCGAGCAGGGCGGACCTCTACCCAGACGCTGGAGTGCGAGAAAGCATGGGCAGTCTATTGACCAACACCGGCCGACAACAGGGTTGTATATGGCTAACCCCCAGCGCCTGTGATCTCTCCGCCGCGGTTGCCTCCACAACTCACATCCCAACATCACGCCCTCCCTTCCCGTTGGCCACCCGCCCTTCCCCCATGGGTGCTTCTATGTATCCCCACGTCGCGACCCGCCCCCATCACCCTCCTGCCCTGCCGGTCACACCCCTCTTCGTCCGTGCTGCTGAGTTGCAGATAAAAAGAGCCGGGCCCTGTCCGTTTTGCCTTCCCGCCTTCCTACCTCACTGCCATGCGCGCTCCAGGCTGTCCCGCCCACCCCATCCCGCCTCCAAAACACAACGGTACAGCACCGTGTCCCCTGCCCCGCTTTCAGCCCCTGCTTGGTCGCACCTACAGTGCTTTCATTCGTGCACACGAACACCCTCACCGCCATGAGCGCCTCCGGGCTGCCCAGCTTGCCGTAGTCGATGATGGCCTCCGGGTCCGGCAGGAACTCAGCCACGTTGGGCGGACCAAGGTACACGGGCACGCAGCCAGCCTCCAGGGCCTGTGGGGACGGGTGGTGTGAAGTCGTGCAGCACCAGTACGTGGTAACTAAGTACAAACACGAAGTCGGTCACATTGGGAGACCAAGGTACACCGGCACGCAGCCAGCCTCCAGCGCCTGCCGGGGAAACAACAAGGGCGGCACATGCCACACGCGCACGTGTAGTACACCCGCTCGCCTGCACGCCAACACCAGCTTCCTGTTACTATGGGTGTTGCGTACAACCCGCATGCCCCTCCCAACCCCACTCCCGCTAGCGCTTGCTCCCGGCCCCCATCCCCACCGCCCCACCGTCCATCACAGCTTCCTCGTGACAGATCATCCACTTTGAGCCCCTCCCCCCCTGTCCCACGGGTCTGCTGCACTGCAAGAGCTCCAATGTCCTACCATGTACAGGTACTCCTGTCCGCCCTTCCCGGGCTGCAACGCTTCCTCCCATCACACCCACCGCACCCCCGTCAACCACTTACCTGCCACAGCTTCTCCGTGATGTAGTCCTTGGTGATGATCTGGTTGCCCGTTTCCCCTCCCCCTTACCCCCTGCTTTACCTGTACTTTGTTTGCCCCTACACTACATTACACCACCACCCCATCTGCCACAGCTTCTCCGTGATGTAGTCCCCTGCCATCTACGCCACCCCCTCAAACGCCAGCCCCACTCGTCCAGCGCCCTTCCCCCCAACCCCCCGCCCCCAAGCCAGCCACCTCAACCTCCTCCCCTACCTGCCACAGCTTCACTGTGGTGGAGTCCTTGGAGATAGTCCGGTTGCCCGTTTCCCCTCCCCTCTCCCCTAGCTTGGCCAGCGCTTTGCTTCCCCCCACTCTACACCCGCGGCCCCCCTTACCCCTCCCCCCCCACCTGCCACAGCTTCTCCGTGATGTAGTCCTTGGTGATGGAGTTCTCCATGGCCACACAGAACTTGTAGCCGTGGATGAGCTCCACCTTGTTGAAGTTGCGGCTCGAGTCCTACAGGGCCGGGGGGGAGTGTAGGTGAGGGGTGTGGGGTGTGTAGGTGAGGGGTGTGGGGTGTGTAGGGGCAGGGCATGTGCAGTTGGTTGGTTTGCCCTTGCCGGACATGTCAACAACTCCGCCAAGACCAAGTTCCGCTCTGCAACGTCACGGCTTTGTGTTTAGACGGGTTAAAATGTGCAGTTGGTGCCTACACAACTAGGTAATGGGTGCGGGCCGGGGGACGGGGTGGGGGATAGGCGGTAGGGCGACACACGAAGTCTGTATATCTACGAAGTGGATTATAAGGGCAGGGTAGGGGGGTACGCGTAAAAGGGCAGGATAGGGGGGTAACCGCGGAGCGGCAAAGTGGCAAACGGAAACAGTCGGCCTGCGGAGAGCGAGGTTAGCAGCGGGGTAGGGGGTGGGGGACGCGGCCAGGACAACAGCGGAGCAGGCGTGTTAGCACAACACACAAGGTTCAGAAACATGCGGGCGAGGAGCAGCACTACATGTCTGCACGTTGCTGCGTGAGCGAAGCCGCTTTGTGGGTGTGGCCACGGTCGCATGCAGCCCTTGGGTCGTACGGCATGCGGTCAAGCGCGGGGTTGACGTGTGACGAGGAGCGATGGCAATGGTGATGGGGAACAAGGGTGCCGATTGAGATCTGGGCATCCTCGGGAGAAGTAACCGTCTGGGAACGTGGGGTACGTGGTGAGTAAGCGAGCACCAGTAACATGCAAGCAAGCGAACGGGCAACTGGGTCACCACGCTTTCCCCCTCTTCTAAACATCTTCCAAGCTCTTAGAAGCTATTTCTCTTTCCGACATGCTGTATTGCTGGTGTTGCTGCATCGTCACCCACCTTCATGTTGTTGTCGCAGGCGCCGTAGCTGTGGGTGGGCACGGTGGGGTGGTCCAGCCCGATCACCTGCGGCAAGGGGACACACAGGCGGGCAGCCGCACCAGCAGGGGACATGGGAAACGAGGTGCGATGGTAGGACCTGACTACGACACCCAGCAGCTGCTGCGCACCATGTGGGTTAGCACACGTCCAACAGGGAGCAGCGTCCCGAGAACCATGCTCCCATTGTGCTGCTGCGCGGCGAGCAGTGCTACAGTGAGGATCGGTCATGGCTATTGAATCCACAAGCTGTACCATCAGGGCTACTGTCCTTCCGCAGGATCCATGACAGGGGAAAGAACCCCAGAAACACCGCCCAGGCGTGCCGCTGTGTATTACGTTGAGCTATGGGACAGGTGCCAAAGTATCCCGAGGCTGCTGCATATGTGACGGGCTATGTTCATGTTGCCGTTCGGCGACGATACGGCTTTGTTTTCGATGGGTGAAAAAGTGTGACGGGCTGCTGACCTTCCGCATGATCTCCGACCTCCCGCTCTTGGCCCCGCAGTTGCTGTTCACGTACACCAGGCCCGTCGTCTTCTCCTCGAAGCTCTTGGGCGGCCGGAACAGGTTCTTGACCTGCAAGGTCAAAGGGTTCACGTCTTTAAGAAAGTCAGGTGCACATTGGCGCATATGTGCAGGCGCAGTGGTTCGGGTGCGGGGTGGTGGGTGCGTCGCTGTGCCCCCTGCTCCCCCCTGCCCCCTCCCGTCCCCACCTGTGCTTCGTTGTAATCAAAGTAGAACACTGGCACCTGGGAGCAGGTCCTATACGAGGACTCGATGTCAAAAGCCTTCATGTAGTCTTTATTGTCCAGGGCGGGGTAATACTCCGAGGACTCCATCGACATCCCGATGAGCAGCTGCTTTGGGTGGCGCTTAACCACCCCGTCCGTGCTGCCCAGCGATGGTATATGGTACCATAGCCCGTCCGCGGTATTTGCGTCAAGAGATGCGCCATATCTGCAGTTGATCACTGTCTTGCCTATGGTGCAGTTCGGCTGCAGCCCTTCAAAGTCGTTCCCAAAGAAGTGGCCCGACTGCACCGCAATGTTAACGTCTTCTACAGGCTGAAACTGGTACTCCTCATCGGTTGGCCCCGGGTCGTCCTTTTGATCAAGCGCAGTTGCAGTGAGCGATGGCGAGGCTGTTGTCTTTGGACCCCCGGCTCGCCCAAGGACTGAAGCCGCCGCTGTCGACACCGCCTCCGAGTCGCCCTTTATACTGATGCTGCTATTCGTCACTGAAAGCGTTACCCCTATGCGAGCAGTCTGCTGCACATGCATGCGAAAATGTAAAAAGCCCAGCGTGCATAGGAACACGACCACAAAGAGGTAAAGGTTCTGTAGGTTGCGCATTGTTCCCCGTATATATCACATACTTGCATAATGGAAAGCCTCTGGCCAGCCCGTTGCGCCTAGCACCAGCCGTGTCCGTACGTACTCAGGCACCTGCCCCACGTGCTAACGTGCATAGTGTCCATGTGATTTGCGTCAGCAACATCGCTTCAAACCTCCACAACTAAGGGGTAGGCAGAATACGACAGAGCATAGGGCTTGAGGCACAGTGTAGCACGGCGCGTGGGCCCCCAACTGATAGCCATGCTCGTCATCCAACCAGGCCTTCAGCCCTGCTGCTTCCTCCATGCACATCATGACATTCAAGTCCATTCCGGTTCCAGGAGACATTGAGGCAGAGCAGGCAATGCTTACCCGCATGCTCTTGAAAGGAGCTCTGCTTTCAACCGAAGGCCTTGGCGTACGTGCCGTACATGCATTACACCACTGGCCCACCGCCTACCACTACATACGTGTGCAGGTGTGCTCCTGGGCTGCTCCTACTGCAACACAGAGCAGATCGGAGCAGCACATTAATTCATAACGTTCTCATAGCAAACGTCTACTTAGCTTTATCTTGTCGTAGTGTAAGGACGGGCATCCTCCCTTGAGACACGCGATGACCCAGTATCACCACCACAACTTGCCGCATCCGTGTAACACACGCAAATGGTACGCAGCTTTGGCTGCTTGGAATGCCAACACTCTGACTTCTCGTCCCATAGTGCGTCTGCACGGCACACGCCCTGCCCTAGCCCCTTGCCCCCAGCTGTTTACCTACCCACGGCACGTGGCACGTGTTCAGTCCGCCCTTGTCCGCCCTGGTTCGTCATGCATCCCCTGCTGCCGGCCGCCGACGCGCCCCCCGTCGCGTATCCCAAAAGCCACTCCGCCTCTTCTCCGCTAACGACCCCCCACTCTAACATGCCATGCAAGCGGTCCTGAACCGCACCCACACCGCCTACTGGCACCCCCTGCGCCACAAGCCACCGCAGGACTGGCACCCTGCACCCCCACTGCAGCGCCTTGTCCAGGGTGTCCGTTGCACCCCAGGGCACACCGAGACGACGTAGGGTGGACAGCGTGGCGTAGTCGCCATGCCTAGCGGCGTCTATGTACACAGGGTACGCAGGGTCTGGCCTCCAGCCTGGCTGTTGCACCAGCCACTCCACAAGCGCCGCGCAGCCAACCTCAGCCGCCCGGGCCAGCACCTCGCCACCAGGCTGGTACCCCGGCCGCTGCTGCAGCAGGTACTGCACCAGGGCCATGTCACGCCGGTATCTGGCATGAAAGAGCATGTCCTTGACATTCCACTCCTTGCACCCCGCCACCTCCACCAGCAGCTGCACTGCCTCAAGCAGGACCCGGTCGTCTGCAGCTGTGCCGTTTGGCCAATAGTAGATGAGCGCTTGTAGCTGCGGCTCAGCAGCGGGCACCCCTACCTCGCACGCCAGCCATCGGACCAAGGCCAAGTTACCCCTTACAGCCGCCCCTATGTACGCCGGTCCACTGAATGTAAAGCCCGCCTGGCGTAGAAACTCCAGCATGGCAATGCTTCCTGAGGATGCGGCAGCCTCCTCCAGATCCTCCGCCTTCACCACCGCCTGGCCCTGTCCTTCAGGCCCTGTCGGCAGCAGCAACCTCCTTGGCCCGAAGACTGACATCAGGTAGCTCAGCGTCTCTGTCTGACCGGCGTCAGCGGCCGTTAGGATTGGTATGTGCAGGAGCGAGCTTGGAATCTCGCGCAGTGGGAACCCCCGCCGCTGCAGCCACTCCAGCTTCGCCACCGCTTCAGGGCCCGCGATAGCAGCTCGCAGGAGCGTGTCCCAATCGGTGTTCCAATGTGGTTGGGCTGGTGGCACCGCAGGGAGCTTGCACCCCGCCTCGTCCACCAGCCACTGTACCACCGCCAGGTCAGCATGCTGCAGCGCGTCACCAAGCAGGTACGTTGGTGAGTCCCCGCTGGGACGGGCGGCATGGATCGATACCGGTAGCTCCGCCAAGGGGCCGCCGCGCTCGCGCAGCCATCGCAGCCGGCCTAGGTCTCCTGAGCAGGCGGCGGCGGAGGCAGTGGTCGCCTGAAGGCGGCAGCTCCCGGCGCTCAGAAGCCACTCCATCTTGGCCACGGCGTCCGGGGTGGAGGACCCCGCAGCCACGTCCAACACGGCCTGCCCCAAGGCTGGCTCCACATCTCGCCGCCAGCAGCGCCTAGCACCGCCCTTCTCGCCCTCAATCTTGGCCTGCACCGCCCTCCATGCCATCTGCAGGCCCTCCAAGGCGCTGTGCCGTGCAGCAGCTTGGAGGACGCCATTCCGGCGCAGCAGCTCAGGGCAGTGGTGCAGCAGCCAGCCCAGCAGCTGCGGGTGGCCTGCCTCAAGCGCGGCCACGCCAGGGTCAGGATCAAGGTGTATCGTCGACTGCCAGAGGACTGGGTCTTCGATGAGAAGCGATTCGGGGAAGATACTTGGCTGCAGCAGCGCCAGCGCCACCTCCAGGTTCACCTCGCTCCCGCTGGCGGCGGCCGTGCACATCAGCTGCAGCTTGTGCCGGAAGGCAAGCTGCTGCACGTGCTGCTGCCCTGCCTCCACGGCCCATGACACAGCGTAAGGCGGCAGCGGCTGGGACAGGGAGGCGGTGCAGTGCTGGGGCTCGCTGAGGGCATCCCGCATGTCCGGGCATGCCAGGCGGCAACCGAGAGCTCGGTCGTTTGGGGGAAGCAGCAGAAGGATATGCCTCTGGACAGTTGTGGGCAGCTGTTTCAGCGAAGTATTGACATTGGCGGCTTGGCCCGCCATGACCTGAACGCCACCTCGGCGCCAAGGTTCAAGGAACGCCTGGGGCGTAGGGCGAGTGGGAGAGGGGCCGAGTCGTGTCATAGCGGTGCGCGCGAAGCCAGCAATTGAGCGCAAAGGGCGCATGCCATTAGCGAAGACTGGAGCGGCATTATGCCATCAAACGATTGAAACTGTGTGGGGACCGAATATCGTGCCAGCAGGAGGAACGAATGCAGCGGCGCGTGGGTAGCCGCGCAACAAGAACCAAACGACGATGGAACTGAGAGTGAAAGCAGCGCTAGAATTAGCACATTTTGGCGCACCTGGGCTGTGCAATCACGCAAGTCTGTTTCGGCGAGGTAGACGCCAGCGGCGAGCCAAATTCGAAATACGAACGCAAACAGTTGCAGACTACTGTAGGATGTGATAACCTATTTGTAGCGTATGACACGCAGGAATGCAGCCCGCGTGTGGTACGTCCCTGCGCCTGGCACGCGGAATGAGGGCTGGAGGATGGATCGCAAAGGCGGGCAGGGGGCCGGTGACGACGTTTGGTACTATCATATTAGGGGCCTGGAGTGCCTGCACGTGCTTGGCACCCGGGACACGGACACTGGTCCATAACACACACGGCAGCACCGCACCTGACCACACCGCATCCTAACACGCGCCATCCCGCTCCCCCACGGGCAGGCGTTGACCAGCAACCGGCAGGGGAGGCAACCGACAACCCTGGACAGCCCCGGGTTCCCTGCCCTGCCCTGCCCTGCCCGATCGAGATTTCGAAATGATTCCTCTGAGGTCCCAGCCCCTCCTAGTGGACTAGGCGTCCAGGCGCCTGGGAACTGCCACCGTTCCATACAGCTGGGCCCTCTGGCCTACAGCATGCTCATGTTACATGCACCGATTGGGGCCCAGAAACGCAGGGCCGTGCAGCGTTGCAGCCAGATGCAGCTTAGTTTATGAAGCGCCGGGGCGTTAGTGCGGGACAGTTGTGCATGGCGTTCGGTCGGGAGTCTGCTGGATGGACTACAGCCTCCACTGCCCGGACCACTCAACGGTCAGCCTGCGTGTGGCAGGGCGGGCCGGCGCATGCGAGGAAGCAGCAGATAGGGCTGACACGGGCTGAGGGGGCTAGGCCCAAAGGGCTGAAAGCCCATTTGCGAATTGGGGGCCGGCGCATGCGTCATGGCAGGGGAGCTCCCCTTCGCCGTGGTGCATGGTACTCATGCAACACGTCACCTGAGTCCAGTTTCAAGGCTTGCCCTGTCTTGTGCTGCCTTTAGCTATAACATCTGTAGCAGGGATGCCGTGAAGCTCTTGCAACACTACACTGCATTAAAGTGGAGCAGCTCGCTGACATAGACGCCAGCCCCATTATTTGCCAAATTTGTGATAACAAGGCAGATCTATGAGTTTGTATAATGGACCGCCGCGCCCTGGTGCGCGTGGCGGTCGGGACCAGGTTAGCATTCTAAAGTCGTTCTGTACTCTTCCAAGCTGCATGCTACCAACGTCTAACACTAAGCCACCTACGCTTTTTGTAGTTCTCATGGGAAAATGTCAAGAACGACAAAGACCGAGAGTACTACCTCGGGCATTCTGTAAAAGCGCTCGCGGGACGCTGGCAGAAAGGTATGACAAGTTCTGGATGACTGTCTAAGCCTTTTCAATCGGGGATGGGTTAGGAGATGCACGGGGCCTCGGGGACAGGGCTGGGGTCGGGGGCCCGGCGGGGAGAGGCCGGCTTGCGCTTGGATCCCAGGAGGAGCCCGTGGAGAAGCTCCCGTGGTTTGCACTAGTGAAGGCTCGGTGTCGGGTCACGATCTTGCCCTGGCCGGGCAGGTGAAGGGCTGGGGTGCAGGGGTCCAGGGGAGGGAGCGGCCCAGGGCTGGTTTGGGAGTGGAAGTGCAATGGCCATGGGGCCCGGGGCAGCCCTGCACAAGAGGGGGAGGCAGGTGCGGCAGGCCAGAGGCCACTGGCCGCGGACCCTGCGTGCACTGGGAGACATCATGAGGGGGCTGCACCTTGTCGTACGACGTGCACCTTGCCGATGTGTTGGGGCCTTGGCATTTTCCTGCCGCGCGGACGCACGTGGCAGGTGATCCAAGCAGCAGCACCCACACACTCCTAGCCAGCTCCCGGACATCGTCATTCAGATATGCTCCCCTCAGGCGGCAACGTGTACTGCTACACCCGCGAGAAGGGGCCGCAGGACGCACACGTGTATGCACGCACACGTACCCGCTTGCTTGAACACAATTGCCGCTACCGAAACAATCATATCGTGAGTTTCAATAACTCCCCGCAGGTCGCGACGTGTATTGGTACACCCGCGAGAAGGGGGCGCAAGACACGCTGCAGGAGGAGCTGCGGGCTGTGAAGCAGCGGGAGGAGGAGCTCATGATGGAGGTGCGTGTGTATTAGCGGGCGTGTGCATTAAGGGGGGGTAGTATGTGTCTACCAGCAGGGCGAGAATTACAACAAGGTGCGGGCTGTGAAGCAGCGGGAGGAGGAGCTCATGATGGAGGTGCGTGTGTATTAGCGAGTGTGTGTATTAGCGGGAGGCAGCGGGTGGGTGTCAGCGGAGGGCAACAGACCATACCAGCATGAGACAGCGAGTGTACGATTGAGGGAGGCAGCGGGTGTGTGTTAGGACGCGCGACAGGGAAGACCTATGGGCGGTGAGGCAGCGGGCGGTGGATTCTTGTATTGGCATGCTTGTGCGCATGCGCATCAAGGGGGTGCATGTGATGGCACAGCGCGCAAGACGGGCATGGCTGTTGTTTGTCCAGCAGGAACAGTACCGGTGCAGTACAGGTGGTTGCTGCTTGGCGTTGGCACGTCGAGCCTCCCTAAATTCCTTATCACTCGGCAAGCCTATCCCGTACATGCCCGCGCATACCCGTACATGCCTCCCACGCCTATCCCGTACACCCGTCGTACACCTGTCGTACGCAGGCTCTGGGCCTCAAACCCAAGAGCGCCCCCAAGCCCGCTGCCCAGCTGGACAAGCACGAGATGGAGGAGCTGATCAAGGGGCGGCGGGAGGACAGGGAGGAGAAGGAGCAGCAGGCGGCGGCGGCGGCGGGCGGCGGGCCGGACGCGGCGGCGGCGGCGGCAGCGGCGGCGGCCGCGCAGGAGGCGGACAGGGTCAAGGGGCTGGGCTTCGTGGCCGAGTGAGTGGGTGGGCGATGTGCGGAGTGATCCAGTACCATTGGAGGGACCCGGTGCCCAAATGGTTCAGTTCGGGGGTATGGGCCTCGCGGCATTGTGGGTGGGGCCAGCCGCGAGCCGGCAGGTAAGAGGGGGTTGGGGGCTGTGCGCGGCTACGTTGTTGCTGCTACTGCTCTTGTGGACACGTGTCACGGCACGGGTACGTGCCGGCCACCGACCAACCCTGGTGCTGCGTGGCGTGTGGTGCAGGGCCACAGCATCCCCTCGGGCCCGATCATTGTCACTCCCACAGCAGGGCGGTGAAGCTGCACCGCAACTGAGATTCGTTGCACAGGTCGAGGGTGAACGCCTGTGCAGCGAATGGTGTTCCGGCGCAGCTTCGCCGCCCTGCTATGGGAGTGAAAATCATCGGGCCTGAGGGGATGCGGGCCCCGGACCACGCGCTACACAGCACCAGAGTTGGGCGGCGGCCGGCGTGTGCCTTGAGAAGTAGATTTTTTGCTTGATTAACTGTGCCAGGTGTGCGCCAGGGCTGTGTGGCTGTGCCCCATGGCGGACGCACGCTTACAGGGCTGGGCGTGCTGCGGCGCCGTCGTCCTCGAAAGGGGCGGAAGCCCAGGGGGGCCCCGAGGGCTTGTCGTGTAACGCCTGAGGCTGCCATCCCCGCCACGGTTTGCCGCACCTGTTGCGTTATACCAACAGGCTACGATGCGGCCCTGTCTTGTTGACACCTCAACCTCCCCCCTCCTGCGCACGCCCTCTCGCTCCCCATGCAGCACCGGCGTCACTGGCGGCATAGGGGAGGGCGCGCGGATGTTTCCATTCTGTCAAGCACTATCGTTGCCTATGAATACCAACGCGTGCCGTACCTCTGTCCCCCACGCAGTACGGGCGTCACTGGCGGCATAGGCGAGGGCGCGCGGATGCAGCTGCCGGGCGTGGGGTTGCCCGCTGGAGGAGCAGGAGGCCCGGGAGGGGCCGGGCTGCCGCCGCCGCCGCCGCTGCCGGGTGGCGGCGGCGGCGGCGGGCGAGGTACGGCAGCGGTTTCGGGGCCGGGAGGCATCAACCTGGCGGCGGCGGTGGCGGCGGGGATGACGGTCGAGCAGCTGAGGAAGATCCAAAAGGCTGAAAAGAAGGCGGCAAGGAGGGCCAAGAAGGAGGCCAAGAAGGTGAGGCGTGGGGTTTATGAGGGTAGGGGGAAAGGGCTAGGGTGGTTGTTGTGTGGTAGAGGGGGTAGCCTGCAACACGGGCGCTTGGGTGTCCTTTGAGGCAGACTGAGGACGGAATGCTGGGAGGGAATGGGGGGATGAGATTGCTGGTCTAGCTGGGGCCGAGGCACCGGTTGTTGTTGCCGCAGCAATGTAGTTTGGTGCTGGATCAGAGTGCAGCACATTGCCAAGAAGGTGAGGTATGTAGAGGTTACGAATGTATCAGCGAGGGTGACAGCGTGATGCGTCCGGAAAACAATGTTGGGGGCATGCAGCTCTCGTCGATGTCACTGTGCACGGTGCCGTACCTCGATGCAGTTGCGCACGCGAAGCCTCTTCCGCCGTTGCCTGTGCGTGTGCCACCACGTTAACGTATGCGTCTGTCTCTCCCTCATGTGCTGCGCTCTGCCGCAGGCCAAGAAGGCGGCCAAAAAGGCGAAGAAAGCAGGGGAGGGCGAAGGTGGGCGCAGGCTAATTACACGCATGCACTCAAGCCCATGGCTCATGTCGAACTAACACACATGTTTCCTGACCACCCTTACTGAGGCCAGAACGTCAGATCATTACGTTGGGCATGCTTTCTGTCACGTTCGCTTCACGTCCGGGCGAGGCCACCCGATGTGCAAATCACCCGCCCCTGTCACCTCTCCCCTGCACCTGCTGCCCACCTAGCACGGCGTTGCCCCCCTGCCTCTGCCCTTCCCCCACGCTGCACCCGTGGCCACTTGGCACCCTTCCACAACTGCACGCGGCAGCAAGAAGAAATGCAGCATGAGGCCTTCGCCCCTCCGTCGCTGCTAATTAAACGAATGGCACCAAACTTGTGCATGGTTTATCGTGCGTATGTGCCGCAGGCGGCGGCAAGAAGAAGCGCAGCTCAAAGCGCGACCGCAAGCGCTCCCGCTCCTCCTCCCCCTCCTCCTCCTCCTCGCCCTCCGACTCCTCCTCCTCAGACAGTGAGGGGGAGCGGGGCGGCATGGACAGGGGCAGGGACAGGGGTCGGGCAGAGGACAGGGACCTGGGCCGGGACAGGGGTGGAGAGCGGAGGGCAGGGGAGGTCGTGCATGGCCAGGGCCGTGTGGAGGGTGGTGGAGGGCGTGGGCGGGACCGCGATGCTGGGCGGGTAGACGACCGCCACCACCACGACAAGCACAGCCACCGCCAGCAGGAGGAGGAGCAGCAGCACCACCACCGGGCGGAGGAGAGGGCAGAGGAGGGGCGAGGCGGGGAGCGGGGCAGGGGCAGGGGCAGGGAGGAGGAGGGTGGGCGCGGGCGGGGTGGTGAGCTGCAGGGGGCACAGCGACGGAGGCATGACTCGGAGGATGAGGGGGAGGGCCGCAGGGGTGGCGGGGGCGGCGGTGGGCGGGGGTACGAGGGGAGGGAGGGCGCGCGGGAGGCGGCGCGGGAGGGGCGGGGGAGGGAGGAGGAGCGTGGGGGCGCTGAGAGGCGGCGGCGGCACGACTCGCCTTCACACTCGCCGCCGCAGGCGGCAATGCGTGGGGGGCGGAATGGGGGCCGCGGCGGGCGGCACAGCCAAAGCAGGAGCAGGAGTCCTAAGCGGGTGCGACACGACAGCCCGGAGGCAAATGGACGGCAGGAGAGGGGGCGGGAGCGGGAGCAGGAGAGGAGGCCCGGCGGGGGCGATGCGCGGAGGCATGACAGCCCGGAGGCAAAGGGGCGGCAGGAGAGGGGCCAGGCGCGGCCCGGCGGGGGCGGCGCACGTGAGGCGGAGAGGGGTGGCAGGGAGGGTGACCGTGGAGGGGAGGACGTGAGGAGGGCTGGCGGCAGGGAGTTCGAGGAGGGTGGCAGGGGACGGGGGAGGGAGGACTCGGGACGCGGGGAGAGGAGGGAGGAGGCCCAGGAGGAGGGGCGCAGTGCGCGTGACCGGTATGGGGGGCGCGAGGAAGGAGGGGGACGGCGGGGCGAGCGAGATGGGCAGGGGAGAGGGAGGGAGGGGGAGAGGGAGAGGGGCGGGGAGGACAGGGGGAGGGGCAGGGGGCGGCATGACACGCCGTCTCGCAGTAGGAGCAGGAGCAGGGGCCGGGACCGCAGGCGGTAGGGGGTGGAGTGGGATGGGAGTGGGCTAGTGGTATACCGGTATGGTGGTGAGGACAGGGTTCAGCGGCTGATGGAGATCACTGCTGGCTGGTGGGCGAGTTGGAAGGTGGTTAGGGCTGGCAGGACGGCACGGCAGGGCTGGGACGTACCGGTATGTGGGGTGGCTGGACGTTGAGGTCTTCTGTACAGGGGAGACCCTCCGGCAAAGCAAGCCGTGGGCCTGCCGGTTTCGGCAAGTGTCCAGCGAACCGTGTAAAAGAGAACTGTGTTAGCTCGATAACTGTATATGTGTTGTCCAGGTGGTTCACTTTGCATCGCGGTGCCTCGCGGCCCCTCAGCAGCTGCACGTTCTTGTACGTGTTCGGGCCTCCGCCAAAGCGCACACCCAGGTAGCCATGCCTCCTGAAGTATGATTTATATATAGCCGATGTAGACCCGCTACACAACCATATGTCCCTTTGCTGTGAAACCAAACCGTTCCTGACGACCATCGTTCTCGCTTCGACGAGCGTCAACAAGGCTAAACTGCAATGCATACAAACGCATTGACCGAGAGATAGTCAACCAAGGAAAAGTGCTTTACCAGGCGCGGCCCCGTTTCCTCGCCAACTGACGTTTTGACGATACCCCTTCGACCTGTCCTGTGCAACCGAAGGTGAGCCACAGCGCCCCACAGCCCCCCGGGCCTAACCTGGCCTCTTATCCAGTCCCTGTACAGTAACCTGGCTTACAGGAAGCTGCCTCCAGCACCAACTCCCCACACACAACCCTACGTGCAGCAAACGCCCCTCCGGCCGGCAGCTGTTGCACCGGTAACCCTGGTGGGTTAGCAGCTAGCCCACCAGCAGCCAGGGGCATCAATGGCACGCCCCGCGGACCCGGGAGGCGACCGCGAGGACCGCGGCCTCAACAACGACACCGCGGACTGCCGTAAGCAGATGGCGCCCGCACCTCCTCCTGCTCCTCCTGCTCCTCCTGCTCCTGCTGCCGATGCTGGCGCTGGCTGGGTGGCGCGGTGCGGTGTGCAGCCGGGCACGTTGGTGACGCAGCTGGAGGAGCTGGTGGCGCTTCAGGCGATCTTGGGGGAGGAGGGCTTCAGGTGCGTGTAGTTCGTATTGTGTATTACCGGAATGTCGATAGGGGGCATGTAGTTGCGTTGGTGACGCAGCTGGAGGAGCCGGTGGCGCTTCAGGCGATCATGGGGGAGGAGAGCTTCGGGTGAGTATGTCTTGCGTGGCGGTGTGATATGATAATGCAATTAAATGCCAAGTTCTGGGCGATACCAGTGCCGGTTACGTGTACAGTACCGCACAATGGGGAAGGGGGAGTTCAGGGAGGCGGGCAGGGGTCCTTAAGACACCAGGCCAACCTAGGCCGTAGCTAGGCCACATCATGTGGGGGATACGGGCGGGGTCCAGGCGCATTCACGATATGTGCCGTGCTTGGCTTTGGTGCCTTTGGTGCTTGCTCTCCACTTGCTGTCACCCCGCTCTCCAACCGGCTCCAACCTGCTTGCCGTCCTCCTCCGCAGAGTGCTGGAGGCCCCCTGCACCAGTGGGTGCACCGCCGCACCCGACTATGAGGCCCTGCTGGCCGCGGCGGAGCGCGCTGCCGCTTGCCATGCCCCTCCTTCCCCTACCAATGCAACCTCCGAGCAGCATCAGGAGCAGCAGCAGCAGCAGCAGCAGCAGCAGCAGCAGCTGGGTCCTGCTGCAGCCCCCGCTCCTCCACCACTGTTCGTAGCGGAAGCCACTGTGCACGTGGAGCTGCCTCCAGGAGGGCTGCAGCTCGCTGTGGAGGGGGAGAGCGAGGAGGGGGAGGAGCAGGGCACCGCGTCGCCCCCGTCCGCAGGTGCCAGCACTAGCACCAGCACCAGCAGCACCCCCGCTACCCATGCAGCAGCCCCCGGCCCTGCTGCTGGGCCCCTGGTGCTGCACCTGCCGCCCATCAGGGTACGGCTGGGCCTGCCTGCAGACTACCCCGCCTCCGCGCCGCCGCACGTGCGCCTTTTGGTGGGTGGCTGTGCGTACACGTGCTGTTAATACACAACTGTGCTGCCATCCGCGCCGCTGCTTGATGCACTACGGTAGCTGTCGCAAGCGCCATGTGCCTTGCCACCAGGGCACATCCGTACCTAGCAATGCGGTAACGGTGCACCAGAGGGTAACAAAAGATTAGGATTGGGGTGCAGGGGTCGGTCTTAGAGATTAGATTAAGCCCCCCTTTGGCCCCGGTTAGATTAAGCTGCAGGCCCACTCAGATTAATCTTGGCACCTGAGCCCCATCTCCCCAAAGCGTGTCAGGGGTGTGCCTAAGGGTCTGTCCTGCCTACACACAATGGCACGAGGCGCATGCGCGGTACAGACAGCTACAGTCCAAAGCCAGCCTGAGCCAGCAGCAGGTACATACTGGCCCTGCCAACCACTAAAAGTAATATATGATCGGACGACTTTGTAGTGTCATGCTATACACTACTGAAAATGACAGTGCGAAACAGCTCGGTTTCATGCGCTTCCTTCCAGGCGGCCTGGAAGGAAGCCAATGGCTCTAAGCAATACATATGGTTAAGTAGTGCTGCCGGGGCCCGCAGTTCTCTGGAAGCACAGACGCGGCAGTCCGGGCCCAGGCGCCAGGGACTGAACCAAGTGTGAACCAATGGATCAGGGGCCCGCGAGAGCCCAGGCTTTCAATTACTGCACCAGGCGCAGGGCAGGCTAACACAAAGCGTTGCTGTACGGATGCTATACATAATGATTGACCATGTGTGAGCGTCCCGCTGTTTTTCTTGAGCGGCCGGCCTTCTGATGTCAGCAACGCTGCTGACCGTCGCCGGCTGCCTGCCACGTTTGTTAGTATGGTATTACTCAGTGTGTAGCATCCTAATGCTAGCCTTTCGCTCTCTTCAGACCGGTCGCAACACACAACAAAACCTGCACAAAGCCCTTTCAACTTTATGTAACCTTGCTGTATATTATGGTGTCTATTGTATTGTAATAAGCAATTTGCGCACGCATAAGAGTCAAGCTGTCACAAGCCCGGGCATGGCTGCCCCGGACAGCCGGTGTCCGATGAGCAGTGTACTGTAGACACTTGAGCATAGCGGAAGTCCAGCAAGGGTTGTGCTAAGTCTTTGAGGGGGGCAGGGGTACAGCTGGAGGGGCCGTGAGATTAAGCTGGGGAGGCCGTGAGATTAAGCTGGGGTTGAGATTACTAGACCAGGGATTAGCGGCGGGGGGGCCGAGATTGGGGGGTAATGTTACCCTCTGGGTGCACAGCGCGGCAACCCTGCCGTCCACCTCCGTACTGTACGGCCAACGTACGGTGTGTTGCTGCTGTACCGAGCCGCCTGTGCACCATGGACAATACCATCCACCATACCCCACGGACGCTGCTGCACGCAGGCCGTGTGGCTTAGCCCCGAGCAGTGCGATGCCCTGCACGCCGCCCTGATCGACACGTGGCAGCAGCAGGGCCCCGGCGGCCCCGTGCTCTTCTCCTGGCTGGACTGGCTGCGAGGCAGTGCCCTGGAGCACCTGCTGGGACCTAATACACAGCAGCTGGCGGTGAGGGCTAACACACAGCAGCTGCAGCCGGTGCTGCCTGCAGCCACGGCGGCGGCGGTACGGGCCATGGCTGAGAGGGAGGCGGCGGCAGCAGCAGCGGGAGGTGGCATGGGATCCTCGGATGAGGCGGCGGCGGTGGCAGCGGCAGCGGCCGAGGCGGCGGCGGCAGGGGCGGCGGGAATGCGTGTGGATGCACACAAGCTGGCGGGCATGCTGGTCAGCTACTCGGAGCAGCGGGAGCAGGAGGCGTTCAAGGCGGCCATCGTGAGGTAGGCCGAGGGGCGCACTGGGGCTGCACGCATGCAGCACTGGGGCTGCACGCAGGCACGTGGCACGTGGCTACCTGGCCTTTGACGCTCTGCACACTTGCAAGTGCTAGACCAGTGGGCTTCGTTCCTGAAGTGCTGCACGAACGGTAACGTCGAGAACCGGAGTACTGGTACATGGCCACCAACTGCGGTGTGCCAACTACCAACTGCCAACGGCCCCCAGCTGCCCCATCTGCCTTGAGACGCACTGCGGCTCGCGCTGCGTGCTGCTGCCCGGCTGCCGCCACGCCTTTTGTAACGGCTGCACCGCCGCCGCCGTACGCGCCCGCCTGTCGGACGGCGGCCCGGAGGCGGCGGCGCGGTGCCCTGCGCCGCGGTGCAACACTGAGCTGCCTGTGGAGCTGATGCAGCGCCTGCTGACGCCGGTGGGTTGGTGGCTTAGCTGATCGGTGGTGGGTTAGCTGATCGGCGGGGGTCCTGGTGAGGGGACCAAAGATATCCAGTGCTAGGCACAGGACGGCATACACCTCCTTAAAATGTCTATTACACTATCCCGCTACCTCACTTGCTCGGCGGTTGTGGCAAAGCGGTGTTTTTGTGCCCCTCGGGACGAAGGTCCACCGTCAAGGCGCTCGCTCGTATAGTGACGCCGTGTGGCATCACGCTGGCAATCAGCTTACTTGCTTGTTTCCTTTCGTTTCGTGAGTTTTTTTGCCGGTTTGCTGTACATGTTTGTAGGAGGAGTTTGCTCGTTGGGAGGAGCTGGCCCTCAAGCGCGCCCTGGACCGCATGTCCGACATCACGTACTGCCCGCGGTGCAGGTGAGCGGGTAAACAACCCAATAAAGCACCTTTCCTGCAGATGCAAAAATTTGCAAATCGTCGCCAGCGTGCCAGCGTATGATGCTGAGAGACGTGACGGGCATGAGGTATGGGGTGGAGTGAGGCGCGGACATCACCTATGGCCCCCGGTGCAGGTGAGCGGGCACGGGCATACAGTTCCTTTCCCGTAGATGCAGGAAACCATAGGATGCGGACCCAGGTGCTGCCCCAGGTAAGGTCTCCAGCTGACTAGCTGCTCCTACGCACAGGGCGCCTGACTGCTGACCAGCTCTCCAAAGCCATTTGTCCCTATGCAGCCTCACTCCATACCCTGCTCACAACTGATTCTCCCTCCCTCCCCCTTCCCGCCACAGCGGCCCCTGCCTGCAGGACTCCGACCGCTGTGCGCAGTGCCCCGGCTGCCTCTACGTCTTCTGCGCGGCCTGCCACGCATCGTGGCACCCGGGCAGGTAGGGTGTGTGAGCGGATTGGTGGTGGGGGTTAGGGGTATGGGTTGGTGCGGGTGTATCTGGCAAGTGCGTGCAGCTTCGGGGTGCGGGTGTGGGGTACCACGCGTCGTTGCACCCGGGCAGGTGCGTGAGAGGAGGGGTGATGGGGGCGTTAGGGGTGTGGGTTGGGGCTGGGCGTTGGAGGTGCGGGCTGCAGGTACGAGTTTGGGTGCGGAGCAAATGTCGCCATGCAGTTGGAGTCCGCTGATCCAGTTGCAACGGATGAAAAAACTACTAAAAGTAAAGATACATGTCACGTGCAGAGTTTGAGCCAATTCTCTGGGTCTTTGGCTATGTATAACCGCAAAGCGGGCCCGAAGGGACAAAGCGAGACACTTTGGGGGGTCGTTTGTATGTTGCAGACAGTGAGGGCGAGCTGGGCGGCATGGTCAGGGGCAGGGGCGGGGTTGCAACTGCCGCTACAGCTACGCAGCTGAAGCCCGCTGATCTAGTTTATTTGCAACGCGGGGTCGTTTTATGTTGCAGCCGGGGATGCCTGCATGCGTTGTGGCATTCCACGGCTTCAGCGCTAGCCTTTTGCATCCTGCACACTCCTGCGAATCTATTTCCTGGCATGGATACTACCGTATTGCCCTGACGCTAGCTGTGTACGCATGGCCAAGCGCCTGACTGATTCCCTCCTCGCTCACTCCTTCATTCAACTCACGCACAGCACTTGCGACGAGGAGAGCTCAAACGAGGACAAGGACGAGGGAGAGGAGGGCGGGGGGGACAGCGAGACGGCCAGGGAGCGGGCGGCGGCACGGCGCACCAAGTACGTGTGGTGGGGCCGCATCCGAGGCGCCCGACAGGGGGTGGACAAGGTTATGCAGAAGAAGAGCATCTGCCTCATCAAGGTGGGTGCGTCTGTCAGCAAAAACAATTAATTTTATTTACAATTTTTTTTATTTAGCATAGCCAGGTCAGGCAGCAGAAGAGCCTGTGCCTCATCAAGGTAAGTGCCGTGTATCAGCAATAATACTACCGGCTCAGGGGATGGGGCCATGTAAATGGTGTGCAGGGTGCATGGTGTGGGTTGCGGGTTTATGGGTACGGTACCCACGAGCTCGTCGGGTCGGGTCATGGGTGTAGCGAAGCAGTTGCGGGGACACAGTAGCATATTGACAAGCAGGTACTAGTTGAGGGCGAAGCAAGTGGCATGTCCGGCGATTAGAAGCAAGCACCGGCTGCGCCGCCCCACATTTTCTACTTAAATCTTCTTTTTCAGTTCAAGACGTTTTTATAATGATGCATTATTCTAGACCCCGGCTGGCTGCACCGCCCCACGTGTAGCTCCACTCTTTCTGCACACCACTGCACCTTTCCGCTGCCCACCTCATGATGACAGTACGACACCCCGCCGCGCCTCCTGTCCCCTAACCGCAGACCACCACCAAGCCCTGCCCCAAGTGCAGTGTGCGCATTGAGAAGAACGGCGGCTGCTCACACATGTACTGCTGCATGTGCGGCACGCACTTCCACTGGACGTGCGGCCGGCCCTTTGATGAGCACACGGGGGAGGGGGACGTACAGTGCCCGGAGGAGGGGGAGGAGCAGCAGGGCGCAGCAGCGACCGCACGGTGACAACATTACGTGAAGATGTTAGTACGGAACGGTGTGATTCAGGGAGCCTTGAGTGGGCCTGCTGGACTTGCGGCTGGATATTTGCTTGAGGGGTGTCAAGGGGGCGCGGGGCAGGTGTTCCAGTGCCCGGGGCCGGATGCGGAGAGCAGCAGGGCACAGCGGCAAACGCACAGTGGCGTCAAGACGAGGACGCTTTGCATGCCGGTTTGCACAGAGGGTTTGAGTGGGCTTGCTGGGAAAGGAGCGCACAAAGTGCTTCCCGTGCCCGACGCCGGAGCAGGGCCGCAGGGCGGGTTAGGCTGCAAAGCGCGCGTGGTGACAGCAGGCTGAGGGAGGACCGGGGCACCGTCTGTGTTTGGGACCAGGACTCCATGTGGGGATATACGATCCTGGATTACGATGACAGCAGGCTGAGGAAGGAGGAGCTCCGTCGTCTGTGTTTGGGACAAGGACTTACCAGTATCGTGGGGAAGCAGGATTCTGGACTTTCCTGGGAGGGGCGGGCCCTTGCCAGGGCGGGTCTCGAGGAGCGTTGTTGTTGTTAGTGTCCATGTCTGGTTGGTTACGGCGAATGTTTGTTTGTCATGCATGTTGCTCGGCAGGCCCGGTGCGGAGCCAGTTCCTAGTGGATGGCGAGGAGCAGGGACCCAGCAGCTGGACGATTCGCAACATGTGGGTAGAGGAGGGAGAGTGACGGTGCCTGTTATCTTGCTTGGTAAGGTGTAGCACTAGCGCAGGATGCAAAGGTTGGAGCCCAGCCTGGATGTGGACAGCATTATTGCCGCCGGGCACATACAGCAGCTACAGCTCGAGCCTCAGGTGGCCGTTTGCGTGGCCTGCAAACGTGTGCCACGGTGTGCCTCTGTGTGCTGTGTGTAGCGGTGCAGTTGCGGGGACACAGTAGCATACTAACAAGCAGGTAATAGTACAGGGGGAAGCAAGTGGCATGTCCGGCGACTGTGTGCTGCGTGTGTGGTGGTATGGCCGCCTCTGTGCCTGGGGGCAGGCTGAAACAACAGGCCAAGGTAAAACGCTGTGTGCGTAGGAGCTTGCTTGAATACAGATGTGTGCATAAGTAAGGAAGCATGCGTAAAGCATGAGGGATTGAATGGAGGTGAACGGGAGCTGGGCGTGACACGTTGACCACGACACGTTGATCTGGACACGTGTGAGCGTGACAGGTGACGCGGTGATCATGACGAGTAGAGTTGACGACACACTACGTGCGTGTCGTTGCCAGTGGCAACCCAGCCGTACCACAAGCAACCAGGCCTCAACACCCTCGGCTCAGCTTTCCTGGCAAGCTGGCATGCTAAGAGCAAGGCAATTCGCAAAGCGTGGACTGGTTTGCTACGATACCGTGAAGGCCGATGCACTGCGCGGGGCACCGCAGGGGACGGGGGCCTGCCTTGGTGTGCCCAGGTGTGCCTGGGGCCAGCCTAACTACATGGTTCAAGGACATATGTTTGCGGTCCTTGCGCGCCCATGCCTTCTGCTCTGCTACGACACCGTACCCTAGCCGTTTGGCGGGACATTCAAACAGCGCAGCCACACGCACGCACAGAGGAGGGGACGGAGGACGCGCGGGCCAGCGGCACGTGTGTGGGCATGGTGGTCACCAGCCGCCTCCGGCCCTACGTGCCCTACGTGCGCACGCGCTGTCAGTGGCACGTGCCCCCTGCCCTCGTCAGGCGCCGCCCTGTAACCCCATGCGCGTCCCAGCAACGCGCACCCGCCCCCTGCACCTACGCACCGACCTACACAGCTATCTACCCATCCTCGCCCCTGCCCCCGGCCCGCTGCCGTGGTCCCCCTGGCCCCTCGCCCAGGGCCCCCCACCGCCGCCCTATGCCGCATCCCTGCCTCCTGCTGGCAGCTGTTCGGGGTAATGAGGGGCACGTGCCGTGGCAGGGGCAGCCACGTGTGCCCTCGGTACCATGGGGCCGTGGGTTATGAGCTTTCGTTCCGTAAGGGACCAGTCGACAGCCGACAGCACACCCCGCTGGTTGGGGTCGGGACAGGCGCTCGGCTGCACCTGGCATAGCATGTCCCTCGTCCTGCTTCCCGTTATTTGCCTCACAGAGGAACCACGTGCGTACGGTACGGTAAGTACGTGCCCGTGGGCAGCAACGGCACGGCCACGTGCCGCAGCCGTACTGTCCAAGCTGGCTGGGGCGGGGCCTGGCACCCAGAGACCACTGCCCGCTCAAGAGCCCCCGGGGCTGCCTGGTGCTCCCGTGCTTCCCATCTCCCCACCTCTCCATCTCCACCTCTCCCCACCTCCCCATCCCATCACCAGAGACCGCTACTGCTTTGCCCGTTCACCGGCAGCACCCGAGGAAGTCCGGAACACTGTCAACCCCGATACGACCGGCGCGGGCCGTGCCCGCGTGCCCAGACTGCACACAGCCTCGCAAGCTCCCTAGGGTTGGGGTGGGTATGCGGCAGCGTGTTGCTGCGCCTGCGCCGCTTGCGGAGTCTGTCGGCCTCCCCAGCCACGGCCCCACCGCCGCCCCAACCAGCGTGGCCGCACCATGTGGCCGTGCCCCCCCCTCCTGCCTCAGGTCCGTGCACATGTGGTGGCTTAGCGCGATGTAGCTGGGGGGCTGGCAGGCAGTATGACGGACGTGCCACAGCGTGGGCACAGCTGCCGAGCGCCTTTACCACCCCATCCGGCGGGTAGTGCTGCCGGTTGGTGCATTGCCGTACGGTTCGCACAGCATGGCCCACCATGAGCCACGGCCCCAACGTCCTGTGCGTGGCCACACGTGGTGGCCCTACCACGGCGTACACCAAGTATTACCTGCACAGCTGCCAGCAGGAGGAAGAAGGGCGGCACAGGGCAGCAGTAGACGAGAGGGAGCAGGGCACATGTGGCAGTCCTGCCATGGCACGTGTCCCACACCCTGAACAGCTGCCAGCAGGGGGCAGAAGGGCACCCGACTGCCAGCAGGAGGCAGAAGGGCGGCATAGGGCAGCGATGAGGGCCCCTGGACGAGGGGCCGGGAGGCAACAGCTGGGGCCCAGGGGTAGATGGGTGTGTAGACGGTTAGGTGCAGGGGGCGGGTGTACGGAGCTGGACGTGCGGCATGGGATTGCAGGGTGGCGCAATACGGGTGCAGGGGGCACGTGCTGCTGACAGCACGCGCGTGCGTACCGTTTGCGCGGGTACACGTGGCGCAGGGCAGGTGGTGGCTGGCGGCTGGGTGACCACCAGACCCACACACGTGCCGCCGACCTGCGCGTTGTGCGTTTGTGTGGCATCATGCGCGTGGCTCCACACTGTGTGTGGCCCGCCGCACGGCCAAGGCAGCAGAGGGCGGGAACGCGCGAAACTTCGGCCTTTTAAAGTCACTCGTTTGACCTATATATGCCTTTGATGAGAGTTGAATGGCACACCAGGGAAAAACGAGCGCGATTGGTGTAGTAGCAGCATAGTCGCCTCCCACGCGACTGACCCGGGTGCAAATCCCGGATCGCGCATTTTCGCTTTATGGTGCACTTTTATGCATGTGGAGCTGCCGCTGCTCATATTACTCCCGACCAGGTCAACCTCGATGACCGTTTTCCTGCTGAGCGCAGCCCCTTTCCTGCGGAGCAGCCCCTGCGAACCGTGCCGACACTGAGGCCGTATGAAATCGACGTGAATGGGCTACCTGCTCTGCCTTGTATGTCCCCTTTCCTAGGCGCGCCAGGAACAGACGCCGGGGGGCTTTTGATCCCCGCGTTGGGCGCCTGCGTGCGACCTGCCTCACCTACACAAGTCGTAGGCCCATGCAGATAGGATAAAATGCATGCATTGCCTGTACATGCACAGTAGAGTTTTGACATGCTGGCGCTGGGGTGCTCTCGATCGCTTTGGGTGCCGGCATGCCGGCCCCGTCACCTGCGCAAGTTACAGGCTGCAGCAGCGAGAATGCAATTTCACTTTCCTCACTGATGTCAATGTGTGATACTTTGTCTCGAGAAGGTGCGCGAGAGGGTCCACGTCTGTTGAACCCTGGACCCTGGCTTACGACGCCAGCTTCCGAGACCTCCGCGCTCTGATTGAGCACATGCTTTGCCACATTTTGGCAGCAGTCAGCGGCACGGCATGTGTACTGAAGATCGCAAGTCGCTTGGGCAGTGGCGTGCCCCAGCCCCGGACAGCCAGCTGACTGTCTCAGTAAGCTGCTAACACGCCCCCATCGCTGCAGCCACCACCCACTCGCTGTACTGTAAGGCCTGCAGCAGCATGCGCATCAGTGTTCCGGTCTTATTTGGCTAAAAATTCTGACCGCTCATAATTTCGGTGCCTTCCGTGTCTGGAAATTCTGACAGTCGTACATTTTCAGGATTTCTGGGCAAATCCTGGGGGAAAACCCTCTTGAAAATCCTGATTCGGTCAGGATTCTGCCCAAAAAAATCCTGACAGGCAGCCAATATGGCCGCCTAAATCATGATAATTCTGAAGACCGGGACACTGATGCGCATGTCCCACCAGGTTGGTGGCGTATGAACCGAGGGCGCTGGAGGGCGTCAGCATCAGGAGTGCTTCCTATGCAGCTATGCTCCCGCCGAACCTGTCCGGTGGATACGTTGCTTCCAATAAGGACGGATGTTATTCGCTTGCGGAAGGTACATAGCATGGCTGCATGCTACGATGCAGAAAGGCTGACGCTGGAGAAGCTTGGGTGCTGTGGGTTAGTGCATATGGCTAGGTCCCATCAGGTCCCACGCAACTGGACCCACTGCGCCGCACGACCGGGCACGTGGCAGTGTGGCGTACAGGCGGGGGAGGTCCCCTGCTCCCCTCCCTTGGGGGCGTATGAACCGAGGGCGTCAGCATGCAACCTCTTATGCGTGGCCCGCTGCTAGCATGTGTAACTCTCTCATATTGCCGGCAAGACAACTTTCAATAACGTACGGTACAGTTGAACACCCTGGTCTGCATATGTATGCTCGCTGGTGCACAGTGCCACGGTCCGGCACAGCATGCACGACAAGTGCTTCCTGTGCAGCTATACTCCCGTCGAACGCGTCCGGTGGTTGCTTTGCTGCTCTTTGCTTGCTGAAGACACACGGCATAGCACGGCTGCATGCCGTACATGGCCACGATGCATACAGGCTGACTCTGGGAACGTCGGGTAAGGGTTACGTACATACAGTGCACATGGCCAGCACGGCAGAGAGGCGCAGGGAGCACGTGCAGTTGCGAATTTACCATCTCTTCGTGCCAATGTTACACAATGCAAGCCGGACAGTGGACACGCACCATTCCCAATGGTACCGTATACGCTATGTGACGCAACCTGCTTTGCAGCAGGTCTGTGCATGGTGCATACCGGTAGCTGCATGTGCCCCACCACACATGCGCTGCACCACCCTGCCCACCGCAATTTCTACCAGCCCCTACCGCTACTGACACCAACTTGGGAGTGTACGGTACAACAGCACAATGGCATCAACATGCAAAGCATACTACCTTCATCCGCTGCAGCACTGCTCTCCGTCAACACAGCAACACGCTGGCACCTGTCTCAGTGCCTGCTGCATCCTGTTCTACGCCTACCGGACGCACCACACCAGCTTGCCGTCTCAGCTTGCCTCATTCACACCAAAATCTACACCACAAACCCACATCCCACCCTCGTTCCACCAACTCCTTTCTCCTTCCATTACCACTGCCGCTTGCCCTTATCATCGTCGTCCCCCTTATCGCCGCCCTCGTCCTCCGGCTCCGGCTCCGGCTGCTCGCCGCACTTGACCAGGGGCTCAATGTACCACTGGATCTCGTTGTCGGCCAGATACCTGGTGGGGGAATTTGGGAGGGCGTAAAATTTGTTTAAATCCGTAAATTGCATTGAAGAACAATTTTCCAATGTACCACTGGATCTCGTTGTCGGCCAGATACCTGGTGGGGGAATTTGGGAGGGCGTAAAATTTGTTTAAATCCGTAAATTGCATTGAAGAACAATTTTCCAATGTACCACTGGATCTCGTTGTCGGCCAGATACCTGGTGGGGGAATTTGGGAGGGCGTAAAAATTGTTAAATTCGTAAATTGTATGAAGAATAATTTCCCAATGTACCACCGGATCTCGTTGTCGGCCAGGTACCTGCGGTTAGGGTTTTAGAGCAGCAGATGGTGAGGAAGCGGGAACACTTACTAGCAGTCATTTGTGGCTCTCCACATGTTTGGTGCGGCTGCACTTCGTTCAAACACCGATCATGATGTGCGACGCCATCCGTGCACCGGACGGCGACACATCAGTACCAGGAACAGTTGCAGGAACAGTGGCGCACACTTCCGCAGCTTGCGCACGTGCTGGTGTTTCCCGTGTCACAAAGTAGTGGCACGGCCAACGAATACGGTAATGTGTCTGTGGCAACGCACATCTGCGCGTACGGTACTCACTCGCGGAGCTTTCGCACGTGCTTGGTCATGAAGTGGTCCATGTAGGCGTCGAACGAGTCCCACGTGCCGTACCCGATGAAGTGGTGGTTGGCGGTTGACAGGCGGCGCAGACTGCGGCGGGCAAGAGCAAAGAGAGAAGCGGGTAAAACGCCCAGCCATGTGAGGTCAAGATGGGTAGGTGTGCAACCCTCTCGCACAGATGCGGCTGGTGCTCATGAACTGCAATCGGCTGCGCATCTATTGCGCCATATGGGGACCTCCCGTCGTGCCAGTACAAATAGTGTCAACAAGCCCAGCACGGGAACATACAGCAGGGACGGTCACAATGCATGCATGCCCGGATGCCCAGGGAGACACATTTGAGGGCTAACCCACACTCACGCATACGGTACCGTCGACGGCCCCCACTCCCTCGCCAGTCCTTTGTCCCCCCACTCACGCGTAGACGGCGTTCTGCTCCTCGCCCCACGTCTTCTCGGCGGTCTTCATGAACGTGTCAATGAACTCCTCGGACTGCGGGCAACAAGGTAAGGCAGATAGGAGCACGTACGGCGTTAGCAAGGAGCAGAGACTTGACGGGCGAAAGGCCCGCAGGCCGCGACACTGCTGTACAGACCCCCGAGCATGTGCGTGCAACAGCACGGGGCAGGAGCACGACACATGGCAAGCCCTGCGTGCGGGCACTGACATTGCCGACACTCAGGAAGGTCAAGGCCGCCCAAAGGGCTCATTGGCTCTTGCCCCGAAGGGTCAACTACCAATAAGACAAACAAGCACAAAGGGGCCGCCTGTGTGGACACGCACAACGTCACGCATGGCGCTGGTGCGACGAGAGCACCTACCGTATCTGAATACGTAACGACCAAACAGCGCATGTGGCGACACGTGCTTAACACAGTGACGTTAGCTGCACCCCAGCATCTCCCCAACACGTGCACCACGCATGCATGCAGGTGCCCCAGAACACCCATAACGCCCCCGTCCCCGACGCCGCATCAGCCCCCATGTGCCCACACACCTCCCGCCCATAGCCTCTACCGTCCTGCCGTGAGTTACACCACCATGTGTCGCACCCCTACGCACCTTGCCGTGGTACTCGATCAGAACGTGCGCGTCCATGTCCCGTGGGGGCCCACTGACCCTATGCCAACACTACATGCCACTCTCTCTCCCACGTACCTTGCTGGGCGGCACGTGGTACTCGATCAGCACGTGTGCGTCCATGTCCCGTGGTGACCCACTGCCCTTATGCCAACACTACATGTCCCTCCTAGTCCCCGCGCACCTTGCTGGGCGGCACGCACTGCCCGATCGGCACGTGTTCTACACGCGACACCACCGTACAGCGTCATTCCAACACGACACCCCTTCCCCCTCCCACGCGCACCTTGCTGGGCGGCACGTGGTACTCGATCAGCACGTGTGCGTCCATGTCCCGTGGGTCGTCCTCGTGGCGCTTGCCGCCCTTGGACACGCCGCCGCCGCCGCCGCCGCCGCCACGGCTGGCACGCCGCTCCTGCATGAAGGGGTTGCAGTTTAATATTTTGTTGACAATCTTTTTTTTTTTAAATAAATTAATAACACAAATTCACGCAAAGGTGAGCCGCGGCTGGCACGGCGCTCCTGCAGGAAGGGATTTCAAACACGCAAAGGTGAGTAGCTCTTGCTGTTGCAAGTCGGCGTTGTTGCCACCCGTCCGCTGCTGCTGGCTGCCGCGGCTGGCGCGGCGTTGCTGCACCCTCACAACAGGCGCGTGCTGCGGAACAAGGTACGACAACCGGCAGGGACGAGGGAGGTCGTGGTGAACACTTGTCCCCCACCGCTCCCGTGTGTTAACCCGACCACGGCAGTGTCACCGTGCGCTAGCGCCTCAGGTACAAGCGCGGCCCTACGCACCCTCGCCGCTTACGGCGCCTTGAAACACGCAACGCGCCGGAGCCAAGCACGTCTCCGTGCATGCCAGGGCCCCACGGCTCAGCCACATGCCCACCCTTGTAATACCGTATCACGACTCACCATGTTTGTGTCGGTCATGTTCTTGAGCGGGTACAGGTCCCACATGCTGCCGCTATAATTATTACTATTTGCCCATTACCAAAGCTGCTGGATGTCGTACGCAGGTTGTAGGTCGTACGCAGGTCGTACGCACCATGTTTGTGTCGGTCATGTTCTTGAGCGGGTACAGGTCCCACACGATGTCGTTGTCCTCCAGGAAGTCGAGGAAGTTCATGGTGTGCTCAGCCCTAAGAAGGGGGAGGGAGGGTGGAGGAAGTTCATGGTGTGCTCAGCCCTAAGAAGGGGGAGGGAGGGAAGTAAGGTAAATAGTACTGAAAAGCTCCACGTCTCGCAGTAAAAGTTTAAGAAGGGGGAGGGAGGGAAGTAAGGTGGGCAACCAACGACGTAGTGGTGGTGTGGTAACAAGGGGGTGCGGTGCGAGGGCAGCGCGAAGGAACCAACGGGCCAGACCAAGCGTACGGTATGGTGGCGTGTTGCAATGGAGGCACCCGGGAGGGGACTTGCGAGCGAAGGTAGCTACACATAGCCGTGCGTAGCGGCACAAGCAGCAACGCAATCTTCGAGACGCGATCGACGGTTGCCCAACACGGGCACTACACACAGCCGGCGCACGGGAAGTGATATAAAAGACTTGCATGACTCAGGCATGACTCGACAGTTGCTACTACAGTTGCAAACCCCAATGGACTAAGGAAGCGGCCGCTCACTGGAAGTGGTTGACGTAGTCCTGCATGCTGTTCCACTCGCCGTACGTCCACCAGTACAGGTTGTCGTTCCAGGTCTTCTTCAGGTCGTACATGACCAGGCCCTCCTCCTGCTGTGTGGCCTCATCCAGTGTCTTCCTGCAATGGCACGCGTAAAGCGCGAGGGGAGCAAGAGGTGGTGGTCAGTGGTGGGCGGGACTCAGAACAGCATGTCGGGATCTTTTGGCGTGAGCCTGCATGACGGCCTTCCTAATGCCTATAAATTCAAGTGCGTGCGTGCTTGGTCTTCCTTCCTACTATCCTGCAACGGTGCCTGTTGCCGTGTACAACCACTCAACAACCCACACGCCACACCTTCACCCATCTCCTTGCTTTGCCCATGCATGCCCTTAACCCACACACACCCCACACCACCACCTTCATGGACGGCAGCACCTCGTACTTGATGGCCAGGCAGCACAGGCGCGCACCTGCCCATAACCCACACCCCAGGTTAATACACACTAACCTACCACTGCGCCAGGAAGTCCTCCTTCATGGACGGCGGCACCTCGTACTTGATGGCCACGTAGGCGCCCTGCTGCTCCTCCTCGCGCAGGACGGGCTGCTTGATCGCCTGACGGGCGCGGGACAGCCACTGCGGGGGGCAAGTACCGAGAATGGGGGACACAAACAGTGCTTAGGAGTACGCATGTGGAAGGTACACTTGGGTACGGAAAGCAGCTTGCGGGCTGCTTGACGGCCTGGTGGGCGCGGGACTGCCACTGCGGGCAGGAGGGAGTTTCGGGGAGTAACAACACCACTTAGGGTACGTAGCTACGTGCACTTGAACATGCCGTGCGGTAGTGGGCAGTGGTAGGGGACGCAACAGTGCTTAGAAGTACGCTCTTAGCAGTAAGTAATGTTGGGAGCAGCGCGGGCCGCTGGGCCGGCGCGGGACAGTCAGGGAGCAGGGACCGGAGATATAAGTGTGGCTGTCGGCATCGGGGGATCCCGGGCGCCGAAATGCAAAGCCAAACGGAGCGCAAGAAACATGCACGGGACGGCAGCAGCGGCGTTGTGGGCTGTGCCTAACGTTGGAAAGCTTTCGAGAGGCGATAAGCGTTGCTCTCGAGCCAGGGCAAGGTCGCGTCGGCCGCGTCAGCGTGACGACAAGGAAGCTCTCGCAGTGGGAAAGCCCTAAGCGTGCAACTTGCGCATGCTCCTTGCTATAACAACGAAGGACGACTACTGGTGCGATGTGCGCAGAGGAAAGCACTTTCGCGGCATTGTAGTCGGTGCAAACCCCAAGCCAACTACCCGACGACTCTGGGGGGGAGGAAGCCAGAGACTCACCCGGAAAGAGCGGTCCTCCATATCGCGATCCCAGCGCGAAGCCACGCCAGAGACGCAGCAAGCGACCAGCATGGCCGCCGCAAGCAGCGGCAGCAGTCGGCGCGACATGTTGCTAACTGGTGTTGCCGACAACGCTCGGAAGCGGGCTTAAGCGGTTTGTTAGCACAGTTTGTGTTCGTAAGAGGAATAAGGCGCGTGTGCAGGATAGTAACAAGTGGTGCAACTGGTGGAGTTCTTACGCGAGGCGCTGTTGGGATGGTGTCATTAGGGCTGTCGGAATCAATTGGCCACACGCCTCGGCATGGGCGAGGCCAGGGGCCACGTGACGCTGACGGAGAGGGTCAATGTGCGCAAGCAGCGAGACATTACAGCCGGTAAGCAAAGCAACAGTGCATATGGAGATTGGAGAAAGGGAAAGCGCGTAGGCAACGATGGGTTGGTCCCAGCGCCATAAACCGGGAAGCGGTCTGGAAACCCCTAGTCCCATGACCCACGGGCCTATCGGTTCCCCTGCCCCTAACTGCCCTGCTTCTTGGAAGCAGTTTCTGACGCGAGACCTTTCATATGCCGCATTCCGATGCTTAATTAAAAAACGATTGAACAGTATCGCCAGGTCACCGCTGCAAGCCATTCCGCCAACTCCCATGACCCGTGGGTCGCTAGGCGTGATGTGCAGGGACGCGGCCAGCCTCCCTGGTGGCGTGCCCGAATCTGTACGCAAACCACTGCTCCCTTGGGGCCCTGGCATGCTGGACCTCGCCCACCTTATAGACTGCACGAAGCCGCTCCCGCTCACAAGCCGCAACAGAGCTTCCGGTAAAACCCCTCCTCATTCCTCCTCACGAATGGCAACGGCTGTCCACGCCACGCCACGCATCCGTTTCCCCCTCCTGCTTCTTCGTGTTCCGGTACCACGCACCGGCGTGTCTTTACGGCGAGTAGCAGCTGCAACACTCCCGCTTTAAATTTGAAAACGCCCTCCTCCTACTTCTTCTTGTTCTTGGCCGCTAACCGCTTCTTCCGCCGCGCCTCCGCCGCTGCCCGCTTCGCCTCCTCCTCTGCCAGCCGCCTGGCCTCCTCCTCCGCCTAGGGGGGACACACACAGAGGGGAGGAATGAAAGACAGGGTGTGGCATGTTGGCAGGAAGCGGGCATTACTCGCACCGGATCACACTGCACCGGCACTCCACAGCACCACACCACACCCAACCCGAGCCGCCATGCCGTACTCCATGCAGACCTACCTCTACATGCGCTGCACCTCCCCTCACTGCATCCTGCTACACCTACCTCCAAGCCCTACCTGCAAGCCCCCGTCGGAGCCACAGCGTCCCCAACCTCCCCGTTACCCTTCCCCGTTTTCATCCAAACCAGCCTACCGGTACACAACGCACTTCCCGGCCGCTCCCAAGTCCCCACCCGTCACCCACCCGAATGCGCTCCTCCTCCAATCTCCGCCGCTCCTCCTCCTCAGCCTGCGTGACAAACGGGCACGTGGCAGCGTGGCAGCGTGAGCGTGCTAAGCCTTGCCCCTTTAAACGTGTGAACCTGACTGGCCAAGGGATGGGATTGTGCGTGCAGGCCGTCACTGTAAGACAAACATGGCACATTGCAGCGTGGGCATGCTAAACCTTGCACCTGTGTGGACTGTGGAATCGACTAAACCAAACAAGCACATATAAAGGAAGCACGTGGCAGCGTGGCAGCGTGAGCGTGCTAAGCCTCGCGCCTCTGGACGTGTGCAACTGACTGGCAGAGCAATGGGCGTGTGCGTGCAGGTCCTTATCATAAGACATGCCCTCACCCGCAGGACTCGGGGTGGTGGGTATGGTACGACACCCCGACCGGAAGGGGTCCCCTGTAAAAAAACCAAACCAAACCAGCAACCCCAACTGTCCCCCGACCCCTTGCCGTGTGGCACTGGCGCTTACCCTTATACGCCCCACCCCTTGCCTCGCATTGCGCGTTGCTCGTTCCCCCCTCCCCATCCAACCTTCGTGTCCACAGCGCAATAAGACTTATAGACTTATTACAGACGCTGAACCATGTTCTTTCCCTAACCCACCTTGATGCGCGCCCGCTCCATCTCGTCCATCCTGTCCTCCTCGGCATCCTCCACCGGTTCTCAACACATAAAACAGTTGTCTTCCGAAGTACCTACGAATTCCCTCACCTTTATGCGCGCCCGCTCCATCTCGTCTATCCTGTCCTCCTCGGCGTCCTCCTCCTCACGCTTCTTGCGGGCGGCCGCCGCACGGTCCTCACGCGCCTTGGCCCTGGGAAGGGGAGGGGGTTGAGAGGGAAAGGGGACGGGGCGTGGGATAGTGGGGGTAAGCGGACACGTGTGTTCAGGTGGTGCATGGCAGCGGTGGGCGGCGGCCGTGCGGTCGGCCTGGTCCCTGGGGAGGGGAAGGGGCTGAAGCGAGGGGTGCGGGGGTGGGGTGAGGGTGTATCAGGTAGTGCACGGCTGCAGAAGGCAGCGGCTGCACGGTCTTCGCGCGCCTTGGCCCTAGGGAGGGGAGGGTTGGGGCAGTTCACGTTTTGAAACAGCCGGTTGCACTGAATCAGGCAATGGCCCCTTGCGTGTACGCGCGCCTTGGCCCTGGGGAGGGAGGCAGATCGTGGGTCAAGGTGGAGAAGTGTATGCCGGACGGCCAACGGAACGCATTGGTGCACGACGGTAGACGGCGGCGGCCGCAGCACCGTCCTTGCCCCAGGGGGCCGAGGGGCAACACGGTGGGGTCAACATGCCCTCCTTACTTCTAAGTTTGATGCACATACGGTACCGCTGCGTGGCCGTTTGCCATCACATGCACCCGCGGGGTCCCTGCGCCCCACAATGCGTTCCCCCACCCGCCAGGGCCACTCCGCCCCCTCAATCTGCGTCCTCCTTGGCCTTCCCCTCCACCGCCTTGACAGGTACCCTCGCCCCCCCGGGTCCCCACCTTGGTGCCCGCACCCCGAACCCTCACCCATCCCTAGCATCACTAGTCCTTTGTTTCCCCTCCTTCCCCACTCACTCTGCCTCCTCCTTGGCCTTCCTCTCCGCCGCCTTGGACTCAGCCTCCGTCACTGCGGCGGACAGCTCGCCAGCCAGCTTGGTGCGCTCGGCCTGTGGGGGAAGGCGAGGAGGAGGGGGCAAAATTGCAAAATGGTATGCATCAAACGCAAGGCGTGTACTGCAAGCCAAATACAATTGCTATCTCAGCGGACAGCTCGCCAGCCAGCTTGGTGCGCTCGGCCTGGGGGGTCGAGAGAGAGGGCCAACATGCGCACCGGTACTTAGCCATGCCTAGAACACATGCTGTGCACCGGTACGTGCATTAGTAGCTTGGCGGAAGGCCAGCTTAGCGCGCACGGCCTGCTGGGAACAGGTGTAGTTGTTGCGGCCGATCGCAACAACAGGCCGCTGCTTTCGCCTGTCCCAGCTGCGGCCTCCCAGTCATTACAGACTCACGCCTCGCACTCCTGCCCCTAGAAATGACTTTACACCCACCTGCCCCCCCTCTGCCACGCGCTTGATCCAGTGCTGCGCCTTTTGCCCTGTGGCCAGGCTCAGGGCCGTGTTGCCGTACGCGTTCTTGTACGCCGTCTGCGCGTTGTGCGTCAGCAGCAGACCCACAACCTGCGGCAGGGCAAGGGATGGGGTGACTAGGGTAAGGAAGTGCGATGATTGCCATGGCCTTCCCAGGCCGTCTGCGCGTTGTGCGCCAGCAGCAGGCCCACGACCTGCGGGCGTGCAGTCAGTTGGAATGTGGTGACAGGAAAACACAATCACGGGCCCCACACACCCGGAACTGTGCTCGCGTTCGCCGTACACTGCCTCCTCGTACTGCACGCAATAGCCCAAACCCCCCTGCAGCGCCCCGCACTGCACCACACCAGCAGGCCGACGCCTGCGGCACGCCCCACACCCAACATGCACTCCAGCGCACCCCTCTTGCCATGCCCCGCTAGCTGCCGCACCTGGCGCCCTCGCCCTCCTGTCGTACACGAGGGGCAACGAGCTGCAGCGCCCATGGAGTGACCCCAAGGGTGTGACAGCTGTGATCCTGCTGTAATCCACCGACCGTGCGTCCCCATTAGGCCACCACACGTAGCGGCCGCTTGCCCCATACATCCCGACCTCCAGGGCACACCTGCCCGCGCCTCCAGCTCACAAGTACTCATCGGCACACCCGCCCACCTGGCATAGGCCCATACAACCAAGACCACGCGAGCGGCTCCCCTTCCTCCCTCTCCGTTGCGCGCACTGCAGGAGCCCTTTCCCGGCCCCACCTGGCCGGGACCCCTGCTGGGCCCCATGTGCACCCGTAAGCGAGCTCCCCCTGCAGGCGGCAGCCTACCTACAACGCCAACGGCTCGCACACACGAGCAACACGCATCCCATTAACCCCACCTCCATCCCCATCCCGGAATTCGCATCCATTCCCATCGCCACGCCGCGCGAACCTTGTCGCGCCACGTGCGCTAACCCACCTGGTCGTGCCCCCTGCTGGCCGCCACGTGCAGCAGCCTGTTGCCCAGCTCCCTCACACCCACTACCCACCGTGTGCGCTAACCCACCTGGTCGTGCCCCCTGCTGGCTGCCACGTGCAGCGGCCTGTTGCCCAGCTCCCCCACGGCGTCCACATTGGCGCCCGCCTCTAGCAGGTGGCGGGCGAGTACGGCACTGCCGCCGTACGCCGCCCAGTGTAGCGCCGTGTCCCCGGATCGAGTCGTGGCGTGCACGTCGGCGCCCATCTGTTTGGGTGTCATGCGTGACAGGGGGGCGGGACTTAATACACACAAGGGTAAACGCCGTACGCCGCCCAGTGCAGTGCCGTGTCCCCAGAGCGGGTGGTGGCGTGAACGTCGGCGCACCCATCTAGGTCGGTGGCGAGGGGTTAACGGGGGAGGGGCGGGGGGCAAAGGATGGGAGGCGGGGGACTGTGCAGGTTTCACTTAGGGGGAACCCTGGCACGTGTCGTGCCGAGAAGGTGAAGGAGTAGCTTTAAGCAATTTGCCGCTCGCCACGCCCCAAAAGAGGCACGTCCATGCGTGCACGTCTGCGCCCATCTGGGTTGGTGGCGAGGGCTGAAGCGGGGGTTGCCGGCAGTTTCGTGCATGGAAGCGCAAGTGCCGGTATGTGGTGAAGTGTTGCAATCCCATCACAGGGGGCATGTGCATGATACATATACATCGGGATTCAGAGAATGAATTTCATGGCGATGTGCACATGTCCGTACTAGGTTTGTCGATCTGGTGCAGCAATACCACAGCTGGACCCACATGGACCCACATGGACCCACATGGAGACACTGTCAAGCCAGGCGCGGGAGCAATGTACGGCACGGCTTGTCTGCTTGTCATGGGATTCTATACATCCCATTCCCGCACCGCATCCACTACACACTATCAAGCCGTCTGCGGCCGCTACGCAGGGCCCCCTGCCCTCACAGCCAAACCCGAAAACCCTCCTGGACTTCAGCCAACTGTCCATCTACTGCGGCCCAACATCCGCCCAGTCCCCCACCCACCCCACCTGCTTCCTCATCCTCATCGTGCGTATCAGCACCCAGCCAACCTAAAACATCCCGCACCACCTGGGGCGCAGCCCTCTACCTGGAGGAGCAACTCGACGATTTGCACAGCCCCAGACTGCACCGCCAGTATCCTGCATGCAAAGGCCACCATGTGAGCTATGTGAGCTGTGATTGTAATACAGCACGGGCACGGGCAAGGCGGAGCCGAGCTGTCTGACAATACCGCAAGCTCTTACGGCCGTGGCCCATAGAGTCCCACACGGTGGCGCGAGGCGTTGGGGCGCCTGCAGCTCCGCCACCCCGCACCCCAACTCACAAAGGCGTAACGCCACCTGTAGACGTCTGCTCGATGTCGGCGCCGTGGTCTAAAGCGACCTGCAATATAGGTTTCGTGTCCATGAGTTTGCTGCCCAAGAAAGCCGCTTGTTCGGAGCATCCAGCAAGCCACCGGTCCACAGGTGCCGCACGCAGCAAGCGGGCTGTGTCACTGCTGTGTGTGCAGCAACTACCTTACCTGCACAGACTCTATGTCATGATCTTTGATGCACTGGAAGATATCTAGGTCGTCATCTTCATCATCTGCGTTCATTGTGGGGGGGCCCGCAGTGCCACAGTTGGCATGCCACAGCCCAATCGGCACAGCACCCCCAACACACCCACAACACAGGCTAGGCCTAAAGCATAACGACTGAAGATATGCTTTTTCACTGCAGAGTGTAGTCCAAATAGATCAGTCATGCCGAGCGCGTCCCTCCGGTCCTACCTTCGACATGGGCGCTGGCCGCTTCGTTGTGCGCTTCCTCATACTCATCCTCCATATCTGCCTTTGATTGATGTTTGTTGCACGGCTATTGGCAACCGGCGAACTTTAGGTAGAATGAAATCGTTCTTTGCGCGTGTTGTTGAAAGGCAACTATCAGAACGGGTATATGGCAATCACAGACAGTCACAAAGCAAGCGTCAACGGTTTGCAGCGAGGCAGCACACGCTGCGGGTGAAAAATGTTGGTTGTGGAGGTTGGCGAAAATTTACAGCCCGCATTCTTGCAGCCTTGCGACACTTGTCGGCGGGGCATACTGCATATGGGATATAGATAATGCTCTAGTCACACGTCCACTTCCGGCTTTCGGAATTCAGACACCGAAACACGACAGCCAGGCCTACGCATCCCTAGCGGCCTAAGCATACCGGCTTGACTTCACGTTGGGAGGCCTATAACAAAGCTTCTATCATGCATCCGTAAATCTACTCACTAGGCCGTGCCGTTGGCTGCCGCGTGCCGGCCCTGCAAGCCCAGCCCCTGGCAGAGGCAATTTCCTGAAAGCACTGGCCCCAGCACTGCTCATCAGCTGCTTATAGCAGTATGGTTAGGGTTGGTCTTCCGAAGCGGGCGGAAGGCCATGACCGCCCGGCCGCCACCATTTCGCCGTCCATTCTCTCCAGCGACTTCGCGAGGCTTGCCGACGAGTGCAAGCGCATGGTGGACCTCGGTGCTGACTGGCTGCATGTGGACGTCATGGTAGGCGGCGACGACAGGTCCTCGCGGACATGTCGGCTGACGTGGCATTGCGGCAAAGAACCCTGCCTGGGAAGGGCTCGCGGCGATGTTGGCAACCATCCGAAAGTGCCTTGGTTACATTGGAGCTTCATCCAAGGATACTATAACCCTTAGCAGTGTCACTGCTGAGAGGTGTCCAGCTGGTCGACCGAGTTTCCCGCCCGGACTGTGTTGACGTCAGCCTCCACTCTGGCCAACCCACTGCGATGCCACACGCCCCGCCCCACCACCACAGGACGGCCACTTTGTCCCCAACCTGACCATCGGCGCCCCCGTTGTGGCCAGCCTGCGCAAGCACACCAGCGCGTTCCTGGACTGCCACCTCATGGTGTCCAAACCCGAGCAGTGGGTGCAGGTGAGCGTTAGGCCAAAAAGCACCGAGCTCTTGGAATCTAGATGCATACGTTCTGCACCCCTGGTCCAGAAGCTCAAATACGCACTACACAAATGCTGCGACTGCCATCTATCACCCACCCATCTCCCTTGTTTGGGCACCGTGCCCAGTGTACGCTCCAAGGGCTGCATTGGCATACAGTCGCAGCCTCTACCCCACTAAGAGCCTGCAAACCATGGCCTATCTCTCACCTTGATGTCTGCATAAGCATACACTGCAGAGCTTCGCCCAGGCGGGCGCAAACATGTACACCTTCCACCCGGACGCGGCCGCCCACGACCCCACTAACAGCCTGGCAACCATGACCTATCTCTCACTTTGATGTCTGCGTAAGCATACACTGCAGAACTTCGCCCAGGCGGGCGCAGACATGTACACCTTCCACCTGGAGGCGGCCGCCCACGACCCCACTAACAGCCTGGCAACCATGACCTATCTCCCACCTTGATGTCTGCATAAGCATACACTGCAGGACTTCGCCCAGGCGGGCGCAGACATGTACACCTTCCACCTGGAGGCAGCCGCCCACGACCCCACTAACAGCCTGGCAACCATGGCCTATCTCTCACCTTGATGTCTGCATAACCATGTACTGCAGGACTTCGCCAAGGCGGGTGCGGACATGTACACCTTCCACCTGGAGGCAGCAGCCGACGACCCCAACACGCTGTCACCCGACGCCGCCGACCCCGGTGTGCTGGACCTGTGCCGGGGGGTGCGCGCCGCGCACATGCACGTGGGCCTGGCGCTGCGGCCCAGCACGCCGGCGGAGCTGGTGGTGCCGTACGTGGAGGCCGGCGTGGTGGACATGGTGGGTGGTAGTGTCAGGGAGCGGGGCCATGACCCATGGGTCACTTGAGGGTTTGAGTTTGGTGCAGCTCGGCATGAGGCCGGTGGGAGCTGGTGGTGCCGTACGTGGAGGCGGGCGTTGTGGACATGGTGAGTAGTGGCCATGACCCATGGGTCACTTTGGGGTTGGAGTTCGGTGCTGGTTGAAATGAGGCAGGTGGGAGCTGGTGGTGCTGTACGTGGAGGCGGGAGTGGTGGACATGGTGGGTGGTGTCGGGGAGAGGGGCCATGGCGGCGGGCCATGGCCCATGGGTCACCTTGGGGTCGGGATTGCAGTTAGGAGCTGGATGGGCTGGGGAAGATGGGAGCTGGTGGTGCCGTATGTGAAGGCGGGCGTGGTGGACATGGTGGGTGGGCGGGATGAAAGCGTGGCACATGTGCATCCGCTTCGTCCCAAGCAGCACCGAGTAGCCCTTGGCGGACGCCGATCCATGATCAGTTGAGGTTGGGATGGCAGCGGGCTGCGCTTTGGTGGGTGCCTTGATGTTCACGGCGGGGTAAGGAGTCGGCGTGATGTGCCTTGTCCACAAGAAGCATCATGTAGTTTACGCAGCGTTCTGCTCCAGTTTCAACTGACTGCAACGCTGACAGCACCGTACCATTTTGCTTGCGTGCCCCGCCCCCCAGGTGCTGATCATGACTGTGGAGCCGGGCTTTGGCGGTCAGTCCTTCATGCCGGGGGCGGCCGCCAAGTGCGCCGTGCTGCGCAAGAAGTTCCCCGACCTGTGCATCCAGGTGAGGCATGTGTGCTGTGCAGGCAGGCAGGTCGGGCACGTGCCGTCATGTACGACAATGCGTGCTGCGCAAGGAGTTTCCCGACGTGTGAATCCATGTGGGGACCGCACCTGCACGCGCCGTGACTGCGCGCGCTTTGCCTTCTTAATGCCAGTGCCTGTGACGCTGCTAATTGTGTCTCGGAACGCCTTTCTTGGCGCCAGTAGCGGCTATGTCGGCGCGGCTTGGTGCTACAGTCGCTGCCATCGGAGCTCAACCCGTTACCCACATTCACGCACCTCCTGGCCCCCAGGTGGACGGAGGCCTGGCTCCTTCCACCATCGACCGCGCCGCCGCCGCCGGCGCCAACGTCATCGTGGCCGGCAGCGCGGTGTTCGGCGCGGCGGACCCGGGGGCGGTCATCAAGGCACTGCGGGACAGCGTGGAAGCGGCGGCAGCCAGCGGCAAGGCGCCGGCGTAAGGGCGGGGAGCAGGGCGAGGGGCCGGCAGCCGGGCGAGGAGGCGGCAGCCAGCGGAAAGCCGCCGGCGGAAGAAAGGGTGCTGCAGTGTGGATTACCTGCTCGCCACGAAGAGGCGTGTGGGTGGCGGGGTAGCAGGGGCAACCAGCAACTGCAAGGCGCCGGCAAAAGGGGTGGAGGTGTTGGGGCGCGCAAGGCTCACCACCGTCTCCACCACCAGATGCCCGGTGGGAAGCAGGGGTGGCGGCCAGCGGCAAGGCGCCGGCGTAATGGGGGCAGGGAGGCCGGCTGGTGTTTGCGGGTGGCGGGGTAGCAGGGCCGCCGATGCCAAGGGAGGGCCGGAGCGCCCATGGCCCGCTTGTCGCCAGTTGGCACGTGGCGGGGTCGCAGCCGCCTCTGTGAGTAGCCAGCGACAGGCGTTGCACCGTCTGGGGGCCCTGGCGGCCGGGCGAGGCGGGGACACGGCGTCGTTGGCGGTGGGGAAAGGGAGCTGCACCAACGCTGCGGGCCACGGGCGGCGTGTGTGGAGGAGGGCGGTCATAAGGCGCTCCGGGGCATAGGGCATGCAGCAGGTGGTGAGGCGCTTGAAGGGCAAGGCTCCACCGTAAGGGGCTGGGTGTACACGTGTCTTAAGGAGGGTGCAAAGGATGATGTGTTCCTCTGTAGTAGTGTCATAAATGGACGCGTGTGCGTTGATCGATTGCGTAGAACCGTTGACAGGTTGACGCGTGTGTGTGCGTGTGAGACGCAGCTGCATCTCGAGGTGTGCACGTGCTCTGTGATAGAGGGACTTCGCAGCATGACCAAGTAGAGGGGCTATGCAGTGGGATAGTGTGACACAAATGGGCTGTATGCAAACCTCGTAGGGTCCTTGTTCGCTAAGTGAGTCACCTGTGTGCCTTTTGTCTTGTTACCTTGATTTTGGGCTGGGCCTTGCAGCTGGCCTGGACGCGGCATCCCTGACCCATGGGTCACTGGTCGGCTGTTTACATTCTACATTTCCCATTGCTTCCCATACTACAAACCCCGACCGTTGCGTGATTTGTCAGGCCGTTTGGACGGCTCCTTGACGTAGGTTGGTGCACAACACCTGCACGCCCACGCTAATACACAATTGCACTCGTGTGCACTTTTGTGCTGCACGCTGCGCCCTGCTCGTGCCTGTGCCACGTTCCACAAATTGACAGCCCCCAGTGTTCCGTGCGTCTGGGAGTTAGCGCCGCGTCCGGCCAGCCGCTCGGCTGGATAGACCCAAACTGCGGTTGTTGCTCGCCGCAGCATCGTCTGACCGTATAACCGTCGAGTGTGTTCATTGACGTAGTCTATTTGCTATATTATCATTGCAGAGCCGCAGCGATTGTTTCCTTGCCAGAGTTGCGTTGCCTCGTCGTTCTTTGGCGCTCGTGCGCCGCGCGGGCTGGAGGTGGGCAGCCAGTGTTAGGCAGCCTGTTTGCTCCATGCTTGCCTGCTCTAACTGCTCTTTGTACAATACGGTGACAGTGTGATGACCGTGTTACTTTCTGTGCTTGTGTCCGTGCCATATGGCGTTTAACGGGCACTTGGTGTAGCGTTCTTGTGCGGCTGTGATGGGGCCGCGTTGGCTTGACAACCCGAAAGAAAGCCGCTTACGTTTTTGCCGTGTGGCACAGCTTGCAAGACGAACAGCCGGGTAAGTCCCAATGCTACTTGCGCGGCTGTTGTCTTGGCGAGCAGGGTGCCTTTACTCTCTCATCCCAGGGGCAAGTGTGAGCGCTGAGTAGACCTCGTTGTTGCGCAGTTCCGGCGGCACTGTCCGTTGTGTGTTTTGCTGCCTAGGTTACGCGGGCTCACATGAGCCACGCACCTGACCACTGACAGTAACACATACGGTAGAGGCGTGAGGCGGGGTTCTCGTTGGTTGCTGGCCACTGCTAGTGGTAGTGTTGAAGGCTCGGCAGTCCGGCCTGTGCGTTGGCAGCTCTGGGCTCGGCACGTGGCCGTGGCCTTTCCCTGGTGCGCAGCGGCGTGTTCCGTGCTTCTTTTGACGGCGCGTACAGAGTCACGTAGTGCAAGTACGACAGGACGTCCTGGTGCTCAGCGTGCCGTGTGCCTGAGTGTGTGGTGCGGTGTGGACTGCAGACCGGAGTTGCTCCTTGTCTTTGACGTGCATGTAGTCGTTGACGTTGCCAGAGAGTGTACCGTCGTTTCTCACGGTGGCGAAGCAACAGGGGTTATGGGCTCGCACTGCACTGCCCCGCACCGTGCAGGTCAGGGTACAGCGTACACGTGGCATTGGCAGGCGCCAGCCTCGACACCTTGTTGAGCGGCGTGTACGGTACCGGCACGTGGCGGTACGCTTTGCTTGCCTGGCGTGCCGTGCCGGTACGTGGTCTAATCAGCTCGATCAGTGTTTGGAACGCAATGTAACACACATGTCTGGATGTAGTCGAGGTCAACTGTGGCTCTGCTTCATTCCATTTCTACCACCGCCAACAAGCTGACCAGCGAGAGGGGTGGGAACTGGGAAGCCCCGTGTCCCTGTTGGTCCGGACTAGCTGTTGTTGGGACGGGGCTGCGCTCTAGAAGGGGGCCAAAGCCGTAAAGCCATACATACACATTTGATGCCAGACCTTGGTACGGTACGGTGTACACGTGCGCTGTTGCCGTGCCAGCCTATCCTGCTGTGTCACTGCTTACAGCACAGCCATGGCATGGTGCTGGGGCACCTGTGATGGTTGTCCAGTCACAGTGGTACGACATTAAGGGTTTGGGGGACCATACAAGCCTGGCGGTGTTCAGCGGGAACTGGCGGGAAAGCCGGGAACAGGGGTCCTGATACGCGGCAGGGGGCCCACCGCAGCTGGGCAGCACCTGGATTCAAAATAATGCATAACAAGGGAGCGTACCCAACGCCTTTCGCCTGAGGCGGAAGTTGTGCCTGCCTTAGCTGCCTACATTGTCGACAGAGCGGGATACTGTAACACTGAGCCCGGGCAGGCTCATCTAGGCGTCTAGGCCTCAGCATGGGCCAAAGCTTCCCAGAAGGAAAGGGCGGAAGCCGAAACGCTCCCCTGGCTGGTGCCGTGTACGGCAGGGGAACGCTTTTCTCCCCGCTCTTGGCGGCTGGCGCGAGTAGGGTTTGTGATTTGTGACGACCTTGCGGTTGTCAAAGGCAGATTGGCGTCAACTCCGTATCCATACGAACGCCTCGTCGATTATTCAGTCGGCCAAGTCGGCCTGTCCCGTGGGCCTGCTTCCGAAACCGCCGCCGAGAGAAGGTAGAAGCGCCGCAGCTAGCGCAGCCAAGCTACCTCATATATCTGATGACGTTGCTATTCGCTCCTGCTGCGTACCGTCGCCCCGGGTGTGCGTTGTCGGCCGTACTCGCCTTGGCCTAGGTGGTTGAACTGGGCGCCGGTGGCGCAACACTGCACAGGCGAATGGCTCTTTCGTATATTTCGTCACGGTATGCAGGATCACAGAACATCAGCAATACCTCCTGCTATCGCCGGCTTCCATTATTCACTTTCCGCAGTCTCGGGGCGACTTACGCACACGACAGTGTGTCACGCTTTCTGGCGAATATATAAATGTACAGAATACAAGTACTCCTGACAGCTCTAGGGTTAGCGTGTTTGTGCGCTGGCGCAGCAGCAGCTGCACGTGTGGATGGAGGGCTCTTTGGCCGCCACGCTCTCAAGAGCGCGGACGCTTCAGTAGCAACATTGAGGCAACAGCAACATGCAAAGGATATGAGCCTACGCCTTCCTGAGCCGGACGCTTTTGGATTCCTCGATGTCAACCCCAGCAAGGGCAGCAACATGTTCTACATGTACTTTGAGGCGCAAGAGAAGAATGTATCTGACGATGGCGACACGCCTATCGTGCTGTGGCTTCAGGTGTGCCTCACACAGCGGTATAGGAAGGGAGGTTGAAACAAACCCCTTGGGCACCCTTGCCAAACTTACTATCAAACTCAGCGACAGCGGAGCACAATCGGCTGCAAGTCTCAGCGCGCCCATGTACCGCGGGCCGGTAGATGCGCATCTCTGGGACGCTCTCGTCGCGACAGTTGGGGTTTCCGGAAGGCATGGAGCCGCCACCTCGGCCACCCCGCGCATCCCCCGCCCTTCATAAGCGTGTAGCTTCGCATACGTCTCCTGGTCCTCACATAGCAGAAGGACAAAGCATTACATTGCACTTAACTCTCCACGTGGCCACGTGACCTTCCATTTGACCCCACCCCCATTTCCCCACCCCCACCGCACAATGCCCCAACAGCAGCCACATCACTACAATTATTTGACCCGCACCTAGGGTGGCTGTCGCTATTTCCTTTTATACTACCAACTGCAGCCCCCTCTTCTGCGATACGCACCCATTTTCCAGTACACCGTTTCCCCCATCCTTCCCCCCCCCACCCCCTTGCCCCGTCAGCTCCTCCCTGCTCTGCACCAAAGCCAGGACTGCATAATGCACCTGAATCTACGGACCTACATGGGGTTTTTGTACCGCTCCACTCGACCCACATCCCACGCCAACGCCTGATGGCTTACACGGTGTCCCCACGTTTCACGCGTACCCCCCAGGGCGGTCCCCGCTGCTCCTCCTACTTGCGCCACCTTCCGCCACAAGCCCACATGAGGGTGCCTATTGCCCCACCTGACCCACATCTTAACCTAACCCGCAGGGCGGCCCCGGCTGCTCCTCGCTGTTCGGCTTGCTGTGCCACCATGCCCTATTCCCTAGTACCTCGTCCCTCTCCGAGCCTGTCCACCATGCCCTCTCGTACGGCGTGCCGGGTGTCCTTCGGGCCGCCCCACTAGCCACCACCTCACGCCACCAACCCAGACCAGGTTACCAAACGCCCCACCCGACCCACATCCCACCCCAACCCCTGATGCCTCACACGGTGTCGGCAAGTTCACGTGTACCCCTCCCCCTCAGGGGGTCGAATTTCTCCTGACCGTACCCTTTTCCTCCTACTACCACTACCTCCACCTCGCGTTACTAGTACTTTGTTCCCCCTCAGGGCGGCCCCGGCTGCTCCTCCCACTTGCTCCACCGTTTGCCACCAACCCATGTGAGGGTGCCTAACACCCCACCTGACCCACATCCCACCCTAACCCGCAGGGCGGCCCCGGCTGCTCCTCGCTGTCCGTCTACCTTGCACCACATACCCACATGACATGCTGTGCCACCATGCACCACGGCTCAGCACCTTGACCCTCCCCGAGCCTGGCCGCCACGCCAGCTCCTCCCAGTTGCCAGGCGCCCCATGTTCCTGCTCCTCCCTTCCTGCTCCTCCCTGTCCTCAACCCTCCTGCTCCTCCCTTCCTGCTCCTCCCTGTCCTCAACCCTCGCACCACCTAACCCACATCCCACCCTACCCCAGGGCGGCCCCGGCTGCTCCTCCCTGTCCTCAACCCTCGCACCACCTAACCCACATCCCACCCTACCC
>VFQN01000920.1_pt1 | contig 52232 bp, 83 predicted proteins | sample 3512371 | NCBI WGS metagenome assembly VFQN01 (sample SAMN10412370, study PRJNA504923) | tailings metagenome | isolation source: Replicate 2 from Balatoc abandoned mine | place: Philippines: Itogon, Benguet | collected 2017-08-28
TCGAGGGTTGCTGACATGGGTGTTGTAACAGAACTCAGCAGCTTGCTGGCTTGTTCCGTGCAAGGAGCCTGCCCATGCAGAGTAACGTGGTCAAAGCACATGTGTTCAAGATTATTATTTGTACCAGCATACCATTCCACCACATGAGTTTTACCTGCCAGCAGCAGTGCGCAAGCCTCGGTGGGCCAGGGTCGCAGCTCGCAGGGTGGATGCCATGTCACAGGTGGGCGTTACCGTGTCGCCGTACGCGTGTACCGACAGGTACAGTACCGAGGCGATGTAAGATGACGCGGTGTCCTGATGGGTGGTCGGGACCAGTAATGTTCGCGCCACCCGAATTCATCACGCCCACTCCGCTGTCCCTGGATCAAGCAGATGTGACGAATTTACGTCAAGGACCCCTCCTGTGAGTGCTACCAGGTGCTACACACCGCTGGCCTGTGCTAGCCATGTCGTTCATGTCAGGGATGCAATTGATATGGATGGATGAGCTGTATGCAGGCTCCGTGCTGCTCCGTGACGACAGCACTGGGCTCCCGTAGCCAGGAAGGAAGGATGTGCTTGCGCATCGTAGCAGGGTCAGCACAAGGTCGCAACCGGGGTTGGAACCGGGGGCTGCAAGGAGGGACATGCAGGCACGTGCGTCAGGTCGTTACAGACGTCACCTACAGCAGAGCTACGGTGCCTGACAGCTACTCATCCCTGCCTACTAGAAAGCCGACTCACCGCCCTACAGGTCAGACGGTGACACCCTGGCGAGGTTGCTGACAACATCACAACTGGACACAAAACAAAGTCCACATGCACTTCGGGCAGCCCCAAATGAAATGAATTCTAGTGGGCAACAGCAAACGGTCTTGAGTCTGTCAAGTCCACGGAACTGGGTGGGGCGGTGTAAGCACCACCGTACGTCACCCGCGCACAGCGGCATGCACCTAGCGTATGAGACCCTCCCTCAGCAGTGGGCCATCAAGTGCAGGAGCTGCGGACAACCGGCTCCTAACATCCCTGCTACGTCTAGAAAGCGAGTCAAAACTAATAATGCGCGTGTCTATGTCCTGTGTCCTGCTACGCACGGCGCCAACATCCCGCGCCAGTGCTCCATCCGCCAACTCGCAACAGATGAACCACCCACAACCCTTGACGGTGCTACAGAACAACACATCTAACGATAAATTAATGGTACAGTCAGCATGAAGCCATGAGTTGGTCAGCAGGATGCTGCTTGGGCAATGTACACTTGTCAGGGGCACAGGCGAATTCCCGCCACAACAACGTGCCAAGAGGTGTAGTGGCGTTGGCTTAGACACGCCGACCGTGTCAACGCATTTGTGCATCAACCAAGCCCAGTGCAAAAGGAAGAAAAAGCAATGCAACAGCGTTCAAAAGCAAAACCCCGAAGTCATCTTCTCCTAAGTGAGAGCCAGGAATGGCCCTTTGCGGCCCAGGCCCAGACGCGGCCGCGAACGTACACCGTGTCCAGCCTTGCCTCGTCCGGGACAGTCCTTTGGTGCCACAGAGACGCCGCTATCTCCGCATTGCAGGCTGTGCAGTTACGTCGTAGTGCCACGTGAGCTCGCCAACCCGCGGTGCTGCCAGCACGGGCCGAAGAGGCTCATCGCTTTCGAGGAACGCCAAAGCTTCACAGTCGCGCCCACTGCAAGGAACAAATAGGGAGCATAAACTGATCAATTCGGTATTTCATGCCGGTGGTTCACGTCTTCGGGCAAAAAGCGTCGTTTTTGGTCAAAGCGCCGTCTCTCCAGTCAAGCGTGAGGTGACCAAGGAGTATTCATGCTGAAGATTTATACTCCACTGTGCCCACCTTCTGAGCGCATAACGAGTGCTTGCTGTAGGCAGTGGCACCCGAGAGGCGAGAGGCGAGTCGCAGTGCTCCTCTGATGAGTTGGACGTTGGTCGTTGTTGCAGTGATGCTGCTGCAAAGACGAAGTCCAGCACAGGGGCTGAAACGCCAGGCACAATAGCCTGAACCATGCGTCTAGCGTCTCGCTGGGAGAGTGTGGCCATAGTCGCCAAGTTACGTGTTTGTAAGAAACGATGGTGATGATAGGTGCACAATGGCACATAGGCGGGCTGTAACGCTAAGTTTTGGCCATAAAAGAGTATCGTCGCATGTCCGCATCGGACCAAGGCGTGATGCCCCAATTTCCGCCGCTTTTCCACGCATGCGATGGCATGAGAATATCTTATCATAGTACACAACAACTGTGCACCTGAAGCGTCTGTGCGCCCACCTCGGAGGCAGGGAGGTAGCTACTTCCGTCCTGGTCCGTGCCTCCTGTCTGCGACCAAGAGTAATTTAATATTCATTCTTGATTCCTTTTGCATCAGTGTCGTTGGCACCAGTCGTTTCGCACTCGCCAGGTGCCAGCGAAGCAACCCTCCCCGAAGCACCTAGGCGCTAGGGCAGCTCCGCCCCCCCTGGTTGCATCCCTCACAACCCAACCGCCGAGGGCGAGGGCCAGCCGCTCAGCCCTGGTTCTTTTCTATACTCCCAGATTGGTAACTAGGTAGCAAGCATATATGTTCCCTGAACGCTGTAAGGGCCGACACAAATTGAGAGTGGGGATTGAGAGAGGGGCTTGGGGTCGCTGGCACCCCAGGGCACCCCGAGGCCGCCTGAAGTTGGGCCACACCAAAAGGGCGTATGTAGGACAACAATATTCCAGGCTGTCATCCCAAATCATTAAGAAGATCCAGCGCAGATCCAGCGCAGTGCGAGTGATGGTGCGAGTGATGGTGCGGGGTTCCTGGTTCCTTCCACCTGGTGCCTGGGAAGCTGGCTCCGAGACCCGGGCGGCAAGTTTTGCCGCCGAAAAGACAATATGCACAACGGAACCTGCTCGTATATGCACTCGTAAGCATATAAATCCAACGTGCCAAACGCCTCGAGCTGTGAACCTGTTGTGGTTCATGTGCGCTTCCTCGCCCTGCGAAGACCCTTTGCACTTATAACACACTACATGAAACACAATACACAGGCTTTCCGACACAGCGGTCGCCTGTCGTGTCGCGCGGCCAAACTGCGGCCCTTACCTGGGGCCACGCGCCGTGCGGCTGAAGCAGTAGCACGCGGAGGGCAGGGTGTACACTACATTACTGGGGGGCACACAAGCACCAGCTTCAAATGTAACAACGGATGCAACAACACGAGATGTGGTGCAACATGCGGCAGCACTGGAGCTGGTGTGGGCAGCACTTCCGCGCGCCCACCCACCAGGGAGCCGCTTGCTATGAGGAGGCTGGGCCGGGACGGGCCCACGGTACCCATCCTCTGCTTTGGTAAGTGACCTTGCTGGTCAAGGAACACCTTTGCATGTCGTGCAATCCGGTGCCCGCCACGACCTTGCTTGAGGTAAGGGGACACAGGGGCCACAGGAGCATACTGATAACCCCTCAGACGAGGCGAGGGCAAACGCAGAGGAGAGGGTCAAAAGAGATGAAGCCGGTATCCGTGCAGGATGCTTGCAACCGCGGGCCAGACGCACCATGTGTACAGTATGGTGTGCCGCACAGCGATAGGGTGGCGTCGGACGGGGTGGCTTCTCTTGCGCCTGCGTGCCGCTGCGCCCCCGTGTACCTGCCACGATCGAACTCTAAGCCCCCTGTACCCCTCTTACGAAGGAAAGGATAGGAGGGCGGGGCGTGGGGGGTAACAACCAGGCAACAAAATGCTAGGACTGATAACAGCAGGCTGGACGGTGGGCGCAGCTGGAGAGCATTCTGTGGGGTCAGGCCACTCGCAGCGGTGGCCCTTACACTGGCCAAATCCTACGGGCCATGGGAGCTGCTCCTCCGTACGTACACATGATGAGCACGGGCCAGCAGGGCGGTGAAGCGTGGTGCAGATGCCGGGGGCGCAGGTCCGAAGGGGCTGCCAGGCGCGTGGGTGTCATCTGGGATTGGGGCCGAGCGGGCCCCGCACGTTCCTCCTGCGCTGCTCCATGACCGCCACCGGCGCCACGTGCTGTCACGTCACTGCCGCGACGAAGACCCGCAGCCACCGTTCCCAACCGTTCTGGACACTCGGTCTGGGATCTGGGGCCTCCGCCGGGTCTAGGGACTGGGGGTTTTCCAGGGCGTCATGCCAAGAGCCTAGTGCACAGGGTTTGATCGCGTAATCGCCAGTCTCGACCCCGGTGCGTGGTGCCTAGGCCGGGTGCGTCGAGGCCCAAGCTGACGCGGCGCATGACGCCTGCAAAGCCCTCCGCCCCCTAGGCGAACCCCGCATTGCCCAGCGCTTTTGCACGCACGCTGTACCGTTTAACCCACCCCAACTTCCTTGCAGCTGGCCTTAGTCCTCGAGCCTCTTCGGGCTCACATGCCTGGACCCTGCTTCACTACCCGCACGCCCACCTCCCAGTGGCCCAAGTGCCCATGCTACACCCCCCTGCCACCACCATCACCAGCCCACCACCAGCCCACCACCACTTGGCATCGCTAGCTTACGCAATGGCCTGAACGAACGTTTGGCGAAATCACCACCTAGCGCTGTGACCTATACCATGTTGCGGACACCCAGCACAACCTGCACCCGCCCCGGCCCCCGCCCCCACAAGGCATGCCGGTGCGGCTACGTGCCTTACACACACACACACACACTGACAACCCCACGCCCGCACGCACACCCACACCAGGCTGCATGCTGTTCGGTGAGAGCACCAGCTACCCGGAGGCGGAGGCGCTGCTGGGCACGTGCATGGACGCTGGGCTAAACTTCTTTGACACGGTGGGTAACTGTGCGTCGTACTTGTTCCGCATTTCGGCAAGCTCGGGATGGTACCACACGCACCCAGGGCAAGGCGATTACAGGCGTGAGGAAGGCTGTGAGCAGGGGGACATCGGGCGGCAGGCAGCCAGGGCCAGTCGGGCTGCAATTGTCGGGGCCCAACTTCTTTTGGCGCGGTGGGTCCCAGCGGGGGGGGCCCTTGTGGGCGGGCCTTGCGGGCCATAACCCCAACCATTGAGGAGTATCCCTGCAGGCCCCGCTGAGTGCCCCACGTGCCGTCCCCATGCCGCCTTGTCGTGACGTCCCTGTTTCCTCCGTCCCGTGACCCAACACCTCGGGCCTGGTGGTACATTGTGCCGCACCTCCGTTCACGCCCGTAATCCTCATCATCGCTCATGGCATGGCCTCCCCTGGTTCTTCCTTATCCTGCACTGACACCACCGCCCAGGCCGAGGTGTACCCACTGCCCCGCGGTACCCGTGCCCCTTGCGCCTTACCCATGGGCCTCATCGTTTCCTCCGACTCTCCTTCCCTGCCCCAGGCCGAGATGCACTCTGCCCTTGAGCCGCTGGATCCCCCCCTACTACTTTTAGAACTACTACCACTACCACCACCTCGCGTTACTAGTACTGTGTCCCCCCCCCTCCGCAACCCGTGAACCCCGCACCCTGTGAACCTTGCCCATGCTGCCCTGTGACGTGACGGCTCAACCCCCCACTCCACCCGCCCCAGGCCGAGATGTACCCAGTGCCGCAGCGCGCAGAGACGTGGGGCGCCTCTGAGGAGTACCTGGGCAGGTGGCTGCGGAGCGGGGCGGTGCGCAGGTGGGCACACAGACGCCCACTTGGCTTTTTGCGCCAGCGTTGTTGTGGTACTGTATGCGACAATGGTTACGGCCTCATACAGTACCGGTACGTCTTTCCTCGTGCTGGATGGCGACGACTTCCCACAACGCCTGCCGGTTCCAGGGCTTCCCGCCTCCCTCCCTGTCGCCCTGCCAATCAGCTAACCTCCGGGCCCAGAGGGGGTGCGCGTAAATTGCGAGGAAACCGTGCAAGGCGTCAGGGAAGCACGGAAACGCGCCGGAGGGGGCTACGGATGTGTAGTACAGGCATTTCCCTTTTTGTGAAAACTGCGTTCCCGTCTCCCTCCCTGTTGCCCTCGGCCGGGTGCAGGGAGGACGTGCTCATCGCCTCCAAGGTGGCGTGCGGATCGTGATAATAAGTTGCGTGCATAATAATGAGGAGGGAGTTGTCTAATGGTGCATGCCGCTCCTTGTTGCGATGGCGACAGGGAGGACGTGGTCATCGCCTCCAAGGTGGCGGGCCCCAGCGGGTCCATGACGTGGATCAGGGGAGGCCCACACGCCGTAGACGCACCCAACATCCGGCAGGCCATCGACGGCTCGCTGCGGCGCCTGGGCACCGACTACATCGACCTGTACCAGATACACTGGCCGGACAGGTGCGGGCGGGCTTCGGTACGGTACGGCGTCGAGGGGCTCGGACGCTGATCAGGTCCGTAGCAAATGGTATTACCGTAAGGCATGTATGGCAGATGCGGTGGCGTGTCAGGTGCAGGGCGGCGTTGGGTGCGGGGGCGCTTTGGGGTGGCGTCGTGACGATGGCGTTCTACTGGGGGCTTTGCGTCCGCACCGAGCCTGGCTGGATACACTGGGTGGCAGTGCGAGGGTGTGGCATCTCCTGTGGCGAAATACTGCACGAGAAATTTGACATAGACATTAGCCGGCCAGGCGAAGCGCGGGGCTTTGGGTGGCGTGGGGACTGGGAAGGCGGTGGGCAAGGTTGCCCCCATAGTGTTGAGGCCTGGGTGCTGCCCAGCCTGAGACGGGGCGCTCATCCTATCGAGCAGCCCAATTCCTGGGGGTGCGACGCAACGAGCACTGTCATACCGCGCCCTACCCCAGGTACGTTCCCATGTTTGGCGACAGCGAGTACGACCCGTCGTACTCGTACGACAGCACCGTGCCGCTTGAGGAGCAGCTGCGGGCGCTGGGGGACGCCGTACGGCAGGGCAAGATACGGCACGTGGGGCTGAGCAACGAGACGCCCTGGGGCCTGTGCAAGGCACTGCATGCAGGTGGGTGGGCGGGTGGTCTCCGCCGAGGCCGCAGACTACATGCGAACTAGCTCCTTTTCCATGATTGCAAGCAGCCTGCGTTTGAGCGTGACCCCCGCAATAGCCGCAGGCATCCTGCCTCGCACGGCTCAGCCCCACCCAGTCAGGGACGGCCCAGCTCATGTGCCGCTTGGTCATGCCCACTACATCCCCACGGCTGTTCCAGGCCCACACCCATGCCAGCATCTCCTCGTACACGTACAGTTTGGCACAAGGCGGTGGGCCAGGGCGCACGAGAAGGCTCTCGTTAACCTACACGCCACCTCACGCTGACACCCTCCCCGCCGTCCGTTGAATCAAAACCCGGGCCCTACCATTGCTTGCCCATTGTCCCCCTCCTCCGTGCCCCGCCCGCAGCCTCCCTGCCCTCCTCCCTGGCCGTGCCATTGGCTTTCGTTGCTCCTCGTGTAAAGATGTCAGTCCTATGACAAACACAGTCCCTCTTGTAACTCCGTTTCCCCTCCGCCCGCAGCCTCCCTGGACTCCGCCCTGCCGCGCGTGGTGTCGCTGCAGAACGCCTACAGCCTCACCTGCCGCACCCTCGACAGCGGGGGCCTGGCGGAGGCGTGCCACCTGGAGGGGGTGGGGCTACTGCCGTACAGCCCCCTGGCCATGGGCCTGCTCACGGTGGGTGAGGAGTGGTCTGGCTGAGACGGAACTACACGGTTTGCAATTAGCTGTGACCCAAAATGCGCAGATGGGGCCTGTTGGCGCACTTGCCGCTGGCCGTGCGGCTGCTCACGGCGTTGAGCTAGGAGAGGCGTGCATGTGGGCCGAGTTTTCATCTACATTAGGGCGACATCAATTCAAGTGGTGCATGTGACGATCTTGTTACCGTACTGTGCTATAATGGTATGGACCGTAAACTGCAACCTAACGTGTATACTGTAACCTAGCGGTGACGGCCCTCCTTGGCACCCCTGTCCGCACCACCTCGGGGCAAGTTCCTGACCCCGGTTTGGGCGTCTTACTGTCGCTTCCACACTTGCGGTGCACCTGCACCGGCCACAGAGTTGGACGTCTTACGGCCCTGTCCTTGCGTGTCCACTCATGCTGTGCACCTGCGTCCTCGCGCCCGCTTCCATGCGCCGCAGGGCAAGTACCTGTCTCCGGACGGAGGGCCGCCGGGCGCCCGCCTCAACCGTTACCGGGGCCGCTACGCGGAAGCCGAGTCGCGCTACGGCCCGAAGCCCAACGTACGGGAGGCCGTACGGGCGTACGTCGACATCGCCGCGCGGTACGGCATGAGCCCGACGGAGCTGGCGCTGCGGTTCGTGCTGTCGCGGCCGTTGGTGGTTAGCGCGGTGGTTGGGGCCACGAGCGCGGAGCAGCTGGAGGAGCTGCTGGCAGCTGCCCGACGGGTGGAGGCGTGGGAGAAGGGGGAAGGGGAGGGTGGCGGGTGGTCGGGTGGGGCGGAAGGAGGGTGGCTTCCACCGGGGGCGATGGAGGAGATTGATGCGGTGCATGCGCGGTACCCCAACCCCACGCCGTGAGGGTGGTAGGTGGCGGAGGGGAGCAGGCATGCGATACGGCGTTCATGTCGGACAGTGTACGGCAGCGCACGACGCTGAGGTGCTGTGCTGTGCAGATGGGGTGGGGTGTGACGGTGGGTAGCAGTGGGTGGCAGGGGACGCCGTGGGGTGGTGGCTGACCGCTGGGGTACGCGTGAAACGCAAGGGAACCGTGTGTTTGGCATTTTATGTTAACATCCAGGTGGTGTGGCCACACGATCCTTACTGGTCCCGACCACACCTATCAGGAAAGGCGAAGCAACGGAGTCGTATAATGTGAGTAGCAATGTGTGCCCAACGGGGTGTTGCTACGGACAAGAGAGGCCGATAAGTTGTGAGTTTGACTGCGATGTGTGGACCCAGCTTTCGAGTGGTCGTCCATAGGCACTGTATGACTTGCCCGGAAGCACACAGGAAGACATGATGACCGCTGTGTGCCGCAAGTGCACGTGCAAAGGGTGAGCTATGTGAGCTGCGAGGAGGAACAGTGTCACGAATCGCAATGGTGCAGAGATTTCTGCTTGTTTCTGATGAGTCCCCGACCGGAGGTGGGTGTCGGTGGACTGGGGGAAGGGAGGGATTTGGCCGACACACACACAAAACCTGTCCGCTGTCCCTGATAGTTGTGTGCGTGTCCTGGCGTGTCGTAGGGTCCTTTCTGCGTGTCACACTGTTGGCAAACATGGCAGGCAGTGCACGTTTGATATGCCGTGCTCCTGCAAATCCTTGCGTGTGCGTAAGGCGGGTAGCATTTCTGGAGCCGAAGGGTAACCTGAGCCAGCTAAGTCGCCAGCCGTGCGGCGTACCGGCCTTGGGGGCGACTGGCTAGCACATGCACACTTCTCCCCACCGTTCTCCCAGGCCCGGGAGAACGGTTTACACGTCGAGCGAGAAGCTTGTAATGGGTGTTGTCACTTTGCATGGCCCCGGGTAGAGAGAAGCCTAGTTTTCAAGGGTAGGAACGAAGGACCCATACGGACCCATGGGGTAGGCACGTGTGCGCCCTTCGCCCTTTGGGGCGATCCGAGTAGGTTCGCGGTCAATAGCAGGTCCAGAGGGCGCAAAATAAGGCAACTGTTCATATTATCCTGATAATGGTTGTGCTGATTACCCTTCAGGTGTGCTGATTTTGTGCTGTATTACTCACGCAAGAGTTCACGCTCCCAGCATGGCCTGCTAAGTAGTAAGACACGCAAAGTGTGTCCTCCTCCACGGTCGCAAGCAGGCGTAAAGTCTTGTCTACCTGTATCAAGTGTCGCCTTAGCCGCCGCATACCTCCAACGCTGGGGCGAGCTGAACGACGCAGACTAAGGTCTCGGACCCCACGGTTCCTACCTTTACGAAGAAATTGTGCACCTACGAGGCGCTTGAGCTCCTCTCTCTACTGCAGCAAGGATGGCAACGCAATTAAGCACGCAGTTAGAGGACCTGAACGACATGCACAGCCGCTCACTGGCGTTTTTGAGGGATTTGGAGGAGAACCTGCAGCGTGGCCGCTCCGAGACGACTGGAACTGAGAGCAAAGAGCCATCGCAGGGCACGGCAAGCACCGAGGCGCAGGCTGCCCTGTCGGTCCCGGGGAATGCGACCAGCATCAGGAGTCGCCTTGCAAAGCTCTTCACCAAAACGAAACGCCAGGGTGCTGATGTGAACGATGCCAATTCTGATGCGGATTCCACCAATGGGGACCTGGGCCCTACGGTCGCAGTACGCGATGCTGGCAGACTCCGTCGCGCCCTCGCCACCGTCACCCTGGGCAACGGGCTAACGGATACGTCCGTTGGCGTGCAGTTTGTTGCGGTACCGGTGGCTCCCCCGATGCGTGGCACAATGTCCAACAGTTTTTCCGCCTCAAGAACCCTGAACCGCAACCCCTCCATCACCTCCTCACAGCCCGCGGGCACCAGCACCGGCGCCGCGCTGGTCCCCTCCCTCCGCAACGCAAGCACCAGCCGCGGCATGGCCTCCCGCGTCTCCATGGAGGCCCAGCGCCCCGGATCGCGCTACACCCTGGACCGGACAGCTTCCATCGCCTTCTACGACCCCGGTTCGCCCGTGCCCGTCCCCGCTACCTCCGTCACCACCCCCGGCCTCTTCCCCGAGCTCAGCCCCCCGTCCCAGACCCAACCCCGCAGCGCCGCTGCTCGCCGCGCCTCCACAGGGACCGCCGCCTGGGCAGCCGCCATGGGCGCAGCCGCAATGAGCCAGCCCGGAACCAGCGCCACCGAGTCCCACACCTGCTGCTCCCCCATCTCCTCGCCCTTCCCGCCCGGCCTCGACTCCCCGCGCGGCCACAGTGGCGGCCCCCTGCGCACCCTCAGGCTCTCCACCAAGCAGGTGCCACTCTACGACGACTTCGATACGCCCGGCGCAGCCGCACTCCTGTCCGAGTTCTCCAGTCCCTTCAACACCGACGAGGTCGTGCATGTGCCCTCCGCGCCACCCACGGTAGCACTCGCCGCGCCGCCCGCCACGGCGCCCGCCGTCGCCTCCCCCAACAGCCGCAGCCGCCTCTTCGGCCGGCCCGGCAGCGTTCGTGCGGCGTCCACCGGCTCTGCCGCGTCCTACTACCTGCCACCCGGCGTCCACGTTGCACCCGCCGACGACGACAACAGCGAGGCCAGCGGCGACATGCCCTACATCGTTGACGTCGCCGCCGCCGCGGCCGCCGCCACGGGCAGCAGCACCGGGAGCACGCAGAGTCGCCTGCAGGTCGCACTCTCCGGCGCAAGCTTCAGCAGCAGGCGGGGGCCACCACCACCGCATCACTACCAGCAGCAGCAGCAGCAGGCGCAGCTGCTGCAGTCTTCGGGCCACGGCAGCGCCCTGGAGCCCACGCGCCCTGCACGGAACCGGCCGTTGCCGTTCCGGAGCACCTCCTTTGCCGTGCCTAAGGCATCTGTTACTGGCGCTTCGTCCCCGGTGGCGCTGTACGGTAGCGGTGGTGGCGGCGCCGGCAGTCCTGTCGCGTACGGCGGCGGCGGCGGCCGCGGGGGCAGCGGTCTGTCGGCGAGCATGCGCAGGACCCTGGGTCAGAACGACAGCATGAGGCGTCTGCTGGGGAGGCAGGGTTCCATGGCGCAGAGCTTGATGAGTGTGGGTGGCGGAGAGGGGGAGGATGAGGAGGGGGAGGAGCTGGCCGAGGGTGTCTGCCAACCGATGATGTCGCCACGGGCGCTGCGGGCTCGGGGCAGGAGTGCTATGTTCCTAGGCACGGTGCACTGAACGGCAAGTGTGCATTGTGGGGCTGGGTGGGGCTGGACCCAGAGGCAGTGTCCCTGGGGATAAGCTGCTGCGGCTTCGTTACAAGGACGCTTCTGGACTTTCACTGTTGGCCATTCATTCGGGTTTACCTGCATTCACGTGACGGTGTGGGCTAGTAGGTGACAATGGTGGGCATTACCAATGTGGTGGGACCTTGCCGGACGGCGTTGAAGCCAAGTGCACTGTGAGTCCGCTTGCGCGCTCCTCACGCACGTCCACAAGTTGCTGATGATAACACAATTTGTTGATCTTAGCGCTAAGCGCACGAATGGGGGGTTCTTTGACACGCACGCGGTGGCATGTGGGTTGCAGCAGTCGCAGGACAACGGACGCAGGGTGATCACTTGTGGCGGGGAGGCCACCCACCCTTGGATGCAGGTGGCAGCCCGGTTGTGGCGGGGACGCGAGTTAGTGAGCTGTGGGTGGTATTGCTAATCGTATGCAGATTCCGGCCAAGGGGCTGAGGGGCGCTGATGCGCGTGCCGGTGCTATGCAGGCAATCAGGTTACGCAGCAGGTTGCACGCTTGCGGGCTGGTGACCGCGTACTACCAATGCAGTGAGAGAGACATAATCATGCAGGCACCGCCTTTGGTACTGTTGTTGGGCGCATGTGTGGGTTGGTAGGCTTAGCAGCAGCGTACGGTGCTTAACAGTCTTGGGCGCAGAACACGTCCATCGTCCAGCACTGCATTTACGGGGTGAGGACAGTGGCTTGTGCTTTACCGCTGGGGCAATCTGCAGTGGACCATCCAGTGCTGCCGGGCTTTTGTTATCGAACGGTACCTCATCATGCCGCGTGTAGCCTTTGGCTTTGGCGGGGGTGCAGCTACGTTCCTGGGGCTGTGCGACATCGGTGCTTGTCCGCGGGGGTGCAATACGGTATGGCTGTACTGCAGCAGTCGTTGTGCCTTCTCCGTATGGAGGGTGCAGCAGCGGCGGTGCTTTTTGTTGTCAGGGAAAAGTTATCGCATGTCCTGAGTGTGGTACGCTGTGCCGTCTTGGGTATCCTGGTTGGCCGGAACTGGTAGCAGAACCCAATGCGCATTCATGTGCACACTCCATTTGGAGGTTTGGCGTGCGGGGCCCTCCTTAGGGTTACCCGGCTTGCAGGTATTGAGCTTCAAGCAGGACAAAGGCGAGTACATGGACTGATTCAAAGTCTGTTGTGCGTGCCTTGGTTGGCATTTTGGGGCTTCATCTACTCCCTTGTTTGCCTCGCAGTCCTTTGTAGCTTGTCAGTGTGTACCAGGCTAGTAGCCCGTCTCGCTCTTGGGACCAGACCTGCCAGTCGTCGGCCGGCGCTGCGGTGGGACACATGAACGTGAATGGTCTTACCTGGCTTGCTTGTCAGGGGCGGGGATCTGCCCGGAAGGAAGTGCTGGAGTGCTCTGCCCGTCACGGTGTGCATGCGCGTGCTGCTGTGCGCAGCCGACTGCTTGCGGCTTGGGTGCTTGTCCAAGAGGGGTACTGTGGACCTGCAGAGTAACTGGAAGCACGGCGTTCGTTTGGTAAACTACGATAGGTCGTGCGGCGGGCTGCGTGCGATTAAGAAGTGGTGGGTGTGTGCCGCCGCTGCTGCTGCTTTGCCTGGACCATAACACAAAACTGCCCGAGAACTGTTGCGCTGTTGGCCGGATGTGTGCAGGCCGGTGCACAGAAGCGCGTGTGGGGCTGTTGGGTGCCATGGCTTGCCGTACGGGGCATAGGTGTGCGCGCGCACTGCTCGTGGACGCTTTGTTACTCTGCACTCCAGTAACATGCATGCTGGCTGCGGTGGGCGCTACGGCGTTGTCCGGACAAGGATGTGCGAGCCAAACGCTTAAACCTTATCAACGGTCGCGGCGGTGTGTCATTATACGTGTTAGCGTGGGTTTCTGCTACAGGCATGAGCCTGTATGATGTACTGCTTGTGCTGGTGCCGCAAATAGGCCCACAGCAGGGGACGACCTTTTTCGTTCAAATGAGCCTGGGGCACAATGGGCTATGGCCGTAGGCGCTTTACACTGCAATCGGAGAGCTTTTTCCTTGAGATAGGTGTTTGCTTGGTCAACAATAATCGCACCTGTGGTTGCCAACCGATGGTGGGTGTACCAATGTCACGCGCCTGGACACGCGGGTGTTGTGGGTTAACCATGCATGCTCAATACACGCTTTACCTCTTTTACTACATCCGTCTGAAAGATACTTGTGTGCAGGGGGAGCAAGCTAATATGGTCAATAAATGCTGTTTGGGCTGTTTGCTGCCGTGCCGTTTGGTGTGTGCGTGCAACGAAGGGAACGACCATGCGGCATTGCCGCACACTGTAGAGCGGCGTCGGGCGCCCCGACCTGGCCTTGTGATCCTGAGGCTTGCGCCCTTATGCTTGCCACCGGTGGACAGTTTGCATGTGAAGAACTGCTGCTGCCGTGGCTGTCTTGCCCCTTTTTGGGCTTTCGTTTTGGCCTAACCCATGGACATGCCTGGACATGTCATGTGTGTTGGCCCTGATAATAACAGGCGACTGCAAAGGGTCGCTCGAGAGCGAGGAGTGTGTCAAGTACCGAACGGGAGCAGAGCCGAATGGTGTATATTAGTTGAGGTTGAGAGCGACGCCGGTGCGGCTAGTGACGGGCTGGCTGGCTGACTGACTGGCACTCTGCAAGGAGGCCGCCATTTGGGTCCTGCTGGGTCCTAGGGTCTCTCTATGCGCGCTGCCGTCAGCTGCCGTTGCCTGGAGCACAGATGTCACTTGCTGGTAACCTGACCGAGGGCGCCTTGCAAGCATCCGAACCCGTCATGCTGGGGCATGCAATGCGTGAGTTTCGAAAAACTGTAAAGTATATGGGATCCTGTGCAGTTGCGCTTCTGTGGCTCGCTTTCTTGTGGTACCGGTAACAAGCGCACACAGAAGGCCATGGCATGGCCTAACACAAGCAGCAGGCTTAAGTGGGAGGGAGCGAGGGACGGCAGACATGGAAGGTGATGGCACTTGGCACAACCTGTGTCCTAAGCTCCCAACTACCCATCCGCCGGGAGCACGGACTCAAGCAAGTTGGCAGCCGGGAGCGCCAAAACGCAAAGCGGCTGCTCCTCCGCAACTGCACCCTGCCAGCATGACTGTCTTCGAGGAACAGTTTTATTCATATGAGATTCTGGGATGCTTGTAACATGCCTTGCATTCAGAGCTTCAGACCCTATACACCATAGTCACATTCCCGTACGCATTACTACAGCGTTTCTTCCTAAGTTTCACCCAGTTTCGCCCCCGACGCTGGCTCTTGTAGGCGCCAAATACCTGATACATCGGTTTTAGTCTGCTTGCTAAGCTGCATGCAACAAAGTGCGCATGTCGGGGTGCCGTCTCAGGCTCGTCTGACGCTGTCGTCAACGCTGTTTAGCACTTTGCCCTGCGTAGCCAGCGTTCGGGTATACATAGAGGTACTTACGTGGTGCAAAAGGATGGCCACGGTGCTTACGGCGCAACTCGAGGACCTCAACGATGCGCATGCCCGCTCAGTGGCTTTCCTAAAGGAGCTGGAGGAGAGCCTTCAGCGTGGGGGCCAGGAGTCCCAGCGTCCCGAGGGCACTCAAGAAGAAGAGCGGGCTAGTGACGACGATGAAACGCAATCTCCGATTCCTGCCCCTGCGCCGAAAGCCTCAACGGGCACCAGTATCAGGAAAAAGCTTGCCAGCTTTTTCAGCAAGGGCAAGCGGCAAGAACAGGTGAGTCAGGATGTCGGCACCGGAGAGGACGACACAGTCATGGATGTCCAGTGCCGCATCGGAAGCTTCACAAGCCTTCGAACCCCCAGTCGGGTCAATGTTGGAGCTGGGCTAGGCGATTCGGTCATGCTCGTCCAGCCAGCTTCCCTTGCGGCGGTGGCGTCCCGGCGCAGCAGCCTTAGCTACACATCTTCGCCACAAGCGCTCAACCGCATGCCGTCTATGCAGGGCAACACGCAGTCGTTACCAAGCGCCGGCGGTGCCCTAGTCCCCACGCCCCGTCGCACAGCTGCAGAACGCGCCCTGGGGCCCCTGGAAATCAATCGCTCCTTGTCCCGCTCGTTCGTGGAGAGACCAATTTCCCGCAACTCCATGGAAGGCACGCAAGCGCTCCCCAGCTGCCCCTCCCCCATTTACGCTGCCTCTGCCACCACGCCCGGTGCCTTTCCCGACATCGCCAACCCGCCACAAGCACCCCGCAGCGCCGCAGCTCGCCGAGCCTCCACAGGCGCCGTCACCTGGGCTGCTTTGGGCATCCCGCCCAACACCAACCCCGCCTCCGGTTCCCCCACCGGCTCTCCCCCCATCGCCACGCCCCACCCGCCGGCCCGGGACGCCCCGCGTACCCCCAACGAGAACGCCCTCCGCTCCCGCCGCCTGTCTGTGAGGCAGCTGCAACTGCCCCTCGACGTCATCTCCTCATCCGCGTCTTTCACGGCCCTACCAACGAACGGCACCAACCCCTTCAACACCGTCGAGTCCCCACACGCCATCTCCTCACCCCACGCTCCAATCGGTGCCGCCGCCGTCCCGCTCACCGGCACGGCCTCCCCTCGAGGCCGCATGGGCCGCTCCACAAGCGTCCGGCCCGCCTCCCACGCGTCCGCTTGCCACGTGGCCATGCCCCCCGGGATAACCGTTGCCGCCGCCGACGACGGTGAGACCGACGACGCTTCAGCGTACGGAGACGGCAGCGTGTACGGCGGCAGCGAGTACTGCAGCAGCCCACGCCGCCTGAACGGGGCGCTATCCGGCTCCAGCTTCCGCCGGCTTGAGCAGCAGCAGCAGCAGCAGCAATACCTCAACCGTCAGCTCCGCAGTACGTCCGTTACGGCTCCAAGGGCCTCCAGCGCCGCCATGGCGGCTGGCGGCGGCGGCGGCGGCCCGATCCTGTACGGCAACGGCAGCCCAACGGTATCCGGCAGCATGCGGCGCATGCTCCTGCAGAGCGACAGCACGCGGCGTCAGTTGGTGCGTCAAGGGTCCGTGGGGCTGGGCGGTGAGGGGGAGGGCATGGGCATGGGCGGGCAGGAGGGTAGCCCCCGGGTGCTGTCGGCTGGGGTGCAGGAGGGAAGCGTGCGGCCGCTGTCAGCCCGGGTGCAGGTGGGGCCGTGCGGAGGGGGCATCGGTGGCGAAGGTGGTGCTGTGTTTCGGGGCACCGTGCAGTACGTGTGATAGCGGCGCTGGTTGGACGGGGGCGGGGGTGGTCTCCTGGTAGCCAGGCGGGGAAGCTAGGCTGCCTGTTGCGACAGAGGAGGGTGTTGTCCGCACGGTGTTGGGCCGCTGAATTCATGAGTGCACGCTGTGTCATATGGGGTACGCTTGGGACGCGAGGAAACCGTGTCGCATGGGGTGCGCCTGCATTATGTTGACTGCGAGCGGGTAGGATGTCGGGAGTGGGTAGTAATGAAACGCCGGAGCAACGGGACCGCAAGGTACCCATAAGTCTGAAGTTGAGCTCAAGCACAAGCCGGTGAGCTGATTCGGCGTTCAAGCACAAGCCGATGAGCCGTTTCGCGTCACAAGCTGATTGCAAGAGTAGCTGCGCCTAGCTGTATAAGCACGCTCGGCCTACACTTTGCTGGCCGCTGACAGGGGGGGATCAACAGTGTGGCATGAGCGCGACCGGTGCTGCAAAAGCGCCTGGCAGGAGGACTTTGAGTAACAGGCAAGCAGGTCCAGTCCTGTGTGTATTAGTGATATGATAGGAATATTAGTGATATGATAGGGATATTGAGCAGCGGCTCGTGAACGCAATGGGTGGGTGGCCTGTATAAAAGAATGAGAGGGCATTGAACGAATGGTGTGCCGATCAAGTTGACGGGTGTGCGACGCAGACGTGGTGGGTATTTTGGGAGCTATGCGTTCTGCGCTCCAGCAAAGACTGCAAGACCTACTATCTGGGACTTGGTACTTTGTCTATGACGGGGACGTATGTGTGGGTGGCGGAAGTGGCAGGGGGGTGTTGCATGGGCAGTAGCAGGATCCCGTAGCCGCGGGAATGTGCAGCGGCGGCAGACACCATATGCTGACGCGTGGGGAGGACGTGGCCTTTCATCTGCTTCTTTCCATGTGCGCCACTCCGCCACTCCAGGAAAGGGCTGTCTGGGGTTGACGTATTAGAGCAGGTTTATGGAGGGGGCTCGCACGTTGCATGCGAGAGGCACCCGCAGGTGCTTTAGCGCCAGTGCCGTGTGGACAATGTGCAAGACAGGCACCAGCGCAGATGCCTCTTTAGCCTTGGCGCTACGCGCGGTACAATGAAGCCAGGGTATGAGGAGACTGAGGCTTTTATCTTGACCGGATGCCCTCCGCCTGCTGTGGGAAGGCGTGGAGAGCTTTGACAGGCTGGCGGGCCCTCCCCAAGCTGCGGCATCTGCTTGCGGGCGTTGTTGCACCTGCTTGCGGGCATTGCTGCAGCACCGCTGCACGAGTGCTGCAACGGGGGTGCGTTTGCAAGCAGCAGGGCGCGTCTGGCATGCAGGGTGTTGCGTCAAAAGATACAAATGCACTTCGTTGCGCGCGGGTGGTGAGCCAGATGGTCCAGGATGTTTTGAGTTTCAGGACGCGTAGGTAACACACACTGGACAAGAAAAGCGTTGGCTTCGCAGTTGTGTGCGTGGTGCAATGCCGCGCTTACTGAATACTGTTAGGCGGAAGGTTCGGTTATTTGGTGTTGGTGCGCCGCGGGTTGGGCACGCGAGCGGCACACGCGCAAGGTGAGGGCTGCCCCGGGGTTGCGGGGCCCTGGTGGGACACGGCGCCGAATCGTGTGGCCCGAGTTGCCGTGCACTTTGCTGCAATAAAGCATGTAGTTTGCGTGCGGGTTTGGGTGTGTGTGTCTGCGTGTGCAATAAGGCTGTGGCACCGGTGGGCTGGTTACTGTGTCCTTTCCTTTTGCTGTTCGTTGTGTTGTGTTTGGCTGCAAATGCAAGCGAGTGAGCAGTGTAGGCTCAGATGCTCCCTCACGTGGATTAGGTCGCCTTACGTGTGATCTTATTGTCAGGCCTGAAACTTGTGCACACGACCTGCTAGTGGGTTGCGTACTTAGCATAGGGTGCGTAGGTAGACGGTAGTGGCGTTTTAGTCAGGGCAGTACGGGAGATTGGAAGTGGCGAGGCTGCTGGTTGTGGCATGGGGGTACGGCGTCCAAGACGTGGCAAGGCCGCGAACTCCTAAAGGCCTTTTACAAACTCCAAGCAGGCAGTTTTGTGCAAAATGGCATAGTGATGGACTGATGGTATGCCGAGCAGCACCGAGGCGACGGCCCAGCTGAGGCGGCCGAAGAAGGTGCCTGAAGGTGCACTACTGCAACGCTTGCCAGTCGATATCGGGGTTGCACTGTAAGCTTCTTGTAGCCCTTGTGCGGTTCCGGGCCATGTCAGGGGTGCTCAAGGGTTGATGTGTGGCGCCACAGACAACAACGGCGTAGTGTAGCACGTGTAGTGCCGTACCGGTATGTTTGCCTGCCGAACAAGCCCTGTCAGGGAAGGGCAGGCCAGCCAGCCAGCTGCCGGGCCGTGTCACAGGCACCTACCGTGCGCTTTGCAACAACAATAGTATGCAGGCATAGATCGTGCACTGTGTTGCATTGACACATGAATCACGACAGTCCAGCCGTTCGTGTACTCAGTGGGCATCGGCAGAGTTTATTTCATGGCGTGTGCTCGTTCCTCTGCCCTAGGCAGCCCTAGGCGACAGGGGCCATGCCGCAGGAAACCGTCAACAGCAACGGCGCCCAGCCGAGTCAGATAAGTGTCAGGCTGCCAGCTCAGGCACACACAGCGCGCGTGCATCAGTATACAATAGGTACAGCACACTTGCCGAACGATACCGGTAGCAGCCGCAGCTGTGGCTGCGGGCGCGAGCTTCAGCACCGGTGGAGGCCCGGGGCCCGCCTTTAGTAAATGCCACAACACGTACGATGGCAAGGACAGGGCGAGGCAGCGCGCTTCGGGTCAACTGCCCTCTGCATGGCCATGGGTGCGTAGCTTCAGCCGACCTTGGCCTCAGCACCCGCTGACACACCAGCACCGTCGGTAATGGCTGGCAGCAGCACTAGCTTGTGGTGTGAGTGCTACTGCCGTTGCCGCCGGCGCCCTGCCTCCCGCCTTTTGCGGTCATGAGGTCATACTGAGCATGGGCACTCCGTACAGTACGGCAGCAGCAACGGCAACGGCGGCGGCGGTAGTAGCGCCAGCAGCGGCAAGTTAAGGCGTTATCCGACGCTCCTGCACCTGCCTCGAGGCAATGGCGGGGCCAGTGGCTGCAAGGCGGAGCACCGTGTCGCAGCAGGCCGCAGCGAAAATGTGTAAGCTTTACAGCAATGATGCCCCCCCCTTCATGTTAAGGGCACGTGAGGTGTTCCAAAGGCGCATAAGAGATAACTTGGATCTGCCTTGGCTCGCATTGCGTAGCCATGACGCCGCCAGGGGACGCCGCCATCCAAGCCAACGTCAAAAGACAAGCAGCCATGAATCTCCTGAGAGCAAAGCGATTGCCCTTGCTTGCCGGAAGGGGCACCGCAAGCTTCACGGCCTTTACTCTCCGCCACCGCTGCACCAATCGCATGCTCAGCGGCCGCCGAGGAGATAGAGGTCCAGCGGTAACAGCAGCTGCGATACGAAGTACAACCTCGTCGGCCCCTCGTCAACTACCGAGATCCAGCCACAACAGCTCCCCTGCGCCCAGCCGTGTGGCCTCACCGGACATAACGACAGGGATGTAGGCTCACAGCATGGCCACACCGAATCGCGACCTCAAGCCTGGAGCAGCAACCCGCGCACCGCGGCAAGCAACGTCAAAACTGCGGGCCACCAGTAGCACCCAGGCGCACAGCCCACTTGATCGGCTTTATTCCCGCACTACCGTACTCGTCCCCTTGCACCCTCCCGTGATCCTCCCTCCTCCTCGTCCTCCACCAGCCCCTGCTTCTCTACCCCGTTCCCGTCCGTACGTGGCTCCCGTTCACTTCTTGGCGGGCTCCGGGCGCTTGTAGTATGGCGTGGGCACGAAGGGCATCTTGGTGACCACGGCGTCGTTCTGCTTGCCGCGCACCTCCACCTTGAGCGCCGTGCCGGCCTTGGCGTAGTCCTTCTCCACGTAGCTGGTGGGGACAGGGTGGGAGGGAGCGAGGTGTAATTGAGCGAGGGGTTGGAGCGAAACGAGAAGAAAGGGCGGGCGTCAGGGGTGCCGGGCGGGGAGCAAGGCACAGCGAGCGCCGTGCCGACCTCTCACGCAGTTCTTTTCAACGTAGCTAGTTGGCAGTGTGGATAAAGTGGGAGGAAACACAGTCCAAGGTGTCAGGGGTCGGGCAGGTTCGGGGCAGCATCGGAGTGAGGGACGTAGGAGGCAGGTCGGAGTGACGGCGCAGGGCACGCACGGCACACAGCAGGCCGAGAGGCAGCAGTGCGTTGCGGGAGCGGAGGCCGGAAGGGAGGTGCCGTGCGCTGCCATGCAAGGGCCGCACAGCGGGAACGTGTACGCGTGACGAGGGCAGGGCGGCTTCTCACCCCATGGCGATGTTCTTCTTGAGGCACGGGCTGAACGCCCCGCTGGTGATCTCGCCCACCACCTTGCCGTCGGGCGTGGACACCACGCTGTGCTGGCGGGCGGGCGCGCCGCTGGACACGAAGCCCACGCGCCGCTTGCTGCACATGGCAGGGGCACGTGCCGGAGAGACACGCGTGTGGGTGTGGGTTGACACGTGGCAGTGGTGCCGGCGCGCGGGGGGCTTTACGGGTCGGCACGAGTGAGGGCGCACGCAGGGGTACGGTAGCACGGCAGGGACGATCGGCGTGCGCGGAAGCCCCAGGCCACTTAATTCCTCGGTCAGCTATTCCTTCGGCACCTCCCTACCCACCGGCCAAAAGGCCCACGCTGAGGTTTGCAACGATGTATCCCTCCTCCCCTAGCCCCACCTGACGCCCTCCGCCAGCTGCTTCTTCACCACCTCCCCTCCCAGGAAGTCGAACTTCTCGCGCCGCCGCTTGCCGATGGTCCACGCCAGGCCCGCCTCTACGGGCGTCAGTTGCTCGTTGAGGTCGTTGCCGTACAGGCACAGCCCCGCCTCCAGGCGCAGCGAGTCGCGGGGGCCCAGGCCCGACAGCCGCACGCGGGGGTGGGCCACCAGCTTGTCGGCCAGGGCCACGGCGGCGGTGGAGGGAATGCTGATCTCAAAGCCGTCCTCGCCCGTGTACCTGCAACACATAAATACAGCGCGCTTTGTTTTCCCGCACATCGGGGTAGGCCTGACTAGAAAAAACCTGTTTGGTAAGTTGACAGCGAGGAGTTGGAAGGGCACTAGCAGTTCTCGTCTTGCACGTTCAAACTTTGTGGCAGCCCACAGGGCCCAGGGTGATCCCCCGTGCGGTAAACTTCCCGCCCTGCCCGCTAGCCGCGGGACCCACAACACGGGCCCGTGGCGCGGAGCTCTGCGGTGCCTGCACCCTATCCGCCCCTGCCCACTCACGAGCCTGCCAAAGCCCAGCTCCCAGCTCGCCTCCCGTCCAACAGCCAGTGAGGCCCCTCACACAGTGGCCCCGACCCTCCGCTAACCCACGCACCCAGTGCGCCACCCAGCATGTCGCCCCCGCCGCGTCGGTCGCCTTGCGCTGACGCAGGGGCTTTGCATACATGTAACAAACAAAGCGCAATGACATGTAATGCGTGTGAAATAGTAGAATTGTATCTTACCCTGTGCGCGTGACCCAGCAGGGCGCCCCCGCCACGTCCATCATGCGGAAGTCCGAGAAGTACATGGCCTTGAGGTCGGAGCCGGGGGCCAGGGAGGACAGCACCTCGTGCGCCGCAGGGCCCTGCGGCATGGGATGGGATGGGGTGGCAATGGGGATGGGTGGGGTGGGTGCCGCGCGGCATGTGTGCTGTGCGGCAGGGGGCCCATGGGGGTCGGTGTGGTTGAGAGGCAGGTGGAAGCAGGCTCTGCGGCGGCGCCGCGACGGGCGGGCACACGGTCGATGGCGCATGAGCGGTTTGGCAAGGCATCACAGCGTCGCAGAGGGAAGTCCCACGCGCCCCGAGGAAGCAGTACACGGAGGCATGGCGCTTGAGCGGTTTCCATATAGGCCAGGCATCACAGCTTCGCGGACGGTACTGATTGTGACCACCGCGCCAAAAACGACCAGGCGCTGGTACGGTGCAGGCTTGGCGAGCCTCCTGAACCGCCTAGAGTTTGCGGGTCAGCAGCGAGCCTTCGTGGAGCACCCAGGGCCACAGCCCCGCCTCCGGCGTGACCCTCACCCGTTGCCATCCACACTACTTGTACAGACCCTCAACACACACCCTTAGTACACACCCGTCCACCCACCTGCAGCGCCAGCAGCGACCGCTCGTCGTGCACCGTCATGTTAACGTCCAGCCCCTTGGACTGCAGGGGGGAAAGGAGGGAGGGGGCGAGGGTAAAGGTTAAGGGAAGATGTTCAAGGGAGGTTGGGGAGGAGCATGAAGGCCGGACACGTGGCAAGTATGCTTCTTGATTCTATGCCACCTGCACACTCGGTGACGCCCTGTGGCTCCGCCCTGAGGTGCACCCGGTGTCCGCAGTGTGCCACGTGCCTTGCGCAAGCCGCACGCACAGTGGCGGGTGCATGGAAGCACGACCACCCAGCGGTGGTCCTGACACCTTTATCCCACACCCTCGTCACCCTCACACGCTTTAACCCGCACCGCTCTAACCGTGTCCGGTGCGAGGTCATCTCACCAATAGTACATGACATGCTGTAGTATAGTGGCGCTAATGTACCACCACCCACACCCATGCCCATCTCCAGATGCCTTACTGAATCGTGTTGGCGTTTTACACGTACCCACACCGAGATGGACAGCCTCGAGGTGCGCCCCGTTGTGCGCCAACGTTTACAGCAAACCAGTTATCTCCAAACAAGAACGTCGATGTTACATGAAGTAGAGGCCCCCACCTGCGCCGCCTTGAGGTGCGCCCCGATGTGCGCCAGGTCCTTCTCACGGCAGCCGGCGTTGACCACGATGTAGATGTGGTCGGAGGTCACCTGGGGAGACGGTGGTGGTGGCAGGCAGGGGCTTAGCCCACAGAAAGGCGCGTGACCGTCGGCACCACCATGCGAACGGAAAGCGGTGCAAACTGGTTGCAGCGGGCGGCATCCCGCACTTGCATTCCTAGCCGCGGGGGAGTTGTAACCCACCCCGGGGACTGGCGTGCATCCACGCGCAGCCCGTGGGCATACGTGGCTGGCGTTGCCACACCCCCGCCCAGCGCGGCCTCCATTCGCACTGTTTGCGCAGCTGCAACATATGCGATGGGCCCAGCCCCAAGGGCCCGGCCCCGTGCCGCCCCTGGCCGCCATCCTTCGAGAGACCGTTACAGCCGTTGAAGCTCTCGCTTACTCGCCGCTAGGACAGCTGTCCCTGGTCATGCTGCATTGCGTTTACACCCCAGCCGCCGCCGCTGCCGCCGCCGCAGGTGCCGGACGCTGCTAGGTGTAGGTCACCAAGCCTCCGTGGCAGGCACCACACGAGCTGCACCCCGCCTTGGATGGCCGCGGTCAGCCCGGCGCTGTCTCCGTGCCCCAGGGAACTTGGCGCCGCAACTGCCCATGCGACCAACACGGGCAGCTGTGTGCGGCAGCACGCAGGTGCCCCCCTCACGCAGGTTGCAACACCACACCAACTTGCAAACAACTCATACTGCAGAAAACTGGCAGCAACTAACCTTGGTGACAACCGTGTCATCAATGATGCCACCCTGCTCGTTGGTGAAGACGGACAGGCTGCCGGTGCCGTCCTTAAGCCCGGCAATGTCGCCCACGACCAGGCCCTCCAGGAACTTCACCGCATCCTTGCCCTGCGCATGCGTGCGCACCGGGATTGTGGTTTGTGCACCAGAGTATGCAGTAGTGGTTGGGTGCGTTGGGCGTGAGTATGTGAGGGGTGGTGACATGCGCCTGGGGTGAGGGCGTTGCCAGCGCGGCTGCATGCCACGTGCCAGGCAAGCTTGTGGGTTGACGATCAACACCTCTGTTCTGTCGGTACTTAAGCATAAAAGGTTATACGCTTATGGTCAGCTCAAGTGCGCGAGCGCGTCTGCCCGATCGACAGCACTGGTGCCCCATTTCGCCCTCCGACGCGACAACAAGGCAAAAGATACTGTCTACCAAGCTCACATACAAGTTGTTGTTATGCATGTCCGTCCCCATGGTTAGAGTCTACCACTCAAACCCGCCCATGCCTGCCTTGAGCGTCAGCCCGCACATATGCGACACGTCGAAAAGCGACGCGTGCTGGCGACAGTGAATGGTCGACTCCATAATGCTGTCCTTGTACTGGATGGGCATCGACCAGCCCGCGAAGGGCACCATTTTGCCTGCGGGTCCGCGCCAGGGCAAGCTCAGCAATGCTGCAAGCCTTATCTTACTGTGCGTCGCAGTGTTCCACCCACCGCCATGCGCCACGTGGAAGTCATACAGAACTGTCTTCTTCAGGTTCGCATCGTCGGCGAAGCCGCGAGCCAGGAGCAGCGAACCTGTCGCAGACGCATGCTGTTGAAGGCCCAGGCCGGTGGCACGGCCAAAGAGCTGGGGCAGTAGCCCTACGATGCAACGCAACGACGACATGTTGATTTGTGTGTGCAACCTCTGCGCCTGGAGCCTCCTCATGTTGTCTTAGCGCGCCCAGAATGCAACGGTCAACCACCCGATGGACTCCCATGTCACCCAAGACTCGGACTGGCTTCGAGCTACACTATTTTCTATATACATGATCACTGACTCGTGACATACTGCTTCTGTCAGCCAGTCAGCCCTACCTGCTTTCCGACAGTCGGTGCTCCGCACCCCTCAATAAGTCGCACCGCATGAGTCTATCTTCCTTACCTGAAACCGACTGATGCTCCTATCATCGCGCCGCCTCTTCACATCTGTACCTAGCAGGCCGGTACCGATTTTCACACGATCATTAACTGTGCGATCGAGGGTGACTGCAGTCGCAGCGATGGACCCGACGCAGCCCCCTAGTGGAAAGCGACAGCGTCTCGGGTCGGATTCCACCAACGGGATCACGCCGACCCATGAGCTGGGACGGTCAACTCCTTTCCCTGGCATGCTGGTGCGGGAGCACGTCTTTACGGTGCCGCTGGACTACAGTGGAACCACATCCTTTCAAGGGCAGACAATCACACTATTTGCACGGGAGCTACTGTCGCCAGCCCGCAACGAGAGCCTACCGTTCCTGGTCTACCTCCAAGGTAACTAGGGCTAACCGTGGCCACAACAGCCGGGGCCGCACCCTGCGTGTGACCCGGCCGAGGGTGTAGGCGCGCACAAGACGGCTGCACCCATCACAACACCTCCTTGCCTTCTTACTCTCGCATCCAAGCAGCACACATACAGCACTGTGGTTTGCCCTTAGCGGCACTGGAAGGCTCCCTTTCTAGCACGTGCTGTCGAGGTATCCAAGAGCCGGCTCCGACAAGCCCACTCGGCTTACCTCACAAAGCGTCCAAGGCCAGTTTTATCCTCGCCCCGCATACTCCGGCACTCATGGTACAGCGGTACCGCAGATGCACCATACCATATATGCGGTCCGCAGTGCTGCAACCACGTGTGCCGTACACCTAGAACGGCCTCTGGCGGGCACAAGACCCGAATGGGGCATGGCCTTCAGGTGGCATGGCCCATCACCGAGTCCCCTGCCAGAAACGGACACATACCCTGTCTTAAGCACATTCAGCGCATCCGCCTATTGCCACGCGGCCGTGGCGACGGGGATGCTGCTCCCGCGTAAACCCGTCCGCTTACTGCTATTGCTGCACACACATGCTGCAAAATCCAACACATACTGTGCAACACCACGTTCCCCAACGCACGACACCTTGCGCCCACACCAACCCGCTCCGCCAGGTGCCCCCGGCTCAACGTGCCTGCGTCCCACCAACACCACAGTTTACGTTGTGCACGCAGTGTCAAAGCCACCAGTGTGTCGTAACGACCTACGCCTACGCCCACCCGCCAGGCGGCCCCGGCGTCGATGGCCCCCGGCCCACAGACGCAACCTCCTTACACTTCTAGCATACCCACAGTGTGTCATTACACCCTACGCCCGCATGGCAGGCGGCCCCGGCTTCGAGGGCCCGCGGCCCAGCGAGCCCTCCGCGTGGATTAAGGCTGCGCTGTCCTCCCACCGCGTGCTGCTGCTGGACCAGCGGGGCACGGGCCGCAGCGCGCCCATCACCACTGCCAACCTGGCCAGGAGGGGGGCGCCGCAGCAGCAGGCAGAGTACCTGTCGCTGTTCAGGTGGGCGCGGGTGGGAGGTGTGGCTTAGCGGCTGCGTGGGTTGGCGGTGCAGCAGCAGCAGGCAGAGTACCTGTTGCTGTTGGGGACCAGATGGGGACGGCTGTGGAGCTTCGGGTTGGTTATGTAGCATGTGCAGCAGCGGGAGCAGCAGCAAGCAGAGTAGGTGGTGCTTTTACGGAGGGTAAGGGTGGTGGTAGGTACATCAGGGATCTGGCTTGGGGCAGCCAAGTCGTGAGTCCAAGCACATCAATGGCGGGACCTCGCGAAGCAGGTTGGTGCAGCCTGGCAGGGCGTCAGCACTGCAGGCGGCGGTTGTACACAGCAGCGGCCTTCCGCTCCGCGCAGCCGGTTGCTGCTACCCAGCACGCATTCCTGGCTGCACGTACGCACAGTAACCGAAGGCCCTTCCTTCCTTACCACCAGCACCATCCGTCGTCCGCCCACACGCAACCTTGGGTACCACCTCACCTCCTGGCCCATCCCTCAGGGCGGACTCCATCGTGCGCGACTGCGAGACCATCCGCAAGCTGCTGGTGCCCAGCGGCTCCTTCGGCGGCAAGTGGTCGGTGCTGGGGCAGTCGTTCGGCGGCTTCTGCACAGTCACCTACCTGTCGCAGGCGCCGGAGGGTGCGTGGGGGTCGTGGGCACGGGCGGCGGGTGCCCCTGTGTGCGGTTGCGAGGGCTATCCTGACCGGGCAAGATGAAATGTGCTGCATGGCCTGGTGTGCGTCCTGGTCACACGGACGTCCCTTCCGAACCCACCAACCTGCTCCCAATCCTATACACCGTCACGCTCCGCCACGTTTCCTTACATCTGCCGCCTTCCTCCCTGCAGGCCTGATGGAGGCGCTGATCACCGGCGGTCTGCCCCCGGGCATCACGCTGCCTTGCTCGGCGGAAGCGGCCTACCGGGCGCTGCATCGCAGGGTGCTGGCGGCCAACGCCAAGTACTACGACCGGTGGGGAGGGGAAGTGGGCACAGTACGATGCTTGAATCCTCGTCAGCAAGTTGTGCTGGGTGTCAGGTCATTGGAAAGGAAGTGGCTCCCAACCCAGCACAACCAGGGAGGCAGAGAGAGGGAGTTTGGGACGCGCACTGCCACGACACGGGCTTTGGGACGCACGAACCCGGCAGCGGCGCGCCACAAGTGCACGCTGGTGCCCAACCTCCTTTCTAGGTGCCCTAGGCACTCACCTCAAAGCACTGCACCTTCCTCATGGTGGTCTCCCCTTCCACCCTCGCCTCAATCTGCCTTTCAGCACCGTTACACACCTCCCTTTCCACTTTCCCTTACCTTCTCCCACCTTCCCGCAGCTTCCCCGGCGACGTGCAGCTGGTCCAGCGCATCGTGTCGTACCTGGCGGCGCAGCCTGGCGGCCACGTGCGGCTGCCCAGCGGCACGCACCTCACGCCGCGCCTGCTGCAGACGCTGGGGCTGTCAGGTGGGCCGCACACCTGGCCTGTTGTTGGGCGGGAATATGCTTGGCATGGACGCGAACACAGCCGTCGACTGCTGCAGATATCGGGGCTAGCCGGTGTGCACGCAGTATTCCTTACATTGCCGCCACGTTGGCAAGGAAGCAGCGCAGCCACCTGGCCCCTCCTGCGCTACACTGCGTTGCTGTGGCACGGTGTTTCTCATGGCCCGGCTGCCGCCGCTTGATCCCCTCCTGCAGGCCTGGGCAGCGGCGGCGGCTTCGAGCGGCTGCACTACCTGCTGGAGTCCTTCTTCGACGCGGAGGGCGAAATGACGCCCGCCTTCGCCAAGGTAGTGCACGGCTCCGTACGGGTGATCTCCAAGAGTCAATATCTGGGCAAAGCAGAGCCTTGTACGACACCGTCGGCGTCCGACGCTGAGGCAGGGATGCAGACACAGATATACCGGTGTGTGCACGACTCTCCACAGCAGTGACAAGGCTCCACGCGTACAACGGCACAGTCCAATTAATTGTCCGGACTAACCTGTGTCCCTGCTGCATAACACGCGTCCCTTGGCCTCCGCCCTGACGCCTGCCTGGCCCGCCCCGTTCGTTGCCCACCCCAACCCCCCTCCAGGGCTTCGAGTCGTGGCAGTCGTGGGACTCCAACCCCCTCTACGCCCTGCTGCACGAGACCATCTACTGCCACCAGTGCCCCGCCTCCTCTTCCTCCTCCCCCGCCTCCACACCAGCCGCCTCCGAAGGCCCACAGCCCGAGCAGGGGCCAGGGGCGGGAACAGGAACGGGGTCAGCACCGGTGGCGAACGGCGAGGCAGCTGCGCAGTGCCCCCCGGGGCCGGGGGCGTGGGTGGCGTCCCGGTGGGCGGCGGACAGGGTGAGGGACTCCCCTGCCTTCGCGGCCGCCTTTGATGCGGTGGCGGCGGCGAAGGAGGGGCGGCCGGTCATGTTCACGGGGGAGTGCGTGTACAGGTGGGTGGGTGCTGTGTGGGTTGGAGAAGCAGGATGCAAGTGGGTTTTGTAGCGGGGTGCGCAGGTTTTGCATGACCTTAAGGGACCGGTACTTGTTGATATTGTAAGGTGTTGCGCGGGGGGGGGGGGCGTGTACATGCGGTTGCGAAAGGAAGGGGCGTAAAACGCGGCCATGGGTTCCTAAACAAGTCACCGCTTGCGGTGCTGCATCACCATGCACCAGCCGCTGCACAGCCAAGGCATGGGACGGTGCATGTTCGTTGGGAACTGCAAATCGGTAGGTAGGGCTGTTGCAATCGGGGGCGCAGTGACCAGTGCAACGCAACGGTAGACCGCTGCACTTCAGGGCAGTACCTAGGGTCCATGCCGCCGCTGCACTAGGCCCTTTTGGACAGCCGCGGTACGCTCATTGGCACAGATTGCCTGTGCAAGGTTACCGGCGTGGGGTAACTGTGTGTTACCCGCCACGGAGATAGCCATCATGGCACGCGCCATGGTGGGTGTGGCGTACTGAGTGCCCCTGCCCCACTACTGCCCCCACCAGGTTCATGTACGACGACATTGCCGCACTTCGGCCGTACAAGCAGGTATGGTGATGTAGCGCACGAGGGGATGTCCCGAACACTTGCACTGACAGTGGTGGGGTTTGCCGCACATGGTTAGTCGCACACCCTGTCATGTGTTGCCCCGGAGGTGGTTGTCGTGACCCTACACCCCTTCCGCCTGCTCAGCCGCGCCGCGCTTTTCCTGCACGAGAGTGATAGCAGAAACGTTCACCGCTGTACACGTGTCGTACTCACTGCCGTACTGGACCCCCACTCGCCCTACAGGTGGCGGACCTGCTGGCCGCCAAGGACGACTGGGCGCCCCTATACGACGCCTCCGTACTGTCCAGCAACCGAGTGCCGGCGGCGGCGCTGTCGTACGTGGACGACCTGTACGTCGACTACAACCTGTCCATGGTGGGTGCCGTACGCAGTACACAGCCTCGCACCCTTTCGTTGCTTGCCCACGGAGTGCAGTTCCCGAGTATTGTTTATTGCCACTCGCCTCTGTTGGGCGGAGTAATTAGGGGCTGGCAGTGCGTTCCGTAAAGCGTCCTGCGCTCCTGCAGTGTACGGGCCTTGGCATCTTACGCGCAATACTGTTGCTGCAGGAGACTGCGTCCCACATCCGCGGGCTCAAGCTGTGGGTCACCAACGAGTACCGCCACAGCGGCATCCGGGACGACGGGACGCGCATCTTCGAGCGGCTGCTGGGCATGGCGCGCAACGTGGTGTTCGACTGAGGGGCCGGGCGGGGAGGTGTCCGACGGGGATGAAGGGGACGGAGTTACCACAGAGCGGCAAAGTAACTGAACCGGAGACGGTCAGCCTGCGGAGTGCGAAAGGGGGGGCGGCGGAGCAGCAAGGCGCGCAGTGTGGTGTGGCCGAGGAAACACTGAACTGGACTATCGGAGTTTGATCGACCGAACTGCACGGAGACTGGGGAAGCAGAGCGTCGAGCGGGCTTATGGAAAGGCGGGCAGCTGCTGAACATGGGCATGGACGTGCGTTTGGCTGAGGAGCGTCGGAGGGTTGTGCTGTTTAACACTGCGTCTGGCTGGTGGAGCAGGAGTACTAATTGCCTTCCGGGTTTTTTAAGACGACTGTTGCTCGGGATGGCGCGCATACTGTTGCTTACACTGTTGCTTATGGGACAGGGAGGTGGTCGACGTCGCTGCGTTGGCTGGCTGATGGGTAGGGGTAGTGGTGTTGGGGCACGGGGTTATGCTGTGTGAGCAGCAGTTGGGCTGGGAGCACCTAGTCAGGCTGCAGGCACGGCAAGAACGTTGCGCTTCCGGCAGGGCGTAAAACCTTATGTCACCTATCGTTAAGTGGGACCAGCTGGCGTGTGGGACAAGAGCGAGGGTGCGCAATGTCGGGGAGGGGAAAGGTGATCCGTGGCATGCATCGCGGTCGTCGCCAGGAGGTCGCATGCATTGCCGCCACCACATCGTTTGCATCTGTTTGCATGTACGCTCGTCATCATGAGGCCGGGGCGAGCCCTTGGCGAACCTGTTTGTTTTCTTTGTATCATATACGCTGGGCGATTTTACCGTGTGCCCATACGCAAGTGCTTGGGATTCGGTGGGAGAAGTGGTCCCCCTTAAGTAGCACACCCCGGGTACCAGCGGTGCCCAAACTTATCGCGGTGTCCTATGGAACTGTAACGCACCCCTTGTCAGACTGTCCGTTGGTGATGCACGTGTCGCGCGCCGCCACGGCCTCGCCACTCAGCAGGTGCTGTGTGTGTTGTGTGCAGGGATAACCCAGGGAGCCACCTCCAGCCCTGTCGCTCAAGCCTGGACTGGGCCCAACGCTTTCCACGTCCCCAGTACGCCCTGCACCCGGCGCGCTTCGCACGATGCAACACCATTCCCAGGAGTCTGCAGCTCTGCTGCACATGTCAAGCATGCCAATGCTGCAGCTGGAACCAGCTTGAGATTACGTAAGCGCGGTACGAGTACACTCACTCCATCAGGCCACAGCTGCCCTTTCCGCGCATCGTACACGCCCATTACGGCACAGCAGCAACGGAGCACGCTCCCCTGCCGCCGTGGGAACACGCCTCGTCAGCATTGGCCGCACAGCCGGACCATAAACTGCTGAAGCGTAGCCCATGGCCACAGAAGCACGCACCATCGCCCACCATCGCCCACCGCCAACCACCGCATGAGGCTGGGGAGTACGGTAATAAATTGCAGCACAATCCGGTCCTTCAGCCTGTTTCAACCGACCCAACATACCCGCACAGCTAGCAAGCACAGTCTATTGTAGTATTGTACCGTTGCGGTAGCACACCGCCTGGGAAGTAACACGACGTGCCAAACTTGTCATGGGGCTCTTTGCGCAGCCCTGTGCGTCAAGAGCTCAAGACACGCAGGCACATACATGGTGGTATCGTGGTAATAATAGCACTTGGATACAACACTCTCCCTAACATACATGCCGCGCTTGAAGTATATCGGTAGGATTCCTTGTGCCCTGCAGCAATGCCCTGCGTTCGCCCCTAACACCCTTCCCACAACGGCAGCTGCCACGCCGTAACGCCTGCGCTGCCAACCGCACAGCGCCTTCCCAGCCATCAAGCAAAGCAGCAACACCAAGCACGCCGCCGCAACCTGAGTCGCAACACCTCATTCTCCGCTTGCAACTGCAATTTCTCCCCCTTGAGCTCTGCAACCACCCCCTCAAGCTCCGTGCAATCCAGCCGCAAACGCGCAATCTCACCGGACAGCGTTTCTTTGTCACGGCCCAGCTCGCGCTTCTCTTCCTCCAACACCTTGACCTCACGCTCCAGGCTCCACAGCTGCAGCTTCTTCCTCATGTCCCGCATTTTGAGGTGGGTCTTCAGGTGGCGCGTCTGTGCGTGGGCGGCCCATGGCACCGTCACAGGGGGCCGGGCAGGGCATGGGGTGGGTCTTTGGTCTCCCTTGGGGATCCCTGCCCACGGCACTACTACATTGGTCAGGGCTGCTCAGGGCCAGAGGGAACACTGCGCAGAGATTGATGTCCGTCCTCAATGACCCATCCCGACGCAGGGCGGTGCTTGTGCATCCACACGGCTGTGTGTGTGGAGTGCATTATTGCTCCAGGGACCCCTGCGCCCTGCCGCCCTACGTACGGTAGCATTACAGCACCCTTGTACCCCTCATACCACGTCTTTAGGGCCGCTGAAACGACCATTCTTCGCGTCCTCGATCTGCGCGTATCAGCAAATACGGTAATGTGGCACATGAGGGCATGGCGTCCGGGGCAGTGGCTTCCTGACTGTGCACCAGCAGTGCAAGTCGCTAGTGCTTCCCGCTCTCCCTCTTCCATCACACTGGGTGTTAAATCCTTGCCATTACCCCAATCCGACAGCTGACCACGCTATGCCCCTCGCAGTCAAGGGGCGGGGGTGTGCACGGCCTTCCTTGCATGTGGCATCCAGGGGAACTCCCCTCCGCACACATGCGTTGCAAGCATAGCAGGGGCGAGTGCTGCTGGTCCACCGCTGCACTCCCTCGCCGCCGAACGCCACAACCCACTTTGCGCTTTGCCTTGAGCTCCGCAGCCGAAAGCACGCGTTCAGTTTCAGTTCCCTCTTCGGCTGTGTCTTGCTGTGTGCGGCTGGAACCCGGAGGACCCTCCTTCCGTCGTTTAGGGGCGCGATTAAACCGCTTCACATGCCGCTTGCCTAGATTGTAATGCTCAACAGTAGGTAAGGCTATAGGCTCCCAAATCGTTACGCTGCTATCTTCGGGCACTGCGCCTAAGGCGGGTGCAAGGCTTAACCGGTTTGAACGACGTGGCATGCCACGGAAGGGCTGAGCGGGCAAACGACTTGCTAGTAAAAAGGATTATATAATTTATGGCCCAATAGCGATACCGTTTGTGGCCAGGTAGACCGTCGAAGCTGCAAATCCGCATGATGGCCGTACGCTTACTATGCTATTTTGCCATCGCTTTTCCTACCGACCTAGCGATATTCACAGCGCGGCGAGCACGAGCTTGGAGCGGGACGCACACAACCAGACCTGATGACGACACATTCGACTGGTGTCGCCCTTTGTTGCCTACCGGTATGCGCTATGCGGCATACGGCGCTGCGTTGTGCTGCGTCGTACTGCCCCTTCATACACATCGTGGGAAGGTTGCAGGTACATGGGGAGTCCAACGTTGGCAGGCACAGCTGCACTGTGGCCTGACCAGGTCTACACTCCGTCACTTCTGACTTGTTATTTCCTCGCTTGCTCAGCACTAGCCCACGGGCACAAGGAGGCGCACGTGGCTCCCCTGCATGTGGCCGTGACGAAGCCCTGCGGACGGCGCCGAGGTTTTGGAGGTGGACTAAATCTTTTCCATGTATCGTTACGTAGCACCGTGGGCATACAGCCACAGGCAGCCCTGGGCCGTAGGTCCCCACTGGTCCCATGTGCGGCACGGTGGTGCCACGTGCCTGATGGTACGGTTATTACAGCTACAGTTACAGACCCCAATGGGGTACGTCCGGAGAGCCAGGGGACCATAAAGACGAGTATGGGGTACGAGTGAGAAGTGTGCTTATCGCAGGCTTACACTTACATGGGATCACCACGGAGCCACATCTGCACGGTTGGGAGGGCCTCAACAAGGAGGTCCCCGCTGCGCCGCCGCTCAGCTCCAAGCCGCTACGTGCCTGCCATATGACTCGACAATTTGACATCACCCTTGAGTTGGCAGACTAAAGAAAGCACCTCCCCCTCCACAGCCCCGCATGATCCCATCCTCTGATGCTCACTAATATACAGGCCACGCCGCTGGCAAGGCACACCCGCCCTCCATTCGATTGCGGCAGCTACTTTCTATGACACGCTATGTCCTTGCCGTTACCTCCTGCCTTGCGCACCCCTGCAACCCCATACAGGCTACCCAGTACCGCCTCCCCTGTGCCTCGCTAGCTGCAGACTGCTACATGACCCATCCCACCAACCAAAGCTATCCTCCTTGTTCCACCCGCCACTCGCGCGCATACAAACAGCGCCTCCCCTGGCCACCGCCGTACAGGTTGGATCTGCCGTACCATCTACACATACTCTGTCGTACCGCCAGCTCACAGCGCCACCAGCTGCAGCGTCCAGTCCTCCGCAACGGGCAGGTCCGGCTTGCGTACGACAAACGCGTTGTCGTACTGCGGCCCCGCGACCATGTTGGCCGGGCCCGCCTCCACGGGCACCTCGCGGCTGGCGCCCGTACCGGACTGTACGACAGCCTTGTAGCCCTTCTTGGCGGGCGGCAGGCCCAGTACGACAATGCGCTCGATGGTGGTGGGCACGTGCAGGGTGCCGTCGGGCGTGCCGGGCTCCACGTGGCGTGAGGAGGACAGCTTGAGGGCGGAGAAGGTGAACGCCCTGTGGAAACCGGAGGGCAGGAATAGGCAAAGGAACTGAGCTTTCAGCGGCGCGAAGACTTTGGAACGCAGGAGGGCGCGGAGCAACAGGCACGTTTGACGACCAGCCTGGGGGCAACGGCGGGAGCTGTACGACGGTGCAATTGTGTGAGGCTTCATGTTCAGCTGGGCGGAGAGTGGTACCGTACAGGGTTGGGACTGGTAAAAGCAGGCAGCAGGAGTCCAGGGGTGCGCAGCAGGGCTTGGGAGGGCTGGGATAGTTACTAGGCCGTGGATAGGCGCGTTGCGTCGGTACACGCCACGTGTGGTTGGGCTGGCACGCGTCGCCCAACCTTCACCCACCACACAGCGAGCCAGCCCTCGTACCTACCCTACACTGCCGCCCCAAGCCCCCATCTTTCGCTGACGCCTCACCCGCAAGACCACCATCCCGCATTTGCGGGTAACCCCCCCCCCGCCAGGCCACTCCCACGCACCTGTGCAGGTACTGCCCCCGCTGGAAGGCGAAGGTGGCCCCGTCGTCCACGTACAGCTGCCCCGAGGCGGTACCGCGCTCGTCCAGCGCCACCACCAGCGTGTACGGGTCGTGCGTCTGTAAGGGAGGTACGGATCGGTTAGACCAGGCAACCAAAGTTGAGGGTGTGGAGGTATGGGAAAAGTGAGGATCAGAGCGTTAAGATTCGAGCAAGGAGATGAGAAGCATGCGCACGCGCGGGGTGCACATGTCTTGTTGCCGCAGGGTGCCGGAGGGTGCCCGGCCGCGTTCAAGCAAGCCGGCAACAGCGGCATGTGCGGCCTGGCCGTGCGGGGTGCCCAACAAGCAAGCAATCAGCATGTGCGGCCAGGACAGGCCATGCGAGGCAGGCTGGCGTCCCCACCTGCGCTGCGGAGGAGCGGCGGGGGCGCTCGCGGCGCGGCACGATGGCTCCCCCACGGTAGAAGGCGGGGATGCCGTCCATGGTAACCTGCGAGGGGTGGGGGTGGGGCGTGGGGGGAGGGGTTGTTCAACTGCGTCTCCTGGGCAAGAGGGCAGCTTGGTGCGGGAGCGGTGGCTCAGCGGTTGGGCGGGCAATCGGCGGATTGCGGTATAGTCCCTTGGCCTGCAATTGCGACGGCGTGCCGAGACCCGAGCGCGCCCTAAATGGAGCGCCGAGGGACAGGGTGCAGGGAGCGAGGGAAGAGCGGCTCGGGTGTGACATGAACTTGCAGCAGGTGCACAAGGACGGGAACTCCCGCTGCCCACTCGCTTTGCATAGCCCCCTGCCTGTGCGGTGCCCGCCCGCCCGCCCACCTGCACGCGGTGCGTGCGGCCCTTGGCGGGCTGTACGGCAGCGCCCGTCACAGCGTCGTACCACCGCGCACCCGCCGGCAGCTGCACGTCCAGGTGGGTGGTCCCCGGGGCGGTCACAGGCTTGACCAGCAGGCCGGAGCCCAGCATGAACTCCTCCTCGGTGGTGAAGGTGTCTGGAGGGGCGGGGCAGCAAGGGGTGTGGGTTAGCAGTGCTAAGACACATGCAGCTGGGCCAGAAGGCCGGAGCCCAGCATGAACTCCTCCTCCGTGGTGAACGTGTCTTAGGGAGGGGTGGAGCAGCAAGGGGTGTGGGTTAGCAGTGTTAAGACACATGCAGCTGGGCCAGAAGGCCGGAGCCCAGCATGAACTCCTCCTCCGTGGTGAAGGTGTCTTGAGTAGCAGCACGGGATGTGTGTTGGGTAGCGGTGTCAACCAAACCGTCCAAAACCATTTGTTTGGATGGCAATGTTGTGGGTTTGGAGCGCACGACACTGAAGGGCGCAAGATGCGCCTTTCCGCTCCATCAACTTTCGACCCCTCCCTGCCGGCACCATTCCAGCCATCGCCCCATTCTCCATTCCTCCCAATCCCTCCCCCTCACCCTCGTTGTCTGGGAACTCGAACCACAGGGGCCGCAGCACCGGCTGGCCGGTGGTGTTGGCGGACCTGCGCAGCGAAAGGTTCCTCATAAAGCAAGCTTCGCGAGACCCGGACCACTGTAGCACAAAGGGGTGCTGACGTGGTTCTGGCGTGCGGTGTGGGCCCGATCTCCCCTCCAGGCATGCCACACCCTCAGGGACAGGCAAGACGGAGGTCCCATTGCCGTCCCCACCGCATCTCCCGCGTAACCCCTTTTGCCAGCAGCATGCAGAGTAGTTTACCTACTAGATCATCCCCCTTGCCCTTTGGCTTGCAAGCAACAAGCACCAACTCTTGGGCCCTTGTTCGCCGTGCACTTGGCCCCACCTGAACAGGGTGTAGATGTAGGGCAGCAGCGCGTACCGCCCCCGGATGGCCTCCCGGATGCGGGCCGTGGTCTCGTGCCCGAACAGCCACGGCTCGCGGCGCTGCGTCTCCAGGTGCGCGTGGCCGCGGAAGAAGGGGTAGTACTGGCCTAGCTGGTACCACCTGCGAGGACCAGCAGGACAGCGTACAATTTGGGATTGATACACACACACACAGCGTTACTGCGTTCATATACACACAGCATTCGTCCAGCTGGTACCACCTGCGAGGCAAGGCATACGGGCAGACGACGCCAGAGTGGAGAGACATAACACATCGTGTGGAAGTCAACTGCGGACTCAATCCCGGTGCGTGCGGCCAGTGCGGAATTGGCCCAGCCGGTGCCCCCCTGTGAAGCACAGGAGGAAAACAATGCTTTACTCTGTGATCTCCACCACGCTGGATTTGTGGATTTTTAATCAGAGCGTGAAACGGTGTATTTAGGTGCGCGTGGCCGCGGGCGAGTGGAGACTGTAAGCCAAGCTGGCGCCAACTGCACGGCACGGCACCGCGCCATCCACGAAGTTATCCCAGTGCTGAGGGCACTACCAAGCCCGCCTGTACTCATGATCCTCACCCCCATGAACACAGTAATGCTGGTACTCCTTTCCCCCGTCAATTCCAACTGATGACGTCACGTGCTCGTCCAACAATAGCGTACAACATATAGCACAACTGCATAGCCCACACAGGGGTATAAAACCCTCTCCTCGCACCCACCGCGTCATGAGCTCCGCGTCCGGGTTGCCGAAGAAGCCGCCCACGTCCGCCCCAGAGTATGGCAGGCCGGTGAGGCCCAGCGTCAGCAGCATGGGCACAGACACCTGCGGGTGGGGGTGGGGGAGACACAATGCCACTTCCTACACTGTATGCACAGGTTGGGCGTCACCAACAACGTGAACTGCGTCGGCAGCATGGCCACGAACACCTGCAAGGCGCAGCGGGGGCCTTCTTAGCTTTCACCGTGTTGTCTGCGGCCTGCCGCCTCCCCGCCTTGCGCTCCGCAGCCTACCGTACTATGTTGCATTCCTGCTGCTTTGCCGCGCTGCGGTTCCCCCCTGCACGCTCACCTTGAGGTGGGACCACTTGGCGGCGTTGTCGCCCGTCCAGATGGGCCCCACGCGCTGCGTGCCTGCACACAATACGACACCGTACGGCATCAGCGGCACGGCCAGCTGCACTCAGGGTACGGTGGGTCGACCCTAACGGCAGGTGCGTGTGCCAGCTGTGCATCAGGAAGGCGGGGAAAAGCCGCACAACATGTGAGGGGCGCGTGTGGGCGTGGTGCTGGAGTGTGTGCTAGGGCAGCAGGCGTGGCAGCTGAGACGCAAACGCTACTGAGACCCGCCCCCGCCGCCACCCGCACCCGCACCCCCACCCTCAACCCACTCGCATACGAAGCCCTCACGAGCCAAGTGCACCCAGTTGACCCACCCTTGCGCTCCTCCCCGGGCGCAATAGGAGCTGAGGTCCACCCATCCGCGTAGAATGCCCTACTGAGCACGAAGGGCACGTCTCCGTCCCCGGGACTGGCCCCCACACCCTCACCCACCCGCGTGGAACGCCCTGTGGACCCAAATGCACCCAGTCCACCCATTCCCTGCCCTCACCTGTGAAGAACGCCCTGCTGAGCACGAAGGGCCTGTCCCCGTCCCCGGGGTTGACCGCCTCCCCGCGGACCTTGAGCCCGTCGGCGGTGCCCATGTGGTAGTACACGCCGTACAGGTTGTGGTTGTCACGGTGCTCCACGCCGCCGTAGTGCAGGTTGTCCTTCTGCATCGTGATCTGCGGCCGGGGGTTGAGTAAGGAGGTACCGGTTGGTAGTGTGTACATTCTGAAGGGCATGGGTGAGGAAACACCGCCGTAGTGTGCAGGTCGTGCTTTTGCGCGGTGCTGTGCGGTGGGGACAGGGGCAGGAAAAGTGCGGGGATGGGTACGGTTGAGCGCAAATGGTGTTTTGCGACAAGGCAGGGAAGGGGTTGGGCAAGACGGGCGCGGGTCAGCGGACAGAGCGCGACGGTGTGGGGCCCAGGGCGAGGACGTACTGCCACAAACCACTATCATGTTCCTCCAGCCCTGCCCTGGCCCTATGTTGCTACAGTTACATTCATCCATTCTTATCTCGCTAAGGCTGTGCCTCCCGGCCCACCTCTGGCCCGTTGAACACGGACGGCTCGTTCATGTCGTTCCAGATGTACAGGTGCTTGGTGCTGCCCAAGTACTTGTCCTCCGTGAACTGCTGCGCCCACCACTGCCGTACGACGGGCGAGGTGACGTCCAGGTACGACGAGGAGCCGGGCCAGCACCAACTGCGGGGGGAGGGGGAAACGGCCGACACGAAAGGGCGTGCGGGGTAACCATGACGCGCCATGCGCGTATAGGGCACACTAGTGGCCGCTGCCCCTTCTTGTGCAACCCGCCCATAGCCACAGGCACAGGTCCCGCTGGCGCCCTGTACCATGCCGTACCATGCCGTACCATGTGTATGAAGCAGCGCAGTAAGCTGGCAAAATTCCGGGTTCACAAGTAGCAAGGAGGAGGCTCTCAAATACCCACCCGTCGAAGTCGTTGCCGTTCTTGTTCTTGACGTAGTGCCCCGCCTTCTCCGCCTCCGAGAAGATGTAGTAGCTGCTGTCGCGCTTGACGTGCGGGTCCACGATGCACACCATCTTGCGGCCGCGGGAGGCCACGTCCTCCTGCATCTCCACGGGCCGCGGGAACAGCGACGAGTCCCACGTCAGGTACCTGCGGGGCGGGAAATGGAGGGGCAGAGCTGGTTGACACTGAGTGATATGTTGCAGTTCATCATTGCAAGTATAGAACCCGCTCGCAGAACCAGTTCCAGCGATGCGTTGGCACGTGTCTGTACTCCCCACCGTGCCTTGCCGCTGCACCTCTTCCCACCGGCATGTGCAATGCACAGCGGGTCGCCGGCCGGTGGCATGGACGAGGCACCCGTCACACGCACCAACCCGAAGCTTGGTGCTCATTCCGTGCAGGCACCTCATCGCGTTGGTGCATGCGGTACAAGCCAATCGCTGGCATGCTTCACCAGAGGTGCGTGCATGGGGGGTGCACGCACCTCTTCCCGTTGGTGTGCTCGATGTCCAGCCACAGCACGTCGTAGGGGATCTCGTGCTGGTCAAACCCGCCGTCCACAGCCTTGACGTCAGCCTCGTCCTGGGGACAGGGGAGGGGCGAGGCTTGCGTGAGAGCATTGCGCGCCTGCACAGGTAGCTGGTCTTCCAGCTTCACGGTGACATGCAATGGGGCCCGGCGGCGGAATAGGGGCCGCACCGTGAGGAAAGAGCCAACACGTGGGGGAGCGCCGCGCTCTCGCGCTTGGGAGCTCATGACGGCCAGGCGAGCCCCCGCTCCACAAGCTGGCCCTCGGGGCTAGGCGTCGGCGGGATTCCCTCTACCCTCCAGGTCCGATTCGCCGTGGCGGTTGGTACGTCTGCCTGTCACCTTTTCCCCCGCATCTGCTTGCACGTGCACACCGTACGCAGCCTACCCCTATCCTCACCCGTCACTAGTGCCTCGTTTCCCTCCCTCCCTACCTTGTAGTTCCAGCGGCACTGGTGGTAGCCCAGCGAGAAGAGCTGCGGCAGGGCGGTGGTGCCCGACAGCTTGGCGTACGACGCCAGTACGGCAGGGCCCGTGGCGCCTGTGAAGACGAACAGGTCTACCACGCCGCTCTCCGCGATCCACTGCGTGCCCGTGTCGGAACGCGACTTGGTCACGTCCACAAACATCTCGGCGGCGTTGTTCCTGTTGGGTTGGCATAAGGGAGTGGGGGTTGTGGCGTTGGGGTGAATCTCATACGCCAGAATAGCTAGTGTACAGGGTATAGAAGTCGGCGATTTTGATCGCCGTGTGATCTCCGGGGCATGTGGCGAACTGGAGGGGTTTTTGTGTTAGGTATACCTCGTGGCCAAGACAGCCGATGCAGACAGCCGATGTGTGGTACGAAGGAGTCCAACAGATTCTCTAGGCGGCATCGTGTCTGCCGGGTGTTGGCTGCGCGCTCCGACCCAGATCGGAGAAATGCAGGTAATTACCCGGGGTACACCAGGGGGGGCACGTGTTGTGGCCGGCTGCATGCAACATCACAACACCCGGTGCAGCTGACCCGAGGCCTGTGAGCTGTGTGGGAGGGAGGTTGGACACCAGCGGGCCCCCGTCCAGGGCCACGCAGGGGCTATGCAGGAGGTTATGTGTTGCCCTGCACGCGATGCCACAGAATGGACTCCGCAGTAAAGCGGCCCATCAGCCCTCCCGTCGTGGCCCCTCGCCCCTGCCAGGGTGTGCCGCGCCTGGTACGCATCAATGCGCCCACGTTCGCATAACCGTTCTCAACTAATCCGCTCTTGGCGTGCAGCTATCAACAAGTCCCCAGGTGCAGACTGTTCTCCTCGCGCTTCGTGCCCTTCACGCCCTCGACCCACCAGAACACGCCCACGGTGAGGCCCTTCTTGTGGCCCAGCATTACGGGGATGCTGCCGTACAGCCCGAACGGGTGGTCCTCCAGGTACTCGAACACGTCCAGGTTGTACAGCCGATACGGATCGTTGTACGGCGCGGCACCTGCCGTACACGAACACAGCATCGCGGGAACCCACTCGGGAGGTCGCAAGCAGTTAGCGACCGTGCAGAGCCGCGTCATGTGCTAAGGCGGCGGGCGTCCGTCGTGCGCTAAGCCACGGCAAAAGCCAGGTGTAATCACCCCGTTGCTAGAAACGCATCCGCATGAAAGTGGAATAGCGTTTCAGCGTACCGGCGACCCTGCACGCAGCGATGCCACGCGGGCCCGCAGCTGCCCCTCAGGTGTAACAGCTGTGGCAGCTGCCTCCGGCAGCACGCCCCACCACCTCCTCCCAGAACATGCATCGGCATTTCACGACACCGCACACTGCCGTGATAAGCGGTACGGCGGCACTGTGCGGCAGCGGCTGCGTGCGCACCGTTGGTGGGCCTGAGGCTGAGGCTGGTGGCGCGCTCCGGGATGCCGTACACGTTCTGGAAGCCCGGGAAGACCAGGTCCAGGGACATGGCCTCCGGGCCCTTGGGCTTGGAGTCGGTGTGGCCCATCCACGTCTCCTCCCACCAGCCGGCAGGGTCCGAGTCCTGTCGCGGGCGGGGGGTAGGAGGACCAGTGTGCCTTAGCCCGACAGTTGTTTGTGTCATGGGGCGGAGGGGCTGCTGTGATTGGATACTGCGTTCGATTGAAACGCAGGTTCTCTGCCGTTCGGGCTGGAGCACCCGCCACTGCACATGTTTGCCATCGTCACCCGCGGCAGCAAGCGGCTGAAACCTGTACGGCTGACAGGCGGACTCTGATAACCCCACCCTTTCAACACCAGCACGCCAACCTACCACTGTGCGCTACCCACGTGCCCCAGATAGCTCACAACCACAACCTAAACGCACCTGCTTGGCACGCCTGTGCTCAAAATTGAACAGGTGCCGGCTGTTCAGCTGCAGGGCCGGCACACCCTTGATGGTGACCGACATGGTGAAGGGCTTGAAGCCCAGCGTCACCGCGGTCTCGCCCACGGTAAGCGTAACCGAATTTGCGTTACGCGCCGTCTCCGTGAACCCGGCCTTCTTGTTCTCCCAGCCAGAGACAAGAATGTCGCTGGGCACCTGATAGCGCCCAACGCTCGGAGACTCGTCAATAAGCAGACGTAGAAAGCCGTCCGCATGCGACGTAAGCGAGAGTTGCAGGTGCTTGCTGTGCTGGGTGTTGACTAGCGTTGCTGTGAGCGTGGCAACGTTTAGCTGAACTGACGCTGGCGCGATCTCGAAGTTCTTGCCCTGCTCCACGCCACGGTTCCGGCTGCAGAAGCTGGTTTGTGCACACTTCTTGAACTCATTTTCCTTGAAACCGTAGGCTAGTTGCAGGCAGAGGGCAATGCCCACGGCTAGTGCCAGTGCCTGGCGCTGGCCATGCCGGGCACGCATGGCTGTCCGGGCCACCAGGCCTGCCACAAGAAGGGAGTGGTGTATGCGTGTGGGGGGTAACGTAAGTGTGACCACGGTAGTTCTAGACAGGTTGGGTAAGGTGCACCTAGGGTAACAGTGTGTACTGGTGTGGGCACGGGACAGGGACTGCACGGGTGCCCACTTGCATTGGGGACATGCTGCCTGCACCTGTTCGGCATGGCATAGCTAAACCAACATATGCGAGAGTCAAAGTGTAAACTCCACAATCTGTAACGCAGACATCCTTGCTCGTCTTGGGTCTTGCAAGTCGCGTAATATCCTTCTTACCCCTTTATTTAAGGCCCTGTACAAGTTGGGCGACAGTAATGTTGCCATCAACCTGTAATGTCTAGATAGCAACAAGTTCCCGTGTGCCGGGGGCCACGTCCAAGCTCACAAGGATGGCACAAGAAATACCTGTGCTTCGTGGGGCACAAACCCTCATCCCGGTGGATCAGCTTGTCCATAATGTATGCGACAGCATCCTTGAGGAGTTTATCCAACTCAGCGCAAATGGGGAAAGGCTTTCCGATCCTGACAAGTTCGGTAACGGGTCCACGTCTGAAGTTAGGGGCCAACTCGTACCCATGTGCAGCTGTAATCCTTGGTCTCGGGGAGGCCTGTGCTGCCGAGCTGGTTTGCCGGCGCTGCCCGCCATTGTGTAGGGCAGTCCTGCGTCCGCGGGGTTGTCGGCCAGGCTCTGCGATGCCTAAAGGCACATGCACTTCTATGCAAACGTCACATGTCTCCCGTTGCATGCAGCGTTTCCCTTGGAGGCGCGCGTCGTCGCGAACACAGGCCACCCCAGCTCGGCCCCTCCGTTTCCCCACCACTCACCTGTCCCCACACCATGCACACCTTTACACCTTCCACCGCACCCCAACCCCCATACATTGCCTGTCACCCATAGGAAGAAGCAGCTGCTGCTGCACCTGCACAGCTCCCGGCAGTCGCTGCTGCGCATTCTGGCGCTGCTCAATTGGAAGGGCTGGAAGGTGCTGGCGGAGCTGGTCGACCATGAGCGGGTCATGGACATCGCGGCAAGCCATGTGCGGACCATATCGCAGGTACGGCATGCCTGCATGCATGACAGTAGGGTGGGGGTAGGGGGTGAGTAGGGTCCAGGAGCAATAGCCAATACCCTCGCGCGAGCAGGTTCTGGGTATGGAGGCAGCGAGTCTCGGGGCGGACGGGGTACGCCGTGGCGATTGGAACGGCTTGGCTGGCATAGGCCAACAGTGCTGGCAGGCAGGAAGAAGTGCACCGTGGCCAGCCACCCGCCGACATATGGCTTGGCTGGCTACCCATCCCTGTCATCCATGCCATGTACTCCAAACCCGCCCCACCCGCGTGACCTCAGGTCGTTGGCCAGATGCGGCAGCAGGCGGCGGGCCGCATCATGGCCGGCTCCTACCTCAACATGTACGACGTGAACACGGCGCTGGAGGTGCTGACCACGGGTGAGGGGCAGAGGGGAACAAAGAGTGGCTCGCAGTGGGAAAACCGCACCGGAACCGACGGGGCAGGTGGGGTCTGGGCAAGTGGTCGCAGCGCTGGAGGTGCTGACCACGGGTGAAGGGGGGAGGGGAGGCTGGCTTGCAGTGAGAAGGCCGCACTGGAAACGGCGGGGCAGCAAAAACCCCTTGTTCCCACGCACGTCATGCCCCCAGGCACGTACCACGAGCTGCCCAGCATCATGCTGCACCGGCCGCCGCTGTTCCAGCCGCCGCCCGCCTCCCTGGCCCGCCAGCGCGCCCGGCTGGAGCACGTGACACACCTGGTGCGGGCACGGCTGGTGCAGGTGGGTAACGGTTGGAGCTGAGTAGCTACGGTTGTATACAAAACGCGTGGACCGGGAAGCTGATGGAAGGGACAGCTGCGTGCAAAGACGCTCCCTCCTGAAACGCCCATGGCCCCCCCCGCACAACTTCATCCGTGGGCCCCTTCCCACACGCACTGGTGGCAGGTGCCGCTGCCGCCCGGGCTCAAGGTGGTCAGCATCAGCGGTGGCACGGCAGTGCTGCGTGCCGAGGGGCTGTACGAAGCCAAGCTGACCCTGGTGCCTTCGGAGCCGCTGCTGGAGGCTCAGCCCGGGGGAGAGGGGGCAGCGGCGGGCGGTGCAGCGGCGGCGGAGGGGCTAGGGGCCGGCGACGATGCGGGGGAGGTCAGCGGCGGGGCAGAGGCTGCCATGGGGGCGGCGGCGGCGAAGGCGCGGGCGGATCCCGCGGTGGAGGCGGCGGCAGCGCAGCGGTGGAAGTGGCGGCTGATCCACTTTGTGCTGCAGATCGGCGTGCCGTTTTACGATGCGCGGCAGCCGGGCCAGATCCTGAACACGTGCAACTTCCACATGGTGCTGGCCGCCGACAACGCGGCGTACCTGAAGCGGAAGAAAGACCTCGAGCTCGCAAAGGATGCAGGGGAACAGCAGCAGCAGCAAGGGGGGCAGGCAGCGGCGGCGACGCCGCAGCAGCCCGCCGCCAGCACGTTCAGCGATACCACCACCGTGGGCGGCGGCGCGGGATGTGCCGGCGGTGGCGGCGCCGCCACCCTGGCGGGCGCGCTGCGCCGTGTGGAAGACGACGAGGCGGGGGCTCCCCTGGCGGTCATGCACGCCATCCTGACGGACGTGGCGGGCAGGCTGCTGGCGGACGAGCTGGCGGCGGCGGCGCGCGCGCTGGCGGCGCCGGGCTCCCGCTGGCACGGCCACATCGCCGTCAAGCCGCCGCAGCTGCTGCGCCCCGGCGTGCGCATCGAGTACTGGACGTCGGTGCCGCCGCTGCTGTCGTTGCGGGCGACGCCGGTGGCGGGCGAGGAGGGGACTCCCCTGGCGGCCAAGCCGGGGCCGCCCTTCCTGGAGCTGGGCATGGGGGAGGGCGGGTGCGTGGAGGTGCTGCATTCGCCGTCCTTGCTGCACAAGCCGATGGCTATCTCGAAGCTGCGGCTGGACACGTTCCGCGTGAATGTGGAGGAGGTGCTGATGCGGGCCGCCAACATGAGCGCGCAGTTCCAGCTGCTGCAGGTAGGGCAACAGGAATGTAACTGGGACTGAAAGGTTTGGTCTTGTAAGGGGTTGGGGAGGGGAGGGCCGCAGCGAGGGGGGAACACAGGGAGGGCGGAAAGAGGCAACTGCATGACAACTGCATGGAGGGGAATGGCTGGATAATGAGGGTGCGAGTGACAGGGCTGGGTGTACCTCTGTTACGCGGTGTCAGGTGCTGAAGGTGTGACTGCAACAGGCTGGGGTGTGGGTTCGGGGAAAGGAGAGGAGCACGGGTGCGGCGTGCCGGACGGTGCGACATGTGAGCTGTCGCACGCTGCAGGCGGGCCACGGTTACGACAAGGCTGAACAGCGAAAAAACATTCGGCGTGCAGCGGCTCGCATAGGTGTTCGCAAGAGGCTCTCGTGATCTGCGTTCTTGATCTGCGTTCCTGTCCTCCCCTCCGTCCCTGCCCCCCCATACCACAGATCCGGCAGGAGCTCAAGGGGCTGCTGCTGGAGGCTCTGGGCACCCGCTACGCCGCCACCAGCCTGCGCCTCACCACGCTGGCCAAGGAGCTGTGGTGCAGGGACGCAAGCGCACTGACCGCACAGCAGCAGCAAGCGGACGGGGCAGCGGCGCCGCCGTCCCCCGACCACCCCGCGGACGGCGCCGGCGTAGCGCCGATGGACGTTGACGGCGGGTCAGCGGCGGCGGCGGCGGCGAAGCCGCAGCCGCCGCCGATCCCGTCTCCGGCGGCTCCGCCGCCGGAGGTCTCCGGGCCGCTGGCGGAGGCGGGCGCTGCCGCCGCCGCCGCCAACGGGGGCTCGCCCGAGGGCGTGCTGGTGCTGCTGAACGCGCCGGTGCTGGAGTACCTGGTTGCGGGCACCACGGAGCTCAAGCTGGGCAAGCACCTGTTCAGCGGGCGGCTGACGCTGCGGCCGGGGCAGGACGAGCGGGACGAGGGCAGCCTGGACCACGCGGCGGCCATTGCGGCGGTGAGGCTCAGGGAGGGGGGACGGGCGATTGTGAACCTGAAGCAGTCCTTGGCCGCGTGAAGGACGTAGCCCGGCTTTGGTGGCCCGCCACGGCCAAGGAAAGTGCTGGGTTGCGTGAGGGACCTGGGAGGGTAGTGCGGTTGGCCATTGCGGCCATGACAATGGACGATGCGAGGCCACGCGGCGGCCACTGCGGCGGCAAGGAGGCTTCTGGGGAGGGAGTGGTGGGGCCCGACGGTGTTGATGGTGGGGACGGCGGTACCGCAGCCACCATGCCAACTTTTGGGGCGGCGGGGGGAAGCCCACAAGAGTGGGGCCCGACCGTGCTGTCCTTCTGACCGAGCTGTTGCCGTCGACTTAACAGCCCGTACATTGCGCACACAAAGTTCCCCCTGACACGATCCCCCTCCTCTCACAACCCCGCTGCCTGCTCCCGGCCCCTAGAGCGAGGCCAAGGTGAACGCCGCCGCCGCTGCGGCCTACAACAAGGCCAGCGGGGAGCCGTACCCCGCCCTCCGAGCGTTACAGGACGCGTGCCGCCTGCTGGCACGTGTGCTGGCACGCGCGCACTCGTCCACGGACGCCACGCACTTCATCCAGGCGGCGCGGCGCGCGGCGCTGCACATCAGTCGCCTGCCGCACGGGCTCATGGAGGCCTTCGCAGCCGCAAACCCCGGACTGTGAGTGTGCTCCTCCAACCCTGGGGAAGGACCGGCTGTGGGCGGGTGCCGTGAGTGTTGACGGTATACTCAAACGGACACACCAACCTCCCACCACGTGTCGCATAGCTACGTCGATGTTCCGACTGTGTCGGCCTCTTGACAGTTGAACTTTCGTGCCCCGTTCCTCCTGCTTCCGCAGCGCGCTGGACTCCCGCTCCCGCGGGGAGGTGGCCACGTGGGCGCTGCAGTCCGTGCCCTTTCCGCCCTCCTTCCCCTCCCTGGACCCCGCCCTGCCGCCCGACACGCCGCCCCTGCGCGTGCCGCGCTGCCTGGCGTTCTTCCTGCAGTCGCGCCTGTCGCTGCACTCGCCGCATGTGCTGGTGGTGTGCAGCTGCAACAAGCAGCTCATGCCGCTCAAGGTGCGTGTGGGCTAGCAGCACGCGCGGGCGGGTTACCTTGGTACCACACGGCTCACGAGCTGGTTGCAACTGACGCTGCCATCTTACAAACCCGTTTCCGCGCCGTCTTGCGCCGCTAACTGGTTTAACTCAATGGTGGGGTGTTGCAGGTGCTGTCGTGCATCCCCGTGCCGCCCTCGGTGCACCGGCTGCCCGAGCACCTCATAGAGGTGGCGCGGGAGGCCAGCAGACACTCCGCTGGCCACGGTGGGGCGGCAGCGCCCGACCGCACGCCCGTGCACAGCGCCGGCGGCGCGCCGCCATCAACCCCGGCCGGTCTGACAGGCGCCAGCCCGGCCGGTAACGCCTCCACCGCGAGCCTGATCGCGTCCGGCGTGTCGGGCTCGCACAGTAAGGAGCTTACGGTACGGCTGTCGGACGCACCGTCGCCGATGGCGGTCGATGTGGCGGGCGGGTTGGTTGGGAAGGCAGGGGCGGGCGGGGGTGTGCCGGCGAGCGGCCCGGAGGCGGCGGGGCAGCAGGGGGCGGCTAGCGGGGGCCACCAGCGGTCCGGGACGGGGGGGAGCGGGAGCGGGAGTGGCAGTGGGAATGCGGCTGGGGCGGGTACGGGTACGGCATCGCATGGGCCTGGGCGACCCACGGGTCAACAGGTGGCGGTGATGCTGGCGCAGCAGCAGCTGAGCAGCGTGGTGCGGTGGTGCCGGCGGCGCATGGTGTGGGAGGTGCTGCTGGTGCAGCTGCAGGCGGTGGGCGCGGCGTTCGTGGAGATGGCGGGGCCCGCGCCGTGCACGCGCGTGCGCGTGACACGTGTCGCAGGCGTGCCGCTCCCCTGCCGCATCGCGCGGCGGCCGGGCCTGCGGCCTTCACGCGTGGGGCCCACGTGCCTGGAGCTCGAGCTCGGCCCGGACGCTCTCGCGGGCCAGGTGACCGCCCGCCTGTACGGCAGGTTCCTGTGCTCGCCGACGTGCGTGCCGTACGACGGGTCGTACGGCGGCGCGGGAGGGCCGCAAGGGTTTGCAGGCAGCCCGACTGCTGGGTTCGTCCTGGAGGGGCAGGGTCCGGCGTCCCACGGGTCATCCGTGGTGTGCCTGAAGCGGCAGTACTGCCTGGAGCGGGGGGACTCGGCGCTGACGCTGGTGCAGGAGGTGGCGTCCATCCTGCGCATGCAGGTGCTGCTGGCCCGCCTGGAGATGACCGTACGGCCGGGACCGCTGGCGGCGGGCTACCCCCAGCGCCTTGCCGTACTGTCCGCCGCCGCCGGTACGGCCGCTGCCGTACAGCACGCGCCGCAGGGGCGGCGGTGCGGTGCTGCCGCCGTTGGCGGCAGTGGTAGCGCAGCGGCGGGCGCGAACGGCAACGGGATGGGGTCGTGTACGGGTGTGACGCATGAGGGGCCCGGGTGGCAGCGGGGGCCGGGCGGGGAGCTGGGCGCCCCCCGGCCGTTGCAGCACCATAACACCAACCACGTGCACGGGTACGGGTACGGGCACCAGCAGGGCGGATCGGATGGCGGGGGGTGCAAGCCGGCGGGCAACGGGACGTGGCAGGACGGTGTCAGCGAGGATGGGTCGTACGGGGGCCCTCCCTTGAAGCGGATCAAGACGGAGCCGGGGTTGGCGGACGGGGCCGGGGCAGGGGGGTACGGCAACGAAACGAACCATGTGAACGGGCCTGGCTCTAGGGTGGGGTTGGACGGGGGGCACCAGGGGCATGGGCAGGGACGTGGGCAGCAGCAGGGCCCGGGGGAAGGCGGGGGGCAGGCGGCCCATGGCGGCGGCGCGCTGGCATGGGAGTGGCCGCTGATAGGCACCGTGGCCCTGGAGCACTACACCGTCAGCGGCGCCATCCTGCGCTTCACGCCCGCCGCCGCTGCCTCCTCCTCGGCAACCGCGCACGAAAAACAGCAGCAGCAGCAAGGCAATTCCACCTCCCCCTCGCAGTCCCCCCTGCTGCTGCACATCTCCTGGCTCCCACGTCACGACTCCCGCGCACAAACCACCGCCCCGCCCACCGCCCCCGCCGCCACCCCCTCCACCCCCGGCTACCCCCAGTCCCCCGGCAGCCCGCCCTTCACCCGCCCCGCCACCCCCATCCCCTCCACGCCCTCCGTGTCCACACCACCCCCGCCCGGCACCGCCCCGGCCTCCCTGCCCGGCACCGCCTCCTCCGGTGCAGGGGAGGGCCTCCCAGCGGTGCGCTCCGTGGCGCCGCAGGCCCTGGCAGCGCACATGGCGGCGCCGCTGGCGCTGCTGCGTCCCGGTGGCGGCGGCGGTACGGCAGGGGGCTCGCTGAGTACGACGACACGTGGCGTGCTGGGGCGGCACGACGAGCCGTTTGGCTCCTCCGCCAGTGACGTGGTGCTGTGCACGCTGGCGTGCTGCTCGGAGGCGCACACGCTGCCGGCCGAGTTCCTGCACGTGCTGGAGGTGCGTGGCCGTGGGGTGGGGTCGCGAGCGATCACCAAGGAAAACCGGTTTTTAGGAGTAGGAGGGTGCTGGAAACAGCAGGGAGCCCGCTGCACAGTTGCGGGGGTCTGCGTCGACGGTGTAGGTGCCGTAGGCTGGACCGTTGTGGAGTGCAAGTATGTCCTTGCTGCTGCTGCTGCACCAAATGCAGGAGTTTGCCGAGGCCGGCGAGGAGGGCAAGTTGCTTGACGCGGTGGCGGTGGCGGCGTGGCCGCTGGCTGGCTTCTCCGGCGCGCTGCGTCCCGCGGTGCTGCTGCGGCACGGGCTGTCGGCGGACATGGACGTGCGCTACGCTGTGTGCCAGCCGCCATACTGCCACCGCATACTGTGCAGGTGGGCAGGGCACGGCGGGCGGGCGGAGGGGGGTGCTCAGGGGTTATTCATATGCTTCTGCGCTGGGTGGTCTGGCGGCACTGTTGCGGCATGGGTGCTGGGTACGCCGGGTGGTGTCCCGCAAGGGCTCATGGGCCGGGGCCGGGCGCGGGAGGTCGGCCGCCTCGCATGTGCGGGTGTGCGCAGAGGTTGTGGGGAATGGGCCTGCCTCGTGCTGAAGCTTGCTACATGGCCAGGCCCCTGCCTGCACTTACTGGGTCAAGCTTTACCCCTACCTGCGCCGACCCCTACCTTGCTGTACACTGAAGATGTTGTACTCCTCTCCCCCGTTTGCCAGGCGTCGCGCCGGCGGCTCCTACCTGCTGGTGGACCTGGTATGCCAGGCAGCCGCCGGCCGCGCTTACATCAAGGTCACCCTGCCGCAGGGCTTCCCGCAGCAGCAGCAGCAACAGCAGCAGCAGCAACAGCCCTCCGCGCAGGCGGCGCAAGCCGCCGCCGCGGCGGCGGCGGCAGCTGGCGGCACGGACAACCCCGGGGCCGCGGCCGCCGCTGCCATGTCCGCCGGGTCCGCTGGCCTGCTGGTTGCTGTGCAGTACCTGGCGGTGGGGAAGCTGGGCAGGGCGGTGAGCGTGAGCGTGGGGGGCAGGGGGGCGCTGCCCACGGGGCTGGGCTACCGGCCGCGGCCTGCCCCGGGGCCGGGCTGCCCGCTGTGGCTGCTGGTGCCCAATGACAGCGTGCAGCAGGTGGTGGAGCTGGGGTACGGGGTGAGGAGGGGGCCGGGAGGGGAGCAGCAGCAGCAGCAGCAGCAGGCCCAGGGGCAAGGGGGGCAGCAGGGGCAGGG
>VFQN01000921.1_pt1 | contig 52226 bp, 86 predicted proteins | sample 3512371 | NCBI WGS metagenome assembly VFQN01 (sample SAMN10412370, study PRJNA504923) | tailings metagenome | isolation source: Replicate 2 from Balatoc abandoned mine | place: Philippines: Itogon, Benguet | collected 2017-08-28
CGCTCATAATTTCGGTGCCTTCGGGTCTGGAAATTCTGACAATCGTACATTTTCTAGGATTTCTGGGCAAATCCTGGGGGAAAACCCTTTTGAAAATCCTGATTCGGTCAGGATTCTGCCCAAAAGAATCCTGACAGGCAGCCAAAATGGCCGCCAAAGTCATGATAATCCTGAAGACCGGGACACTGCCTGCAGGACCTGGAGGCAGAGCAGGCCCCTCACCCATGCCGCGACTTATTGCGGATGTCTCGTCTTCAATCCAACTTGACAGAGTCTCAATCACGTCTATATCCCCCCTGTCCTGTGCAGGCTTTTCCCTGCCACCCGCCCTTTCCGCCGCCCTCACCGCCGCCCTGGACGCCGGCTACCTGCCCTGCCTGGAGCGCACTCTACGCTGCGGCCTGCGCAGCTTCCCTGCCGTCGCGGAGTTTGCGCTGGTGTTTGACAGGTTCTTCAGCACTGATATGGATGGGCGCTTCACCGGGCCTTGCGCATCTTCGGACGCGTGGTTCCTGATGCTGCCGTACGGCAAGGAGCGGGAGGCGGCGGCATGGCTGGCGACGACTGCCAAGATGGTGCGGCGCGTGCTGGTCACCGCAAACTCCAGCCGACTGCAAGACGTGGTGGCCGGTATATTAGTCACACAGTGGTTGTGTCAATCGGTGCAGAGCTTCTTATGGGAGGCCGCGGATGGCGCAATGGAAGGGCTAGGGCAGCAGCAACCTGCTGGCGGCCAGGGAGTGGCGTCGCCGAGCAACGTGAGTCCAGTGGCCAGCTGCGTGGGGGACCACGAGAGCACTGGAGACAGATGCGCAGCAAGCAGCAGCAGCAGCAGCAGCAGCAGTAGCACTGGCAGCGGCGGAGCAAGCAGCAGCGGCGCGCCCTCTCCCACGGAAGACCAATAGTCCCTGCCGGCACAGCAGTGGCTGCGGCTGCTGTCGTTCGCCCTGCCGCTGTGGCTGCCGCTCTTCATGGATCTGCCCGCTCTCTGCAGCCGCATGAGCGCGACTGACGAGGTGTGGGTAGCATCTGTGGGGAATGCCGTACCCCTGCTGGGCCTCGCCTTCGGGGCCCTGGCGCTGGCGTTACAGCGGGGGGACACGCGAGCGGCGGAGAGCTGGAGAGGGCTGCTACTGGGCGGACCCGACATGGCTAGCCTTCTGGCTAGCTGGAGGGAGCGTCTGGAGCGGAAGGGGGCGGGGAGGAAGGCGCAGGGCTCGCAAGCCAAGGTCGGCCTGCTTGCAGACATTCAGGAGCTGGAAAGGCACGTGAGGGCAACGGATTCGGACTCGGACATGATACGGACTCCCAAGTTACTGCTGGGTGTCGGGACGGGCGTGTGGCCGCTGGTGGGCCCGCTGGCTCCACCGTGCAGCGCGGGTGGGATGCTGGCCTGCTGCAGCAACCCTCGCTGTGCGGAGCTGGCGGGGGACAGCGAGGCTGGCGTGGTGCTGAAGCGGTGCGGCGGGGCGTGCGGCGGGGCGGCGGCCTACTGCTGCGCGGCGTGCCAGAGGGCGCACTGGGCGGCGGGGCACAGGGAGGAGTGCACGGGGAGGAGGTGGGCCCTGGAACGGGCTGGGGCGGCTGGTGGAGGTAAGGGCGACTGAGGTGGTGCAGGGGCTACGACGGGCGCACATGCCCAGCCAGTTGCACACAAGGGAATGCCTGTGCGTACGGCTGTGTAGTTGCAGGTTGCCTCGGTGGCAGGCCGGTACCGTTTGTGGCCGTTGGGTAGCTGTTTGCCCCGAGGCCAGACGAATAAAGGCTGGGGCATAGTTTTAAGGTGCCATACAGGTGTTACTTTGTCGGGAAGGAAACGTGGACCCTAATTGTCGGTATTTCGCGGTACCGTGTGGTGAATGGCCACGTGCCATGCCACACTCGTTGACTGGCCGCGTGCCGTGCCACCAGTCAGAAGTTGCTTGGTTCCTTTGTTGTGCTCCGTAATGACACGTGGGCGAAGAGGGGCAGATGTTGTTTCCTTTGTTGTGCTCCGCCTGACGCCGTTGACATGCTGATGGTATGTGGGCAAAGCGTGGAAGCTGTGTGACGTGCTACCTGCAGCGCAGTGCAGGATGGCCACGGATGGAAACGCAGGACACGTCCAGGTGGGCAGGGCACGGCCTGGCTGCAGCTGCATGCGGGGTGTGGCGGTACGAGGGGGCGTGGAGCTTGTGCTCGTGTTTTTTGTGGCCTTTCCAAAACGAAAGCCGTGTCGTTTTTGGGTTGTCTTGATGAAGCCCTTGCACTAGCCGTGCTCGTGTATGTCCAAGCATGCCCTCCTCCTGTGCAGGCGTCAGGGCTTTGTGGGTCGTGGTGCACGTTTGGGTTGTGGTCGTGCGCAGGGCCCGGTGGCCTAGTCAAGCACACTAGCCTACAATCCCTTGCTAGATGCCTGCGTTTGCTGATGAAGGAAGGGGTGTAGGTACTGGGTAGCTGCACTAGGCTGCACACGACAGACAGGACAGAGCCTTAATCCCTTGCTTTGTCCCTGTGTTTCCTGTTGAAGAAAACGCAAAGCGGCAGGCTTCCCATGTAGCCTCTATGGCCTGCAGGGCTTGGAGGCAGCAACCAGCCAGCTCCCAGGCCCCAGCATGGTGGCAAGGTGGACCAGGCCGGGTCCACGTGCTCACGTGCAGCCCTATGGTACAGCTTGGCTACCACATGCAGCGTGCGCTCCTCAAGCAATTGCGCTTGCTCCCAACTCGGCAACCGTGCAGTTCCGGGGAGGGTACCCCAGCGCCTGTACCTGTCTCGAGTTGATTGGCATACCGGTACTACACACGTGTCAATCGCAAACGGCTCAGCGATGTGCGGCTTATAATTTCTCCATCCTGTGTACCGAATCCTCAATGGCCGGTCTGTCGAGACTAGGTGACTGCGCGACCATGCATAAGGGACCCAAGCTGGTCGTGGTTCACAATCATAGTGGAAGGAATTAAATTCAATCATAATGCAGCGAGAGGAAGTTGCGATAGTGATTGGGCCGCTCAACGTCCGGCTGCTACAACGGCCACCGGGGGTGAGGGTGGGGCGCGTGGGGGCGGGGGCCGCAAGCTGAGCGAGACAGTTGGCCTACCAACCTGTGCCTTGCGTGTATGTACGGATCCTGTGAAATGTGACAATGCAACTGGCCATATGCTACGTCATGTCACACTGGCTGCCCCCCTGCCCCGTCCTGCGTGCCTTCCGCCAGTTGGCCCCGGACCTCCCGCCCAGCTGCTGCACCACGCCACTACCCCATTAACAACAGCTACAACAAATCCAACCACCGCAGCCGCCATATCCCGGCCCATCTGACCACCAGCAGCCCGCCACCAACGACCCCACCTCCTCCTCCTCCCTCCCGCCCTCCCATGGCCTCCTGGGCTGGGAGCTGTGGCCCGCCGCCTGCCTCCTGGCACAACACCTGGCAACCGAACCCCACGCACGGGCCCTGCTGCTCAAGGCCCATGCCGTGTGCGAGCTGGGTGCAGGTCTGGGGCTGCCCGGCATAGTGGCGGCGCTGTTGGGGGCCAGGCACGTGGCATTGACCGACCTGCCCCAGGCCCTGCCCCTGCTGGCGGCCAATGTAGAGCGCAACGGTGTGGGGCACGTGTGCAGCGTGGAGCAGCTGGACTGGGGCGCACAGGGTAGCGGTGGTGGTGGGGGTGAGGCATGCAGCAGCGGCAGCAAGGGCTGTACCGGCGCAGAAGAGGGCGGGCGGCAGCAGCAGCAGCAGCAGCAGCAGGGGGAAGGGGCGCAGCATGCGGAGCGTGTACGGCAGCAGCAAGAGTCATCGTGCGACGTGGTGCTCGCCGCTGACGTGGTGTACGTGAGCGCGCTGGCGCCCCTGCTGGCGGATGTGGTGGCAGGGGTGTTGGCCGCAGGGGGCGTGGCGGTCGTGGGGCACACCGTGCGCAAATCGGTGGGTTGCCAACGGTGGACAGGGGTGCTGCAGAGGTGCTTCGGGAAACGTACAGTTACTGTTGTGTCAGGGTGGTGTTGGGCGGCTTCGCTAGCGCAAGAGCTCACAGTGGGGCCCGGGGTTGCTATTCGGGCTAATGCCAGTGCAGATTGCCGTGCTGTTGCTCCGGTGCCGTGCATCCTAGTAACCAGGGAGGCAGCAGGGAGGCACGATGCAGCACCTGACGGTTAACGTGTCGTGAACTAGACCCCCCAGCCATGAACGCACACTACTTGACGTGTTGAGCAGTGCCATGTCCAAAACAGCTCCTGTTGGTAATCCCAGTGCCAGGCCATACCAACCGACGGCGTGGCTTGACCCCTGGTCCCCCACGAGTCCGCTTCAGCACTGTCAGCCACTGCAACCATTCCTGGCAAACACTCAAAGCCGACCGCCCCCGCCCCAACCGCAGGTATGGCTGGACCGCGCCACGGGCCACGTGGTTCCGGACACGGAGGACGAGCAGCGCATGACACGTGTGCACGGCTTCACGCGCAGCCGGGTGGGCAGCCGGGAGGCGGCGGCGCAGGAGGACGACTGGGGCAGTGGGGTCGAGGTCGGGGTGCAAGGGGGCGTGCAGGGGGCTGCAGGCGGGGCAGGTGGAGGGCAAGGCGCGGCGGTCGTGGAGGCGGCGCGCAGGACGGCTTGCAATGGCGATGGCGGTGAGGGTGAGGATGAGCATGCTAACAACGAAGAGGTTTTCGTACGTGTCTTTCAAAAGCTACCGGAGGCTTGACGCGAGCAGCATCTAGCGTTTAGCAGGTTTTGCTGATCTTATGAAAGCTGAATTGGCGTAGCAAGCGCACGTCATCCCATTCGAGCGCTCGATTGCACATGGATGGGCCGTAGCGTTGCCATACCATAATGATAATTGCTCTACTGACCCATGGGTCCTTAACTCAGAACCGAGACGTGAGCGTTTTGCCGGCCTTGAGCAGTTATGCGGTTCAGTGTGAATAGCCTGAATGTACCTCTTAAGCCGTCCTCTTGGGACGAACTCAAGGGAGTCAAGGCTGGAGGCAAGGCCTGTCGGCAGCTCGCGCGCGCGGTGGCGTCAGTCGACGTGGAGCGAACCGGGACGTTGCCGCGCGCCGAGAGGCTGGCAGCGGGCCGCACTCTGAGCCAAATCCACGAGCTGTCTGACAGCGGAGGCTTTACCCTTATGCACATGAGCTCAAGGCCTGAGGAGCTATACGACGCTGTTCCGGCTGTGGTGAAGGCCTTTTCGGTTTCGCTTCGGGAGGTCTCAGCGCTAGCCTCGTCGCCGCTGGCACCAAACGAACGTGTTGACGAAGGCCAAAGCAGCCAGGGAAGCAGCTTCTTAGGCGCTGGAGGAGCGTCCGAGGCGTATGCCGCTGCAAGGAGCGGCGGCCGGCCGGCGCGCGATACCGAGCCTGGAGCGAAACCCGCAGTAACAGCAGCAGATTCCAGCCATGGCCACGGTTCCTTGGAGGGGTGGGTGCCGCTGCTGGTGGACAGCTCAGCGGCCATGGTCGATGCCCTCTCCGCCGCAGCCTCAGACTCCGCAACGGTCGCCATGTCAAACTGCGCTTTGGCGATCGCATCCGCCCTGCTGCACTCCGACGCCCTGCCGGCCCTCAGCCGCCTGCTCTCCGCCGAGGCGCAGCGCGGCCCCGCCCGGGCGCTGCTGTCCCCCGGCCAGCTGGCCACGTGCCTCCAGCTGCTTGACAGGCTCATCCTTGCAGCCGCCAAGGCCCCCACCGCCCTCCTTCCCTCCATCCCACCTGCATCCCGTGCCTCCGCCCCCACCGCCGCCGGCGCTGGCCCCTCAGCCACCCCCACCTCCACTGCCTCTTCGTCCACCCGCCCACCTACCTCCACCTCTACTGCCTCCACCTCCACCTCGACTCGCTCCCCCTCCTCCACTACTGCCTCTCCGTCCCAGGTCCCAGCCGCGAACCAGTGCGCTTCCTTCACACCCCGGACCCAGTGCGCTTCCTCCACACCCCGGACCCTTGGCGCCGCAGTGCTGACAGCCGTGGCCGAGAGCGGTGTGGTGGAGGCGGCGTGTTGGGTGGTGCTGGGGGCACTGGGCAGCGGGGTGCATCGGCAGCGGCAAGGTGCCACGTGGCCCATGGGTCAGTACGGCGGTGTGTATAGAGGGCTGTACGAGGTGCTACAGCAGGTACTAGGTGCAGCTGAGAAGACCAAGGCGGCAGTGGACGGTGAACGCCTGCCGGATGGGCTGATGGGGAGGGTCCTGGCAGGCCCATGCGTGCAGGTGCGTTGTGCCTCAAGTGGACATGTTCGTCCGGTGTTGCTGCATACCTCGCGTGGGAGGGCCGGATGCTGTAGCTGCCGCCGTACGGTAAGCGTGCGGCTACGTCGCAAGCTATTGTGCACTGCAATGAAGGCAACCAACCCGCTTGTTGCAAGAACCCTACCGCTGTTGTACGTCACCTGAGCCGTGCCGCGTCCGTATTCCCTACCTAGTACTGCAGTATTCATCACGGCTAACGGGCGTGTACTCGGTTGCTCCCGATTTACTACCATCTCCCTGTGCGACTTTGCCCACACACTCATCTACAGTACGCCCTGGCCGCCCACTCCGTCTCCCAGCTGCACGCCGTGGACGGCGGTACGACGTACGGCCTGCCGTACGACCGCGTGTTGCCGACTGTGGTGGTGGAGGGAGGGCCTGAGCTGTCCTGCTTTGGCATGGCCGTCGCAGCCTCCTGGTGGATACAGATGTGCAGGTTCGGCGGCATTCCGCCTCAATGCTCGCTGTCCCCACGCGGCTTGTTTGAGCTGTGCCTACGGAAGGCCGAGGTCGCGGCGGACTGCTGGCGGCGGCGCAACGGGCAGCCCGCGGCGGCGGCGGCGGCGGCGGCAGGCGGTAGCAGCGGCGGCGGCCGCACTGAGCGTGACAGCAGCACCGGCACCAGCGGCAGGCCGGATGTGGCTAACCGGGAGCACGTGAGCCGCACTTCCGAGGCTGGCGCACCGGTACCCCGTGCACTTCTGGACGCAAGCCGCTGCCCCTCACTCTCCATCATAGCCATAAAATGCAGCCGTGACATCATGGAGAGCTGTGTTGACGGCCGTTGGGGAAGCACCGCACCCAGCTATGGAGCGGCAGGGGGCAGGGGGCCTGGGGGCGACGCGGCAGCTGCTGACGGCGCCAGCAGAAGCAGCGACGGCGGCAGCGGCAGCGGCAGCGGCAGTGGCAGCGGCAGCGGCAGCGGCAGCGGCAGCGGCAGCGGCAGCGGCAGCGGCAGCGGCACAAAGCGCCCGGGAGGCAGCGGGAGTATGGGCCCTGCATCGTGGCTGGGCGACGGCGGGCCGCTGGCGCGGCGCTGGTGGCGGGCGGCGGTGGCGGCGGTGCACTGCGGATTGGACGAGCCCGAGCCTGGGGACTTGGCCACCACCGTTCAATCTGCGTTTCAAGTGCTGGACCTGTCGCCGTACACGGGGGAGTGTGGAGCCGGTGAGTTCCTGTCGGCCTGCGGGTGTCATGCTTCTGCCACCTGCCCTCTGCCCGGAGTGACTCGTGGGTAACCTACAGCCGCGAGTGCAATGCTAACCATCACGCGCGGCAGGTACATTCTGCAACGCATGTGCTCCCGTATTCCCTCGGGTCATACAGGCATTTCCTGATGAGATGTCTCACCCGTTTCCGCTGCCCCTCCCTCAGGCCCAGCCGTGCCCGCCGCCCCACCGCCCGCGCTGTCCGCCGCCCTGGACGCCGGCTACCTGCCCTGTCTGGAGCGCACCCTGCGTTGCAGCAGTCGCTATTTCCACTGCATGGGGCCCCACGCCGCCATGGAGCTGCTCCTGCCGTTTGGCGACGAGAAGGAGGTGGCGGCCCTCATCGTGACAACGGCCAAGCTGATGCGCGCATTTATGTCGCGGCCGCCTCAGAACCTGGACGGGCGCAGCACCATCTTGCACGCGTTCTACACCCTAGTCATGGACATGGTGCGGGGTGCGGAAGCAGCCGTGAGGAAGGCGAGGCCAGGCGAGGGGAGTGGCTCCAGGGGCATCAACGCGGGAGAGACTGAACCGGGGGTGAGCGCGACCAGCAGCAGCAGCACCAGCAGCAGCAGCAGCGCTACCGGTGGTGGCAGCGGCGAGACTCTGGGGAGCACCGACAGCCTGCCTCAGCCAGTGCTGCAGCACTTGCGGCTGGCGTCGTTCGGCCTGGCGCTTTGGCTGCCGCTGCTGCTGCAGCTGCCGTTTGTGGCCGACGCCTGGCGTCTGCCGCCCGGCACGTGGCAGAGGCAGGAGCAGGAGCTGCTGAGGCTGCTGCATTACACAGTGCACCTTTCTCGGAGGGCGTTGCATCAGGGGGACCTAAGGGCGGCAGAGAGCTGGAGGGGGCTGCTGGGGAGCGGGTCTGAGGTGAGGAGCCTTATTAGCTGCTTGCGTTTGAGGCTCCTTCGGGAGGCTGCAACGGGCTCGGGGCAGTTAGGGTTCAGGTGTGAAGCCCCAATGGACGACGCTCTGGAGCAGGGGTCTGCGCACATTGATAGGTTCCAGCGCATACTGTCGTTCCTAGATGCGGAACTGCAGAAGGCGAAGGCGCTTGCGTTAAAGGACCTGGAGAGCTTTGAGCAAATGTGGCCCCTGGTGGGCCTGCTGGCGCCGCCCTGCGAGGCGCGGCAGGTGCTGCCCTGCTGCAGCAACCCTCGCTGTGCAGAGCTGGCGGGGGACAGCGAGGCGGGCGTGGTGCTGAGGCGGTGCGGCGGGGCGTGCGGCGGGGCGGCGGCCTACTGCTGCGCGGCGTGCCAGAGGGCGCACTGGGCGGCGGGGCACAGGGAGGAGTGCACGGGAAAGAGGAGGGGCGGGGAGCGGGCGGGGGCGGGGGCGAGGGCACCATAAGCGCAAGAGCAAATTGTTTGCATGGCGGCTGCGGCTGGGTTAAATGACGCTGGAGGCAATGGTCATAATGCATCATACTTATTCCGGGGCTTCTGGGTTTGTTGCTGCGGATGGATCCTGCTCCAAACGTTGTGGACGGCGTCCACGCCTTCTGGGTGGAACGATGACTGTAGTTAGCTTCCGTAGCAGTGGGTTACAAAGGGCCGTGCGAATGTTGCAGGCATGCAAGGAGAACAGACGGGCGGGTATTTGTGAGTGGCGCCTGATAGCGCAGAGGTAGTTGCAAGCAGCTGCAGGTGGCGACGAGCACATGGGGAAGCGTAGCTTTGCCGACGGCGTTCACTTTGTGCCGCATGACACCAGCTGCGGACCGGTAGATGCGAGTTGCCTAAAGGGACCCGAACGGGGCCGTTCTTGCGGTCATGCCAGGTTCTTTGTGGACGGTCGTGCGGAGGTTTGTGTGGACCTGTGTGGACGCAGATGCCGGTGAGAGGCCTGCACACCTCACGAGGCAGTACAACGGCTTTCGTGCCTCGACCAGTTCGTTGTGGGTACGGTGTAGGGAGCATGTGGCCATGCCAAGTGTTGCAGGGGAGCGTGCGGTACGGCACGCACTAAAGCGTTACAACACATGCAGTGGCTGTAACAGAGAGTAGGGGCTGTGCCTGCAGGTGCATGCGGAGGATGCCGTGAGGCTTCGACGAACGGTGCTTGCACGGCTTGCATAAGGGGAGCTCCCTGGGGTTCCATGCTTGCATCTTGCATGGTGGGTTTGTTTTGCGCGGTTACGCCTCGAGCGGTTATGGATCCATGTACGGCGGCCAAGGACGACACAGGGTGACGCAGAGCACAAGCCGAGTTCTGGCAACCGCACGCAGTGTGACTTAGTTTGCACAAGTTGGGGAGCAGCTTGCCCGTTGCCCCCCACTGCAGAATGCTAGCGGCGTAGCGGGTGCGCGCTATGGATGTAGGTACGTAGCGTGGAGGCTCGCTACTTAGCACCACTGTAGTGACTTGCAAGGCATCTCTGGCTACACGTCAGCTGTTACCCGCGCTTTGCGGTACAGGCTCCGGAACCGGCCTTCGGTCCAAAGGCCGATCTCTTGCTGGCCAGTGCTACGCGCTGCAAAGTTGCAGGTATCGCGGAGGTCAGAAAGTTGCCAAGGCAAGGGTTGTAGACTCATCTGCTTCATTTTGCTCCGAGTCCATTCGGCAATTGCGAAATGGCAACTTTATATGCACTTCTCCTCTGTCTCCTTGCATGCAGCGGACAGAGTGCTGCTGTAATTGATAATGTCAACGAAACAAAGAGCTCCTGCGCCAGAGGACCTGTCCTTTCGTCGCTCGAGTCGATTTTGGCGCAGCCCAGCAGCGTCCAGCTACTCCTTGAAGCAGCAAGGTCAGAAACCAACGGCACAGTGTATGGAACGAGCCTCTTCGCGGCTGTAAGACACATCACCCGAGGAGAAGAAGGACTGCCCCACGTCATCGAGGTGCGAGACGATGTGCTTGGTGGCCCCACCGCTCGGGCGCCATAAGGTTACCAGCTAGGCAGGGACAAGCGTCGCGATGGAACGCACGTGAAGTGCACGTTGCGGCAACCGTAGCACACCGTAGGCTTGGACTCGGACCTGTGCCGCAGCGGGGTAGCCGCCTGTGCTCTTCCTTGGCGGCAAGCACCAGTGGTTCAGGACACCGTCTGTTCCTACCTCCCCTGCAGTTTACAAGGGAGCAGCCCGACTATGGGATCATATCCTTTTCGAGGCCTTTTGTTATTGGCGGAGTTGCATGGTGGGTACCTTCACAGCCTAATGCAGCTTTGCAGCACTTTGGCATGCCGTGGCCTACTCTACACGTGCCCATCGGCTGCCAGGAGAACCTCCCTCAAGGGCAGGTACCCAAGCGCTTGTTTGCTAGGTGCAACGTTTGGATCCTGGGCTTGCACCCTGATGAACCTTACCCTGGGTTCAAGCCATGCACTCACAAGCAAGGTCGCCCCTGGAAGCGCCATTCCTGCCACGTGTGCCCCTGCCAACGTGCGCAGGCTCATAAAAGCGGAGCCCTCGCTGCGTGAGCCTCTTGGCTGCAGCTACTTTCTGCTGCCAGTGCTGGGGCAGCACTGGGACACTTCAGACCGAGTACGGGTCACGCTGGATGTATCAACGCCACACGGCGGACAGGGCTTCAAGGCCCGACAGGGTGCGTGGGGCAAGCGCGTCACTGCCATACCATGCATGGCGTACAACCCCTGAGCCGGCGTCACCCCGCTCGGCGCGTCCTTGCATGTACGGTAGACACAGAGTTTGCCTGCCTGCGCAGGATAAGTATCAACTGCTTGCCTTACTTCCTTCCCTGGACACGCTGCAGGTGTGACCCTCACCTTCAGCAAAAACGGCCAGCAGGGCGCACCGGTATCTCAGCTGGTGGCGTATCTGCCGAGCCCTATCCATGAGACGCCCCTTCCTCGCAGTACCGTCCTGCGTATAAACTTCTCCCGGGTGGCACCCAGCTGGGACACGGAGGACTCCGAGCAGACACACACCGAGGCACAATACCGCAGGTGAGCATGGCCTTGTGACCATCGAATATCATAGCTGTCCAAGGTATTGGAGTGCAGCGCGCAAGGGCCTATCCGCAGCGCTCAATCCGCATTGCGTGGTGTCCGTAAATGGGCACTCTTGAAAACAGCCTGCTTTGGTGTGCCGTGCTTGGTTCGGCAAGTCAGGCCACATGTGCACAAGTTCAAGTCAAGTGGGGGTTGCCTGAGTGCTCCACAAGGGATGCTATCGCCCGGGGACGCTTACCGAGAAGAGCATATGGCCCATGAGTATAATTTGCGCACCGTGTACACACCCATGCGTGCAGCTGACTGTTGCACTGTTCCTGCCGCGCCTTCCCTATCCAGGGCATGCAAGCGCCACGTTGAGATGCTGGAGACAGCCAAATTGTACGGCATACAACAGCGCTTCCGTACAGCGGCTATGCAGCATCGGGTACTACTCAACGCCTCGACCGTGCACAACGAATACAGATGGGCGGGCCGCACCTTCTGGGGAATAGCCGAGGTAGGCGTCCTAAGCATTCGGGGTTGCCTATGCACGCCTGGAACGTTGCAGGCAACCTTCATGGATACTTTTCTGATCAATAGTGCGTGTGGCAGCAAGTACAGCTGAGATGGGTTGAGCTCTTATGGAAGGCCAGGCGCGGGTCCACCGCAAAAGCCTTTGCGGTGTTGCCGGCATACAGGCACACACAGTCAACTGCCGCAGCGGTGCTTCGCCTGCACGTGTGGCGCTGTCCGTTGCACACTTGCGACCCTACGTCTCAACTTCTGCCTCTCCGCTGTACTTCAACCCTCAGCTGGTCGTAGATTTACTCACCGACAACGTACGATGCCACACGGGGTCTGTACACGTGGCGTCGGCAAAGGTGGGTAAATTGCGCTAGTGGGTGCGTCATGAGGCGGGCGGAGGAAGGGGAGGGCATGTGGGTGAAATGCAACTTTGGCACTTGCATCCGTCGTCACACTCCACTACAGTGACCAGCCAGTGTAGTTCCATGAACAACAAGCGCCAAATCCACCTCTGCGACGGCTTTCCCTGCGACCTCCCTGCCCTCTCCAGACATTGTGCTCAGTATGGTGTACCGGTATTTACCGGTCGCTTCCAAGCTCAGGAGCGGCAAGCTTTGCGCTTAGCCTACCCCGCCTGCCAATGCACACTTACTAATGTGTCTAAGCTGCGGTACAGCCCCTTATACTTTGCGCGCAGCACGTGCATTAGCAATAAACAAGCTTTCACTACTAATAACTGCTACGCCCCCTCATCACCATTCATGTTTTCAGGTTGCGGCCGTCATGCTGATGGTTGCACACAAGAGGAAAGGGCACAGTAACCTCAGCCGCATCTTACTTGACGTTATCGAGGACCCCACTGCTGAAGATGGCGTGCGCTACATAGACGCACAGGACGGCGAGGACCTGACGCGGTACGGCACGGAGTGTACGGCAGGGTCCAACGGTACAGCACATCAAGAGAGCAACACTTGCGTGGCGGCGGAGGCGCGGAAGCAGGAGTACGAGGCCTTTTACGACGGGCTACTAGACCCGACAGCGAACAACGTCACAGCGCATTTGGAAAGGGCGCGAGCGTTCTTGGACATTGCGCGGTCCATGATGAAAACGGATGTGAACGTCGAGGAGGACTGGCCCCAGCTGTGGCACAAGCTGCGAGATGCGCCTAACAACAGGCGGGCGCTGTTGGGTTCAGTCCGGGCTCCTCAGCCCCCCGAGGGCTCCCAGTCCTGCATGGAACGCCTGCCGCCTGAGGGACCGACCCAGCTGTTCCAGGTGGGGTAGGGCGTGCAAAATATAGTACGGCAGTACACGGCACCTGCAACGCGGGACACGTGTGCGTTGTATGTGATACAAAGGTAGCATTGGGCTCGGGTCGCTGCTCTGCATGCGCTACCGTACTGCGTCGTACCGTACCAGCTGGTAGGCCGTAGCGCCCAAAAGGCATTGCTGGTAAGGGTACCAGGAGCCGGCATCTCATGCCACGCGCACGGCGCCAGTTGGCTGCAGCTGCATGTGCAGCACGGGCTGCCGACCCTCTGCCGCCTGAGATGCCACCATCATATTTGCCTACAGACCTGCAACAGGGCCCCAGTGGCCACACTTCCCAGCCAAAGCACGGAAGTCCATACGCGACGCCATACCAGCAGCCACAACCCTGCCATTGTGTTTTGCTTTCCTACTGCTTGCAGTGGACGATCTATACTGTGGCCCAGCCGTTAGAGGGAATTTACTACGCGCAATCCATGCCCTTCGCCGCCTGTGGCCTCGTCTGGTGAGTTCCCCGGGTCTCGCAGCACAACGTCCTGCCTGCCTGCAGCTCCGTAGCCATGCGTGTCGGTGGGGTGCAGGGTACCGGCGTTTAGGACTCCAGGCGCCATTACCAGCGGTTTTCAGGTTACTCCGGCGAGTGCCAGCAGTGCCAATCTCTAATAGCTAGGTTTGCACGTCAGGCACGCACAACCTGTACGTGTAATGCCCTACGCATTCCTGTCGGTCCATACCCAATGTTTCAGGAACGCTCTCCTGACCCTTGACGATGTTGGCCTCAACATGGTCCTGCGGCCCGACGGCGACCTCCTTCGTGACATCAAGGCGGTGCGTGGCACTGCGCGCTACATGCTGCTAAGCGGCCACCTGAAGGGCACGGGGGTGCCGACACGCACACGCGGGAAAGGTACGTGCGATTTGGGGCTGTTCAGGGGCTTAGGGATGCATTTTGCGTTGGTGCGTACACGACGTGGCCATGGATCGGCGACATGCTGTGGGCAGAGGGTGCGGCACACGCAGACAGTGTGTCTTGCCTGCACCGGTACACTGCTTTGGCGTTGCGGGAAGTAGTGGAAAAGCACGAATGGGCAACCGCTTGCAGGTTCTAAGCCGTAGGCTGCACACTTCGTTTCGTCGCAGGTTCGTTTGTGGCTGATGCCCGGTCACCGACCATTACACTGTGGAGCGCTCCCCGCGGCGCACGCCTGGAGCAGCAGCTGCTGCTGGCACTCCGCGGATCCCGCAGTAGCGGCTTGGTGCGGCTGCACATCGACGCCTCTGTGGAATGGCACGAGGGCGCCAAGGGACCGGAGCGGGCCCTTTACGAGTGCGTTGGGACCAGAGGCACGTCACTGTCAGATCATTTCCCTGCCGGTACCGACACCTTTAGCCACCGTAACACCCTGCATTGGCGACTGGACAATGCCGTAGTGCGCATGGTAAAAGCAAACCTCGCACAGTGCCGAGCCCGGCGCGCTACTTGCACTGATGTCCGTGACGGTTGCACGCACAACCCATAGTGCTGCTAAGAGTGCGAGGCAGCATGCACGAGCGCCTCCACACTGCCGTGTCATCGATAGACCGCCAGGCAACGTACCTGCTGAGGCATTTCGTTCTCTCTCTTTACGTCGTGTTACCGGTGCTCCTCAGGGCCTCCTACCTCCAGTACATGCTCATCCACGTGGCAGACTATCTGGAGATGACGCCGCGTTTCCTCAGGACCGTGCGCTTGGGGACCGTCCTTACTGCGCCAAAGGGACGGGGTCCCGTGGCTGAGGTGACGATCCACCGGCGGGACAAGACCTACACCATTGACTCGGCGCACGTGGTGAGGGCGGGGCGGGGTGCTGGTAGAGCGGGAGAGCTGGCTTGGCTGCTGGTCGTCAGAGAGGGTATTAGCTACACAAGGGGGCATGTACGGGACGGCCGATGATGGGCGAGGTGACACACATGGGACCATGCTGCTTTGTGCGTTGGCATTGTGCGTAAGTGCCCATGCCCGGTCAGCAGGTAGACTGGTGGCACGCACCCCCGCCGCCTGGCTGAGCCTTGCCCTCCGACTTACCCTGTTGCCACTTGTCCCTCCGCAGCTGCTTGATGACCTCCTCTACGAACATGTGTTGTGCCTCACGGGATCCAAGGAAATTGCGAGCACTAAGGTACGTGGCATAAGGACTTGTACGGCCTTGTCTGTACTGCGCTGCCGTAAAGGCCGCACAAAACTGCACTAGGGTTGCCGGTTGACATGCATGCAATGTCGCTGTCGGTCACGTCAGCAGTGCGCCGGCGGCCGTCACGTGCCCAGTCCCGTCCGTCGCTTGCGTACGACAGTCACACCCCTAAGCTTGCGTCCGCATGCAACGGCTCGAACCCACAGCGCTCGGCCGTCTACGACATGGCCTTCGTGCGCACCAGCACCTTCCACTGGCTGCACCGGCTGATGCATGCACCCAAGGTAGTCATGCTGCACCCAGACCCTGCCGCCAGCAGCGGCGCCGTTGCAACCTCAACCGCTGGCCGCAACGGAAACGGCCAACAGCGGCCGAGTGCGTCCACGCGGTACCTGGACGAGTACGGCCATGACGTAACGCCGTACTTCAGGGAGTGTACGACAGACCTGGAGGGGCTGGAGCAGCAAATTGCGTTTGGGGAGGATGATCCGGAAGACGGAAGTGAGGAGGAGTGCATGGTCCTGCACAGCGTTGCTGCGGCCAGCCCCGTCGTAGCACAGGGGAGGTCCCTTTTGTTTTGGCCGGGGAGCTTTCCTGTGGAAGACCAGGGCCGCCCCCAAGTACCGGCGAACTTCGTCGACCACACTGCCGAGGCGGCGTTGGCGGTGGCCTGCTGCTTGGTGCTGTACCTGGTAAGCCACATGCACCTGCACTGTACGTTCGGCGTAGTCTGAGCGGATAGCTGCGTCTCACCGGCGCTGCGACGCCTGTGTGTTGGAATCGGGCACAGACAGCAGTTGTCTGGACTGAAACCAACCGGCGAACCGGGGCAGCCACCTGGCTTTCAGTCAGAGGGCAACGCCACACCCAGCCGTAGTCATGTGCACACCGGCCATGTGGCATGGATGCAGGCATATGCCAGCATGGTGTATATCTGTCTCTCCTTCAGCTGGTGGTCTGCTGCCGCGGCTGCCTTGCCTGCTTGCAGGTTTTGAGGTGGGCCCCCTGGGGCAAAGGCGCGAAGCTGGCCGCCCAGAGAGCCCGTAGCAGCCTGCCACTGCGGGGCAGGAAGGCTACCGGCGCAGCAACAGGCAGCTTGTGCAGCAGTCCCGGTGGAAGTAGTACTTGCCAGCCTCACCCCGGTATTGGTAGCAGCAGCGGCGGCGGCGGCAGCAGCGGCAGCAGTACGGTGCGGCAGGAGAGCGGTGGGGGCCGGAATGGTGCTGGTTGTGGCCGTAGGCAGGGCGCCAAGAAGCCGCCGCCTGGCCGTGGCAAGCGCCGTCAGGAGGACCAGACCCCGACAAAGAGTAAGTGGCGGCTGGGCAACGGGCCGGTTGCTCATGGATGCAAAGTTTGCATCCGGGATACGATAGTGGAACCTGTTGCCCCGCACCCATGTGTCACGCTACGATTTACATGTGAAGGTGCTACGCTGTGCAGCCTGGCAATCAAAATTTACTGGTGGAGGACGTCTTTTATGCACTATGGTGCCGCGCAGTGACAAAGCTACCTGCGGGGCAGTGACGTGCCCTTCTGTTCTGCGTCCTTGCATGCAGGTGGGACGGCCTCACACGCTGGTGGCGCTAGCAGCGCCCAACCCCGCTCGGACGCCGGCAGCCCTGCTCAGGCCAGCTACCCCACCAGCGTATCCAGTCGTGCGTCTGGAGGCACGAGTACGACACCTGGCACCCCACCGCATCAGCCATGGTCCTCAACATCAACAATAGGTGCTACATCGCCAACGGAGCCGCTGGTAGCCACACCCGACACTGGAGCAGCAAAGCCCCAGTCCCTGAGGCAGCGGCTGCGGCTGCGGCTTGCTGACCTGGCGGGATTCAGCGAGGGCCCCGTCATGGCCCAGGAACCTTTGGCCGGTAGCGCTGGGTCGGGTGCGGCCACGGCCCACGACACGGCGACGGCACGTGCTTTTGCACCGCGGGCCGGGCGTCCGAGCGGTGGCAGTGTGGATCAGCGTAAGGGGCCGGAGTCTCAGGAAGGGCGGCCTCTTGAGCAACATGAGGAGCAGCAGCGGCAGCAGCAGCAGCAGCCTCAAGGGCGGCGGAGGGACAGCTCGGGGGCGCCGGGGTCCTTCGCCCCGCAGGGCAACAGCCAGCGGCAAGGTATTGCGCCGGCTGCCGAAGGGCCGGGCGTGCAGCGGAGGCGCAGGTCGGACAGCGCGGGCTCGGCTGCCTTTGTGGGCGCCAACGAGGGCAGGGAAGGCGGCGCACCTCTGGACTGCCCAACACCCCCGGCGGCGGCCGCCAGCGCCTCCGCAACCGCCGCCGCTACCGATGGTGTGAATGTGGAGAGCGCAGGGCCCCTGGGACCAAGCAGCACGGCGGCGGCGGTGCAGCGGGTGCAGCAGGGGCCAACGCGAAGTACGGCGGCGGCGGCAGCTCCTGCAAGTGCACAGCCGCTGAGCCGTGCGCCGGCGGATGAGGAGGACGAGGCTGTGTGCCTGGTGTGCCACGACGGTCCGCGGCAGTGGGGGTTCCTGCACGGCGGCAGCGTGCACGTGGGGGTGTGCGGGGGGTGCAGGGAGGAGCTGGAACGACGGGGGAAGCAGGGCAGCACGTGCCCCGTGTGCAGGGAGCCGGTGGATGCAGTCATCAAGCTCATCCAGGCATAGTGGTTTTGCACCCAAACCGGTGTAGTGTTGTAGTTTGGCAGGGTGGTTCCGCTGAGTCCGCATATGGCGTCCATCGTGACCTGGTTTAGGGCCATCCCTGGCCAACAGCAACATGTCGGGCTCGCAGTCCCAGTCCGTTGCTGAGAGTCAAGGGTGCATGCGAATGACGTGTATGGTTTGGGGGCCACTCGGGTGTATGGCCTGCATGCGCGGGAGTACGAGAAGAGAGCTTTTACGTTTGAACTTCCAAGCATTCATTCCACGCAAACCCACACCGTCACACGGTCACCGCCTTCCACACCGCTGTTTCGCCTACACTACTGACCACCCCGCCCGCCCGGCGCATCACACGTACGACCACACAAAGACCAAGGGGCCCGCCCCTGCGACGTAGTCGGCTTCATACCCCATGCATTGCGACTGCTTGGAGGACACATGCTGCCCAAGCATGTGCCACGATATATATGGGCTGGCAGCGGACGAGTTGTTGCTGTGCTATCATGGCATGCTTTGTGGCTTGCTGCAGGGCTTACCGCTCGGCTGGTGTGGGTACCGTAGTAGCACATACGGGATGCAGGCTGTTGTTCTCAAGGGAGGTGTTGGCACCTGCTGCCGGCCAGGCCCAACAGCAGGTACAGACGTTGAGTGACTGGTTACGGCAGTTTAAGCGCTCTGCTGGCTTGTTCACTCGCCCAGCGGCGTTGGTGTGACCTTACGAGCGACCCGTCAACGCGTCAAGCCTCCAGCACCTGTCAAGCCGTTAGCCCACAGGTCGTACGTGTGTCGCTGCAGAGTCCTACCCCGAGTAGGGAACCCTTGCTGTGTAACATTGTGCAACAAGGTTTGTCCTGAAGTACTATCTGGTACTATAAGTGGGCTCCTCAGTCGAGCAGGTCCTTTACAAAATATAAAAGCCTGCAACTCTGCCACTGGCGCCCGTTGGCGCAATGTTCGCCTTGGGGCAACTGTAAGGCTCATGCCTGGTCCAACACAGGGACAAACCGCAACTTCGGTCCCTGGCAAGCAACACCATCGTCCAATGCATGCTCGCAATACACCCGTAATGCCATGCAAGGCGCGAAATACCAAGCCTTTCATCATTCTTCCAGCAACTGCATCCCGGACGCACTGCTGCAATGCAAACCGCCTCGGTGGCCACAAATGCGTAACGCGCCGCTCAGTCTCGCTGCCATTACTGCAGCGACAAGAAAATCTACCTCACCAACCATATGCACGTGTGAACAACTCCAAACAAACTGCGCTATGTCGTTCAGCCGCTAACAACGTTACGAAGGTGCTGAGCGACTCTGGCCATGCACAGCCACCGCTCAAAAGCACTTGCGTCCCCGTCAGCCCGCCACTTCCAACATGGCTTCGTGACACACAATCCGGATGAGCGGATCCGAGCCCACATCCTCATCCTGTCGTTCGCAGCAGCTAGCATATTAGCAAGTGCAGCAGCAGCAACAGCTGCCGGAAACACAGCACGAGCCCTTGGGCCCTTTCACGCCACAAGCACAACCGACACACCGACTGCCGCCTACTCATACGGTCCGCCTGCAATACCCTGGTAAAATTGGTTTGCTGCCGGCCAGATTGGTGAGAGTCAATGGAGTACAGCACCCGCTTACGTAGTCGTCAGCGGTAATGCAAAATACACAGAGAACACATACATACAACACGCCCACGGCCAGAACGACCCATGGGACGCAGGTCACGTACTACTACTCCTCACAGTGCATTGATACCCGACCCCCGCTTGAGGAGGGCGCTCCAGCGCGCCATAAAACTTACCCTCACACACGCACATATAAAACGGGGCCCGGACGTGCCTTGCAGTCAATCTGCTGTAACCGTACATCCAACCTGTCGTACATCCTCTCCGTGGGCTCCCTCTTTCCCAAAGCTGTAGCAGGGTAGCTGCACCCACGCCCACAGCAAAATCGCTCCACGGGCCCCCTGCCGGGAAGCATCAAATGCCACACCATCTCACGACCCTCGACCGTTGCCACCTCGCTACTTAACCTCTGCGGTGCTCTGCGGTTCTACTCCTCTCCTCCATGTCCGGGGACTGCGGCCCTCATGCAGCGGCGCACCACACGCACACGTGTCACTTCTCCCAGCCGGTTGGCACGGTTACTCCACGCCTCCGTTCGGCATGACCAGGCTGACCAGCTGGAACGCGATGAGGAAGTAGATTGCCCAGTCGATCTCCTCCACGGGCAGGCTGGTGAGCTCCCCAAGCTGAACGATAAGGTCCTGGCCGTACCACGCCAGTGTGATGAGCGCAAGCGCAGACACGAAGGCAGCGGCACGGTCTGCGCCCTTGCTGCGCTCCTGCAGCAGCTTGAAGTTCATGATGTCCGCGCGTGCCCGCGCCTTCAGTAGGCGCACTACGCTAGGCTCGGCCGCGGCTGCCTGTGGGTTCCAAGGTGGATGGGAGGGCAGGAGGCAGGGAAGGTGTTCAACGACTTCGCGCGGCGTGCAACTCAGACTGGAATATATGCAATTATGATTGTCTGCGAAGGTGTCGTAAGGGCTTAAGAGCTAGTTTGGGCGTAATGACGCCTTGTGACTCCGGCGAAGTCCGACCGCCATACCCGCAGCCATATTGAGACATGCATACATGGATCACAACACAAAATTGCAAAAGTGCGCCCAATACGGCGATGCCGGCGCCAATGTCGTGATGAGGTGGAGCGACCGGTACCACCCATGCGACGCGCCGGGTAGACCACGCACCCGCACTGATCTCCGGTTTGAAGTGGTCTTCGAGGGCCCAGAGCTACTGCTGCTGCTCACTGAGATGCTGTCGTCGTTGTTGCTGCCCGCAGCAGGGCCATCCCTCCCGCCCGCGAGACCGTGGCAAACGATGTTGCGCCGGTCGAGCGCCGTGTTAATGGTAGCACAGCTAGTGACGGTACGAGCGCTCCGAGAAGACAGCAGAACAGTGCAGCACGTCATAATGGCAGTCGCGCCGGTTGTTGGGCAGCGTTCGAGGAGAGGTTTGAGTGGTCTACAGCTTGCGATACTCAGCAGGCACGGTTGAAATAGAAGCGTTGCCTTGGATCTGAAGCCGGTGCACAAATGTTCGTTTCGGAAACTGTTGCCGGCATGTGTGAGACGTGGGAGGCATTTGCGAACCAACTATACCAACTATACGGCGCCCCATGCAGCAAAGTATTTGCAGCATTTCCGGGCGTACAAGTTATACTAATGTAATTAATGCGCATGTTTTGGCTTGAACTGTCACATGCGCCAAGGGGAGTGCGACAAGGACAGTAGTATGTTGCGCAGTATGGCGTGGCGGTATGGGCTGGAGCCGAGGCGGGCAAACTGAACTTGAATGGCAACTCAATCTCCATGATGGCATTATACAGGAGTGGTCACGTACTACTGCCGCAGACGTCGGGCCCTGCCCAGCATGCTTGGGACGCCTCCGCCCTAGAGTTCAGCTGCGACGGACTACCGGTAGTTGCCCTGACCACCCCCTTCCCCCGGGTCTGCCGCCCCAAAGCTGTTGCCGCTAAATATCTCTACATCCACACCTCACTGCAAGCATTGGCTAGTAGCAGCCAGCCAGCATGCTGCTATTCCAGCAGGAGCAAAACACTACCGTAGGCCAGGCTGGAGACTGGGAGGTCCCACAGCATACGAGCCGCCGTTGCGCTCTTGTCCCTTGAGCCTACATCTTGCGCCCCACCACTCGCTGACACTCACGCCTTCCCGCAGTATACATGGTGCACCAATGTAATCATACGATGCCCAAAAAATGTAGGCCAGTTACTGCCACCATCCGCCTGCCATCCCCACATACCCCGCCTGCTGGCCATGCCTGCCCTCCCCCAAAACCGAGTCACCCCTGCTAAAAATGCTCTAGGGTGCCCGACACGCGGCGAGCAACCTGGTTCCTCTCCTTTGCAAGCCATCCATCCAGACCTGATGCCCACACCCCCCTCAACAACTTCTCCAAACCCGCCGCCGTCGCCCTGCACCTTCCTCAGTGCGCCCACCGAACCAAAGCACCCCTCCACCCCTCCGCCCCTAGGCCCCACAACCCCCCATCACCGCCTGCCGCCCCCAGTCAGCGACGCCGCCGCCTCCAGCCCCATCCGCAACCAGCTGCTAGCCACGCTGATTCGCTGCTCGTTGGTTGGCTGGCGGTACAGGTACGCACCGCGCCGCAGAAGCGCCGCCAGCGGCCCCTCCAGCGTCACGCCGCCGCCAGCGCCCTCCGCCGCCGCCCCTTGGGACGGCCCGCCAAGGGAGACCCCCGCCGCCGCCAGCAGCGGCCCCAGGGGCGAGGCCTTGACGGCGTCCGTAAGGGGCGCGGGCAGCTCCAGGGGCAGAGCCACGGCGGCGTTCAGCTGCCCCAGCGCCATCATGCTGCCCAGGTGCTGGTACCTGCAGGCAGCGTTGCGGCCATTACACAAGAACAGTTACACTACAGAAGCATAAACAGTTACAGTAAACTTTGATATTGTGTTAAAACTGGGGCGCCCATGCTGCCCAAGTGCTGGTACCTGCAGGCGGTGTGCAGGTCACTGTATCAGCTGTATCAAGCCCGTCCTACGGTCATCATTTCGGCCAATCGATGGACTAGCACTTCACGCTGACCAGCTGCTGGTACGTCAAGGGAAGCAGTTCGTGCCCAGCACTGCAAGCTGCAGCTTGCCGTGACAGACGCACATCAATGTCGTCCCGACCAGTGCCCCAGCATCAGTGCCCTGAATCCCTGGAAGCCATGTGAGCGGCAGAGCGACCCCCTTCCTGAATTGCTTTGCCGCTCTGCGGATTAACCCACCTGAAGGGTAGCAGGGGCCGGCCGTTGATGGTGGCCCACAGGTTCCACGCAGCGTAGTCGGCCTGTTGGAATGCCACCTGGGCCGTGGCGGGCAGCCGCGTGTGGCTTGGCGAGGACGAGGAGGGGGTCGCGGAGGAGGAGGCGTCCGAGGCGTAGGCGGGGCGCTGCTGCTGCTGCTCCTGCGTGTGCACCTCCACCGCCACGTCGCCCAGGGCAAACACGCGCTGCTCGCCGGACACGCGTAGGGTAGGCTCCTGGGGAGGGGAGCAGGAGGGGATGGGTGGATGGTGGCTGCCGTCTGTTCAATGGCGCCACTGGCAGCGAACATGTCTAGCCTGGCTTGTCCAGGCAAAAACGATTCCATTTCTCCCCTTCCAACAATCTGTATTCCCCAATGCAGCGACCACAGGCCCCCCAGCACCATCTCACCACGAGCGCCCTGCGTCCCTGCCCTGCCCGCCGCTGGTCGCCCACGGCATACGGCATGCTCCGCCACTGCCAGCTACCATCCCTCCCCATCATTACTGGCCAGTAAACAACCTCCGTGACAATATTTGACAGCACCAAACCTTGCTGTCTACATCACCATCACGCCTGCAACTCACCGTGAGCACCGCCCCCCGGTCGTCTGTCGGGAAGGGGAAGCCCTGCCGCGCCTCGCGGCTGCCGGTGGCGGGCGCCGAGCCCGCCGTCCACACCACCAGGTCGGCGGCCAGCTCGCTGTGGGTGGTGGAGCTGCTGCTGCTGCTGTCGCCGCTGCCGTGTGGCGCCCCGCTGATGCTGACGGTGCAGGCGGTGGGCAGTGTGGCGCCCTCACCGGGACCGCTTAGGGCGCGCACGCGAGTGCCTGGGGGCGGGGGCACGGGGGTTGGATTCAGGGGGAGAAGTTAGGAGGTGCGGGATGGGGGCTAGGTGTGTGGCTTGCAACGTGTGGGCCTGCTTGGGTGTTGGTGTATTGAGGGAGCGAGACCAGGGGGTGCACGCGGGTGCCCAGGGGCAGGGGCGAATGGTGGCCATTTGGACGAGTGTGGGGTGAGGGCTGCGTGTGGTTGACAACATGTGTTTAGCGTGCGTGGTGGCAGTGCTGCGCTCCCTATGTCAGGGCGCGCACGCGGGTGCCAGGGTGCTGACGGGTGAGCTACGCGTGGGCCGGGAAATGTACAACCGCTTGCGTGGCAGCAGTGCTGCAGTTGCTGTGCCAGGCTGTGCGCCGTTGGTGGCCCGGACTTCCGGCACGTGCGCCGTTCACCCTGCCCTCCGCCCCTCCGCCGTCCACGTCCCTCACCGCCCCCCCTTGACGCCCCACCTTGGCACCGCCGGCCACGTCTTCAGTCTCCAAATTCCCCACACCTCACTTTACCTCTTCCCCCGCGCCGCTCACCTGCCATGATGTCCACCCCCAGCTGCTCCAGCACCCTCCGCGCCGCCTCCCGCTGCCCCGCCGGGCTGCCCTCCAGCACGTCCGATCCGGGGGTCACAAGCGTCACGCGGCAGCCGCCGCCGCCTGCCACCGCCCCCAAACCCGCTCCGTAACCGGCTCGCCCCCGCAGGCGCTCCGCCAGCACAGACGCCAGCTCCACGCCGGCGTAACCGCCGCCAACCACTACCACGTGGCCCCCGGAGGAGCCGCTGTCCGCCAGCAGGTCCAGCGTGCCCTTGATCTGAGAAATCAGTTACAGGGACGAGGACGAACGGATGATACGTTTGAGCGTCTAGAAGGACGCTAGCTGGTCCCTGATGGCAGGTGTAGCATGCCCTTGGTCTGTGCCAACCGGATCAGGACAAGTGCTTAAGAAGTAAAAAGATGAATGACGTAAGATAGGGGTTGTGCAACGGCATTCTGCAGCACGCCAGCTGGTGTTTGGCAGCAGGTCCAGCGTGCCCTCTGCGCGCATCCCTAAAACGCTTTGCGTTTATCTCTCTGCGCAGCGCCCACGTCCATTGGCATGCTCTCCTTTGTGTTCGTGCTTCCCCTCAGCGCGTCCTCGTGGCTGTCCTTCTCCGCTTTTCAAACTTGGCCCCAGCTACCTTTCCGAGTCCTGCACCCCTTGTAGCGTGCCCATGGCCCGGCGAAGCGCGCCCCACCCGCAGCACAACTTCTCCAGCACTAGCAGTCCCAACAAGCCGTACCTGAGAGCACGCTGTTCCCCATTCACTTCCTACTCGCTACCACGCACAGTGCTCACCCTGAGCGCGTCCTCGTGGCTGTTGAACGGCACAGCCCACTCCTTGACGCCCGGCACCCCCCGGCTGTCGGGCTGCGAGCCCAACGCAACCAGCAGGTAGTCGTACGGCAGGGACGAGCCGTCCGCCAGCCGCACGTAGCGGGGCAGCGTGTCGTCGGCGGAGGGGGGCTGCTCGACGGCCACCGCCTGGCCCTGCAGGAACTGTACGGAGTACGGCGCCAGGAGCTGAAGAAAGTCCGGCGCGACCTCCTCCTGCGTAGGGGCGAGGAGTTTGGGAAAAACGGGTATGGGAGGGGTTGTAAGAAGGCGAACGAGAAAGGTTCGGCATGGTATAGGAGTAGCGGCAAGGGTGCTGCGTGCGACCCATTCACATAGCTTCTATAAAAAGCAAGCGCAACTGTGGGCTTGGGCCCTCGCAGAACCCACCTCCGTGGCAGTGCCGTTTCCCTCAAAACCCGCCTCCCCCACAACCCACCTCCGTGGCAGTGCCGTTGATCAGCTCGTACAGCAGCGGCTTGAACACGAAGCGGTCAGACTGGTCCACCAGCGTAACCTGGAGGCGGGGCAGTGAGGAACGTGCAGGCATCAGCGGTGATGCACAGCTGTAGCCCAGGAAGGCATGTTTCCTTGGGCGCAGGGTTGTAGCAGGGTTGCAGCAACACAATCCCGCAACCCTGCCTGCCGTCCACGAGGATGGCAGCCCGAACGATACACAAGCTGCCCCTGTCTGCACTCCGTGCCCAATTCAGCTGGTCCAGTTCGCCGCTTCTCGCATGGCGTAGCACCACCTTAGCAGTGCACCACAGCCTCCTCCGCACCGAAGACGGCATTGCGTGGCAATGCGCGTGCCACCCCAGGTTCACCTGCGCCTGCCTGCCCCTGCCCGTGCACCCCTGCCTGCCGCCCATTGACGCTGTGCCGCCACGCCCTGGAGCTGGTGCCGATGCCCACCTGTGCCGATGCCCACCTGACACACTGATACACGCTGCCTCGCGGCCGAATGAGCTGGGCCAGCTCATGCCGATGCCCACCTGTACCGATGCCCACCTGTGCCGATGCCCACCTGATACACACTGCCCGGCGGCCGAAAGTGCTGGGTGGCGGATCATGGATAGCATGCACCGACCCCAGCCCCCGCCGCAACGTGAACGGCGCCCGTTTTGGCAATGCACATGCGAACTGCACATGCACACCCAGCATACGGTACCCTGCACACTGCCTGCCTGCCTGCCTGCCTGCCTTCCCCCTCCCTGCCCCCAACTGCTGCCGGCTGGTGTCCCGCCCCACCCTGCAGCTAACACCATGCCCACCTGGGGCTTGGTGCCCCGCGGCCACATGAGCTGGTCAAGACGCACGGCAGCGTACAGCCCTCCGAAGCCCCCGCCCAGCACCACCACCCGGGGCTGTGCCCCAGAGGTGGACGACCAACGGGCGGCACCTGTGGAAGAATGCCGCAACAGGGTGTGTTGGTTTTGTACTTCCGCATGCAAGACCAACCACAGGGTTTCTGTCTGTGGTGCTCGGAGGCGGGTGCAGTGGACTCACCCTGTGCGGCAGTGGCGGAGGCTGCCGCCCGCGTGGGCTGGCCCCGGGGTTGCGCAACCCCTGCGGCCTGGCCTTGCCGCTCGCTACCTGCGTCATAAGTCCATGAGACATTTTCAAATATATTCGTGCCAGATTTTGCATTTTGCAGATGTTAGCAAAGGAAGGGTGCCGCGCGACCGCGTGGCAACGTCCCGACCCTTCAACTTACCCAGCAATCGACCAAGCCCCAGGCGCCGCATCCTCAGGCACTGCTGCAGCCCGCTGAGCCTCATATGTGTGTATGAGACCTGGTCACGCGTTCCTGCGGGGGCCCTTCCCGCGACACGAGTCTGCATCGAGTGGTCAAGGTTCTGAAGGCCAAGACGCAGAACCTAGCGTTACAGCAACTATGCAATTAAGACTATGTAGCAGCGTTTGTATTTGGGTGCATCTGCCTGCTGCCTGACTCTGTCGCGCAATGGAAAGTTGCCTGGCCCGAAACGCCGAAGCTCTATGATGCCGCTGCAATTCTAGACGTTCGGCCTCCAAGTGAGCCAGAAGCTCCTCTCACTACACTGTAGAATACATAAAATACAACGCTGTCAAGTACATCAGTATGGCTCCCCTAGCTGTCCAGCGCCCAGCCCACCGCCCAACCGCTCACCGGGTGCGCACCTGCTGCCCAAATCGCCACCTGCCTTCCTATTCAAGATTTCAAGCTAATCGATGTTGATAAACACCGTGCAGGCGTCGCGCAGCACGCCGTTCATGGCCGTGCACGCGCAGCTGCCCCAACAGCACGGCGCGGGGGCGGCAGCGGTCAAGGCCATGGCACTGGCAGCTGCGGCCTCCCTACTGGCCAGCTCCCCTGCGCTCGCAGCCCCTGCTGCGGAGCTGTTCACAAACAAGTGCGCTGGTGGGTCCTGTACACAGCCTTTTGGGGGAGGAGTAGGGTGTGCGGCAGGGGCGTGTGCACCTCGCTGCCACCGCCATGCCAGGGTGCAGCCATGCACGGGCGTGCTAGGGGCTTCGCAAGCGATGGCCCGTGCGTCTTTCGTGTCCTTACCATCTAGACCTGCCAGCCAGGCACGCATGGTTTGCAGCGTCCTGCTGACCCACGTGCTTTCGCAGCAGTCTCATCAAAGGGTGCCGCCGCAGCTTTCTGCTGCATGCTGCTTAACATTGTCGCACGTATCTGCGTCCTTTTGTCCTTGGGCCCAAGGCTGCCACCTGAACACCGCAAATACTTATTCACCAATCTCGCATCTCCCCTTCCCAGGCTGCCACATGAATGGCGGCAACGTGCTTGCTGTGGGCGCCACGCTGTTCGCCCCCGACCTGGAGCGCAACGGCGTGGCCACACCCGAGGCGGTGTACAAGATCGTGTACGGCGGCAAGGGCAAGATGCCCGGCTTCGGGAAGGACTGCGCGCCAAAGGTGGGTCGGCACGGGGAGTGCAGCGGCGTGCACTGATGGCGTAACGGCACGTGACCTGTACACAGAGTACCGGTGTCGTTGTGGTGTGCGATCTTGGGGTGGCCAACTTGGAAGTGGATAAGTGGTTTGTGGTGGAGTTCGTGCCTCCAAAGCGACGGGCATTGACCGATGTTGCGATGGTGAATACGTGAGCGTACCGCACTAGGGGTGGCATACGGCGTACATGGGGCATGTGGCAGATGCGCAGGGACCACACCAATGGAGGTTGGTGGGCGGGGAGGCTGCGGGCGTGGGTACAGTAGTGCACGCTCCCGCCACAGGTGCCTTGCCTGGCATGCGGCCTGGTGCCGTAGGACTTACATCCTGCCTGTCATCAGGAGGGCTGATCTTACACCACGTCCAGCAGGACACCGTTGCCTAAACCCGGCTGTCAGGTTGAAACTCCGCCAACCGTCAAGTTCCGTTGCCGTTGGGCCTTAACCATCACCGCCTTCGTGGCCCCTGCCCCGCTGCCCACATGCAGGGTGCCTGCACGTTCGGCCCTCGGCTGAGCGATGAGGAGGTGGCGGACGTGTCAGCCTTCGTGCTGCAGCGGGCGGCGGAGGGCTGGAAGCAGCAGTGAGCAGCAGCAGTGAGAAGGTCGGAGGGCAGGGGGGCAGCGGTGGGATGGGGATGACAAGCTGGTAGCGGGTGAGGTGCGGATGTTGGCTTTCGTGCTGCAGCTGGCGGCGGAGGGTGGGAAGAAAGCAACGGTGGGAAGCAGAAGGACCACTGAAGGGGTGGGACGGCAGGGGCAAGCAACGGGCGCAGCGGATTGCGAGCGGCAGGCGGAGAGGCGAAGCAGTGCGCACGGCCTCAAAGTGTAGCTGGCGCTTACAGGTGCAGGTTTCCAGCGTGCGGCACGTGAGATGGGGATACGGCAACGGGGGGCTGCAACTTTGGGCCCTGGAAGCTGAGATGACGGCTGTTAGCTGCACCAGCGTTGAGGAGGGCAGGCCCATTACACGTGCAGGGCCCATGACAGCAGGCGGGAGGGATGCCATCAGGTGTCCCTGACGGCAATGAGATGCGCCGCTGCATGGAGCGGGGCCCTGGGCTGAGCAGTGCAGGCATTAGAGTAGAGCTGAGCGGGAGCGGCGTGGCTGCTACTAACGGGAGATGCAAGGCGAGGAGCACTTAGGCGAGCGTGCAGGCGGATGCCAGACCTCCTGGTTGCATTCGCTGTGTGCCGTAAGGGACGTGGCAAAGTGCGTGACGCCAGGCGGCGTGGGGCTTAGGGCCCAGTGCACATGGGCCACGGGATTTAGCTAATTTGCTAGCCTAGCCGTTCGGTTGGCTTAGGCATGGCACGAGGGTTGTTCGGCTTGTGTGTACGCGTGAAACGTTCGGCTTGTGTGTGTTGTGTTATGGCTTGAATGCCACATGCAGGCAGCAAGTGCGTTTGGTCAAAGCCTGCAGAAGTACCGGTGAATGGGGAGGCGTGACGGGGGTGCGGCGGGGGTGTGTGAGGCAGAGGCAAAGCTTGTACCTGGGTGGACCGTGCTGGCCCCGGTGTAATCCGTGTTCCCTGGCGCTGTACTGATTGTTGTGGCCTGCTCCATTGAACACCTCCACCTATATGTAATATGGCAGCTGGTCTGAGCGTGCACGAGGCATGCGACCCCCCTTCCCTTCTGGCCAGACGCTCCGAGACCTAGGGGCGGTCGCCCCCGCGGTCGCCCCCGTCGCTCTGGGGAGTACAAGGGCAACGTTATAAAGACGTCTTCGTTGCGGTAGTGCGCATTTGAGATGTCTGTTACGCAAAGATGCAGAACATGTACGCAAAGATAGTTTTGATACTTCCTTGTCTACTTGCACTGCTGGCCCACGTCACAGTCGCTAATAATATAAACTCCTGCGCAAGTTCCTACTGTGCCGACGGCAATCGGCCGCACACACCGTCGCTGCAGTCGATTCTTGCACACCCTGATAGCGCGGCAGTACTCCTCAACGCGACAGCAGAGAGATTCAAGGACACGGAATTCGGCAATTGGACCTCATCTCTATTGAGACATTCTACGCGTGAAGGGGAAGGGCTGCCTCATGTAGTCGAGGTAAGGTTTGTCTCCCGCCCCTCACGCCGTAGGGTGGTGTTTCCCCGTCGTTCCCCTCCCCAGTATCCCTGCCACAGCGCGTCCCGAAGGAATAACTTGCATGTCAGCCGGCCAAGTGTGCAAAACGGCAATGGCATTGTAGGAGTACATGGCACAAGCGCAGGATGTAGCACTGCCTACTCCAGAACAGGGGACCTTGGAGAGGCGGTCCCATGCAGCCATGGCATCGCCCAAGAGCACCGGCAGTGCTTCGAGCAAGAGTGCAAGCTTATGTTATCCTGCTTCTGTGCTTGACCTGCCCCGCCCTACAGTGGCTTATTGACCAGGTGCCAAATGAAGTGCCTCGGTACCGGGTATCAAGGCCCTTCATTGTCGGCGGGGTTGCGTGGTAAGTCCTGTACACCGGGGGAGCTCCCGTGGCATCTCGCAGTACATGCGCAAGGTGTACGGCATCGCACGCACAACGGAATTCGTATCAGCGGGCTGGTATGCACTCCCGCTGTGTGGTTACACTGCACCTTACACTTCAGGATTACGGTGACCTGGTTACTGCCGCCGTCGGGTTTTGCATCCCGTTCGACTGGCAGCCCACGCCCCCACACACGCACACGCCCGCGTTGACACATGCTTTGCCATCTGTATTGCAGGTTTATGTTCTTGGCCTTGGAAACCGACGGCGCAGGACCAGAGCCCGGCTGGGACGTCAGGCTGTGGCCGGCATGGCAGTTGCACTGGGACCAAAAAGACTCAGTCAACGCCACCTTGGTTGTAGACATCTGGGGAGGCGGCGACGGCACCAGAGTGCTAGACAGTGAGTTTGGTGCCGTACGGTGTCGGTCCCCGGGCGCTGGTGCCTCACTCGCCGCCCTTGCACACCAGAGATGCACCTGTACATGCACGACGCGTCCTGTTTGCCTTGACCATGCTCCTCAACGACGCCATGCACGTGGCCGCAGGCGGGGGAGCCGCAAGCCCTTAACACCACCATACAATAAGACACCTATCTGTCCCTACAGTGCAGGCAGCCACATGTGCGCTCTCAACCCCCCTTACCAAGCAGCTTCAGTACTGAGCGTTGCCGGCTGCGTATCCTTCTGTATGCAGGCGGCAAGCCCGTGACCTTTCAGGGGCAGGACCCACTCGCGAGGACACTGGGATACATTCCAGGCGTCGCTCAGGCAGCAAACTGTACGTGCGCTAGTGTTGCTGGCAGGGGTAGCGACGCGCACACCACCACCTGCTCTCAGCAAGGCGGCACAGGGAGCACCACCACCCGCGACCGCAACCACATCGTGCGCGTCCGGTTTACACACGTCGTCACCAGCTGGGCCGCAAGGGACGACGGACAGGCGCACATTGAGGCCTCGTATCACAGGCGAGGTGTTGGTTGGGTACAACGTATTGTGCGCGTGGCTCCATGCAGCACTATACCGTTGCCACTTGTCGCTAGCTGTACCTGTGGATTGTCAATAGGGCCCCCTCGTCTGCAGGTAGGGTGCAAGAATGGCGCACCTGGTGCACACGCTTGGCGTCTAGTTATGCCCAATATTGCCATTCTGCACGGGACGCCCTCCTAAGTTTTGCCTGTTTGCGGTACTCGAATGCACCTGACACACAAGGGTACGGGTACGCGCTTACGCCGTGTGCATGGATGCGTGCGTGCAGACATGTGTGGTGTGGCTCCCCCGCCGTTCGTCAACAGGGCGTGCGCGGAGTATTTGAAGACCCTGCAGTATGTCGACCTGCACGGCTTGCGGCGACAGTTCGACACGGTCGTACGCCGTCGTGTGCAGCGCAACGAGTCCGTCATTTACAATGAGTACGAGATTGGTGATGCAACCTACGATGACAAGTCCCGGCAACGGGTAGGGTGCATTGATTCGCCCTTGGGACTGCGTTTGTGGGAGTGCATCTGGGACAGCAGGAGAGCAAGGGCTGCTGAGCACGTGCCCTGATCACCCATTCACAGGCTTACTACCGGTAGTTGCGTGCGTAAAGTCATTGCCCCACAGGACTCACACATAAGCCTGCGCCATCGTGCCCCTTGCAGCTTGTCTACTATCTCGCGCACAAAAGAGTGGAGTGCCACCATGGAAGGAGACTGCCCTCCTTTGGCAAGGTGGGCACCACACACCTGCTGCCTGTCAACAGCGCAGCGTATGGAACGGATGTGTGCTAAGTGCTAGGTACCACGCACGGCTGTACATTTGAGCCAGTCACACCACCTAAACAACAGCACGGTACAGGCAGTTGGTTGGTTTCTTGGCATGGTCCACCGTAGCCAGGCGTGTGGTGCCTCTGGCGCCCCCGCCGTAGCCCAGGATAGCTCCCCTGCAGTAGCCCCTTCCGTTACGCCCTGACCTGCTATCAAAGGCCTTCGCGGACGCGCTTTTTGCCCGCATGGTTAGCCTTACCGCCCGCCCAACGACTGCCTCTCGGCCGCCGCAGACCAATGCTGTTGCGACCATGCTCTACATGAAGGCTGGCCAGCCTGTGCACCAACAGAGATACGTCAACGTTCTCCAGGGCCCAACCGTGGAAGGCGGCGTGCGTTACCTAGACGCTCGGGACGGCGAGGACCTGGCGCGGTACGACATTGAGTGTACGGCAAAGGACGACGACTGTACGGAACTTAACAGCAATGGCAGTTGCACGGGCGCTGAAGCCCATGGACAGTGGTTCGAGGCCTTTTACGATGGGCTGTTGGACCCAACTGCCAACGACCAGGAGCAGCACAGGGAAAGGGCAAAGGCGGTAGTTGATATTCTCAAGGCGAAAGCAGCACAGGACCTGCAGGCTAGGCGCGACTGGGGGCCGGAGTGGTTCAAGCTCCGCGATGCGCCTCATAATCGGCGGGCCCTCCTGCCACCTCCCGACCAACGCTCAGACGATCTTCAGCTTCCCGCACCGACAGGCGAGGCATGCCTACGGCGCCTGCCGCCCCAGGGGCCGCAACAGCAGGTGTTGGAGGTGAGGAGTGCTTGCATTCGATTAAATGTCAAAACGCCGTGTCTCTTGCTTTCTTAGGTTTTGGGCTGCCAGTTGTGGTTTCGGTGCTGGTGCTGGTGTGCACACCATGACATGCACCTCATTAAGCATATAACGTCCTTATCCACATCAGCACCATGCTGCTTCCCTGATGACCGTGTAAAATGCATGAACTAGCTTCCGTTTGTTTTGCTCATTCCGTGCAGTGGACGATCTGCATCAGCGCCGGTCCTACGCATGGCGCATGGACGGTGCCCTTCGTCGCCAGCGGCTTAATCTGGTAAGTCACTGCCCACTCGGAAAGCAAGCGACTCTGGTCCTCCAGGCTGGGAACCACGGGGTTGGTGCGTGGGGGCGGGCAATCCTAGTACGACGGGTGGTCAGGTAGCGCCAACAGGCTACCGGGGCGGGTAAAGGGGGCCGGATGCACCTCTACGAGCGCAGCAGGTGCCACCGCCACTACCTTCCATAGATGCTCCATGTGTGGCGTGCCACCCTGTTACATGCATGGCCGGCTGCTGCACCGCGCGTGTGTTGATCAGAAGTTTATTGTCGAGCTGTACGGCATGATGGCAAGGGGAGCTACACGCACGTGCGAGCTACTTCTGCCCGTTCCTACCGACCTCCGGGTCATCAACAGCGTACGTATTGCCTTGCGTAGCGGCGCATGCCTTGTAATGCCGTTTATGCGTGCTCCTTAAACGAGGATGGCAAGCAGAGTTGATCACTACGGCTAGAAACCCTTTAGTGGAGGACGACAGTAGACAGTACGGTACACGTCTGCGACATGTGACAGCCAGGTGTCAGACTCTGGGCCGTACTCGATTCGCATATCGTTGCACCTTTGCACCGCCCACTCTTTCTCACGCGCACTCTTACTTACCTGCTCTATGTACTCCTATCGACATCCCTGTGTCCGCAAGGTATGCCATGCTCACTCGCACCGAGGAAGAAACGCGCCTGGAACTGTTGCCATACGTGGATTTCCAACATGACGTCAAGGCCGTGACGTGCTCCCTGGACTGTGCTGTAACCAGTGGCAACCTATGGACAAAGGGTACGCGTACGCTTTGCGTAAATCATAACCGTTACAGCTGTTACGATGACCATGCTTGCAGCCTACCTAAACAGAGGCACTGGGCGCGGGACCTACCATTTGCAGCGCAGATACCAAGGGTGCTGCGCAGGGAAGGCGTAACCAGGCGGCAAGGAAGCAAGTCGTGGCGGCAGCGCGGTTGTTTTCGCTGACGCATGAACGGCGTTACGCGGCAGAGCGTGCGAAAAAACACACGTGCCGTTAACTGACGGCAGCCCCATTATTCCGGCATGCCCTGCAGGTGACATAACCACCACCGGCGAGTATCCGACAATTATTCTATGGCGCATTGAGGGCGATGGGAGCCGGGGACAGGACAGGCTCAGCTTTCGCGGCCTACAGTCTAATATAGTCATCCGGCTGCAGCTGAACGCAACCGTGGACTGGTTCAAGGACGCGACGAGCCGTGACCGTGCGGCACACGAGTGCGTGGGTTGCGGAACCTCATATGACACCTGTGCCCTGCCATGCGTGCATGGTGGTGATAACGGGTCGCTCGGGCGCTGCTTGGCAACGCCTAGCGGGTTGAGAGGGCGGAGTAGGGAGCCGTGACCATGCATGTGGCCAGCAGGGCAGCACCGTGGGCAGTGGGTCGTGTCACGCTTGGTGCGTGCACTACCCTGCTGCTGGTACGGTAGTCGCTGGCATTGGCAAAATGGCACGGGATACATGGTCAAGTGTGGGTCTATCTGGGGTTGCTGGTTACCAGTTGCCATCGATGCTCCAGGGCCCTGCGGGTAGGGGCGTAACGAGCTGTAGCTAGCTGCAGCGGAGTAATCGAGTAGAGCACCCAAATGCATCCCTGGCTAAGCAACGTGCCCGCCTAATCCGTACGTGTTGCCTGCCTCCCGCCTTACTTGCACCATGCAGGGCCGCCTACCAGCAGCTGCTGCTGCTCCGCACCGCCGACCTCCTAAACGTGGGTCAGCGCTTCCGGAAGACTGTGCGAATGAAGACGACTCTGTTCGTTCATGCACATGATGACTTTTACCAAGTGGTTCTCGAGCGGGGTGGAAGGCGCTACAACCTGGACGAGGCACACAGGGTGAGCCGGGTAATTCCACATGCAGGAGAGCAGGACGTGCTGCATGCCGTTTGCCGTATCGATTGAAGTGCCACTTACATAATACGCGGGCGAGGCTCTGGCGTTTCGATCGAGTAAGAGAGCTATAGAGTACGGTACGGTATGGCCCTTCCAAGAACCCGGCTTCTCCCCTTTCTCACTTTGCCCGTGGAAAGACGATGTACTGATCATTTGCTGCCGTGCGTACTCTCCAGCTTCTTGACGAACTGATGTACGACAACCTGCTGTGTCTCACGGGGTCCACCGAAATCGCCAACACAAAGGTATGACTTAGTACGTAAGTCTGTAACCCTTAGTGCACCGGCCCCTGGAGTAGGCCGCCAGCATGCGCCGCCGTGAGTACGACTTGTCGCTGGAAAGGTTGCCTGGGGCCCGCCTTGCAACCCTCACCTTGACGAGTATGATGTGTTCCGCACTGGTTGCAGCGCGCTGCCGTGTACGACATGGCCCTGCTGCGAGGCGCCCGCCACGTATGGAACGAGAGGGCGGTGTATGCGCCAAACACGGTTTTGTACCACCCGGATTTGGATGGAGCCGACGGCTGCAGCAGCACTGGTGGCGCCATTGGCAGAGGTCACTCACCGGCCAGCCTTGCTCGCTACCTGGATGTGTACGGCCATGAGATCACGTCGTACTATAGGGAGTGCACGGCGGATCTTGAGGACTTGGCGTACGACATCGTGTTTGGGGAGGACGAGCAAAGGGAAGGCAGCGGGGAGGCGTGCAGGACGGGGCACGACTCTTTATTCAGTACAGCCAATCTCGCAAGGCTCTCAGCGGGACTGACCTACTGCGGCGTTTTTGTCATGGTAAGGCGCGGGCATGAGCTGTGTCTTCTTGTTGACCTGACCTTATTCATGTTCGCGGAAGCAGGGGGCAATGGGCTACGGGCTGTGAGGCTGCAGACTGCGTGCCGACGCGTTTGCCCACGGCTTTTTGCAGGCACTAGTCGCCTTGCGTGTGCTGCTGTGGATCAAGACAACGTTGAAACGGGCAAGCGACAGCAGCAAGGATGGCGAGGGTCGGGGGCAGCTACGCCCTGGTGGCTCGGCAGTGAGCTCTGGAGAGGGTGCTGCCCGGTCCAGCAAGGGCGGAACCAGTGGCGAGGGCCATGGCAGCAGTGGCGGTAAGCCTTCCGGCAAGAGCAGGGAGCCGCAGAAGCCGAGAAAAGGTGAGCAAGGCACGCGCATTGCAATCACATACACGCTGTCGACCGTGGTCCTGCAGTCATGTTGGTCCATCGCACCTCAGTACGCATGCAGCGTACTGGTATGAAGCATGACGCCTGACATCGCCCGTGGGTCCGGACTGGCTGTTGCCTCATAAGCGCTAGTATTTGCCCGGTCCCACCACACCGCAGTCGGTGCTGTGTCAGCGTTACGTGCGTCCCCTGCCTTACACATGTTCCTTTCTTCCTGCCGCACAGGTGGTAGTGGCCTGGGAAGCGACCTTGGGCCCGGCAGCCGCTCTCGGACTGCCAATGCTGTAGCGTTACACAGCGACGGTCCAACCGCTCCCGGCAGCCGTTCAGCTGCTGGTGAAGGTGGAACCGGCGCAGGCAGTAGTAACCCTCGTGGGGCGGCTCGCCCACCAGCAGCTGGGACACCAACGCGAGCAGCAGGCGCAGGGGCATCAGCAACATTGATTGCAACGGCCCAGCAGCAGGCCTCTACAATCAATACCAGCAAGGCGCCAAACGGTCGCAGGCCAAGCGATGAGGAGTCAGCGCAGGGTCAGAGGCGTGTGGAAGCAGCTATGCACCAGCAGGAGACGCTGGAAACGGCATTGGTGGAGCAGGAGCAGGGCGTGGTCCCAACAGCTGAGGCCCAAGCCATGGATGCAAGGGGGACCTTCGCGGGGTTGCATGGGGCTGCCTCCGAAGCCCATGCGGCGGTGGACAAAGCACCGCCACTGACGCACATTCCTGCGGTGGGACAGGCGAAAGTGCAGCATGCAGCAAAGGACGTAGAGGAGGACGAGGCTGTGTGCCTGGTGTGCCACGACGGGCCGCGGCAGTGGGGGTTCCTGCACGGCGGCAGCGTGCACGTGGGGGTGTGCGGGGGGTGCAGGGAGCTGGTGAGGGCACGGGCGGGCGCGGGAGGGGCGGTGGCGTGCCCCGTGTGCAGGGAGCAGGTGGACGGAATCATACAGCTCATACAGGCATGAAGCTGCATGAAGTAGGTGTACGCAGATACTTCAAGCGGCGCTTCGTTTGCACTCGCTGTAGTCCATTCCTTCCTTCATGCATCATGACGGGGTGGATTCGGGTGTTGACAAGCAACTGTTGTCGTTGGCGACTGCCTTTAGTTGAACGGGCATGGGTGACACGTTCCCGGCCGCGTGTCATGGTTGGCAGCTGTGGCAGATAGTCGCTGAGACGCATGAAGCTTAGGCGTGTGCAGGCGCAAGGTGCATTGGTGTACTGAACAGGGGACTCCCCCTGGTACTGAAGCGGTGTGCAAGATGCAAGGAGCAGGGTATGAGCACTTGTGAGCGGTACTTGCACCGTAGACACATCAGTTACATGGTACTGCACGCTCTTGTCTGACGATCCAGCGTGCTTGCGTTGCTCTGCAAGCCTCGCAGAGCTTGTTGTCATCACAGGAGGACATGGCACGTGCTGAGCATGGCGTGGGGACATGGTCACGTGCTGAGCAGTAGCGGCTCCGGAACCCTCTGCGCCATTTTCGCAGGGCCGTTCGCAGGAAACCTAAGCAAGCGCAATGTACCATGGTTGCAGTATTTCACCTAATGCCGCGATCCTACAAAAGACGATAAGACTCAATGGAAATACGTCGCGCCACCGCACCTTTCCTTTTCTTAGCCCTAGGGCTAGGGCTAATTACAACCGCACCTTTCCTTCTCTTAATACTGCTAATGGCAACAAGTGGCAAGTCTGTGTATTTTAAACATCCTGGTGGCATCCGGGCGATGCCTTTCCGCAGACTTCAACGCTGCAATCGACGCTTGCGTGGCAGTACTTCTCGACGCAGCGGTGTACAAGCTGATAAGGGCTCAGGTGGACTTTAATTGGACGTTATTAGCTTTAATGCACTTTTGTGTGAAAACGAAGGGCTACCTCACGTCCTCGAGCGAGGTGCGCAGTCGGCGTGCTGCAAACCCCCTCAGCTACCCTCCCAAGTCCCAACCGTGTAGCTGCGGCCTCCCTGCTGGTCAGCTCCCCTGCACTCGCAGCCCCTGATCTGGAGCTGTTTACAAATAAGTGTGCTGGTGGGTCGTGCACAGGGGCCTTTTGAGCAGGAGAAGGTTGTGCGACCGAGTCGTGTGAACCTGCCATAACCTGGCCAGGGTCAGCCCGGCACCGGCGTGCTAGGGGCTTAACAAGCAGTGCAGCGTTCCTCTTTCGTGTCCGCAGCGTCCCTACCTGACAGACACGCATGCATGCGGTGCCCGTCCATGCGACCACAGCAAGCACGGTTTGTCGCATCCCACTGACAGCCTTTGTGTGCCTTAGCTGCAGCTTTCTGCCTCATGCTGCTAACCCGTGTCACAATGTATATGTGCCTTCCTGCCCTCGTGGGCCCCAGGCTGCCACATGAGTGGCGGCTGTTGGCGCCACGCTGTTCGCCCCCGACCTAGAGCGCAACGGCGTGGCCACCCCAGAGGCGGTGTACAAGATCGTGTACGGAGGAAAGGGCAAGATGCCCGGCTTTGGAAAGGACTGCGCGCCAGAGGTGGGTGACACGGGTAGTGCAGGGGGATGCAAATAAGGGTACGCTCCTGTACACAGAATACCGCTGTCGTTGTGTTGTGCGACCTGGGCGTGGCCAACTGGGGCATTTATATTCCAGGGGAGTAGTTGAGTGGGTCTTGGTGGAGTTTGTGCCTCCCCATTGGCCAGTGGCGGACATTGACCGATACCCCGATGGTGGCTACGTGGGCGTACGGCGGTAGGGGTGGCACAAGTCCTAGCTGGGGGATGTGGCATATGTGCCAGGGACCACAATTGTGGAGGTTGGTGGGCGGGGATGCTCCTTGCGTGGGCACAGCAGTTAAACGCTCCCGCCACAAGTGCCTTGCCTGGCATGCGCCTGGCGCCGCGACTTGGGCGCGTGAAAAAAACGAAAATGGTGTACGCCCGACCTGTGATAGGGGAGGAATGGCATACTCCATGTCCCACAGCCTTCCGTTGCCCACCCGGCTGTCGGTGACCCCGTCAACCGTCACTCCGTTAGCCGTTGCACCTTAACCGTCACCGTTTTCGTGGCCCCACCATAGGGCGCCTGCACGTTCGGCCCCCGGCTGAGTGATGAGGAGGTGGCGGACGTGTCGGCATTCGTGCTGCAGCGGGCGGCGGAGGGCTGGAAGCAGCAGGAGCAGCGATAGTGAGGGGGTGGGGTGGCAGGCAGGGAGGACATGTGGAGGCAGGAGTAGGCCGGGCGAGGTGTCTGCAATGGGAAGGAACAGGATGGACGGAGGGTGCAACGGGCGGGCCATGGGAAGGGGTGCCGAAGTGGATTGAGCAGTGCAGCGAGGTGATGGCGACCAAGGAAGCCAGGCGGGTTGCGAGGGGCGTAGCGGGAAGGGTGAGCAGCCACGACGGTAGGGTGAGCAGCCACGACGGTAGGGCGCAGCTGTGAGGGGACACGATAAGGAAGGAAGGCAGCAGACACGTGAGAGCGGCCTTGGTGGGGGAACGGAGCTGCGCGTTGTAGGCGAGAGCAGCAGCGTGCCGGCGTGCAGCGGAGGGGGCGGAGCGGTTGTGATGGAGGCGGCATGCGGGGGAGCAGTTGGTGTGGGGCGCGGGGCCAAGGAGCAGCAGCAGCGACGAAGTAATGGAGCATGCGCATGGGGGAAGAGCGCTGGCGTGCAGCGTGTGCCGCGAGGGTGAGGTATGGGAGGGCGACTCAAGTGCAGCGGACTGGCTTCAAGGGCAATTCCATGGAAGCTCCTGGAATCTGGAGTGCCACCTGTGAACAGGGCTAAAGCTGCCCGATGGCAAGGCTGGTGGTTCTGTGATCATGACGGGTGTGGTGCACCTGCCGTTGGTTTGTCATTTAAGGACAGGACGCAGTTAGGTGTACTGGCGGCACAACAACATGCCTGGATGCGCTGAGCTCGGGTGAAATGAGGAGGGCGGTTCTGGAGTTGATTACCAGTAGCAGTGCCTCCCTGACCGGAAAAGAGAGAGCGAGCGGTGCGGTGAGAGCGAGCGGTGCATTACTGGGAATGGGGAGGACGTGCAGGGAGGTAGGGTGCCAGTGCTCTACGTATCCAACGCAGTGGCCGTGACACGAGGGGCCGAGGCACTGCACGCGGCAGGATTGGTGGTGTCACATCGGAGGAGGTGGAGAAGCACATGGACGAGCGGAAGGGTAGAGTACGGGCAACTGCTTCCCTTGTATAAATCCTGTTGTTTGCATTCTTTCGCTGTGAAATGAATGCAAAGCTAAAGAATGGATCATAGTTCCGGTAGGGAGTTCCCCAACCCTGACCGTACAGGCCGTTGCCTCGACGTCAGAAGTTACACGCCCAAAAGATGGGCATTAATTTACATTTACCTGCCAAGCCCGCACACACAACTAAACGCGAAGCCCCACTGAAGCGGCCCGACCTGCTCTCGACAGCTCGACTCCTCCCCACCACCTCCCAACAAGCAGATGCGGCAAGCCGTGTTGACTCTTGGTGTTCTCTTACTCTTGACAAGACATGCACAGGGCGGCAAGCACGGAGTTGCTCATGACACACAGAGGAACACATCTGCCCTAGGCAAGGCGCATACCTTATCATCGGTCTTGGCACACCCAAGGGGAGTGGCAGCACTCCTGGAAGCGGCTCTCCTTGAGTTAAGAAAGTCACAACTGAACAATTGGGCGTTATCGGCCACTCGACACGTCACGCGTGGGCAAGATGGGCTTCCCCACGTCGTAGAGGTAACACAGCGGTGCCGAAATAAACTGCAAGGACCTGCGTCCGAAGCATCAATTATATGCCACAATCTTTAGGGCAGGGTGGCGGTACCTACGTCTTGGCCGTGCATACGTGTGCTGTGGTGTATGGGAGGGCGCACAAGTACGGTGGCACCAAAAAGCTTCTCGGCCAAGACCCTGCTGGTGTTACTCGGCCCCTGCTGCAGTGGATCCACGAGCAGCTTCCCCACGAGGCGCCACCCTACCGAATCTCGAAGCCCTTCATCGTTGGAGGTATCGCATGGTACGCTGTATCTAGGGCATGCTACAACCGGGGCCATACGATGCGCCACCCATGTCCCAAACACCTGCCCTGACGTGCGCTTCCCTTTCTCCAACTACGGCGTCACCCCTTGAGCCCCTATAACGCCGTTGTGCGCTTCCAGGTATCTGAATGTACGCCCAACGGAGCCTGACGCTCCGAAACCCGGCTGGCACTTCTACATGCAGCCGGTGTGGGCCACGGGGTGGGACGAGGGAGACGCTGGAGGTGACGCTGGACGTGTCCATGCCGCACAGCGGCAGGGGGTTTAAAGCTATGAGAGGTATGACGCACAACGATGCGTAATGCCATGTTATATAATCAACAGCCAGCCATCAGCCAGAGTGCATGCGCGATCTTTGCTTCCAGCCGTGACCATTACTTCCGCTTGCTGCAGTGCACCGGTCGCATACTATACGCTTGCCATGTGGGGCCTGATCCGCACTACCAGGCATACCGTAGCGGTATGCCACTTGCCGACCCTGACCCGCAAATGCCTGACACACTGCAGGCGTGACTCTAACCTTCTCGCGCCTGGACCAAGCGGAGAGTCCGCAAACGTTTCTGGCGTTCTTGCCAGGAGTTATACACTCTGGCAGCTCGCAGTACGGCATGGAGCTGTACGGGCGGCACGCCTGTCCTGCGCAGCCCCCTGCCCGTAGCCACGTCCTGCGCCTCAGGTTCATCCAGGTGGTCCCCAGTTGGGCCACTGAGGCTGTCGAACCAACGCACACTGAGAAGCGGTTTTACAGGTAGGCCAGGTGGCGCAGAAGCAGCTGGTTTGTAGGTGAAGCAGTTGGCGCAGACACCAGCATCACGTGCCCATTGGTTGCAGAAGGGCCGATCGAATGGTGCTTGCTGTGATGATAACGTGACGAGCGGGTTGCTTCCTTACGCCGCGCTACCTTGTCTGGCAGTCCGCCCGCCTCCATGATAGGTTCTGCACCCTTGCTTGGTGTACGCCTAGGCCATGCAAATCGGCAGGATCGGGATGTACGCATGGGAAGCACCCACTTGGTCTCTGGTTAACACAGTGCCACTGACCGCATGTCCTGCAGGGCGTGCAGCAACTACTACAAACTGCAGCAGATGGTGGATGCCTACAATGTACGGCACCAGTACAACGCCGTACAGCATTATTTCAATCGGAACGGACTCCTGATGCTCAATCAGTACACGTTCACAGGCCGATCGTACGTCGATGACACAAGCACGCAGGTACGTGCGTGTCTTCGTCTGCCGGTGCGTGCTGGGTATGGGTCACAGCTCGTGGGGTTTGTACATGGCGGCAGCTGCAGCTAGCGTATGCGTACGATACCGGTAAGGGCAGGACGACACGCATGCCGTACGACATTAAGCGGTGCATGTACTGCAACCGCCAAATTGAGGACGGGATCCACGGCAGGTCCACGGCATGCAAAGCCCTGGTCGTGAGCACCTGCCTCCGTGTACGGGTCACCGCATACGGGTATGCGTCAAGGGCGTGCGACATAGATACCGTACAGCATCGAAAGGTGCATACACTGCAGCCGCCATCTATGAGACGGGACAGAAATCCACGGTTGCACTTTCTTCCGTACCATGGCACCATATGCAATGTCTGCAATGCTGCTCGGTTGTGTTCTTTCCAACCAACCAACATTGAGTTACTTATGCATGCAATTTACGTCCCTTGTTGTCCAGCTGTTGCTAGACCTGCTTACCGAGAAGGTCCGCTGCCATAAGGGAGGCACAGCGGTGGTCCAACCTAACGTAAGGGCTGCCTTCTGCATAACCGTGCGTCCATTAGTTGCTTTCGCCTTCCGTACGATGGTGACGGCTGCCTCTGTGGCAAGGACCGGGTTGGTCCCATGCACGTGCGTGTGCGTAGCATGGCTGGTGCCCTGTCTTTCACTTCACTTTGACTGCAAGGCGCGGGCCTACTCCTCCGCTAATGCTCTCCGCTCTCGTATCCTACATCGCTTTCCGTACAGGTGGTGGCCGTCCTTGCAATGCTACAAGCAAAGCATGGAGGCCTTGAAGGTGATGCACGCTCTCTGGTTGACGTTGTCAAAGACCCAAGCGCTGAAGGCGGCGTGCGTTACGTGGACCCAAAAGACGGAGAGGACCTGGGGCGGTACGGCACGGAGTGTACGGCGCGCACGCCCACCGTTCAGCGCTCACTGTTATCTGGTCCCACTGAAGGGGAAAGAGATGACGAGGGGGCTTTCCAGGAGCTCTATGACGGGCTGACGTACGCAGACAATGCAATGCTAGACGCAGCTCCGGAAAGGGCCCTGGCGGCATGCGACAAACTCAAGGCCGCCATTGCGATGGATCTTGTCAGCAATAGGGACTGGGGTGAGGAGTGGCACAAGATACGGGAAACGCCCTCGATAAGGCGGGCCCTTCGTTATCATTCTATGGGCGCAGCTCGGGACAGTGGTCCTGCATGGCGCGGCTTCCTTCTGAGGGCCCGGCACAGGTATTTGAGGTAAGAAGCAAGCTGTCACACCACCTCAGTTGCACAGCCTGCCCCACACGTGGCAAAGAAGTTCGCACAACTGCGTGCAACTGACAAATTTCACGTGCAGTGGACAGTCTCTATCTTCGGAAATAGTTGGACGACAGTGTGGACCAAGTCCTTGATCGCCTGCGGCCTGGTCTGGTGAGTAATCATTGCCCCGGCATGCTAACGGCGGACCGACCTTCCTGCCGCCTTATCACCGCACCAGATGCTACCGGCGGTTGAACAAAAGCATCTTAAGCCTTCAAAGGGACGAACACGCACATGCGCCCGTGTACTTGATTGTTGCGTACGGTATGCTTGTAGGAAGCCTCGCGTGCGTGCGTTGTCGCCATGCTCTTCATGCCCTGCTCTTCAGTACGCTGTTGCTGCACCTACCTGCGTAGGACCGCAACCATGACGCGTGACAAGGACGGCGTTCGTATGGTCCTGCGGCCCCACGGCGACCTCCGGCGGGACATCAAGGCGGTGCACGGCACTGTGCGCTACGAGATGCTCAGCAGCGGCCACCTGAACGGCACCGGGGAGCCGGCAGAGACCGTTGGAGACGGTGGGTCTTCCGCCTGAGTGGTTGTGGGGTGTATGCACTCTTGGTCGTATGGAAGGAACCACGGGAGCCAAGCGGGCTACGTGCTAGAGGACAACTGGCAAACCGACGGTCCGTGCGTGATGCAAACAACCTTGGGCTTGTGGGGTCCCAAAGCCATGAGCAAGTGTGCGTCCGTCTGTTCTTCCTCTCTTCCCTGACCTGGGTGGTGCCTGACACCTTGCCTAGTTCCCCGAACAGGTGCCTTTTTTGTTCACGCCAAGCTGCCTTATGTCACACTATGGGACCTGTCCTGGACGGAGGAGAGCGAGTTGGCCTTCAGGCGCAGCCCTTACGTTATGGTACGGCTGCACGTCAACGCCTCCGTGGAGTGGCGCGAGGGAGCCAGGGGGCCGGAGCGAGCGCTGCACGAGTGAGTGGGGCTGTGGGTTCTGGGCACGGGGACTGCAAATGTGCGGCACTCTGCAAGGGCCCTTGTTGGTCCACCCGGTGGTGTTCTGGGCCCCAATACAAGCCATCCTGCCCTGTGCGTGGCATGCCGAGGTGCACGTGCGTTGAATGGGTGCACGGCGCGGAGTGCAAATGTTACCACCTGCCCTGAAAGCCCTAGGGCGTGTGACCTACCCGCACCACCTTGTGCCGTAGGGTCGCCTACCAGCAGCTACTGCTGCTCCGCATCGCTGACCAACTCAACGTAGGGCAGCGCTTCAGGAAGACAGTGCTTATGGAGCTCGTCCCTCTTTTTTACACGACGGGCGCCTATGACGTGTTGCTCAAGCGGCGCGAACTGCCACGCCAGTACCAGAGCATCGTCTATAAGAGCTTCCGCATTCAACAGGCGCATGAGGTACGCACACTTGCAGCCAGGCATGCCCACCTGACGGGCTGGGGCGTTTTTGCGGCGGTATGTACGCACGGCTGCAAGGTCCGGAGCAGGACTTCGCTTGAGCACTGCTGCTGCTACCGTGCACTGATATGATTTTGGCCCTGCGCAACTTATGCCTGCACATGTTGCGTCCCCGTCATTAGAGAGTCAGCACACTAGCCTGCCCTGCTCTATTGGTTGACTGGTTTGCTCCTTCCGTGCTGGTGCCGTGCCGTAGCTCCTGGACGTCCTAGTGTACGAAAACTTGGCATGCCATGCAACGTATGACATCGCCCTGTATAAGGTATGCTATGGCTCACGAAAGTGAGTGGCACCATTCCTTGGGCGCAAGTCAACCTCACGGAGAGGATGTGCAGTCGTTCCTGCAAGCAGCAAGAACCCGCACTGGCTTGCCTGGCAGTACTTGTAGACACCGGCTGTTGGCATTCACACCTGTAGCAAGGCATCCATGCTTGGGTCATCCGTACGCTCCCTTCGCTGGTATGTGTACGCCGGTACTGCACCACGGTACTGCACGCACCCTCTCATGCGTACCGGTAGGGGGCTGCAACCCCTACGGTACCTGACCGCCAATGAACATGTGTTTAAATGCACTCGTCCATTGTCTCCCTGTATGGGTGCTGCAGCGTGCGGCGGTGTACGACATGACCGTCATGCGCCGGATAACGTACAACCCAGAGGAACGGGTTGTGCACGCTCCCAACGTGGTCGTGCTCCACCCAGAGCCAGGCGACGCATTTAGCAATGGCGTCAAGGGCGACGCGAGCAGCAGCACAAAACACAGCAGGGTGCAAGCTACTTACCAGGACGCCCGTCAGTACCTGGACGAGTATGGCTACGATGTAACACCGTACGACAAGGAGTGTACGGCAGACCTGCAGGGGCTGTACGACGCAGAGTTTGGCGTGGATACGACTGTGATGGGCGACGGCGAAGGTGTCGCGGCGTGCGACAAGTACGGCCTTGTGGTGGCCGTGGCATGGGCCTTGTGGCCCTTCGGTACATACTGCGTTACCTCGTACTTGGTAAGCATGGGCACCTTAACTGACACACCGATACATGTCCACTGCGTCTGTCTGTAGGTCCACTGTAAGCGGAAGGCAGGAAGAGCAAGCGGGACACAGTGGTTGCACACAGGTCTCTGCCTAACGTTTGTGCTTTGCCGTGATCTACAAAGCCTTATACGCCTCGCAACAACGGGTCCTCCTGCCTTGACACGTGCGGCACAGGCTAGCTGACCACTAACGCGTTGTTCAATGTGCGCGTGCTGTTGCGCCCACCCAGGCCATATGGTTTTCCAGGGCCTTTGTCCAAGCTTGTGGCAGAGTTTTGGCGAGGCGTCAGCTTGCAGAGCTGCTGCCGCCCAACACCACTTACCACCTGACCGAGCCCCAGCTGCACTTGGTGGACCAGCTGCTTGACCTCGTGCTCACCACCTATTTCGGCAGGCCCCGTTACCAGCCACCAGCTGCGAACCCCACAGCGGAGTCCCAGCGTCGGAACATGTCTTCCATGGGCAGGGGGATTGTGCAACAACAAGAGCAGCAGCAGCAGCAGCAGCAGCAGGAGCAGCACCAGCAGGAGCAGCACCAGCAGCGGCAGCAACAGTCTCGGCCGCAGCAGCGGCGGCGAGGCGACAGCGCAACAGCATCAGCTCCTTCCGCACCGAGCAGCAGCGCTTCTCTCCGGGGCCCCACGGTCCTTGTAACTCCGCCAGGCGGCGCAGCCACGGATGCGGCTGCAGGAGTAGCAGCAGCAGCAGCAGCGATGGTGGATGCTGCGAGGCCACAGGGGCCTACTGATCCAGCGCCGGGCAGTGGTGCCCAGCGGCGGAGCGAAGCGGCGCCAAACGAGGCGATTCCTACCAATGCTAGCGCTGGCCCACAGCAGCAACAGCAGCTACTGCAGCAGCTGCAGGCGCCGGCAGGGGATGACGAGGACCCGGTGTGCATCGTGTGCCATGACGCTCCGCGGCTGTGGGGGTTCCTGCATGGGGACACCATGCACATGGGGGTGTGCGGGGAGTGCAAGGGGGAGCTGGAGCGGAGGCGGAGGCGGGGCAGGACCTGCCCAGTGTGCCGGGAGCCGGTGGATAGTATGATAAGGCTCATACAGGCCTAGAGTTGGCTTAGGGGTGAACTGCTGTATGGTGTACATATGCGCACTCGAGATATTCAGTTGAAAGCGATGGTGCTGTAGCGCTGATTACCGGTAATTTAGGGTGCACGGTTGCTTGGAGGTCAAGCTCGGTGTACGACATTGCCATACCGTACCCCGCATGCACCTGCGCATGCCTAGCTTGCATTCTGCATGGCGAAAGAGTTCAGTAGCACAAGGGCATAATAGGTAGGTGAGTATGTAAGCTGCGGTTAATACGGTGCGGTTATCCTAAGGCATGAGGGGGCGGAATAAGTAAGCAGCGGAGCACCGCTCGAATGGTGAGGATTATTGCAACTAACAGTGTACTGCTAGCAGGGGACTACGTGGTAGTGCGGCACCGGGAACGGTAGCGGCGTGTTTGAAACGTGGAACAGAGTACGAGGCAACGAAAGGACAAGCGCTCTGGCTCTGGGTTCTGCATTGTACGGTACGGTACATCTGGGTTCTGCATTGTACGGTACGGTACATAGTGGTCCTTGATTGCCGGGACCAGCTCTGTTTCCTGAGCGGGACTGGGCTGGGCTCTGGAAGGGGACCAAAACTGTAAATCCATACATAGTGGTCTGCGATCGTGCCCGCTCACACGAAAACACACAACGTTATTGCCGGTAGGGGAGGCTCCCCTGGCCACTAAAGCTGGTGCGGGCACGATCACCCTTTTTGGAAGGTGTAATCCGTCGGGACCAGTAATGATTGTGGCCACACCACCTGGCTTGTAACACGAAATGCCCAGCCAGGGTGTCAACAGGTGCCAATGAACATGCGTGCGCCGGCAGGGCCGTTGCGTCTCCGTTGCGCCGGGAGCCAGTGGCTGAGGTGACCAAATGCAGTCAACCATGATACCGGTAATGCTAGCTGGTACCGGTATGTATCATCATGGGCATGCGCACTCAACTGACTGAAATACGGTAAGGTTGGGCACCAATAAGGCAGTCAGGCGGCACTGGATGGGTCTGCGGGGACGCAGCTGAGAGCAGGGGCCCACGGGCCCTTGTGCAGGAGCCCCCAAGCTCTTAGCCTCCCTTACTAGTAGTACGGTAAGCGCAAGCGGGGCTAGCTCGGTGTGCCGGTGCGGTCTTGTGTTGCTTTGGCTCAAGGGGCGCTCTCCTCCTCGTCCACTGCTGGTCCCCTGCTTGTTTGCTCCAGCCTACTGGTCCTGCCCCCAGCCCCCCACTGGTCCCCGCCATCATTGAATCCTGGCCGTGGCGCCACAGTCATGAACAACACGGCAATTGCACATGGTACGTCGCACCAGGTGCAAGATTAGCAACTGTAACGAAGGGATCTTTTGACGCCTAAGCAGAGGGTCCCCTGCGCCTAAGCCCCGCGCTGTCACGGTCTATCATAGTACGAGTGGTCCCAGCGTGTGCCTAGCGGCCAAATGCCGCAGGGACGCGCTGAGAAAAACGATCTGTCATGAACTCTTGCAGCTATTCCTAACTGCTAAAGGAACGGTAAACGGGATACAGCTCTCGTGCAAACGTGTTACAAGTGTCCGATGGTATACGCTCAGGCTAGCCGGAACACAACTAGTCCAGAGCGGGGTCCACTATGTCACATATGTAAAGAAGCACGAAATACCTCAACAAATGTGCAGGAACCAGCGACAACGTCGCGGTTCTGCGCTTATAAACGCTCGCAACGTACGGCAGTGATCCTGCATGCAACACCGATCGCAGCTCTACCTCCATGGCTCATGCTCGCAGCACTCAAAACACCAACGCAAAGGCGGCAAAATGCTCTTCAACCATGCACCGGCGGAAGTGGACCACCCGGCGACGCTGGACCGTGACAGCGCGATGTGGAGCACATGGCGCAAGCGTGCAAGGTGCAAAGAGCTTGAGCAGCCTTTTGCGCGTTTCATGCTACCGGTACTGCACACTCCCCTTTGCCTCAGCAACATGCGCAAGGTGCCCTGCGAGCTCCTTCTGCGCTGCTTGTCCTGACATTACGGAAGACATGCTGGCAGCCTGGCACGTGGCAGTAGCTGGGGGCTCCGAAACCCCCTCGCCACTTTCCCGCGCAGCCCGGCTATTTGGTAGGTGAATGAAATGCTGGTCGCATAACATAACGTGCGACTCTTTATATGGTATGCTTGTAACATGAGACGTAGGCTAAAGGGAAATGCGTCGCTCCGCACCTTCCCTTTTGTTCTTTCTGCTAATCGCAACAAGTAACGCCTCAAGCAGCTTTGCACATCTTAAACATTCTGCTAGATGGCATTCAGACGACGCCTTTCCGCAGACTCCATCACTGCAGTCGATACTGGCGCAGCCGAAGAGCGTGGCGGTACTTCTCGATGCAGCGGTGCATAAGCTGAGTCGGACACAGGTGTTTTCCAACTGGACGTTGTCAGCTATAAGGCGCGTTCCGGGCGAAAAGGAAGGTCTACCGCATGTCCTCGAGGTGCGCACCCGGCGGGCCTAGCTAGCCCCTAGGGCTAACCTGGCCTGCCTGCAAGGCAGAACCCTCAGCTACCAACCCTCCCATTCGTGCACTACCAAACCTGCACAAAGTTGTTGCTTTGCAATCTTCCACTGCCACTCCGTAAGCATACCGTGCACGCGTGCACTACTCTTCAACCAAAGCTGCTCAGACGTCAGAGAACCGCAGTGCAGCCGCAGGGCAGTACCTTAAGCTCCCCATCAACACGCAAGCAACCCCCGCCCCGCCCCGCAGTGGATCAACGAAGAACTCCCTCAAGACAGGAGATACGGACATTACTCAAGGCCATTCGTGGTTGGCGGAGTTACGTGGTAGGGCGCGTGCGGTTTGCTTGGGCGTTACCGCTTAACCACCGACTGGCCCAGCAGCTCTAGGCGGCGGAGCTTTGGCACTGCTCCTAATGTCACCCGGCCCCGCCCCCTCATAAACCGCACGCCTTCCTTCCTTCCAGGAGTCGCATTGGCACAGAGGACATCACAACCGTTGTGATAACCTTCTGTGGCAGCGTGGGCCGTCCCTTACCCACTGAGCGCCACGCCCCTTGCTGTCGCAGGCAGCTACATGTGCGGCCTTCGCAAGCCGGCTCCATACTGCTAGGCTGGAGGTTCTTACTACGGGCCACTGAAGCTGTGGAGTGGGATGATGGCGACTACGTTCACGTGACGCTGGGCGTGTCCATGCAGTACGGCGGCCGGGGCTTTGACGCACAGGAAGGTGTGTGTGGCGGTGGGATCCCTGCTGCACGTGCTGCCTGGAGGTGCCGTGTCGGCAGTATTCCATTCCGACAGGCGGGCTAGCATGGCTTGCTACTTTGAGCTTTACCCCGCCAACCGGCTGTCCGAATGCTTTGCACCCGCTGTGCCAATGGGGCGTCGTTTTAGATCCTCCCGCCGACAACGTGCCACCTTGCCTATGCCAATCAAGGCCGACTGGAAGGGTACGTGGCTATTACTTCAACTGGACGTCTCAGTAATTGTACGGTGCTAGCTGTGCTCAACAGGAACGGCCGTCACACAGTCGCGTCCTGACACGGCCAGGAGCACCACCCTGTGCATTGGCGCTCTCACCCCCTCCCATTGGCCAACTCTCCACAGGGCTGGACCTCACTTTCTCCCTGATGGGCGACGAGCACAACGTCAGAGAGGTGGCATTCCTGCCAGCCCCGAACCCGTTATGCAGCGATACCTCCCACAACAGCACGGACGCAGATGAGGAGGTCGGGTGCACGCAGGACCCCAACACCAAGCCCCCTCCCCACAACCACATCTTGCGCCTTGAATTTACACGTGTGGCCCCCAGCTGGGCTGTGGTGGACAACGGACAAAGGCACATTGAGGCGCAGTACTACAGGTGGGGACACGTTGTTGAGGGACCAGGAAGCCTCACCTCTTCGCCAGGGTGACAGGGTGCGCGTTCAGTTTCGCATGGCCTATAAAAGATAGCAATCCTGTGGTGGGACGGTACGGCCATGTCCGTTATCGACGCTTGCTACTGCTGTGCCATAAAACGGCGCTGCATTAATTATGGCAGGAAGACAGCGAACCAAGCTCGCAAGGTGTAGCAAGGTGCTGCGGTTGGTGGCAGGGGCATCCGCTGCTGTGCATGGCACGCCCTCCTGTTCATCCCCGTCACTTTCCAACCACGCACATGTGCCCCTCCACCCACCCGTGCCAAGGGGTTCCGAACGGTACTGGCGGCTGCTGTCATTGGCGCACGCCCATGGCTTACGAGGGAGCTTTCGCTCTGTCAAGCGCAGCTTGCAGCACCTGGGGTCGATCGTCCACAACGAGTACACATCTGCCGGCCAAGTCTATAACGATGAGTCTTGGTTCGAGGTACGCGCCAAGGCCTTGCAAGACCGCAAGAGTTGCACCCATCTGTATCTGGGTAGGTAGAATGGCAGTTGACCCACGTTTCAAGGCCTTGTATCCGCGTGCATGCGGGTCGTTCCCCCTTCAGACTGCCACGTGCAGCCACGGCAGTCCACCAAACTCCATGCGCTGGAACCCCTCCCCCTTCACCGCACGCACAAGCTGCATGATAACCTTTCTTGGTGCCAGACGTGCTGCACCCAAACACAGAGGTTCTGCTTGTCTTTCCCCGACATTCCCCAGCTGCTTTCTGTGAAGGTCCATGAGAACGTGCGTTGCCATCTGCAACGGACTTCTCCAACAAAGGTGGGGATTAGGGGAGGAGCCCTGCCCAAGGGTGCATTATTTCATGCAGCCAGCCTGGCCTATGAGACCTACACGCTACACGCCACACAGATAATGTTTAATGCTGCCCTGGTCACCAGGTTTGTGTACCGCGTGCTCCCACGCTGCCCTGGTCACCAGGTTTGTGTACCG
>VFQN01000922.1_pt1 | contig 52178 bp, 48 predicted proteins | sample 3512371 | NCBI WGS metagenome assembly VFQN01 (sample SAMN10412370, study PRJNA504923) | tailings metagenome | isolation source: Replicate 2 from Balatoc abandoned mine | place: Philippines: Itogon, Benguet | collected 2017-08-28
GCGCGATGCAGATCCAGCCGCGGCCGTTGATCATCTCGAAGAAGAACGAGTTGAATGCCGACATGGTCAGGAAGGCGCCGCCGACCGCCATCAGCGCGCTGCCGGCGACGACGGCACCCATGCGGATGCCGGTGACCGAAATACCCTGCGCCTCCACGGCCGACGGGTTTTCTCCAGCCGCGCGCACGGCAAGGCCGACAGGCGTGCGATAGAGAACCCAGGTGACGAGCACGACCGCGAGGAAGGCGAGATAGGTCAGCGGTGTCTGCGTGAACAGCGCCTCACCGAGCACGGGGATGTTCGACAGGCCGGGGATCGCCAGCGGCTGGAACGGCTCGATCTTCGGCGGCGAGGTCACCTCCGGCAATACGAGGCGATAGGTGAAATAGGTCAAGCTGGTCGCCAGCAGCGTGACGCCGATGCCGACGACATGCTGCGACAGACCGAGCGGCACGGTGAGCGTGGCATGCAGCAGACCGAACAGCGCGCCGGCAAGGGCCGCCACAAGCACGCCGGCCCACAGGTCGCCGCCGCTGTAGACCGTGAACCAGCCGGCGAAAGCGCCGACAGTCATGATGCCTTCGATACCGAGATTGAGCACGCCGGCGCGTTCGCAGATCAGTTCGCCCATGGTCGCGAAGATCAGCGGCGATGCGATGCGCACGACGGCGACCCAGAAGGAGGCGGTGAAGAGGATTTCAAGCGCGTCCATCATCACCTCCACCTGATCCTGTAGCGCGTAAGAAGGATCGCCACCACCATCGTCAAAAGCGAGGTGGCCACCATGACGTCGGCGATATAGCTCGGCACCTTGGCGGCGCGGCTCATCGCATCGGCACCGACGAAGATGCCGGCGACGAAGATGGCCGAAGCGACGACGCCGAGCGGATTGAGCATCGCCAGCATGGCGACGACGATGCCGGTATAGCCGTAGCCAGCCGACAGATCGAGCGTCAGGTTGCCCTTGAGCCCGGACACTTCGGAAAAGCCCGCAAGTGCAGCCAGCCCGCCGGAGAGCAAGGCCGTCTTCATCAGCACAAGGTTGACCGGAATGCCGACGAAACGCGCGCCTTCGGGATTGTGGCCGACGGCGCGCATCTCGTAGCCGAGCTTGGTCTTCGTCGTGATGATCCACACCACGACGGCCGCGATGATTGCGATGACGAAGCCGAGATGCAGACGCTTGCCCTGGATGAGGCGCGGCAGCTGCGCCTCCGCGATGACCTTCTGGGACTGTGGCCAGCCCAGCCCCATCGGGTCTTTCAGCACGCCTTCCAGCAGCATCGATACGAAGAGCAGGACGATGAAGTTCAAAAGCAGCGTGGTGACCACCTCGTCGACGCCGAAGCGCGTCTTCAGCACGGCCGGGCCGAGCAGCAGCAGCGCACCGGCCGCCATCGCCGCCGCCATGAGCACCGGAATCAGGATGACCGACGGCAGGGGCAGGGCGCCGGTTCCCAGCACCACGGTGACCACGCCGCCAATATAGAGCTGCGCTTCAGCGCCGATGTTCCAGAGCTTGGCGCGGAAGGCGACGGCGACGGCAAGGCCTGTGAAGATCAGCGGCGTCGCGCGCGTCAGGGTTTCCAGCAGCGCAAATTGCGAGCCGGCTGCGCCCCGCGCGACCAGGTAGAAAACCGAGAGCGGCGACGCGCCGGCCGCCAGAACCAGGAGAGAGACCAGCAGCAGCGTGGCGAGGATGGCGGCCAGCGGGAACAGCAGGGTGACCGCCAGCGTCGGCGCGGGTTTCGGCTCAAGCCGCATCGCTGCGCTCCCCGCTGTGGCCGGCCATCAGCTCCCCGAGCTCGCGAATGCTGCGCTCGCCGCGGGCGGAGGGTGTCGACAGGCGCCCCTTGGACATGACGATGATGCGATCGGACAAGGCCAGGATTTCCTCGAGATCTTCCGAAATCAGCAGGACGGCCGCGCCGCGTTCCCGCGCCGCGAGCAGCATGCTGTGGACATAGGCGACGGCGCCGACATCAAGGCCGCGCGTCGGCTGGCTGGCCAGGATGACAGCGGGTTCCGGATCGAGCGCTCGGCCCAGGATGAGCTTCTGCATGTTGCCACCCGACAACAGGCGTATGCGCGCCTCAGGCGAGGGACACTTCACATCGTAGTCGGCGATGATCTTCTCGGCGAAGCGACGGGCGGCCTTCCAGTCGAGAAACCCCATGCAGCTGAAGCGCGCACTGCCGTAGCGCTCGGCGATCACATTCTCGGTGACGCTCATGTCGCCGATGGTGCCGACCGCATGGCGGTCTTCCGGGATACGCGCCACGCCATGGTCGAGCGCGACGCGCGGCGACCAGCCGGCCACGTCCTGCCCGGCGACGGAAATGCGGCCGCCGGTCGCGCGCTGGGTGCCGGCGATGAGCGCTGCAAGGGCCGCCTGGCCATTGCCGGAAACGCCGGCAAGGCCGGTGATCTCGCCGGCCCTCAGGGTAAGCGATATGTCGTCGAGCGCAGCCCCGTTGTAGGGCGTGGTGGAGACGCGTTCGAGCGCCAGCAGCGGCGCCCCGACATTGGCCGGGCTGACCTCCGTCGGCTTCACCTCCTGGCCGACCATGAGGGCCGCCAGCGCCTTGCGATCGGTCGATGCCGTTTCGCGTTCGCCGACAAGCTGGCCTGCGCGCAGCACCAGCACACGATCGCTGACGGCCATCACTTCATGCAGCTTGTGGGAGATGAAGATGATCGACAAGCCCCTGGCGACGAGCAGCTTCAAGGTTCGAAACAGCGCATCGGTTTCGGCCGGGGTCAAGACGGCGGTCGGCTCGTCGAGGATCAGGATACGGGCGTCGCGATAGAGCGCCTTGAGGATTTCGACACGCTGGCGCTCGCCAACCGAAAGCGTGGAGACGGTGGCTGCAGGATCGACGGCAAGGCCGAAATCGGCGGAGAGCTGCGCAATGCGTGTCCGCGCCAGCGCTCTGTCGAGCCGCGCCCGCCAGAGGCTTTGCGTGCCCAGCGCGATGTTCTCCTGCACCGTCATGTTGTCGGCAAGGGTGAAATGCTGGTGCACCATTCCGATGCCGGCATCCAGCGCAGCGCGCGGATCACCCGGCGGCAGCGGCCCGCCAAAGGCCTCGACGGTTCCAGCGTCGGCGACATAGTGGCCGAAGAGAATGTTCATCAGCGTCGTCTTGCCGGCACCGTTCTCGCCGAGCAGCGCGATGACCTCGCCACGCTTCAGATCGAAGGAAATGCCGTCATTGGCCCGGAGGGAACCGAAACGCTTGCTGATGCCGGAAAGACGGAGGACGGGTGTATCGGACACGTTGGTAACCGGGCGCGGGTTTTAAGGGCTGTTCTGCTCACAGGGAGGCGTGATGGCGGCAAGGGAAAACATCCTTTGCCGCCAGCCATGTCGCCCCGCGGTCGTCAGAACGCGGAACGCTAGCTCGATTTCGGCTCTGCGTCGTTGATCTCGACCGTGAACGAACCGTCCTTGATCGCCTTTTCCTTCTCGGCGATCTTCGCCTTCACGTCGTCGGGAACCTTGGCATCGAAGGTGCCGAGCGGCGCGAGCGAACAGCCGCCGTTCTTCATGAAGGAGTAGACGCCGTAGTCGTCCGCCTTGAAGGCGCCGGCCTTCACTTCCGCGATCGCCTTGTCCAGCGTCGGTTCGAAATGCCACAGCGCGGAGGCGACCACGGTTTCCGGATAGTCCGCCTGGGTATCGATGACATTGCCGATGGCCAGGACCTTCTTTTCCTTGGCCGCGTCGGACACACCGAAACGCTCCGCATAGAGCAGGTCCGCTCCGCCATCGATCTGGGCGAAGGCGGTCTCCTTGGCCTTGGGTGGATCGAACCACGAGCCGATGAACGCGATCTGGAACTTGGTATCCGGGGCCACCTCTTTCACGCCCGCCATGAAGGCGTTCATCAGGCGGTTGACCTCGGGGATCGGATAGCCGCCGACCATGCCGATGTTCTTCGACTTGGTCATCGCGCCGGCAACAAGACCGGAGAGGTAGGAAGCGTCCTGGATGTAGTTGTCGAAAACCGAGAAGTTCGGCACGGCGGCATCGGGCTTGAAGCTGGAGCCCATCAGGAAGGCGACGTCCGGATAATCCTTGGCGACGGCACGGGCGGCATCCTCCACGCCGAAGACCTCTCCCAGGATCAGCTTGTGGCCGGCTTCGCAATATTCGCGCATGACGCGCTCATAATCGTTGTTGGCGGTATTCTCCGAATAGACATATTCGATGTCCCCGCGCTCCTTGGCGGCATTGGCCGCCTTGTGGATGCGGCTGACCCACTGCTGCTCGACCGGAACGGTATAGATGGCCGCGACCTTGAGCGGATCGGCGGCGAACATGCGGCCCGGCAGGCCTGCGGCTGCAACCGCCGCGGACGCACCGGCGACCTTGATCAGGGTTCGTCTGGAAATGCCGAAATTGAATGGATTGCGATGCATTCGATTCCCCTTTGGCTTATCGCGCAATTCATTGAAAAGCGTCTTTTTTTACCACTTGGTCAACATAGGTGAAATCTCTCGCTGCGGCAATTGGGCGCGGCTGAAAGTTCACGGCATGCGGCCTGGCGCACCCGTCAGTGCCCGGCACAACACCGGGTTTCGCTTCAGCAAGATTGCCGCCTTGTCCGAACGGCACCACCAGCCCGGAGCGTTGCTCGCCGGACTGCCGAACATGCGGTAATGCTGATGATGGTGTACTTACTTGCCGACGAAGGTCGGCCTGCGCTTCTCGACGAAGGCGGCCATGCCTTCCTTCTGGTCCGCCGTTGCGAACAGCGCATGGAAAAGCCGCCGCTCGAAGGCGATCCCGTCACGCAGGCCTGTTTCGAGCGCACGGTCCACCGCCTCGCGGGCGGCCATCGCCGCCGCCTTTCCATAGGTGGCGATCGTCTCGGCCGCGGCGAGCGTCTCCTCCATCAGCCTGTCAGACGCGATCACCCGGGAAACGAGGCCCGCCCGTTCCGCCTCCACCGCGTCCATCATCCGGCCGGTGAGGATGAGATCCATCGCCTTCGCCTTGCCGACGAGCCTCGTCAGCCGCTGTGTTCCGCCCATGCCGGGGATCACGCCAAGCTTGATCTCCGGCTGGCCGAACACGGCCGTATCGGCGGCAAAAATCATATCGCACATCATGGCCAGCTCGCAGCCACCGCCGAGCGCATAACCGGAGACCGCAGCAATTTTCGGCGTGCGCAGCGCAGCGAACCGTTCCCAGGCGGCAAAAAAGTCCTCGCCGTACATCTCGGCGAAGGACTTGTCGGCCATCTCCTTGATATCGGCACCCGCGGCAAAGGCCTTTTCCGAGCCGCGGATAACGAAACAGCCGACGCCGGGGTCGCGATCGAGCGCGACAAGATCATCGGCGAGTGCAAGCATGATTTCGGAATTCAGCGCGTTGCGAGCCGCCGGCCGGTTCAGCGTTACGATGACGACGCGGCCCTGCCGTTCGACGATAACAGGTTGCTCCACCCCAGCCACTCCCTCGATGATCGATGCCATGTCCGCTACCTTGTCCCCGTCTCGCCCCGCAACATGTTGATGATGGCGGAAAAATCCTTGCCGCCGAACCCTTCGTCGGCAAATCTCTGATAGAGCGCCGCCGCCGTGGCGCCGAGTGGTGTCATCGCGCCGGCATCTGTTGCTGCTGCCTGCGAGAGCTTCAGATCCTTCAGCATCAGCGCCGCGGCAAAGCCAGGTTCGTAGTCACGATTGGCCGGCGAGCCGGGGACGGGCCCGGGCACCGGGCAATAGGTCGTCAGCGACCAGCATTGGCCCGAGGAGACAGAGGCGACGTCGAACAGCGCCTGGTGCGTGAGACCCAGCTGCTCGCCGAGCACGAAGGCCTCGCCCACGGCGATCATGCTGATGCCGAGGATCATGTTGTTGCAGATTTTTGCCGCCTGGCCGGCGGAGGCGCCACCGCAGTGGATGATCTTCTTGCCCATCGCCTCGAACACCGTTTTCGCGCCGGCAAAGACCGCCGCATCCCCGCCCACCATGAAGGTGAGCGTGCCGGCTGCAGCCCCGCCGGTGCCGCCGGAAACGGGTGCATCGAGCGCCGGGCAACCATGTGTCTCGGCGAGCGCGTGGGCCTTGCGGGCGCTGTCCATGTCGATGGTCGAGCAGTCGATGAGCAACGTGCCCGAGGGCACGATGGCCACCAGCTCCTGCCAGACGGAAAGCACATGCGCACCCGCCGGCAGCATGGTGATCACGATGCCGGCGCCGGAAACGGCCTCCGCGACCGAGGCGACGGTCGATATCCCATTTTCCCGGGCGAGCTCCAGCGAGGCGGCCGTCAGGTCGAAACCGCGCACATTGTGGCCGGCTTTCACGAGGTTTGCGGCCATCGGGCCGCCCATATGGCCAAGACCGATGAAGGCGATAGGGCTCATAGGCGTTCTCCTTTCCCTGCATCCACAACGAAGAGCGGCTTTGCCGACGGTTCGAAGAAGGCGGCGACATGCTCGGCAGTGACGTCATCCAATCGCGCCGGGCGCCACTGCGGATTGCGGTCCTTGTCAATGACGGCGGCCCGGACACCCTCGTAGAAATCATGACTGCGCAGAACGGCCGCCGTGGCGGCGAACTCCCGTTCGAGGCAGGCTTCAAGCGACGGCGCCTGCCTCCCGAGGCGGAGCAGGCGGAGCGTCACCTTCAGGCTGAGCGGTGATTTCGTCCGCAAAACGCCGAGCGTCTTTTCCGCAAAAGCCGATCCGTCCTGCGCCAGCGCCTTCAGGATGTCCTCGATCGTATCGAAGGCAAAAAGCCGATCGATCAGGGGTTGCTGCGCAGCGACGCTTGCGGGCGGCGGCGTTTGCGAGAAGGCGGCAATCGTTGCCGGCACATCGGGCTGGCGGGAGAGCGCTTCGGCCAGCTCCGGCAGGCGCTCTGAAGGAACGTAGCTGTCGGCGAGGCCGAAGGCGATGGCGTCGGCGGCGGCCAGCGGTTCGCCGGTCAATCCGGCATAGGTGCCGAGTTCGTTCTTCCCGCGTGTGAGGAACCACGACGCGCCGACATCCGGGAAGAAGCCGATGCCCGTTTCGGGCATGGCGAAGCGGGTGCGCTCGGTAACGATGCGGTGGCTGGCATAGACGGAAACGCCGACCCCGCCGCCCATGACGATGCCGTCCATGAAGGCGACGAAGGGCTTTTGCAGCCGGTTCAGGCGCGCGTTCAGGCGATATTCCTCGCGCCAGAAATCGACGGGCTCCGGGGAGCCGGCCTTGCCGCCCTCATAGATCATGCGGATGTCGCCGCCGGCGCACAGCCCGCGCTCGCCCTCGCCGGTGAGAAGCACGGCGGTGACGTCGGGATCGACCTCGAAGGCGTCCAGCGCCCTGTCGATGTCGCGGATCATCGGGAGAGTCAGGCTGTTGAGCGCCTTCGGCCGGTTGAGCCGGATGCGGCCGAGCGCGCCGGTGCGGTCGATGAGGGTTTGCGGCTCAGATGTGGAGGGCATGGCCGAGGGCTTTCAATGCGGCTTCCTGCAAGCCTTCGCTGCGGGTCGGGTGGGCGTGGATGGTGCCGGCGATGTCCTCCAGCCGCGCGCCCATTTCCAGCGCCAGCGAGAAGGCGCTGGAAAGCTCCGACACGCCAGCGCCCACCGCCTGAAGACCGAGCACCAGGTTGGTATCCGCGCGCGCCACGGCGCGGACAAAGCCGTCTTCCGATTGGGTGGTCATGGCGCGGCCGTTGGCGTTGAAGGGGAAGAGGCCGACGCGGATTTCATAGCCTTGCGCGCGGGCCTCGTCGGGGGAGAGGCCGGCGGTGACGATCTCGGGGTCGGTGAAGCAGACGGCGGGGATGGCGCGCTTGTCCCAGGCGCGCTTGCGGCCGGCGACGATCTCGGCGACCATCTCGCCCTGCGCCATGGCGCGATGGGCGAGCATCGGCTCGCCGGTGACGTCGCCGATGGCATAGACGCCGCGCATGGAGGTGCGGCAGCGCTCGTCGATGCGGACGAAGCGGCCGGCGCGGTCGAGATCGAGGTCTTCGAGGCCCCAGCCCTCCGTGCGCGGCTTGCGGCCGACGGTGACGAGAACCTTATCTGCGGCAATCTGTTTTTCCGCGCCGGACGCGGTCTCGATCACCAGCGCCTCGCCGGAAAAACCTTTCGCCTTGACGCCGGTCAGCACGCTGACGCCGAGATCGGCGAGGCGCTTTGCGACCGGCTTGACGAGTTCGGCGTCGTATTGCGGCAGGATCTGCGCCATGGCCTCGACCACCGTGACCGCCGCGCCCAGCTTGGCGAAGGCCGTGCCGAGTTCGAGGCCGATATAGCCGCCGCCGACGACGGCAAGTTTTTGCGGCACGCTTTGCAGCGACAATGCCTCGGTGGAGGACAGGATCGCGCCGCCGAAGGGCAGCGCCGGCAGCTCGACCGGTTCGGAGCCGGTGGCGATGACCACCGTCTCGGCGCGGATGACTTGCGTTCCGGTCTCGGTCTCCACCTCGACGGTCTTGCCGTCGCGGAACCGCGCCTCGCCGTGCACGATCTTCACCTTGGCCTTGCGCAGGAGGCCGAGCACGCCGCTGTTCAGCCGGCCGACGATGCCGTCCTTCCAGCGGATGGTCTGGGCAAAGTCCAGCTTCGGCGCTTCGACCGTGATGCCGAGCGCGTTGGGGGCCGTCATGTGGCGCACCTTGTCGAACTCCTCGGCCGCATGGATCAGCGCCTTGGAGGGGATGCAGCCGACATTGAGGCAGGTGCCGCCGGCCTTGGCCTTTTCGACGATGACCGTATCGAGGCCGAGCTGGCCGGCGCGGATGGCGCAGATATAGCCGCCGGGGCCAGCGCCGATGACGAGAAGCTTGCAGACGATCTCTTTCATGTCATCAGCCTTCGATGAAGATCAGGGCGGGGGTTTCGAGCAAAGCCTTGATGCGCTGGACGAAGACCGCCGCATCCCAGCCGTCGACGATGCGGTGGTCGAAACTCGACGACAGGTTCATCATCTTGCGCGGGATAAACTGGACGCCGTCCCAGACCGGCCGGGTCAGGATCTTGTTGACGCCGACGATCGCCACCTCCGGATGGTTGATGATCGGCGTCGTGACGATGCCGCCGAGCGCGCCGAGCGAGGTGATGGTGATCGTGGAGCCGGACAGTTCCTCCCGCGCGGCCGTGCCGTTGCGGGCGGCGTCGGCGAGGCGGGTGAGTTCGGCGGCGCTGTCCCAGATCGTCCGCGCCTCGGCATGGCGCACGACCGGCACCGTCAGGCCGGCCGGCGTCTGCGTGGCGATGCCGATATGGACGGCGCTGTGGCGGGTGATGATGCCGGCGTCGTCGTCGAAGGTGGCGTTGACGCCCGGCTGCTCGCCCAGCGTCTTGACCAGCGCCCGCATCAGGAAGGGCAGGATGGTCAGTTTTTGCTGGTCGGGCTTGCGGCCGGCGTTCATCGTCGCGCGCAGGTCTTCGAGGTCGGTGACGTCGACCTCCTCGACATAGGTGATGTGGGGGATGCGGGCGCTGGCAAGCCGCATCTTTTCCGCGATGCGGCGACGAAGGCCGGTGACTTTTATTTCTTCCGTCGCAGTCTTGCGGGCAAGGCCGGCGGGCGCGGCGACAGGCTGGACGCCGCGTGCGACGAACTGGTCGAGGTCGTCATGGGTGATGCGGCCGGCCGGGCCGGTGCCCGACACCTGCCGCAGATCGACGCCGGCTTCTTGCGCGCGCAGCCGCACGGCGGGCGAGGCGAGCGGTCTTGTCTCCGCCGTCGAGGTCTTCCCCTTTTCCCTGGCGGGGAGAAGGTGGCCCCCCCGGGTCTTGCCGGAGGCGAGCCCGAGGACAGGCTCCGGGCCGGATGAGGGGGGCGGCTGGCTCGGTGCGGGGGAAGATACCCCCTCATCCGCCCTTCGGGCACCTTCTCCCCGCTGGGGAGAAGGGAGAGGCTGCCGCGCCTCTTCCGTTACGCTCTCATTCTCGCTTTCACCACCACTCTCGCCCTCCCCAGCCACAGCGATGCGCAGCAGCGGCGCTTTCACGGCCACCGTGTCGCCGATCTCCGCGCCGAGCCAGAGCACGGTGCCATTGACGGGCGAGGGAATCTCCACCGTCGCCTTGTCGGTCATCACGGCGGCGAGCACCATGTCCTCGCGCACCGGATCGCCCGGCTTGACGTGCCATTCGACCAGTTCGGCCTCGGCCACGCCCTCGCCCACATCGGGCATCTTGATGACGAATTCGCCCATCCCTCAGCCCTCCATCACTTCTTTGAGCGCCCGGCCGACGCGGGCCGGCCCCGGAAAATAGTCCCATTCCTGCGCATGCGGATAGGGCGTGTCCCAACCCGTCACGCGCACCACCGGCGCTTCGAGGCTGTAAAAGCAGTACTCCTGAATCAAGGAGACGACCTCCGCGCCGAAGCCCGACGTGAGCGTCGCCTCGTGCACGACGACGCAGCGGCCGGTCTTCTTCACCGATTGCACGATGGTGTCGAGATCGAGCGGCAGCAGGCTGCGCAGGTCGATCACCTCGGCGTCGATCCCCGTCTCCTCGGCCGCGGCGAGCGCCACATGCACCATCGTGCCATAGGCGACGACGGTGACCGCGCCGCCCGGCCGGCGGATCTCCGCCTTGCCGATGGGGATGGTGTAGTGCCCCTCCGGCACCTCGCCGAGATCGTGCTTCGACCAGGGCGTGACCGGCTTTTCATGATGGCCGTCGAAGGGGCCGTTGTAGAGGCGCTTCGGTTCGAGGAACATCACCGGGTCCGGGTCCTCGATGGCGGCGATCAAGAGGCCCTTGGCGTCGTAGGGATTGGAGGGCACGACCACCTTCAGCCCGCAGACATGGGTGAAAAGCGCTTCCGGGCTCTGGCTGTGCGTCTGCCCGCCAAAGATGCCGCCGCCGGTCGGCATGCGCACGACGATGGGGCAGGTGAAATCGCCGTTGGAGCGATAGCGGATGCGCGCCGCCTCCTGCGTGATCTGGTCATAGGCCGGATACATGTAGTCGGCGAACTGGATCTCGACGCAGGGCTTTAAGCCATAGGCCGCCATGCCGATGGCCGTGCCGAGGATGCCGGATTCGTTGATCGGCGCGTCGAAGCAGCGTGTCTTGCCGTATTTCGCCTGCAAGCCCTGCGTCGCGCGAAAAACGCCACCGAAATAGCCGACGTCCTCGCCGAAGACGACCACATCGTCGTCGCGTCCCATCGAGACGTCCATGGCGCTGCGCACGGCCTCGATCATCGTCATTCTTGCCATGTCAGTATCCTGCCTTCTGCCGCTGGCGGCGGATATGGGCGGGCATGTCCGCATAGACGCCCTCGAAAATATCGCGTACCGAGGGTTTTCCTCCGGCATGCAGCGTGCCGTGGCTTTCGGCCTGTTTCTGCGCCTGGATCACCTCGTCGAGGATTTCCGCTTCGGCCTGCGTGTGGCGCTCCTCCGACCAGGCGCCGCGCACGATGAGGTGCTTCTTCAGCCTGAGGACGGGATCGCCGAGCGGCCAGGCCTCGGATTCGGTTTTCGGGCGGTAGGCGCTCGGATCATCCGAGGTGGAATGCGCGCCGACGCGGTAGGTGACGTATTCGATCAGCGTGGGCCCAAGATTGCGCCGCGCCCGCTCCGCCGCCCACTTCGCGACAGCGTAGACGGCGAGGTAATCGTTGCCGTCGACGCGCAGCGCCGGGATGCCGAAACCGAGGCCGCGGGCCGCAAACGTGCCGGAGCCGCCGCGGGCGATGCCCTGGAAGGTCGAGATGGCCCACTGGTTGTTGACGATGTTGAGGATGACCGGAGCCTTGTAGGTGGAAGCGAAGACGAGGGCGGAGTGGAAATCGGATTCCGCCGTCGAGCCGTCGCCGATCCACGCCGCAGCGATCTTGGTGTCCTTCTTAATGGCCGAGGCCATGGCCCAGCCGACGGCCTGCACATATTGCGTGGCGAGGTTGCCGGAGATGGTGAAGAAACCGTGCGCCTTCGAGGGATACATGATCGGCAATTGCCGACCGCGCAGCGGGTCCGCCTCGTTCGAGTAGATCTGGTTCATCATCTCGACCATCGGATAGTCGTCGGCGATGAGCAGCCCCGCCTGCCGGTAGGTCGGGAAATTCATGTCGCCCTTCTGGAGCGCCTTGCGGAAGGCGGAAGCGACCGCCTCCTCGCCGAGATGCTGCATGTAGAAGGAGGTTTTCCCCTGCCGCTGCGCCATCACCATGCGGGCGTCGAAGGCGCGCAGCTTCATCATGTTGCGCAGGCCCGTCAGCAGCTCCTCGTCGGAGAGCAGCCCGGCCCAGGGGCCGACCGCCTCGCCCTCGCGATTGAGCACGCGGATGATCGAATAGGCGAGATCGCGGATATCCTCCGGCGCCACATCGACCGCCGGCCGGGGCACCGAGCCCGCCTTGGCGATCTTGACGCTGGAGAAATCCGGCTGGCCGCCCGGCCGGACCGCCGGCTCGGGGACGTGCAGGCTCAGATGCGGAACCTCGGTCATGCCCTGTCATACCTCCCTTGTCGGCTTGTCGCCGTTATAGATTGCGCGCGATGACGATGCGCTGGACGTCACTCGTTCCCTCGTAGATCTGGCAGATGCGCACGTCGCGATAGATGCGCTCGACCGGGTAATCCGCCATGTAGCCGTAGCCGCCGTGGATCTGGATCGCATCGGAGCAGACCTTTTCCGCCATTTCCGACGCGAACAGCTTTGCCATCGAGGCTTCGGTGAGGCAGGGCAGCCCCTCCTCCTTCAGCGCTGCGGCATGCAGCACCATCTGGCGCGCCACCTCGATCCGCGTCGCCATGTCGGCGAGCCGGAAGGCGACGGCCTGATGCTCGATGATCGGCGCACCGAAGGCCGTACGCTCGCGGGCGTAGTCGCGCGCGGCCTCGAAGGCCGCCCGCGCCATGCCGACGGACTGCGATGCGATGCCGATGCGCCCGCCTTCGAGGTTCGACAGCGCGATGCGATACCCCTCCCCCTCCCCGCCGAGCCGGTTTTCGGCGGGAATGCGCATGCCGCTGAAGGCGATCTGGCAGGTGTCGGAAGAATGCAGGCCGAGCTTCTCCTCCACGCGCACGACCTCGTAGCCGGGCGTATCGGTCGGCACGAGGAAGGCGGAAATGCCCTTCTTGCCGGCATCGGGATCGGTGACGGCGAAGACGATGATGAGGTTGCCGTTCTTGCCCGAGGTGATGAACTGTTTCGCGCCGTCGATGACATAGTGATCGCCGTCGCGGCGGGCGCGCGTTTTCAGGTTGGAAGCGTCGGAGCCGGCCTGCGGCTCGGTCAGCGCAAAGCCGCCGATCCATTCGCCGGAGGCGAGCTTCGGCAGGAAGCGCTCTTTCTGCGCCTCCGTGCCGTATTTCAGGATCGGCACGCAGCCGACGGAGCTGTGCACGCTCATGATGGTCGAGCAGGGGCCGTCGCCGGCGGCGATTTCTTCCAGCGCCACAGCATAGGCGACCGCGCCCGTCTCCGAGCCGCCATAGGCTTCCGGCACCAGCATGCCGAGGAAGCCGAGTTCGCCCATTTCCGCCAACGCCTCGCGCGGAAAACGGCTCTGCCTGTCGCGCTCCGCCGCGCCGGGGGCCAGCCGCTCGCGGGCAAAATCCCGCGCCATGTCGCGAATCTGGGCCTGCTGTTCCGTCAGGATCATGTCCGGTCTCCTCCGGCAAACCGTTCAGTGCCGTTCGATCGCCACCGCCGTCGCCTCGCCGCCGCCGATGCAGAGCGTCGCCATGCCGCGCTTCAGGTCGTAGCGTTGCAGCGCGGCAAGCAGCGTGACGAGCACGCGCGCGCCAGATGCGCCGATCGGGTGGCCGAGCGCACACGCGCCGCCGTGCACGTTCACCTTCTCGTGCGGCAGGTCGAGATCGCGCATCGCCGCCATGGCGACGACGGCGAAAGCCTCGTTGATCTCGAACAGGTCGACATCGGTAAAATTCCAGCCGGTGCGCTCGCCGAGCTTTTTGAGCGCGCCAATCGGCGCGGTCGCGAAGAGATTGGGCGCTTGCGCATGGGTGGCATGGCCGACGATGGTGGCGAGCGGCTGAAACCCTTCTCGCTCGGCCTGCGAGCGCCGCATCAGCACCAGCGCCGCCGCGCCGTCGGAGATCGAGGAGGCGTTGGCCGCCGTCACCGTGCCGCCTTCGCGGAAGGCCGGCTTCAGCGTCGGGATTTTCTCCAGTTTCGCCTTGCCGGGCTGTTCGTCGCGGCTGACAACCGTTTCCGACCGCCCGGCCTTGACGGTGACCGGAACGATCTCGCCATCGAAAGCGCCGCTCTCGATGGCGTCGCGGGCGCGGCTGAGCGAGGTGACGGCATAATCGTCCTGCGCGGGACGGGTGAACTGGTAGGCTTCGGCGCAGTCCTCCGCAAAGGTGCCCATCAGGCGGCCCTTGTCATAGGCGTCCTCCAGCCCGTCGAGGAACATATGGTCGATGACCCGGCCATGGCCGAGCCGGTAGCCGCCGCGCGCCCGGTCGAGCAGATAGGGCGCATTCGTCATGCTCTCCATGCCGCCGGCGACGGCGACCGAGGCGCTGCCGGCCGTGATCAGATCGTGCGCCAGCATGACGGCCTTCATGCCCGAGCCGCACATCTTGTTGACGGTGGTGGCCCCGGCGGCGAAGGGCAGGCCCGCGCCGATGGCCGCCTGCCGGGCCGGCGCTTGCCCCTGACCGGCCGGCAGAACGCAGCCGAACACCGTCTCCTCGACAGTCTCCGGGCTGACGCCGCTGCGCTCCAGCGCCGCACGGATGGCGGCCGCGCCGAGTTCCGGCGCGGTGGCGTCCCTGAGATCGCCCTGAAAACCGCCCATCGGCGTGCGGGCCGAACCGACGATGACGACGGGATCCTGCAACATCATATCGAAACCTCCCGAAACCAGGCTCAACGCGGGGCCATGCGCAACGCGCCGTCGAGGCGGATGACCTCGCCATTCAGCATGACGTTCTCACAGATGTGGCGCACCAGGGCGGCAAATTCCACCGGCTTGCCGAGGCGCGTCGGGAAGGGCACGCTGCGCCCCAGCGAATCCTGCACCTCCTGCGGCATGCCCGCCATCATCGGCGTTTCGAAAATGCCCGGCGCGATGGACACCACCCGGATGCCGGAGCGCGCCAGTTCCCGCGCAATCGGCAAGGTCATCGCCGCGACGCCACCCTTGGAGGCCGCATAGGCCGCCTGGCCGACCTGCCCGTCGAAGGCGGCGACCGAGGCCGTGTTGACGATGACGCCGCGCTCGCCGTCCGCCCCCGGCTCCTGCCGGGCGATGGCGGCGGCGGCGAGCCGGATCATGTTGAAGGTGCCGATGAGATTGATGCCGACGGTGCGGGCAAAGCTGTCGAGCCGGTGCGGCCCGTCGCGGCCGATCACCTTTTCACCGGGCGCGACGCCCGCGCAATTGATCAGCCCATGCAGATGGCCGAACCGTTCGAGCGCGAGGTCGACGGCGGCCTGGCCGTCCTTCTCCTGCGTCACGTCCGTCTGGATGAAGGCGGCGCTGCCTCCAAGTTCGCCGACGATGGCCGCGCCGGCCTCCGCATTGACATCGGCGATCACGACATTGGCGCCCTCGCCCGCCAGCATGCGGGCCACGGCGGCACCGAGGCCCGAACCGCCTCCGGTGACGACAAAGGTCTTTGCGCGGATCAACATGGCTGCTCTCCCTCAGCACAGTTCTTGTCCGTTGGGCCAGCGTGAAGTGTCGTGAACCGCGAATGGGTCGCACGCCCTCGACGGGCCTGCCCATCCGTCTTGCATCACTCTACGATGGCGCGGTATTGCATGCGATGACCAAAGCGTCTCGATTTTTCGGCCAGTTTTACCATATCCTGCAGGGCATGACGATGACGGAAACCGGACGGCGGATGATATCACCCTTCTTTGTGGAAGAGGCGATCGATTGTCTGAAACGACAGGGAAAAGCACCTGAAAAGGTGCTTGCCTCCGTCGGCCTACCCGCCCGGATCACAGCGCCGATCTCCGCGGAAAGCTACGGTGCCCTCTGGCTGGCAATCGCGGCCGAGATGGACGACGAGTTCTTCGGCATGGGCGGCCGGCCGATGCCCAGCGGCAGCTTCACCCTGCTCTGCCACTGCATCCTGCACGCCAAGACCCTTGACCAGGCGCTGCGGCGCGCGCTGCGTTTTCTGAACGCAATGCTGGAGGATCCGCAAGGCCATCTCGACATTTCCGACGGGCTTGCCCAGATCGTGCTCAAGGACGCCATCGGCCCGCGCACCGCCTTCGCCTACCGGACCTACTGGATCCTGCTGCATGGCATCACCTGCTGGCTCGTCGGTCGGCGCATTCCGCTGCGCATGGTCGACTTCCGCTGCGCCGAGCCGGAGCACGGCGCGGACTACCGGCTGTTCTTCGGCGCTCCCGCGCGTTTTTCGCAGCCGGTCAGCCGTCTCGCCTTCGATGCCTCCGTGCTGAAACTGCCGATTGCCCGTAGCGAGCAGGCATTGAAACAGTTCCTGCGCAACGCGCCCGCCAACATCCTTGTCCGTTATCGCTACGATGCCGGCCTTGCGGCGAGCGTACGCAAGCGCCTGCGGCAGGTGCCACCCACCGCCTGGAGCGCCTTCGACGATCTCGCCGCGCAATTGCGCATGTCCCCCTCGACCCTCCGGCATCGCCTTCATGCGGAAGGCCAGAACTACGCGACGATCCGCGATGAAATCCGCCGGGACCTCGCCATCGAGATGCTGCAGACGACGGCGCTCGGCGTCGGGGAGATCGCCACCCGGCTCGGCTTCTCCGAACCCAGCGCCTTCCACCGCGCCTTCCGCAAGTGGACGGCGACGAGCCCGGCCGGTTTTCGCCGGGAGACGCTGGCATAGGCGCTGTCCGGCCGGGTATGCGTGCGAGAGGCACAGGGCGATCCCGTCATCAAGCCCAGCCCGACCTCGTCCTTTAGCTTGCGCCTTCCTGCCCTGTGCCGAGATGCAGACCAACAATGGCGATCACGATAATCGCCACATAGGCAATGCGCTGGGCGCCCAGCGGTTCGCCGAACACGACGGCACCGACGAGAACCGAGCCGACCGCTCCGATGCCCGTCCAGACCGCATAGGCCATACCGAGGGGCAGGACGGACAGAGCTCTGGCGAGCGAAAACACGAAAGCCGCCAGAAGGAGGATGGAAAGAAAGCCCCAGCCCCAATGGGTCATGCCGTTCGATTTCTTGGTCGCCAGCGCCCAGAGCACGTCCAGCACGCCGGACAGAACCAGCAAGGTCCACCCCGCCGCGGCACTCATGCATCCGCCCCCGCGAAGCGCTCTGCAAGGGCCGCCAGTTGCACCTGCGCCTTTCCTGCCGCAGCAAGCACGCCCTCCGGCTTGCCAGCCGTCGGGCCGACGGGAACGATGTCCGCGTCACGCAGACCGATGAACGCCAGCGCCTGCCGCAGGAAGGGCGTAGCAAGATCGGGCCGGCCCCAGGACGGGCCCTCGGAGAAACCGCCGGAGCTTGCGAGAATCGCGACAACGGGGCGCGGCCGCAGAAGCGGCGTGTAGCCGGTTTGCGGATCAAAGCGGAAGCTGAGGCCCGGCTGGGTCACGAGGTCGATATAGTGCTTGAGCCGGTAGGGGATTGAGAGGTTCCACATCGGCGTGGAAATGAGGACCGCATCCGCTGCATCGAGCCTTTGCACCAGATCCTCGATCGCCGCCCAGCTCTCGGCCTCCTGCGGCGTGAAGGAGCGGCCCGCTAGACGCGCATACTTCGCGGCAAGCAGAGGCCCGTCGAAGGCCGGCAGGTCGGCCTGCCAGACGTCGATCTCTCGGACCTGAAGGCCCGGGCGATGCGTTTCAAGCGCCTTTATGAAACCCACCGCCGCCTTGCCGGAACGGGAGAGGTCCGCACGGGGTGACGCCTTGATATGCAGCAGTTCGGTCATGTCGATCTCCTTTGCTGGATCGACATATAAATTTGCGTCCGCGCGAATTCTTCTGCATGAATTACGAAACCAGTTCGCATTGGCGCGAAAATGCTCTCGACCGACGACCTTCTTCTGATCGCAGCCCTCGCACGCAGCGGAAAGCCCGCCGCGGCGTCCACCAGTCTCAATGTGCATCTTGCAACGGTCTATCGCCGGCTGAAGGAACTGGAGCAGGAGGCCGGCGCACCGCTGTTCCAGCGCCTCGGCGGGCAATATATCCCGACCCCGCTCGGCAGCGAGCTGGTCCGCGCCGCGACGGCCGTCGCGGCAAGCCTTGCCGAGGCCCGACGGCAGCTTGCGGGCGGCGAACAGCGTCTTGAGGGCCGCATCACCCTCACGACACCCGATTCCCTGGTGCCTCTGGTCACCACGCTGCTCCCGCTGGTCCGCCGGAAACATGCCGGCATCCGCTTCGACCTTGTGGTCTCCAACGCCTTTGCCGACATGGCGCGCTACGAGGCGGAAGTCGCAATCCGCCCCACACGGTCCCCGCCGGAGACATTGGTCGGCCAGCGGGCGGGCGCGTTCCGCTACGCAATCTACGCGAAAACCGGCAGCGCGACGGATCTGCCGTGGATCGCACTCGACGACAGTCTTTCGGCCATTCCCGCCGCCCGCTGGCTGGCCGTCCACGTAGCGGAAGAGGAGATCGTACTGCGGGTGAACAGCATGTGGGCCGCCGCCCAGGCCGCGGCAGCCGGCCTCGGGCAGGCACTGCTGCCGGACTATCTGCACCGGTCGTTCGATCTTGAACGACGGGGCAGCTTCATCGACACATTGGAATCGGAAGTTTGGCTCCTCGTCCATCCAGACCTGCGCCGCACACCACGAATCCAGGCCTTCATGGATCTGGCCGCCGGAAAACTCCGGGCAAAGTTGAAGGCAGGGTAAGAGCGTCAACCGCGGCTCGATGGTGACATGCGGCACGTCCGGGCGCTCGTCGTGCGGATCGAAGATGGGGCGGCCGGAGCGCACGCCGATGCGCCTCGGCCTTCGGGATCGCCTCGGGCAAGGGCCAGTCGATGAAGATCATATTCAGCTAGGAAAGAACCATGAGCACGCAACTCTTCGACCTCACGGGCAAACGCGCCCTCGTCGCCGATCCCGCCTTTTCCGCCTGGATGGAAAAGCGCACGCCGGCGGGCCGCTGGGGCAAGGTGGAGGAGCTTGTCGGCGCGTGCATCTTCCTTGCCTCCGATGCTTCCTCCTTCGTGAACGGACACACGCTCTATGTCGACGGCGGCATCACGGCCTCCCTGTGAGGAAAACAGGCGCACCGTCCTGATGAGCGTCTCCGGCTGCGGCACGTCCGCCGTCCGCGCGGCACATCGCCCCGTTACCTTCGTGCACTTTTCCGGCAGCAAGGAGCTGACTACCGCCGGCATGACCGGGCGGGCGGGGCATTTCATGCCGCTGCCGCCAGCGACTACGTGATCCCCAGCCTCAACTCCCCAGCCATTGTACGCTGCGCCATCTTCCGCGATGCCGACACGGGCCCTTCTCGTTGCTCGGTTCCCCGGTCTTCCCTTCGTTGAGTACGATCCCCCTCAGGCCCTGCCAAAGACGGCTTTCAACTCCGCGACATTCTCCGGCGACAGCATGCGCCGGGGGGCACCGCGCAGGAGAACCAGGAGCTTGGCGGTTTCCTCCAGCTCCTCTGCGGCATAGACGGCGGAGGCGATGTCCGTTCCGGTGACAACCGGCCCATGATTGGCGAGCAGCACGGCAGCATAACGCCCGCCGAGATCGCAGATCATCTCACCCATCCGCGCGTCGCCCGGCTTCACATAGGGCAGCAGCTTCACCGCGCCGACGCGCATGACGACATAGGGGGTGAGCGGCGGGATACAGTCGTCGGGGTCCGTATCGGCAAGACAGGACAGCGCGGTGGCGAAGGTCGAATGGAGATGCGCCACCGCGCCCGTCCCTTCCCGCGTCTCGTAGAACGCCCTGTGCAGGAACACTTCCTTCGACGGCTTGTCACCGGAAACGTGGTTGCCGCATAGTCGGCCGGATATCCGGCAGGAAGCTCCTCGGCGAATGCACCGAAGGTGGTCATGAGCGCAGTGCCGAACACAAGGGCAGCCGCGCGGGCGGATAGGATCCTGTTCATCATCTCATCTCCCATAGATTGAACCCGCGTCGCGAAAACAGCCGCGGACAATGCGCGAGGGCCACTCCCTGCCCTCGCATCCCCCCATTTGAGTTTTGGCTTTTAGAAAATCAAAACACAAACAGTACCATCAGGCGCGCTTACGCTCGCCGCCACCGTTCCGAACCGCACCCGCCACGCGAGAGCCGAAAACGTCTGTGTTGGTGGCGCCACCGAGATCGCGCGTGCGCGAACCCGGATCAGCCAGGATCTCGTCGACGGCGCGCTCGATTTCAGCACCCGCCGCCTCGAACTGCGGCAGGTCGCGTTGCTCGCCGAGCCAGCTCAGCATCATCGCTGCCGACAGGATGAGCGAGGTGGGGTTGGCGATGTTCCTGCCCTGGATGTCCGGCGCCGAACCGTGCTGGGCCTGAGCGCAGACGAGGCCGGTCTCGGCATTGGCATTGATCGAGCCGGCAAGGCCAAGGCTGCCGGAAAGCTCGCTTGCAAGGTCCGAGAGGATGTCCGAATAGAAGTTGGTCGCCACGATCACGTCGAAGCGCGAGGGATCGCGCACCAGATGGGCCGCCATCGCATCGATGATGACGTCGTTGAGCGTCACCTCCGGAAACTCGGCGGCAACCTTGTGGACCTGCTGCAGAAAGAGGCCATCGGTCAGGATGAAGTTGTTCGCCTTGTGGACCGCAGTCACCTTCCTGCCCCGCTTCATGGCGAGCAGGAATGCCTGGCGCGCAATGCGTTCGCAGGCCGAAGCCGTGATCTTGCGGACCGACAGCGCCACGTCCGGTGTTGGCATGAACTCGCCCGTGCCGGCGAACATGTTGCGGTCGGGGTAAAACCCTTCCGTCGCCTCGCGCATGATGACGAGATCCATCGTCTTGGCGTTGTTGAGGAAGGGACGCGAGCGGGCCGGGCGCACATTCGCATAGAGGTCGAGCTTGACACGGAAACCGGCAGAGACGTTCGCACCCCCCTTGTCGCGGGGCGGGTAGTCCATGTGCGACTGCGGGCCGAGGACGATGCCGTCGAAGGTACGCGCCCGTTCGATCGTCTCGTCCCGCAGCGTCGTGCCGAACTTTTCCAGGCTGGTGAAGCCGGTGTCTTCGAAGTGGTATTCGAGGCCGAGACCGAAGGCCGCATCCGCAGCCTTCAGGACCTCCATGGTTGCCGCGGTGATCTCGGGGCCAATCCCGTCACACGGCGTCACGAACAGTTTCATCAGATCCATCTCCCATAAGGCGACGAGCGATAGCGCCGCGCAATGTCACGGGAGAAGTATTGGCTTTTTTAATTCATAAATGCAATATCTATTTTTCGGGACCTTCTTTTTCATGCGCCTGGTGCGACCAGGACCAGGCAACGGGCGACTTCTTGGAGAGTGCACCGCCGAGATGCCGGCGCATCGTGTAGGACGCCTCGACAATCTCGCCGCGCTCGAGAAGATCGAGAATTTCGAGGTGTTCCTGGCATTGCCGCACAGTGCGGCTGCGGTCGACGCGCGAGCGGTATTCGAGCAGACGGCGCATGCGGTTCACGCGCACGAGCGAGAGATGGAAGAACGGGTTGTTCGACATCTTGATCAGCTCCTCATGGAAGGACGCACCATTGTGCAGCAGCCGCTCGGCCGGTAGGCGCTCGATGTCGGTGTCCAGCATCCGCTGCTGGATCCGCCGCTGCTCCTCGATGATCTTCCGATCGAGGCGGAACTCCGGTTCCAGCATGGCGGCCGGCTCGATCAGCATGCGGAACCGATAGATCTGCTCGAAGGCCTCCGGCGTCTTCGCCACCGGCAGGAAGCGCCAACCGTATCCCTGCTTGCGCTCCGCCCAGCCCTCGCGGGTAGCACGCATCAGGACATCGTTGAGCTGCGATTTGGTCAGTTCATAGCGCTCGCGCAACATCTGCTCGGTCACCTCGGCGGGGATGCGGTCCGTCAGCCAGTCCTCTGCCAGCCGCTGGTAGTCATTCGCGATCTCGAATGGCTCGGCATCGTCGCGTACCCGCTCGACGATGCCTCCGGCCGTCTCCCGCACGAAGAAGCCACGGTTTTCCTTCTGCTCCAGCAATCCCTGACTTGCCAGCATGTCCATCGCCTCACGCACAGGCGAACGGGAGACTCCGAAGCGGTCCGCCAGCTGCTGGGTCTTCACATGGTCGCCCACCGTCAACTCCCCGGAGGTGACGAGAAGGGTGATTTCGTTGGCGATGGTCTGGGCCAGCTGGCTGGAGCGCATGTCTTCGGTGTCCCTGGTCTTCCGGAGGGGCGTGTCGGGCAGAGGTTATTCCACGGGTGGGGCAAAAGAAACAATAGCCCAGATTTTTTGCATATCCTGCAGGATAAAAGCCAATGAGAGGCCAGATTCCGATTGACACATCCATATAATTGGCTTTTTAAATTCTAAAAATCACTTTCTTGGAGCTTTCGGCGATGCGGCAGATCGAAACGGCGCAGGGAACCGCCCGGCTCGTCCCGTTGAACGAGGTCTTCGAAGGTCGGCTCGAACGCCTGCCCGTCGTCCTGCGCATCCTGCTCGAGAACGTGGCGCGGCGCGACCCTGGCCGGCTGGCGGCCTTCGTTGCTGCGCTCGACCGCTGGATCGATGACGGCACGAGCGGGGGGGAGGTCGATTTCCATCCGTCCCGCGTGCTGATGCACGACACGACCTGCGTGCCCGCACTAGTGGATATCGCCGCCATGCGCGACGCCATCGCCGAGGCTGGCGGCGACCCTTCGTCCCTGACCCCCGCGCTGCCCGTCGACGTTTCGGTCGACCACAGCGTGGCCGTCGACTGGTATGGTCGCCCGGGCGCGCGCGAACACAACATGCGCCGCGAGATGGACCGCAACAGCGAGCGCTACCGTCTGATGAAATGGGCGACCACCGCGCTGCCCGGCGTCCGGGTCCATCCACCCGGCACCGGCATCATGCACACACTGAATCTCGAACAGCTCGCCACGGTCATCCGGATCGAGGAGCGCGACGGTGAGCGTTGGGTTGCGCCCGACACGCTCGTCGGCACGGACAGCCACACGCCGATGATCAACGGCATCGGTGTTCTGGCTTGGGGTGTCGGCGGGCTAGAGGCTGAGAGCGTGCTTTTCGGCATGCCGGTGACGCTGCGTATTCCCGACGTGGTCGGTGTCCACCTCACCGGACGACTGAAGCCCGGCGTGCTGTCGACGGACCTCGCGCTCGAGGTCACCCACCTGCTGCGCCGGCACGGCATCGCCGGCGAGTTCGTCGAATTCTTCGGCGCGGGCGTCTCCACGCTGACCGGCGGCGACCGGGCGGTCGTCGCCAACATGGCACCGGAATACGGCGCCTCGACCGGCTTCTTTCCGATCGATACACAAACGATCGCCTATCTTCGTGAAACGGGGCGCTCGGCCGATCATTGCGCGCTGGTGGAGACGGCGGCAAGGGCGCTCGGCCTCTGGTTCGATCCCGCCGCGGAACCGCGCTACACCCGCGTCGTCGAGCTCGATCTTGCAAACGTTACGCCGCTTCTCGCCGGCCCGTGCCGGCCGCAGGACAAGCTGCCACTTGACGAGGCGGCACGGGCACTGGAGGCGGCGAGCGGCCAACCGTTCCGGCAGGGAACGCAGGGCATACCGGATGGCGCGATCGCCATCGCCGCCATTACGAGCTGTACGAACACCTCCGACCGTCGGCTGCTTGCCGCCGCAGGCCTTGTCGCACGCAAGGCCCGCTGCCTCGGCCTTCGTCCGCCCACCTGGGTCAAGACCTCCCTAGCGCCCGGCTCACCCTCCGCCGAGCAGTTTCTCTCGGCCAGCGGACTGCTTGCCGATCTGGAAGCGCTGGGCTTCGGTATCGTCGGCCATGGCTGTACGACCTGCATCGGCAATTCCGGGCCGCTGCAGCCGGACATGGCAGAGGCGATTGCCGGTGGAACGGTGGCAACGGCGCTGCTTTCAGGCAACCGCAACTTTCCGGGGCGTGTACATCCGGCCCTGCAGTTCGGCTTTCTTGCGTCTCCGCCACTCGTCGTCGCCCTGTCGCTTGTCGGCAGGATCGTGCCTGATCCCATGAATGTCGAGATCGCCCGCGGGGCCGGCGGCACCCCGATCCGCCTTGGCGAACTGCTCGCGTCAGACGCGGAAATCGATGCTGTGGTGCGACAGTTTTCCGAGCCGCAGGCCTTCAGGGAAGCCTTTGCGCAGGCCGGGCAATACGAACCCTGGCAACAGCTCGATGCGCCGCGATCCGTGCGCTTTCCGTGGTCCGAGACCTCCACCTATCTCCGCCGGCCGCCCTTTGCCGCCGCGGGACAGGAAAACCGGCTGGGCGCCTATACGGCCCATCCCCTGCTCGTCCTCGGCGACGACATGACGACCGACCACATCTCACCGGCCGGCCAGATCGCAGCCGGCAGTCTTGCCGGGCAACACCTCATCGAACGCGGAGATCCCCCGGCCGACCTCAACGTCTACGCCGCCCGGCGCGGCAACTGGCAGGCCATGGTGCGCGGCCTTTTCGACAACCGGACTGCCGCGAACGTCCTGATCGGCGGCCGGCCGGCCTCGCGGACCATCCATGCGCCGACGCTGGAGGAAGGCCCGCTCTGGAACGTCGCCGAACGATACCGGGCGGAGGGCCGTTCCGTCGTCCTCGTCGCCGGCGAGCGCTACGGCACCGGCTCGTCACGCGACTGGGCCGCCAAGGGCGTGGCGCTGCTCGGCGTGCGCGCGGTGCTCGCCCCCAGCTTCGAGCGCATCCACCGCACCAATCTCGTCGGCATGGGCGTGCTTCCCATCGTGATCGACCGCGCGACGCCCTTTTCCCCGGGGCCAACGGACCGTATCGAGATCGACGCCACGCAGGTGGTACCGCGTGGCCCGATCAGCGTGACCCTGCTGCGGCCCGACGGCACCCGCCAGCAATTGCAGGCCCGCGCCGCAGTGGAAACGGACCGGGAGGCCGCCATCCTGGTTTCCGGCGGCATGATCCCGGCGATCCTCTCCGCGAGGCTTCGCCGACAGGCCTGAAGCATTCGTCGCGGGAATGCGGCAACACCCCCCAGGACGATAGTGGCCTATTTCGACGGGTCCTCGTTTCCTCTCCCGCCGCGCCCGCCTGCAAGGGCAAGCATGTCGGAGAACAGGGCCGTCCATTGGGTCTCTGTGATATCGATGAGGCCGAAGGCCTTCAGCAGGAAGGCGCCCTCACCGGCGAGGAAGGCGAGCGCCGCCTGCCTGTCCTCCGCCTTGTCCATATCCAGCCCCGCCAGGCGATGCGTGTACCAGACCCGGCTCGACGCCACCTGCTCCGGGCTTTGCAAGAGGGCCGTCATCATCACGGCGGAACGAGAGTACTCCGCCTCGTCGCTGTCGCGGGTCGCGAGCAGATGTCCGCGGATGACGGACTGCGGCGAGCGGTCATCGCCCGCATGCGCCATCACCTCCCCCTCGAACGTGCTGCCCCAGCGCTCGATCATCGAGCGGATCAAATTCTCCTTCGTGCCGAAGCAATATTGCACGCCGCCCTTCGTGATGCCCGCGGCGCGCGCGACGGCATCGAAGGTCAGGCCCGCCGCACCGTCCAAGGCCACGATCGCCTCCGCGGCGTCCAGAACACGGTCGCGATCTATACTGCGCGGTCGTCCTGCCATTTCACCTCTTCCATTTCAATACGAACGTATTTATATAGCGCCCCACGCGCATGCAACCTCTAAACACCATGCCCAAGGATCATACCCATGTCTCGTGGTAAACGCTGGCTCGTTCTCGCCGTCGTCTCCAGTGCCCTCTTCCTGATCGTCATCGACATGACGGTGCTCTACACGGCCCTGCCCAAACTGACGCACGCACTGTCAGCGACAGCCGCGGAAAAGCTCTGGATCGTCAACGCCTATCCACTTGTTGTCGCCGGCCTGCTGCCCGGTCTCGGTACGCTGGGCGATCGGCTGGGCCACAAGCAGATGTTCATGGCCGGCCTCGTCGTGTTCGGTCTCGCCTCGCTCGGCGCGGCCTTCGCCCCCTCCTCCGCCCTCCTGATTGCCGCACGCGTCGTCCTGGCCGCCGGGGCCGCGATGATGATGCCCGCCACGCTGTCGCTCATCCGCCTCACCTTCACCGACGAGAAGGAGCGCGCCTTCGCCATCGGCATCTGGGCTGCGGTCGCCTCGGGCGGGGCAGCGCTCGGCCCCGTCGTCGGCGGGCTGCTACTCGAATATTTCTGGTGGGGTTCCGTCTTCCTGATCAACGTTCCGGTCGTGCTCGTCGCGCTCGCGGCAAGCGCCGTCCTGCTCGCCCGCCGCGCGGGAGACCGCACCCGGCCCTGGGATCTCCTCGGCTCCGTGCAGGTGATGTTCGGCCTCGTCGGCCTCACCTATGCCGTCAAGGAAGCGGGCAAACGCGATCCTTCCTGGGAAAGCGCAGCCATCGCGCTCGCCATCGGCCTTGCGGCGATGACGGTATTCATCCGCCGCCAGCGCCGCAGCGCGGCACCGCTGATCGATTTCGCGCTCTTCGCCAATCCGCGTTTTACCGCGGGCGTCGTCACCGCACTCATCGCCTCCGCCGCCCTTATCGGCGTGGAGCTGGTCTTCAGCCAGCGGCTTCAGCTCGTGCTCGGCTATTCCCCGCTTGAGGCCGGCCTGCTCATTCTGCCGATCCCCGCAGCCGCCTTCTTCGCCGGGCCGCTTACCGGGCTCGCCCTACCGCGCCTCGGTGGTGAACGGGTACTCTGGGCCGCACTGCTGCTGTCCGGGCTTGCGCTTGCCGCCTTCCTCGCCACGCACCAGGGACCGACGGGTTACTGGATCGCGGCCCTCGCCGCGATGGGCTTCGGTGTCGGCGCCTCCATGACGGCGGCATCGGCCGTGATCATGCTCTCGGCACCGGAGGAGCAGGCCGGCATGGCCGCCTCCGTGGAGGAAGTTTCGTTCGAACTGGGCGGCGCGCTCGGCATTGCACTGCTCGGAAGCCTGATGTCCGCCCTCTACTCGAAGGCGATGGTGGTGCCGCAGGGCATAGCGCTTGCCGACGAGGCCCGCGACAGCCTCGACGAGGCGCTGGTTCTTGCCGACGGCCTCAAACCGGACCAGGCACAACAGGTCATCACCCTTGCCCAGTCCGCCTTCGACTATGCCTTTGTCGGCGTTGTCGGCGTCGCCGTGGCGATGCTGATTGCGGTCGCTTTCACGCTCTACTGGAAACTGAGCCCGCGCTGATCATCGCACGAGTGCCGCGCTACGCGCGGCCTCACTCCACCCAGGCACCGTTGCGCGCGACGATACGGCCGCGCTTGACCACCAGGCTGCGCTTCGGCCGGTCGACGAGGATCTGTGCCCGGTTTTCGCCCTCGATCAGCACAAGGCTGCCCTCGCGACCGACATCGAGGCCGTAACCTTCAAGATCGAGCAGGGCGGCGCCGCGCGCCGTGCCCATGTCGAGCGCAGCGACCAGCTCGTCATCGGTGCGGCAATAGGAGCGGTAGGACAGCAGCCAGCAGCGCTCCAGCATGTCGCCGTTGCCGTGCGGGTTCCAGGTGTCACGCAGGGAATCCGAGGCGACGGCGCATCTGACGCCGCGTCGAGCCAGCTCGAACATCGGCGGAAAATCGATCTCGCCCGGAACGGCAGAAATGATGCCGATATCGTTTTCCGCAAGGACGTCGATCATCCTGTCCACCGCATCGGCCGCCCCGTCGCCAAGACAGAAGGCATGGCTGACGACGACGCGGCCCTGCATGCCGTTTGCGCTGGTACGCTCGGCGATCATCTTCAAGGTGGCCAGGCCGAGTTCGCTCGCCTCGTGCAGGTGGATGTCGATCTTCGCCCCCTTGCGGCTGGCGATGTCGAAGATCGCGTCGAGATGCCCTTTGGGATCACCGTCGATATCGGTCGGATCGATGCCGCCGATGATGGATGCCCCCTCGTCGAGCGCCGCTTCCATCAGATCCGCCGTGCCGGGGTCGATCATCATGCCGAGCTGCGGAAAGGCAACGAGTTCGAGACCCACGGCGTGGCGCGTCCTTTCATGGGCGCGCAGCACCGCATGCAGGTTATCGAGCTTGTAGCCGCTGGAAATATCGACATGGCTGCGGATATGGGTCGAGCCCATGGCAACGCACTGCCGCATGAGGTTGCCGGCGCGCTCCTCCGTGCTCCAGGGCAGGTTCTGGCGGATCTCGACCTCGTTGTCGATCATCGCACGCAGCGAGGGCGGCACATTGATGCTGTGCCACGGCAGGCCCCAGAGGATCTTGTCGAGATGCACGTGCGGCTCGACGAAGGGAGCGATGGCGACGGCATTGCCGCCATCATGTGCGGGAACGCCCGGCTCGCGCGGCAGGTTCGCGCCGATGGCGACGATCCTGCCGCCCTTGATCAGGATATCGGCAGTCTCACCGCCATCGGGCCGGACATTGGTTACAAGCAGGTCGGTCATTTCGGAGAACCCTGAAATCAGCACGGATGCGGGTGGAGAACGTCATTCTTTTCCCGCTTTGCCAATCTCCGCTCTCCACCGTCCACTTGGCAACCGTTGAGGATGCAAGCCTCAATCGACCTGGGCGACGAGGCCCACGGACTTGATACCGGCAACCGCGCAGATCTCGTCATTGTCGGAGGTATCTCCGGTGATACCGACCGCACCAAGCAGCGCCCCGGCGGCATCGCGGATCAGCACGCCGCCGGGAACGGCGACGATCTTGCCACCCGAGACGGCGGTCAGGCCTTCAATGAAGTGCGGGCGCTCCTTCGCGTTCTTGTCCAGCCAGCGTGAGCCCATGCCCACGGCGAGCGAACCATAGGCTTTGCCGAAAGCGATCTCATAGCGCAGCATGGAGGCACCGTCCTGCTTCTGGAAGGCCTTCAGGTGCCCTCCGGCATCGAGCACCGCCACGGTGAGCGGCTTGAGGCCGGCCTGAGCGCCCGCCTCCAGGGCGGCGGCGATGATGCTGTTGGCGACGGCAAGGGTAAGTTCGGCCATGTCTGTCCTCGTAGGGTCCTGTTTTCCGAAAGGTCCCGGCGAACGATCGCCGGAACCCGAACTGTCGAAAGCTTCGCTGCCCTTCTATCAGGCGGCGATGGCGCGGTCTGCTGCCATTTCGCCGGCAATCGTATCCGTCACCATCTGCGCGGTCGCTGCCGAAAGTGTCCAGCCGAGATGGCCGTGGCCGGTGTTGTAGAACACACCCGGCTGACGCCCCTTGCCGACCCGCGGCATCATGTTGGGCATCATCGGGCGGAGGCCCGCCCAGGGCACGACACGATTGGTATCGGCCTCGGGAAACAGCATGCGCGTCCAGTCGACGAGCGGCTTGACGCGGTCGTGGCGGATATCGCGGTTCATGCCGTTGAATTCGGCCGTGCCGGCAACGCGGAAACGGTCGGGGCCAAGACGGCTGGTCACGATCTTCGCCCGGTCGTCGAGCAGGCTCACCCAGGGGGCTGCCGCCTGGCTGCGCTCGTCATCGAGATGCACGGTGATCGAGTAGCCCTTGACGGGATAGATATTGACCCGGTCGCCGAGCATGGCGGCAATCTGGCGGCTGGCCGTGCCGGCACAGACGACGACGCCATCCGCCTCGACCTGGCGCTCCGCGCCCTCACCCGTCGCATAGCTGATGCGGAATGCACCGTTTCTGCCGATCGCCGTAACGCGGGCATCGAAAAGGAACCGGGCGCCCCGGCGCTGGCAGGCCTTCGCAAGGCCCGAGGTGAACTTGTGGATGTCGCCGGTCGAATCCGACGGCGTGTAGAAGCCACCATGGAAGGCCCCGTGCAGGGTCGGCTCGATCGACTTGACCTCTTCGGCCGTCACCGCCCGGCGGTCGAGCCCGCCCTCGGTCAGCATGGCGTTGACCTTCGCGGCGTGGTCGAAGCTCGCCTTGTCCCAGTAGATGTGCAGGATACCGCGGCGCACATGGTCGAAATCGATGTTTTCGCGCTCGGCGATGGAGAAGAGGTGCTGCCGGGCGGCGATCGCCAGACGGGTCGTTTCCACCGTGTTGTCGCGATAGCGCATGATGTTCGAGACGAACTCGGCAAGCCAGGAATATTTGTGCCAGGTCGGCCGCGGGTTCATCAGCAGCGGCGCGTCGTTCCGCATCATCCATTTGACACCCTTGAACAGGGTGGACCAATGGTTCCAGACCTCGGCATTGCTGGCGGAAAGCTGACCGCCATTGGCAAAGGAGGTTTCCATGGCAGCGTAGCGCTGGCTTTCGAGCACGGTAACGTCGAAGCCACGTTCCAGAAGAGCATAGGCAGTGGTGACGCCGGTAATACCGGCGCCGATAACGGCGATATGGGGCATATAGGTCTCTCGCTCCGTATGACATCAGGGTACGGGCCGGAGCCCGCGTTTTCCCCAATCTGTCACGGTACCTGAGAGTTTACCCGCACGGCACGACCGCGGCGGCTTTCCCCTTCGGTGGACGCTCACAGCGTCTCTCTCCAGATCGTTCAACTGCACGGTCACTTGTGCCTGAGAGTTTCCTGGGGGGTTGCTCCGTCGGCGCCGGCCTTGCAGCCGGTCTCTCCCATGCAGTCTTGTCGAACGCGCGCAGGCTACCGCAATCTTGAGGAGAATCAAGAGGGGCGATGACGATGTCCCGAAACTTCCGCCCCGGCACCGGCAGGCAGCGCGAGGAAACGCAGGGCCGAGACGAGCCCGATGGCGGCGATGCACAGGAAGGCGGCACGGATATCCACCAGCATGCCACCGCCAGCGGCCTCGGGGAAAAGGGCGGCCGAAAGGCGGATGACGGCGGCGGCAACGGCGACGCCGAGAAGCTGCGCGAGCTGCTGCAGCATGGCGGAGATGGTGGTCGCCGCGCTGCGCTGGGCGGGTGTGACATCGGCAAAGGCGATCGTCGTCAGCGCGGTGAACTGCATAGAGCGGGACAGTCCGCAAACGATCAGCAGCCCGAAGAGCAGCAGCCTCGGCGTGTTACCGTCGACGAAGGCGAAGGCGCCGATCGTCAGCGCAGCGACAAGGCCGTTGACGACGAGCAGCGTGCGGAAGCCGAAAAGGCGCAGCGCCGGCGTCGTCACGCTCTTCATCAGGAGGTTGCCAAGGAAATAGACGAGCACGAGCGAGCCGGTCTCGACGGCGTCCATACCGAGGCCGACCTGGAACAGGAGCGGCAGCAGGAAGGGCGTGGCATTGACCGCAAGCCGCCCGGCAGTACCGGCCGAGAGCGTCGCGAAGGCAAAAGTCGGAACCTTGAGCACGGCCATGTCGAGCAGCGCATGCGGCGCGCACCGGAGATGACGGATGGCAGCCCAACCGGCGGCAAGGCCGAGGGCGAGAACGGCAAGCGTGCCGGCACCGCCCGTCGGCGCGCTGGAGAGCTCCAGGCCGGCAAGCGTGAGGGCGAGCGCGCTTCCCGTCAGCAGGAAGCCTTTGAGATCGAAGGGGCGCGCGCCCTCGGCCGGCGCTTGCGGCACGAAGAACAGCACGAGCACCACGCCGAGCAGGCCGAGCGGCAGGTTGATGAAGAAATTCCACTCCCAGCCGGCATGGGTTGTAACCCAGGCGCCAATCAGCGGCCCGACCACCGGCGCGATCAGCGCCGGCCAGGTGATGGTGGCGATCGCTCGCACCAACTCCGCCTTCGGCGCGCCGCGCAGCACGAGCTGGCGCCCGACGGGCGTCATCAGTGCGGCGGATGCGCCCTGGAGGAGCCGCGCCGCGGTGAACTCGCCAAGCGAACCGGAAAAGCCGCAGGCGACGGAAGAAAGCGTGAAAAGTGTGATCGCCGTCACGAAAACTTCGCGGGCGCCGAACCGGTCGGCAAGCCAGCCGGCCGGCGGAATGAACACGGCCATGGCAAGCAGATAGGCCGTGAAGCCGATGTTGAGCGCCACGACATCTGTCGAGAAGGCCTTCGCCATCGCCGGCAGCGACGTCGCGATGATCGTGCTGTCGAGCATCTGCATGAAGAACGCCACGGCGACGACGGCCGGGACGATGCGGGTGCGGTGGAGCGGTATGGGCTGTGAGGGAATGGAAGACATCGCAATCACAAAAAAGGCGACGGCGTTCAAAACGCCGCCGTCCGATCCTATAGAGCAATTCCAGCGAGAGCGCGAAGCGGATTTGCCGGACGTGCAAGGAGACAAACGAAGAGAGCGTTTCCGCAATCCGGAGACAAGCGGAAGCGCCCGGAGATCAGTTGCTGGCATCCAGCTTTTTGACGGCAGCATCGTAGAAGGAGCGGTCGATCCAGGTGTCATAGTTGACCTTGCCCTTCAAAAGCTCGGCATCGGCCATGAACACCTCCTCACCCTGAAGCGCACGCACGGCCTCCTCGGTCACCTGCGGATCCTGGAAGAACTTACCGTCCGGATAGGTCGCGCGCACGGCCTTGTCGCTGTTGCCGGTCTCCCTGACGAAGATCGCGATCGTCTCTTCCGGATTGGCGTCGGCCCAGCGCGCCGCCGCGATATCGACGGCCAAAAGGCGCGTCACGATGTCAGGGTACTTGCGGGCGAAATCGCCGTTGACGCTGAGGAGATGCGGCACGGCCCATTCCGGGCTGCCGGAAACGCCGGCATCGAAGATCACCCGGGCTTCGCCTTCCTCGACCAGCTTCTGCACAGGACCGGTGCTCTCCACGAGGGCATCGACGTCACCACGCGACAGGGCCGGACCGGAGCTCTCGATGCCGAGATTGAGGCTCTCGACTTCGCCCAGCGAAAGGCCCACCGTCTTCAGCGCCTTGGCGAAAGTCGAATGGCGCACCGTGCCGGCGAGATAGGCGACCTTCTTGCCCTTGAGGTCCTCGATTTTCTGGATCGGCGAATCCGGCTTCACGACGATTTGCGTCTCGTTGGAGCGGTTCCAGCTCGACAGGCCGATCAGCTTCACGTCGGCGCCGGTGGCCGCAAGGCGCAGCGAGGGGTTATTGCCGATATAGGTGAAGTCGATTGCGCCGGAACCGAGGGCGACGGTCGCCGCCGAGCCACCGTCGAAGGTGGTCAGCTCAACCTTGATGCCGTCCTTGGCGAACTCGTCCTCCAAGAGCTTCTTGTTGCGGTAGAGGATGAACTTCAGGTGGCCAGGCGCCGTGGAGCCGATGCGGATGACGTCGGGCTTCGCCTCGTCGGCGGAGGCCGTCGCAAGGCCAGCACCAGGCAGGATCGACAGCGCGAGCGCGATTTTCAGGAGTGTCCGGCGCAGCGGAAGGAGCGGAAACGATGTCATGGGCGGGTCCTTTCGAGATGGGTCGTTGATTGAGAAAGCGATGCGATCGGGATCAGTTCGGGCCGCTTTCGCCGCTGCCGCGCCAGTGCGTCGCACGCCGTTCACCAGCAACGAGCAGGTAGTTGAGCAGGAGGCCGATGATCGTCAGCGTCAGGATGCCCGCATACATGCGATCGGTTTCCAGCATCAGCGACGAATTCTGGATGAGGTAACCAATGCCGGACTGGGCGGCGAGCATCTCGGCCGCGATCACCGAGAAGAGCGAGGTCTTCACGCCGAGCCGGGCACCGGCGACGATCGAGGGAATGGCGGAAGGGAAGATCACCTTCTTGAAGAGGTCCCAGTCCGAGGTGCCCATGGAGCGCGCCGCCTTGACGAGCAGCGGATCGACGGACTTCACGCCGACGATCGTGTTGATCAGAAGAAAGAACACCGCGGCATAGAAGGTGATGGCGATCTTCGAGGCTTCGCCGATGCCGAGAACGAGGATGAAGACCGGCAGCAGCGCGAATTGCGAGGTGTTGCGCAGCGTCTGGACGAGAAAGTCGGAGGCTTTCTCGAACAGCGAATAGCGCCCCATCAGGAAGCCGAGCGGCACGGCGGTGACGACGGCCAGCGCAAAACCGATCGCCGCCCGTTGCAGGCTGATGCCGATGTGGTCGGCAAGCTGGCCGGAGACGATCATCTCCCAGAGCACCGCAAGCACCTGGCTCAGCGGCGGGAAGAACAGGGCATTGATCCAGCCGATACGCGGTGCGACCTCCCAGAGCAGCGCGAAGGCGACGAGTGCCGGCAGGCCGAGCGTGATGGTGGAGACGGTCTCGCCGAAAGCACTCGGCGCCTTGGAAGGGATACGCTTGCGGCGCAAGGAAAAGGCGGTGCGCAGTGGCAGGTTGCGGTCGACGATGAGGCTCATCGGATCCTCCCTCAATTGGCGTAGGTGGAAGCAAGGGTCCAGTCGCGCTGGGCCTTGCCGACTTCGTCGCGCAGGCTTTCCCAGACGCGGCCGCGATAGGCGTTGAAGGCTTCGCTGTTGCGGATATCGAGATCACGCGGGCGCGGCAGATCGATTTCGACGATCTCCTTCACGCTCGCCGGCCGGGCGGTCATCACCACGACGCGGTCGGCAAGATAGATCGCTTCGTCGATGGAATGGGTGACGAAAACCACCGTCGTCTTGATCTGCTCCCAGATGCGAAGGAGCTCGCTCTGCAGGATATCGCGGGTCTGCGCATCGAGCGCGGCGAAGGGCTCGTCCATCAAGAGGACCTGCGGATCCGTCGAAAGCGCCCGGGCGATCGCCACGCGCTGCTGCATGCCGCCGGAAAGCTGCGAGGGGAAACGGTCCTCGAAGCCCTTGAGACCGAAGAGATGCAGGAAGTCCTTCGCCCGCTCGCGCCGCTCGGCTGCGGGAACGCCACGCACTTCCAGCGCATATTCGACATTCTGCAAAGCCGTGCGCCAGGGAAAGAGCGCATATTGCTGGAAGACATAGGCCGTGCGGGCATGGGGTTTGGTGACCTCGATGCCATCGATGCGGGCGACGCCCGAGGTCGCCTCGGTCAGCCCGGCGATCACGTCGAGGAGCACCGACTTGCCGCTGCCGGAGGGCCCGACGAGCGTGATGAACTCGCCGCTGTTAATGGTGAGGTCCACGCCATCCAGCACCGCGATACGACTGGACGTGACACCGTCGACGGTCACGGTCTGGCCGGGCTTCAGGTTGAACGACTTGCGCACAGCGCTGACGGCGATGCGTTCCATGGGTATCTCCTTTTCAGACCTGTGCCACGCGGATGTGGCGGGTCGGATCATTCCTTGTTCCCCCGGCGCGGCCGCGGTTCCAGCCGAGCGCGCGGGCATAGGCGCCGAAGAGGTCTCGCTCGAGGACGTCGGGCTCGGTGATGCCGGTCGGGCCTTCTGCCTGCTCGGCGACGTAGAGCGCATCGGTCGGGCAGTAGATTTCGCAGAGGAAACAGGTCTGGCAGTCGTCCTGTCGGGCGATGACGGGAAGCCCCGTCTCGTCCCGATCGAAGACAAAGGCCGGACAGATGCGCTCGCAGATATCGCAGCGGATGCAGCGGTCGGCGGAGACGACTTCGATCATCCTCAGCCCTCCTGCGCCGTTTCGAGGGAAAGGGTCTCCCGCACCGCCGTCACGCGATCGAGGCCTGAGACGATGATGCGGCTTGCCAGCGCCTCGCTCTCGCCCGGAAAATCGCGCCGGCGGTGCACGCCGCGGCTTTCCGTGCGCAGCGCGGCCGCGGCAACCGTCCAGCGGGCGCTGGCGGTGACGGCCGCGACCTCGCGGGTCTGCAGGCGGTCAAGGCCCGCGGCAGGCGAGGCCCCGTTCAGCCGGGACCAGAGGTCCTCCAGCGTCCTGCCACTCGCTTCAAGCGTGGCAGCCGTGCGCCAGTAACTCTTGTCGAGCGGAGCGATCTCGTCGTGCACCGTGCGGGCGGCGGCGGCAAGATCGATGGCCTCCCCGGCCGGGCCGCGAAGGCCTGTCCTGCCGAGCGGGCGCAGGCGGTTTCCATCACGTCCCTGCCAACGGCGGGCATGGCGGGCCGCGCCATGGCCGGCCCACCAGCCACTGGCGATCGCCCAGGAGGCATTGATTGCGCCGCCGCCGGAAATGCCGCCCGTCACGTTCTCGCGGCTCGCTGCGTCGCCGGCGGCATAGAGGCCGGAAATACCGGTGCCGCAATCGGAGGAGACGATGCGGATGCCACCGGTGCCGCGCACCGTGCCCTCGTATTTGAGATCGACACGGAAGAGATCCTCGAACGGATTGACGCCCATGCGCTCATAGGGCTGGAAGCAGTTCGGCTGGCCGCGCCGCAGCCAATCCTGCATGGCGGGTTCGGCAAGATCGAGCCGGGCGTAGACCGGACCGGACAGAAGCGCTTCTGCCACCAGCCGCTCGCCACCACCGATGCCGTTCGTCACCGGCTCGCCGCGAGCGTCGCGCAGCACCTGACCGTCCGCGCCGTAGAAGGTGGCCCAGCGGAAAGGCAGGCCCTTGTTCAGCGACGTGCCATGCGGGGCAAGCGTGTATTTGCCGGTGAACTCCATGCCGGACAGCGATGCACCGGCCTCCGCGGCGAAGAGATAGCCGTCGCCGGTCAGCCCCGTACCGCCAAGGATACGTTCGAAAAAGGCGCAACCGCCCGTGGCCAGTATCACGGCCCCCGCCCGGACCTGGAAACTTGCCCCGGTGCGGCGCGCAAGCCCTGCGGCGCCAGCGACATGATTGTCGTCACCAAGCAATTCGAGGACCGGGTGATGATCGAGGATCGTCACGCCAGCCTTCTGCACGCGCTGGCGCAGGAAGCGCATGTAATCCGGCCCGCGCAGATTGGCGATGTAGAGGCTGCCGTCCTCCTCGCTCGGGAACGGATACCCCCATTCCACCAGCTTCTGGAGGTTCTCGTAGGCCTGGTCGGCGGCGCGCAGCATCCAGCGGCGGTCGGCAAGGCCGACCGTGCGCTTGAAACGTTGCTCGACGGAGGACGCCCGCCCTTCGCCCGGCGGCACGCACCAGGTCCCCGTGTTCGACGGCGCGGTGGCGCCACTTGTGCCATGGTAGCCCTTGTCGGCCAGGACGACGCGGGCGCCGGCCTCGGCCGCCGACAGCGCCGCCCAGCCGGCGGCCGGCCCGCCGCCGACGACGAGCACGTCCGTTTCGATGAGGCGCCCCTCCAGGGTGGGCTGTTCCTTGCGACGCGATGCCATGATGTTCCGGCCTGGTACGAGGAGAATGACGGCCGGTTCAGGCGGCGGTGGGAAACCAGGAGGGCTCGTTGCCGGCCGTCCACTTGATGTTGCAGCCGATGGAGGGAACCTGTGCCGCTGCTGCTGCACCCCCGATCAGCACAGCTTCCACGGCCGCGCGTAGATCCGCGCCGGTGACATCCTTGCCGTTGCCCGGGCGGGCGTCGTCGAACTGGCCGTGATAGGCCAGCCTGCGCTCGCGGTCGTAGAGGAAGAAGTCCGGCGTGCAGGCTGCGCCATAGGCTTTGGCGACGCCTTGCGTTTCATCCTTCAGGTAGGGGAAATCATAGCCATAGGTCTTCGCCTCGATGCCGAGCCGTTCGAGCGCTTCCTCCGGATGCGCCTCCGCGTCGTTGCTGTTGATCGCGACGATGGCAAGCCCCTGCCCGGCATGAGCGCGGGCGAACTGCGCCAGCGCCTCGCGGATCAGCACCACGAAGGGGCAGCGGTTCGAGATGAAAGCGACCAGCAGCGCCGGGCTATCCGCGAAATCCTTGAGGCTGAACGCGGCGCCATCGGCATCGAACAGAACAAAGTCCGGAGCGCGGGTCCCCAACGTGATGGGATTGGATTCGGTCTTGGGCATGATATCCTCCTGGCAAGCCAACGAGACTATTAGAAGATATAATCCATAGATTTTATAGGTAATGAATCACTGCGATTGCCAGTCACCGGAGATATTCTTCGCGCACCGTCGCGGCATCGTGAAATTTTTCACCTCACCGGAGGTCCAGCGATCCATCTGCCCGGAGTTCCAGTGGGCCGAAGGTTACGCCACTGGCTTCAAGAACGAGCAATGCCTTAAAGCCCGCCTCGTTCCGCCCATTTTTTGTGCAACACGCCCCTTCTTTCAGCGAAAGTATCGCCGTGTTTGCGGGCAGACCTCCGCAGGACGATGAATTTTCCGCAGATATCCGCGCACGCTTCGATCTGGCACGTTTGATGCATTTCATCTGCTATCCGGTTGTCGAGCGCCCCAGGCGTCCGGCAGCCTCGTAAAACCAGCGTCACGTGAGAGAACGAAATGACAAAGTACAAGCTCGAATACATCTGGCTCGACGGTTACAAGCCCAGCCCGAACCTGCGCGGCAAGACCCTCATCAAGGAATTCGACGCTTTCCCGACGCTGGAACAGCTTCCGCTCTGGGGTTTTGACGGTTCTTCCACGATGCAGGCCGAAGGCTCGAGCTCGGACTGCGTGCTGAAGCCGGTCGCCGTCTATCCTGATCCCGAGCGCAAAAACGGCGTTCTCGCCCTCTGCGAAGTCATGATGCCCGACGCCAAGACGCCGCATCCGTCGAACACGCGCGCCTCCATCCTCGATGACGACGGCGCCTGGTTCGGCTTCGAACAGGAATACTTCTTCTACCAGAACGGCCGGCCACTCGGCTTCCCGGATGCCGGCTTCCCGGCACCGCAGGGCCCGTACTATTGCGGCGTCGGCTACAGCAATGTCGGCGCCACCGCCCGCAAGATCGTCGAAGAGCATCTCGACATCTGCCTTGCCGCCGGCATCAACCATGAAGGCATCAACGCGGAAGTCGCCAAGGGCCAGTGGGAATTCCAGGTCTTCGGCAAGGGCTCGCGCAAGGCCGCCGACGAGATCTGGCTTGCCCGCTACCTGCTGCAGCGCCTGACCGAAAAGTACGGCATCGACGTCGAATATCACTGCAAGCCGCTCGGCGACACCGACTGGAACGGCTCGGGCATGCACGCCAACTTCTCGACCGCCTACATGCGCGAAGTCGGCGGCAGGGACTATTTCGAAGCCCTCATGGGCGCTTTCGCAGAAGCCCGTGCCGACCACATCGCCGTCTACGGACCGGACAACCACATGCGCCTGACCGGCAAGCATGAAACGGCCTCGATCCACCAGTTCAGCCATGGCGTGGCAGACCGCGGCGCGTCGATCCGCGTGCCGCACTCCTTCGTCAACAACGGCTACCGCGGCTATCTGGAAGATCGCCGCCCGAACTCCCAGGGCGACCCCTACCAGATCGCTTCGCAGATCCTGAAGACGATCTCCACCGTCCCGACCGACGTCGAGAACCGCGAAGCAGCCTGACCGGCGTTTCGAAACGAAAGATACAACGCCCCGTTTTACGGGGCGTTTTTTTGTCCGGAGCATGCCGATAAGCGGCGCTCATGTCTCCATCATACCTACTTATTTGCGCCGCAGCATGGCGCAACATAGGCTTTCCTCACAGCCCGCAATCAAGACGGGCGGCGCGACGGGCATTTGAATCTGTCTCCAGAGAGGAATTTCCATGTTCAGAAAACCCATGTTTCTGGCAGCGACGGCGCTTGCCTCCTGTTTGTTTCTCGGCGCGGCGAACGCCGCTGAACCGCTTTCCGTCATGAGCTTCGGCGGCGCCTACCAGGACGCCCAGCGCAAGGCCGTCTTCAGCGCCTATGCCGAGGAAACCGGCCGGGCCGTCTCCGAGCAGGAATACGGCGGCGAGATCGCCAAGATCAAGGCGATGATCGACAGCGGCAACACGACGATCGACGTGGTCGACGTCGATGCGCCGACGCTGCTGCAGGGCTGCGACGAAGGCATTTTCGAAACGATCGATTGGGAGAAGATCGGACCGAAATCGGAATGGCTGGCCGGCACGACATCGGACTGCGGCGTCGGCACGATCGTCTATGCGACGGTGCTGTCCTATGACGAGGCGAAGCTCGACAAGGCGCCGACGAAACTTGCCGACCTCTTCGACCTTACCGCCTTCCCCGGCAAACGGGGCCTGTGGAAGAACCCCGCGACCAATCTCGAATTCGCATTGCTTGCCGATGGCGTGCCGCCGCAGGACGTCTATACGGTGCTCGCGACGCCGGAGGGTCTCGACCGCGCCTTCGCCAAGCTCGACACGATCAAGGACCAGATCGTCTGGTGGGAGACCGGCGCACAGGCCCCGCAACTGCTCGCCTCGGGCGAGGTGACCATGACGACGGCCTGGAACGGCCGCATCTTCAACGCCAACAAGGAAGGCCGCGCCTTCGGCATCGTCTGGGACAACCAGATCCTCGATTCCAACTACTGGGTCATTCCCAAGGGCGCGAAGGACATCGAAGGTTCGCTTGCCTTCATCCGCTTCGCCGTCGCGCCGAAGGTGCTGGCCGGCATCGCCAAATACATCCCCTACGGCCCCGTTCGCTCGACGGCGGCTGCCGAGGTGGCGGCGGAAGACGCAAAGAACCTGCCGACGAGCCCGGCCAACCTGACGACCTCGCTCACGCTCGACAATGCCTTCTGGGCCGACCATGGCGACGAGATCCGCAAGCGTTTCACCACCTGGCTTTCCAACTGAAGGACGGGCGGATGAACACGATGACGCTGGAAAGGAGACGGCTCGGCGACGAGCCGTCGCCATCCCCTGCCGCCAATCCGATGGTCGCCTTCGAGCGGGTGCAAAAAACCTATGACGGGCGCACGCTGGTGGTGGAGGACCTGAACCTTGCCGTGCGGCGCGGCGAGTTCCTCACCATGCTCGGCCCGTCCGGCTCGGGCAAGACGACGACGCTGATGATGCTCGGCGGCTTCGAGCAACCGACGAACGGGCGCATCCTGCTGGAGGGGCAGGCGGTGGAACGCCTGCCGCCCGAGCGGCGCGACATCGGCTTCGTCTTCCAGAACTATGCGCTCTTCCCGCATATGACGGTGGCCGACAATGTCGGTTTTCCGCTGCGTTACCGCGGGATCCGCGGGGCGGATGCGGCACGGCGGGTTGCCGAGGCGCTTGCCATGGTCAGGCTCGACGGGCTTGGCGAACGCCGCCCGGCGCAGCTTTCCGGCGGCCAGCAGCAGCGCGTGGCGCTTGCCCGCGCCATGGTGTTCAAGCCGAAGCTCATCCTGATGGACGAACCGCTCGGCGCGCTCGACAAGCAGTTGCGCGAGCACATGCAGATCGAGATCCGCAGGATCCAGCAGCAGCTCGGCATCACCATGGTCTATGTGACGCACGACCAGTCGGAGGCGCTGACCATGTCCGACCGGATCGCCGTCTTCAACGACGGCCGCATCCAGCAGCTCTCCGATCCGGTGACGCTCTACGACCGGCCGGAGAACCGCTTCGTCGCCGGCTTCATCGGCGACAACAACACGCTCTCCTGCGAATTCCTCGGCAGCGAGAACGGCCTCGCCTTCGTGCGGATGAAGGACGGGACGCGCCTTGCAGCGAGCGGGCCGGCGCATCCCGCGCAAAACGACCTCACCGTCTCGCTGCGCCCCGAAAGGCTCACGCTTGATGGCGCTGGGAACGCAAGTGCGGAAAACCGCATCAAGGCCCGGGTGCTCGACAAGACTTTCCTTGGCGATCGGGTGCGCCTCACCCTCGAAGCTTTCGGCACCGAACGCCTGGTCGCCAGCCTGCCGGCGGCCGAAGGCGCGACGGCCCTGCCCGGAAGCGAGGTCGGCATGGCCTTTTCCGCCACCGATTGCAGATTGCTGGTGAGGTGACCATGACACAAACCCTTTCCCTCACCTCCCCCGCTTCCGCCCCGAACCTGCGCGCCGCGCTCCGGCGGGCCGAACGACCGGGCCGGCTCGGAGCACTTGCGCTGGCCCTGCCGGCCCTCCTCTTCCTCATCGTCACCTTCGCCGCGCCGATCGGCCTCTTCCTCACCACGGCCGTGCGAAACCCGGAGGTGCGCGATACCCTGCCGCAAACCGTTGCAATCCTTGCCGACTGGGACGGGCTAGCGACGCCCGGAGAGGCGGCATACGCCGCGCTTCTCGCCGATCTGACCCGCGCCAAGGAGGAAAACACCGCCGCCGCGCTCGGAAAGCGGCTGAACTACGAAAGCGCCGGCATGCGCAGCCGCATCATGTCCGTCGTGCGCCATCTCGGTGGTTTTCAGGACGGTGCCCTCGCCCCGCAATTTGCCGCGCTCGATCCCGTCTGGGCAAGCCCGGACCTCTGGGCGATCATCAAGCGCAATGCCGCGCCCGTGACGCCCTACTACCTGCTGACGGCAATTGATCTCCAGCAGGATGCATCCGGCGCGGTCACGCGCGTCAAGGACGACCAGGCCGTCTTTCTCGGCATCCTCGGGCGCACCCTCTGGATCGCCGGCCTCGTGACGGCGGCGACGCTTCTTCTCGGTTTCCCGACGGCCTATGTCATTTCGCTGGCGCCCGCGCGCATTGCCGGCTTCATGCTGCTGATGGTGCTGCTGCCGCTCTGGACCTCGCTTCTGGTGCGCACCACCGCCTGGGTCGTGCTTTTGCAGACGGACGGCGTTATCAACCAGGCGCTCCTGGCGCTCGGCCTCACCACCGAAAAGCTGCAACTGATGCTGACGCGCTTCGGCACGGTGACGGCAATGACCCATATCCAGCTTCCCTTCACCATCCTGCCGATCCTCAGCGTCATGAAATCCATTCCCGCGGGGCAGATGCGGGCGGCCCGTTCGCTCGGCGCCCCACCATTCTTCGCCTTCTGGCGGGTCTATGCGCCGCAGACGCTTCCGGGCGTCGCCGCCGGCTGCCTGATGACCTTCATCCTGTCGCTCGGCTACTACATCACGCCCGCGCTGGTCGGCGGCCCGCGCGACCAGATGCTCTCGAACTTCATCGCCACCTATATCAACCGCGACCTGAACTGGGGCATGGCGGCGGCGCTGGCCGGCCTGCTTCTCGTCATGACGATCTCCATCTACCTCCTGTTCCTGCGCCTCGTCGGCGCGGAGCGCATCAAGCTTGGATAGAACCATGTGGCTTCCCGCTTACGCGACCCGCAGCGAACGGCTCTGCCGCCTCGCCGTCGTCCTCTTCGCCTTCGCCGTGCTCGCCTTCCTGATCGGACCGCTCTTCGTCGTCTTCCCGCTCTCGGTCTCGAAGGATCCGTTCTTCACCTTCCCGATCCGGGAATATTCGTGGCGCTGGTATGCGGATTTCTTCCAGAACGCGCGCTGGATGCACAGCCTCGTCAACAGCCTCGTCGCTGCCGCCCTCAGCACGCTGATCGCGACCGTCCTCGGCACGCTCGCCGCCCTCGGCATCAGCCGCCCCGGCTTCCCCGCGCGCAAGGCCGTGATGGCACTGATGATCTCGCCGATGATCATGCCGGTCGTCATCGTCTCCGTCGGGGCCTACATGTTCTTCGGTTCACTGGGGCTGACCAACACGCGCACCGGCCTCGTGCTGGCCCATGCGGCGCTTGCCATCCCCTTCGTGGTCGTCACCGTGCTCTCGGCGCTGTCGACCTACGACACCAATCTCAGCCGGGCGGGCGCAAGCCTCGGGGCCGGGCCGGTCAGCGTGTTCTTCGCCGTCACGTTGCCGCTCATCCTGCCCGGCATCGTTTCGGGCGCGCTGCTCGCCTTCGCGGTGTCCTTCGACGAGGTGATCGTCGCTCTGTTTCTCACCGGGGCCGACCAGCGCACCCTGCCGGTACAGATGTTCTCCGGCATCCGCGACCAGATCAACCCGACGATCATGGCGGCGGCCAGCCTGCTGACCACCGTCTCCATCGCGCTCTTCCTGGTGCTGAGCCTGATCGGGCGGGCGCGCCGCGCCTGATCAGCCGTCCCGGTTGCTGGCGAGGAATGCATCGGCGAAATGCGCCGCAAAACTTTCGGCGACCGGCGAGCGCTTGCGATCCGAACTCAGATAGATGCCGACGACGACGTCGGCGAGGCGCGGCAGACCGAGCGCCTCGTCGAGCGTCCTCAGCTTGCTCGGCACGATGCGGCGGGCGAGCACCGTGTTGCCGAAGCCGGAGCCGACGGCAGCCTCCAGCCCGGCAAGGCTGGGGCTGGTATAGACGAGATCGTAGCCGCGCCCGTCGCGCTGCAGCGCCGTCAGCATGGCGCGGCGATAGAGGCAGCCTTCCGGATAGCAGACGATGCGCAGGTTCGCGCTTCCATCCGTCACGACGGAGGTCGGCGTATCGCCGACCCAGGCGAGCGGTTCCTTCCAGGTCATGAACGCGCCTTCCGCCGGCCCGTCCGGCGTCATCGCCACGACGAGATCGTAGAGCCCGTTGCGCAATCCCTGCAGCAGGACATGCGAAAGATCGCAGACCACCTCGAAGCGGAAATCGTGGCCGCTGCGGGCAAGACGCGGCATCAGCTTCGGCAGGAAATGGTCCGCATAGTCGTTGGGAATGCCGAGGCGGATCTTGCCGTGCCGGTCCCGCCTGGAGAGCCGCAGCACCATCTCGTCGTTGAGCGTCAGCATCTGCCGGGCATAACTCGCCACGAGTTCGCCCGCCTCGGTCGGCTGGGCGCTAGCATCCTTGGCGAAGAGGGAAACGTCGAGAAGCTCCTGGAGCTTCTTCATCTGCAGGCTGATGGCCGGCTGGGTGCGGCCGAGCTGCTCGGCGGCGCGCGTATGGCTGCGCAGGTCGATGACCGCGAGGAAGGTGCGAAGAAGATCGGTCGGAATGTTTCTCACGGGATCGGCACCGCTCCAAAAGGAAACGGGCCGATCGGGCGGCCCGTTCCAAGTTGCCCGCGGACGGGTCAGGCGGGGAGGATATTATGCTCCGGACCGAAGGGAAAGCCCGTGATGTTCTCGCTGCCGGTCTCGGTCATCACGAGGATATCGTGCTCGCGGTAGCCGCCGGCGCCCGGCATGCCCTCCGGAATGGTCAGCATCGGCTCCATGGAGACGACCATACCCGGCTGCAGCACCGTGTTGATGTCCTCGCGCAGTTCCACGCCCGCCTCGCGGCCGTAATAGTGCGAGAGCACGCCGAAGGAATGACCGTAGCCGAACGAGCGGTAGCCGAGCAGGCCGTGCTCTCGGTAGATCTCGTTGAGTTCCGTCGCGACGTCGCCGCAGCGCGCGCCGGGCTTGAGGAGTTCGAGGCCACGGCGATGGACGGCGCAGTTGATCTCCCAGATGCGCAGGTGCTCGTCGCTGGCATGGTCGAGGAACAGCGTGCGCTCCAGCGCGGTATAGTAGCCCGCGATCATCGGGAAGCAGTTGAGCGAGAGGATATCGCCCTTCTCCACCCGGCGTGCGGTCACCGGATTGTGCGCGCCGTCGGTGTTGATGCCCGACTGGAACCAGACCCAGGTGTCCATCAGCTCGGCATGGGGAAAACGGTTCGCGATATGGCGGACCATGGCCTGTGTTCCCGCCAGCGCCACCTCATATTCCGGCACGCCTGCGCGAACGGCATTTGCCACGGCCGCCCCGCCGATATCAGCCGTCGCGGCGCCCTCCTTGATGAGCACGATCTCCTCGGCCGACTTGATCGTCCGCAGCCACATGGTGGGCGCGCCGATATCGATGAATTCGACATGCGGAAACGCCTCCTCCAGCAGCCGGCGCAGGTCGAGATTGACCTGGTCGAACTCGATGCCGATGCGCGAGACCTTCGGCAGCAGCGTCTGCAGGGCATGGAAGAAATTGTCGCGCTGCCAGTCGGTATAGGTGATGTTGTCGCCGAAGGTACGGCGCCACGGCTGTCCCGCATCGATGCCGGCGGAAACCGACGTCGCCTTTTCCGGCGTGATGACGAAAGCATAACGACGGCCGAAGGAGCAGTAGAGGAAATCGGAGAAATAGCAGATGTTGTGGTAGGAGGTGAGGATCGCCGCATCGAGCTTCAGCTCCTCCAGGATGCGCCGCATGGCATTCTGCCGCCGCTCCATCTCGCCCGCCGAAAATGTCGGCCGCACTTTCTCGCCATTGTGCATCTCCTGCAGCCGCAGCAGCTGGTTCGGCATCCCTCGCGCAAACATGTTCATTCGAAAAACTCCCTTGACCGCGGCCAATCGCGCCGGTTGACGGGATTCAAGGTAGAAATCTTCGCTGTCGCTGGAAAATTAGAAGTTCCAATGGAGCCATAAGGGGCAACGCAGCGATCTAAAAAGAAAGGGCGACACCAATGGTACCGCCCCTTTTCTTCCTTAAAGGATACCGCTCAGGCCGCCCTTGCAGCCGTCACGAAGGCTTTGATCTTGTCGAGGTCCTTGCGGAAGCCACCTTCGGGCAGCGGCTTGTTGGTGTGGGTCAGCGAATCCACGGCCCAGGGTTTGACGGCGGCGATGGCGGCCGCGACATTGTCCGGTCCGAGCCCCCCGGCAAGAATGACCGGCAGCTTGCTGCGCTCGACGATCGCACGGCTCAGCGACCAGTCATGGGTGACGCCCGCCGCACCGATGCCGCCGATATGGGCGGCGACGGAATCCAGGATGAAGCTGTCGCAATAGGGCTCGAAGGCAGCAGCATGATCGAGCGCTTCCGGCCCGGTCATCGGGATGGCCTGCAGGATGCCGAGGTCCGGATAGAGCGGCAGCAGGGTTTCGCGGAGCTGGCGCACATGATCCGGCGTCACAAGCGTGATGTCGCCGCACAGATGCAGCACGTCCGGCCGGACGGCGGCGACCATGTCGGCGATGGCGCCAAGATCGCTCTCCACCGACAGCGCGACGCGCGACGCCCGGCCCTTCAGCGCATCGGCGATCTCGCGCGCCGTCGCGAAGCTGATTTCGCCCGGCAGGCCGCGATTGGAGGGGGTCAGGCCGAGATAGTCGACGCCCGCCTCTGCCGCGGCGATCGCCTCGGAAACGGTCTGCATGGTGTAGATCTGAATTTTCACGGCATTCCCTGTCTTGGAACTAGATGGACTTGGGAAGGATGGCGTTGACCATCCGCTCCTCGGTGAGCTGGGCCCGCTCGGCATTGCGCGCGACGAGGGCGGAATAGAGCGCGTCGATCAGCGCCATCTGGGCGATCTGTGCGGCCATCGGCTCGCTGCCCTGCTCGTGCGAGACGCTGACGAGGACGACATCGGCAAGCCGCGCCAGCGGCGAGGCGCTGTTGCCGGTGATGCAGAGCGTCTTTGCCCCGCGCGACTTCGCTTCCTGAAGCACGAGCACCGGATCGCTGGTGATGCCGGAGTAGGAGATGACGACGACGAGGTCTTCCGGCCCGGTCAGCGCCGAATGCATGATCTGCAACTGGGAATCGACGGGTGCATCGCACCGGAGACCGAGCCGGATGCAGCGCTGATAGAAAGCCTGCGCGACGATGCCCGATCCGCCGACGCCGCCGACAAGGATATGGCGTGCGCCGGCGATGAGATCGAGCGCGCCGGCAAAGGTCGCCTCGGAAAGCACGCCCTGCGTATCGTTGATCGCCTGCGCCACGGCGCGGAACAAGCGGCCGGCAGCCTGAAGGTCGCTCGCATGGGGCTCGCTGGCGTTCGTGTCCTGGTTCTGGCGCGGCTCCTGGGCCAAGGCCAGCTTGAGATCGGTAAAGCCCTCGAAGCCGGCGGTGCGACACATGCGCAGCACGGTCGTGTCGCTGACGTCCACCGCCTGGGCGATGGCCGACATGGAATTGCGGATGGTCGCCTCGACATTGTCGAGCACCCAGAGCGCAACGCGACGCTCGGAGTCCGACAGTTTCGGCAGCACGCTGCGCAGCCGGCTGCTCGCGGGATTGGACGGACCACGCAGGTCAACGGTCATGGCGGCTCTTTCGCGGTCTGACACGGTCGATAGCGGTGACGCTAGCATGGGCATGTTGTGGTGTCACTATGGACAGCTAGTTTTTGTTGTGGCATCACTTCATATGGCGGCGGAGGGCGCTGCCCCATCGTTTCGGGAGGATATCGTGAAGCTGAAACGTCTTCTCATTGCCGGCGCCGCGCTTGCGCTCACCGCACTTCCGGCCGCGGCCGGCGAGCTTTCCTTCTGGCATGCCTATGCCGGGCAGCAGGACAAGATCGATTTCATCACCTTCGCGCTCGACGAATTCGCCAAGAAACATCCCGACATCACGCTGGATGTCGTCGCGGCCGAGCAATCGGCCTACAAGACGAAGCTCAACACCGCCATGGCGTCCGGCAACCCGCCGGACGTCTTCTACACCCTGCCCGGCGGCTTCCTGAACGCCTTCGTCAAGGGCGGCCAGATGTATGCGCTCGATGCCGATCTTGCCAAGGACGGCTGGCGCGACAGCTTCCTGGAAAGCGCCATCGCCCAGACCAGCAAGGACGGCAAGACCTATGCCGTGCCCGTCGACGTCGATTCCGTCGTCTTCTGGTACGACAAGGCGCTGTTCGCCGAAAAGGGCTGGACCGTTCCGAAGACCTATGACGAGCTGATGGCGCTCGCCGAGAAGGTCAAGGAAGAGGGCCTCGTGCCCTTCTCGCTCGGCAACAAGGATTCCTGGCCGGCCACCTTCTGGTTCCAGTACATGGAAATGCGCCTGAAGGGCTCCGGTGTCGTCGCGTCCTTCGTCAATGGCGACGCCGTTGCGACGCTCGGCGCGGAGGGCGAGAAGGCCTTCCAGACGGTCGCCGAGATCGCCAAGAAGGAGTATTTCCCGATCGGCTTCAACGGCATGAGCGACCAGGAAGCCAACATGCTCTTCCTCAACGGCCAGGCCGCCATGCTGCTCAACGGTACCTGGCAGATCGGCGCATCGGCCGATGCACCCGAGGGTTTCGAGCTTGGCTACTTCGCCTTCCCGAGCGTTTCCGGCGGCGCGGGAGACCAGACGGACGTACTGGCTGGCGTTGCCGCCTCCTTCGGCATTTCGGAGAAGACGGACAACAAGGCCGACGCGGTCACGCTGTTGAAGTTCCTCTCCTCGCCCGAGGTGATGACCAAATATGTCGAGCTGCGCAAGACGATGGTGACCGTCAAGGGCGCCACCACCGAGGCCGCTGCCGGTCCCGTGCTCTACGGCATCAGCAACGACCTGATGAACGCCGCCGGCCATCTCGATTCCTTCTACGATACGGCCATGCCGCCGGCTGCGACGAACATCTACTACACGACGCTGCAGGGCGTGCTCGACGGTTCCGTTGCGCCCGCCGACGGTGCCAAGCGTCTCGAAGACGCGCTGAAGGCGAACAAGTAGGAAAACAGCCCGCCGGCGCTTCAACGTGGGCGGGCCGATACCTCCAGGAAACCGGCGGGATGATGCGCGCTGACATCGGCTTTGCGAAGAGACACAATCGGGCGGCGCTGGTCTTCCTGGCGCCGGCTCTCGTCTTCGTCTTCGCCTTCGTCGCCTATCCCGTCGTCTATGCCGGCTGGTTGTCGATGTTCCAGTGGGACGGCGCCTCCCCGCCGCTCTTCGTCGGCGCCGGCAATGTCCTCAGGCTTGCCGCCGACCCGATCTTCTGGGCCTCACTCGGCCGCAACCTGCTCGTCGCGCTCTCGGCCATCGTCTTCCAGGTCTTTCTGGCGCTGGTCATCGCCTATTGCCTGGTGCGCATCGTGCCGGCCTTCAGCCGCATCTTCCTGTTCTTCTATCTCGTGCCCGTCATGGTCAGCGAGATCTGCATCGGCCTGCTCTGGCGCTTCATGTACAATCCCTATTTCGGGCTGGTGAACGCGGCGTTGAAAGTGGTGGGCCTCGACAGCCTGAAGCGCGGCTGGCTCGGCGAATCCGACACCGCCTTCCTCGCCGTCGTCGTGGTCATGAGCTTCACCTATCTCGGGCTCTATGTGCTGCTCTTCACCGCGGCCGTGCGTTCCGTGCCGGAAAGCGTCTACGAGGCGGCGGAGATCGACGGCGCGGGCCATCGGCGCAAGTTCGTCTCGATCACCATCCCGATGGTCTGGGATGCCGTGCGCGCCAACTCGCTGCTCGCCATCATCGGCTCGCTCAAAACCTTCTCTCTGGTGTTCGTGCTCACCAATGGCGGGCCGAGCCACGCCAGCGAGGTCATTTCCACCTATCTCTACAAGATGGGCTTCGGCAGCTTCGAGATGGGCTATGCCGCAACCATCGGCTTCGCCCAGATGGTGCTGACGGCCCTCGCCGCCTGGATCATCTTCCGCTACATGAAGCGCAAGGGGGACGCATGACGACGGTCGTCCACCGCTGGAACCGCACGAACAGCGTCGTGCTCGCGCTCCTCACCCTGCATGTGCTGATGGTGATCTTCCCCTTCATCTGGATGATCTACAGCACCTTCAAGACGAACAAGGAATTCATGCGCTCCGTCTGGTCCTTCCCGACCAGCCTCAATTTCGACGCCTACATCGGGGCGTGGAGCGGCGGGGCGCTCGGCGGCTACGCCGTCAATTCGCTGATCGTCATGGCCGGCGCGACACTGATCACCGTCCTCGTCTCAACGCTCGCGGGCTACGCGCTCGCCATCTACCGGCCCCGCTGGATGCCGGCGGTGGAACTGTCCCTCACCGCCGCCATGGCGATCCCTGCCTATGTGGCGCTGGTGCCGCTCGTCGTGATGCTGCGCGGAGCCGGCCTGCTGGACACCCATCTCGGCGTCATCCTGCCGACAGCGGCCTTCAACGTGCCCGTATCGATCTTCATCATGCAGGCCTTCTTCAACACGCTGCCGCGCGAACTCTTCGACGCCGGCCGCGTCGACGGCGCTTCCGAATGGCAGATCTTTCGCAAAGTCGCCCTGCCCATCGCAAGGCCGGCCATGTTCACCGTCGCCATCGTCAACATGATCTGGGTGTGGAACGACTTCCTCTTCCCCGTCGTCTTCATCAACAATCCGGCGCGCAAGACCCTGCCCGTCGGCCTTACCGATTTCGTCGGCGAGCACATCACCAACTATCCGGTGATGCTGGCGGCTATCCTGATCGCGGCCATCGCCCCGCTCATCCTCTTTGTCTATTTCGAACGCCAGATCACGGCCGCCCTCATCGGCGGCGCCGTGAAGGAGTAACACAATGTCTGCCAAGGATTACCAGTTCGCCAGCCGCGCCGTCTTCTACGAGCCTGAGGAACACTCCCAGTCGATCAGCTACCCGATCTACATGTCGGCGAACTTCCAGTATGCCGGCGACATCTACGACCAGATCGTGGCCGGCGCGCGCAAGGAAGTGAACATCTATTCGCGCTGCGGCAATCCGACAGAGTACAAGTTCGAAGAGCATATCGCGCAGCTCACAGGCGGCACCGGCTGCCTTGCCACGGCATCCGGCATGGCAGCGATCTCGCATGCGCTCTTCGGCATCCTGAAGGCCGGCGATCATATCGTCGCCGACCTCACCACCTATTCCTCGACCCATGAATTCTTCGACCACCGCGCCCAGGATTTCGGCCTGAAGGTCAGCCTCGTCGATTGCACGGATGTGCGTGCCGTCGAGAACGCCTTCACCGCCGAAACCAAGGTCCTCTATGTCGAGGCCATCGCCAACCCGACGATGAAGGTGCCGCCGCTCAGAAAGCTGGTCGAGATCGCCCATGCCCGCGGCATCGTCGTCATCTGCGACAACACCTTCGCCTCCCCCGCCGTCTGCCGCCCGCATGAATTCGGCGTCGACGTCGTCGTCGAAAGCGCCACCAAGTTCATCGGCGGCCACAACGATGCCGTCGGCGGCGTCATCACGCTGAAATCGGACATCCTGCCCGCCGACTGGCTGGAGGATGTGCGCTGGAACACGCTGAACAAGCTCGGCGCGCCGCTCTCTCCCTTCAACGCCTGGCTGCTTCTGCGCGGCGCCCAGACCCTGTCGCTGCGCCTCGAAAAGCAATGCGCCAACGCGCTGGCGCTGGCAAAGCACCTGGAGGCTCATCCGCGCGTCAAGCGTGTCTTCTATCCCGGCCTGCCCTCGCATCCGAACTACGCTGCAGCCAGTGAGCAGTTGCAGGGCGGCGGTGCGATGCTCTCCTTCCAGGTGGCCGACGAAGCCTCCGGCGCACGCCTCCTCAAGCGGCTGAAACTGTGCTCCTTCGCAGCCAGCCTCGGCGGCCTTCGCACCACCACGCAGGTTCCCGCCACCATGGCCTTCCTCGACATTCCAAGCCAGGAACGCGAGGCGATGGGCGTGGTCGACGGCCTGGTGCGCTTCTCGGTCGGCATCGAACATATCGACGACATCATCGCCGATGTGGATCAGGCGATCGCGTTGATGCACGTCGATCTCTGAGGCCGCCCGATGGCCGCGGTCGTCCTGCTCGGCGATATCAATATCGACCTCGTGCTCGATATTCCCTTCTACCCGCCCGAGGGCGGGGAAGGCATCGCCACGCACCAGACCGTGGCACTCGGCGGCTCGGCCACCAACACGGCGATTGCCCTTGCCCGCTCCGGCCACGAGGCCCGCCTGATCGGGCGTATCGGTGCGGATGCCTGGGGCCGGCAGGCGCTTTCGGATCTTGTCGGAGCCGGCGTTGCGACCCGCTGGATCGGCGAGGATCCGGCCGAGCCGACGCAGATCAACGTGGTGACGGTGGGTGCGAGCCGCGAACGCACCATGTTCGCCTATCGTGGCGCCAATGCCCATCTCGTGCCGGACGACATTGCCGAAAGCGCCTTCGAGGGC
>VFQN01000923.1_pt1 | contig 52129 bp, 38 predicted proteins | sample 3512371 | NCBI WGS metagenome assembly VFQN01 (sample SAMN10412370, study PRJNA504923) | tailings metagenome | isolation source: Replicate 2 from Balatoc abandoned mine | place: Philippines: Itogon, Benguet | collected 2017-08-28
CGCTCGGACGCGGGGGTTTACATCGCCTTGCCCTGGCACTTCTCGCAGCAGAACGACACCTTGACGCCGTCGATCTCGATCGATTTGGTCGGGTCGATCGGTCCGCCGGAGAGCGGGCACTTCTGCTGCTCATACTGTGCGGTTTCTGCCAGCTGATGGTTGGCGGCCACTTCAAACTTCGCCGGGTCGGCGTCGAATTTTCCCTTGCAGTTATCGCAACAGAAAAACACCTTCGCGGATTTATACTCCGAGAATTTGGCCGGATTGGCCTTGCGCGTGGTGGCCACCAGACACTGGGTCGAAATCTTCTCGGCATCGGCAGCGATTACGATTCCACCCAGAAGCAGAGCGGTCACACCGGCGGTCAACAGACGAATGGACATGGAAATCTCCAGGGAAATTTGTCAGTGAGAACGAAGGGCCCATTACGGACCACGGGAAGGCGGGCGCGCAGACGACGCCCGACGAAAATCGGGGCAACGGCGAAATGGCCGGTCACGTCAAACGGCGTTCGTGAAGAACCCGCGTGCGGAGTGCGGCGTACTACCGACTACAGAACCGCCGACCACAGAACCGCCGGTCACAGAACGACCGGCTATTGAAAGCGGGCAGCAGCTCTCAGGCCAGCCAGCGGCAGAGACTGATCAGGCGTGTTTGCGCATCCGGCGGTTGTCCTGTCTCCGGACGCAGTGGTTCCGGGGACGAACTGGCGGGCGGACAGGCCGGGCAGAAAGTGGCAGGCGGGAGTGCTGCCAGGCTGGGGGACAGCAGACTCGACACCTGTCGGGATGCCGTCAGGCGGGCACCGTGGGACAGCACCTCACGCGGTTGACATCCGCATCGCGCCCGGATCGAGGTTCCGTCGTCCTGCTTCAGTGACTGCCGGAGATCCTGTGCCCGCTGCAAACGGGCCGCACAACAGGGCGGCAGGGATTCCGGGGACTCGACCGCGGCAGACGCGACTGCCTGGGAGAGGCGTTGCTGGCAACAGCAGGCATGTCCCCACCACCCTGGCACCGCCAGAGCAATCATCAGGCAGTGGATGATGAGGAACTGATTCAAGCCTGAGCGTTCCGGAAGAGTCAGCGGACCGGGTTTGGCAAACTTCAGCGTGCTGGCAGTCTACCTGATTGCGGGCACGCCCGAATAGTGCAATCCCGGCCGCAACGTTCATCGGGGGCTCTCATCGCCGTCACAGACTGCCCGTCTGATCCACTGAACAAACCGCGCTGGCATCAGGCAACGCCCAGGCAGAGACCCGTCAGGAGCAACAGCAAAACCATGCCAGCGATGGCAGCGAGTCGCCACTGGCGAAACATCAGCCAGCCGCCGGCCAGTACGGCCACGCGGACGAAGGGCGTAATCATCAGGACCAGCAGACCTGCTTCCAGGAAGGCGGTGCCCTGTCCGGCCAGCATCTGCGGTATCAGCGATGCGGGATCGGGATGGATGGACTGCGGCCGCAGCTCGTGACGCAGGAACACGAGCACCAGACCGGCGAGCATCAGCAGGGAACTGGCGATGACACCTGCCGCTAGGGCCCGGCCGACCCACTGCGAGATTTGTGTTTCCTGCTGTTGATTCACACATCACCTCGTTGACGCGACTCTCGGACCGGATCCTGTGACCGGACTCTCACCCCGCGAAATCCCGCCAGCCGCGCAGCAACATTTGCACAGCGACGAGGGCCAGCAAGACCGCGAAGGCACGCCGCAGTTGCGAGCCGCGATAGTATCTGCTCAGCCCCGTTCCCAGCACCGTTCCTGCGAGGACGCCGAGAACAATGCCGGCAGTCAGGGCCGGCCGAATCTCGCCGCGACCGAAATACAGGAATGCTGACGCGGCCGCGGTGACGCCGATCATGAAGTTCGAGGTCGCTGCCGCGGCTTTCATCGGCACGCCGCACAGCAAGTGAATGGCGGGCACCTTGAACACGCCGCCGCCGATGCCCAGCAGGCCCGACAGATTGCCGGCGACGAACGAAACCGACAAGCCGGCCCACAATTGCCGCACCTGATATCCGACCTGCTCACCGGTGGCCTCGTCGATGTAGTGCGCGTCCAGCAGGCCCGGCGCCGGCAGCCCGGTTCCTGCAGGGGGCGGTGCGGATTCCGGTTTTCGCCACATGGCGATCGCGGTGGGGATCAACACCACGGCGAACAGGATCTCCAGAGTGGAGGCCGCCAGCAGGCCGGCCGTTAATCCGCCGCTGATTGCGCCGAGAGCGGTCGCGATTTCCAGCGTCATGCCCAGCGGCATATTCACCGTGCCCTTCTGGACGTTCACAGCGGCGGCAGCGCTGGAGGTGGCGATCACCGACACGATGCTGGTGGCGACCGCATAGTGCATCGGCACTCCCAGCCCCATGACCAGAATCGGGATCAGAAAGACGCCGCCGCCGGTGCCGAGCAAGGCCCCCAGCACACCGGTCAGTAACCCGGAGAACAGCAGCAGAGCCAGGTTGTGAGTCGTGGCATACATGCTGCCATCCTACTCCTGACAGGTCTCGACGGACATTCCGCGACACCCCCGTGGGAGCGATGGCAGGGCTGAACTGGCTCCCGCGGTCGCGATTCCTTGTTCCCTGCACAATTCACGAGAGGAGGCACGGAAAACCTGGACCACACGGAAAAAGGAATGAGACGGAATTGTGCCCGCAAAAATCGCAGAAGTGACATGCCGGAGTTCAATCCTGTCTGTGCCCGTTGCACCAGTTTCGCCAACAGGCGCAATCCGGAGAACTCGCCAGGTGTCTGGCAGGATGCAGGGAACCGGCAATGGTCTTCCCGGCCGTGTCTGATGGACGGAGTACACTGCAAAGAGGCCCTGTTCTGCAGCAGCCGGACTGCCTCGTGGATAGGAACCCCCATTTCGGAGAACAAGGCATGTCGGTATCCTGGCAAGGGTCTGTGATCGTCGCCCTGGTAGCTGGTCTGGCGGGACTGGCGACGCCGCTGTCTGCCTGCACGGGAATCACCCTCACGCCGAAAGACGGCTCGGTGATCTTCGCCCGGACGCTCGAATTCGCGAGCGATCTGAAATCGAACGTCCTCGTGATTCCCCGCGGCCAGGCCCAGTCGGGGACGGCACCAGGCGGCAAGCCGGGACTGCAGTGGAAGTCCCGCTACGGGATTGCGGGGACGAACGCGTTCGATCTTCCGATCATTATCGACGGCCTCAATGAACGGGGGCTGCACGTCGGGTTGTTCTATTTCCCTGGTTTTGCCGGTTACCAGGCGGTGACTCCTGCGGATGCCCCCCGGACGCTGGCTCCCTGGGAACTGCCGGTGTGGCTGCTCGGAACCTGCGCCAGTGTGCAGGAAGCCCAATCGGCGATTCAGTCGGTGCGGGTCGCGGATGTGGTGCAGGCGCAGATGGGGTTCGTCCCGCCGGCCCATTATATTGTGACGGATGCAACCGGCAGCAGCATCGTGCTGGAATATGTGGGCGGCGAGTTGAAGGTTTACAAGAATCCGCTGGGAGTGATGACCAACTCGCCGACCTTCGACTGGCATCTGACGAATCTCAGCAACTACGTCACGATGTCGGCCGAGAACGCTTCCCGGGTCGACCTGCGGGGTGAAGAGATCCAGCCGCTCGGTCAGGGCAGTGGTATGCTCGGTTTGCCGGGAGATTTCACGCCGCCGTCGCGGTTCGTCCGGGCAGTGGCCTATTCAAAATCTGCCTTGCCAGTCGAGACTGCCAGGGCCGGCGTGCTGCAGGCGTTCCATCTGCTCAATCAGTTCGATATTCCGAAAGGGGCTGCCCGCGGCGTGGAACACGGCCAGGCAGTGGCCGACTACACCTTGTGGACGAGTGCTTCCGACCTGAAGAACCTGCGGTTTTACTTCCGCACGTTCGACAACAGCCGCATTCGCATGGTCGACCTCAAGGCGGTCGATCTGGACGGGAGCAGGATGCTCACCATCCCGATGCAGGGCGAGGAAGAGATCGAAGACGTATCGACCCAGGCCCGCTGAGGTCCGGCGACTGGACCGTGCTTGCGCTTTTTGAAGTTGCACGATATATCGGGAATTCCGCTGAAAGTGTGGTACGCCCTGAGTCCTCGAAGGGCGTGCCACCCGAAATCGCAGGGACACCTGCCCACAGCGTGATTGTTCGTCCTTGTCAAACCCGGCAAGGCGCAACTTCAAAACGTGCGTTCCCGGACAGGGAATGTGAGACCGGTTAGCGATACCAGAACATCAAAACGGCTGCCGCAGTCCAGAAATACACCGTCCAGGACGCACCAGCAGCGATGAGTCGGATGGCAATCCGGCTGCGCGGCCAGCGCCAGGCAGCCAGACCGCCGCAAAAACTGAGGGGCAGAGCCGCGGGAAAGATCGCCAGATAGATCCATTCCATCGCCATGCCGAGCTGTCGACAGCCATGAAAGTACAGTGCCGAACCTGCGATCAACCCCAGCAGGCTGCCACGGGCCAGCCAGAGGTCTCGCGGCGTGCGGCGAATAAAGCCCGCCTGGAGACTCAGCAGGCTCGCGGTATGCAGCAGCGCCCATAAGGCCAGCGGCCAGGTGAAGACAAATGTCGTCAGGGCGGGATTCAACACCCGACTGCCCATCAGGCCCCAGATTAGGGTGAATGTCAGAAACAGGGCATCGCTTCGATGAACGATGCCTGCTGAACCGGGAACGGGGCGTGGGGCAGAGGCAGACTCATCGTCGTCCCGCATCTTCCGGCAGCGGCGGATTGACCAAAGATCACTGACAAGCGACAGCAGCCAGGCAGTCCCCAGCCCCGCCATGCACGACCAGTACCAGGGCCATAGTTCTGCGGCGTCGGGAATGGTTGCCGGAAATTCCCGTTCGCCTCGCAGCCAGCTCGCGGCATTCCAGGCATCGGGCGGCGAGATTGCACTGACCGTCTGCACGGAACGCCGGTCGGCAAGCGGTTGATGCCCCACGTACAGGCAGGCGAGGCGTGTGCCCGCTCGTAGCAGCAGCCTGCCTTCCGAGAGCGCCGGAGCCGTCCACGAGACGGTTTCCGGAAAGACGCTCACTTGAGCGGACTGGTGATACCCGCTGCGATCCGCCCTTGCCAGTTGCAGTTCCCCGCGATCGTTGAACAGGAGCAACCTGTTGTCGGCAGCGATCAGGTTGCCGTGACCGGGAACGGCGGACGACCAGAGCAACTCGCCTGTGTTCCAGTCCAGACAGCGGAACATCCCGCGACTCGGACGATGCACCTTCGCCTGCATGTCCTTGATGTCGAAACCCAGCAGCAGGTCATCCACCAGCAGGCTGGACGCCACGTCGTTGGAAAACTGTGTCGACTGCCAGTGGCGAGCCGGACGACTCAGCCCGGTGTCCGGATTCCGGACCAGCGTCCAGCAATCGGCGCCGCTGCGAAACGGTCCGGCCAGCAAGAGGTGTGGTTCACGATAGACCGGTGCACACGAATGTTCGTCGTAGCCCGAGGATAAATTCAGTTCCCAATGCTTTTCGCCGGTTTCGGCATCAGCACACAGCAAGGAGTTTTCCAGCGGTGCGATGACCAGCCAGCGATCCTGCCAGGGAACGACCAGCGGCGTGGTATAGCTGGCCGGCTGACTGCCGCAGCGCCAGAGCAACTCTCCTGTCGCAGGATCGACGGCAATCAGGCTGGCGTCCTCACCACCGACGGGCAGGATCAACCGGTTCCGCCAGACGAGCGGGGACGCTGCGGCACCGAAGTCGGCTCCGCGACTCCGGTAGAGCTGTCGGAAATTTCGGGACCAGAGACGTCGACCACTGTGGAGTTCCACACAGCCGGTTTCGCCACCAGGGGAAACAAAATAAACATGCTTCCCTGCGACGGCGGGAGTCGCTCGCGGACCGGGGTACAGGCCGCCGCCGTCGTAGGGCCAGTCGTAGCGGACTGTCCAGACGGTTTTCCCGGTATCGCGTTGCAGACAGATTAACTGCTGCTCGTAGAGCGTCTGCGTCTGGGTGAGGACGAACTCGCCCACCATCGCCAGCCCGGAGTAGCCCTGGCCGATCTCACGCGACCAGAGCACCGGAGGTCCGTCAGCCGGCCAGGTGTCTGCCAGAACCTCGCCGCTCGCACTCCCGTCCTGATTCGGCCCGCGAAACCCCGGCCAGTCACCGGCATTTGCCCGGTCATTCGCGAGGATCGCCAGCGTGAGAACCAGCCACCAGATCCGGCACCGGCGGCGGAATCGAACGATAGGAACGCCGGCAACAGCCGGGTTCAAGTCGATTACAGCCGGGCGTGTCTTGAGCATGTGCCTGCTCAAATCAGCAAAGGCGTTCCAGGACAGGTCTCAGATGGGCTCTCATTCTAGCCGGAAGTGCCGGATGCGCAGCAACCATCAGGACGGTTGTTGCTTTCCCGCCAGTTTAAATAATTGACCAGCCGGCAGGGCCGGCGAGGAAATCTTGCTCTTTCCTCGCCGGCCCTGCCGGCTGGTGTTTGCAGCATACGATCGCGCAGTCTGCTGTCTGGCTTTGACAACGCTTCCCCTGCCCGGGCCAGGCTCAGGAATGGCCCCGTCAGTGAGGTTACTTCGCGCCCGGTTCTCCCGAGAGTTCAAAGCCGAGCGAGCGGGCGCCGGAATTTTCGATGGTGGCAGAGAGTCCCGAAGTCTTGTAGTTCATATACTTTGCGGGAATAGCCGGCTCGCCTTCTGCGATGATATTGCCCTGCTCATCCACGGAACCCGGCTCGCGCTTCCACGCAGAGACCGTGACGGCATACTCGCCGGGAGCAATTCCCGGATGGCTGGCAGTCGATTTGAGATTGAAAGCGCCGTTCACCACGGGCGAGACGGCAGCGGTCATTCCGCCTGCGTTCACGAACGCGATTTCTCCTTTTTCCAGTGGCTGTCCGTTGTAGGTCACGGTACCTCCGGCAGTGACCTGGCCATCATCAGTGCCTCCGCAACCGATCAGGAGACACAGGGACAGGAAGCCGCAACTCAGGCTCAGCAGACGCATCATGACTGGTGTCCATCAACAGGGCGACCGATGGTCCCGGATAATCATTGATCATCCGGGATCTTCAGGTCGCACAAACAAAAAGCGGAAGTTTATGGAACGGCACCCTGCCTGCAACGCATCGCAGGCAGGGTGCCGGAATTGAAAATCAGGAGTCGCGGACGAGGCGCCGCGACAGCAGGACGCTCGGGTTGTCCGGCTTGAGCAACAGGCCTAGAACTCGCCGATGGTGCGACCGTCCATCCGGTCTGCCAGGCTGCAGTAGTTCAGATAGTCGATGTTTTCGCTGATGAAACGGACGGAGCCGTCCACCAGCACGAAATGGGCTCCCCCTTCATGATAGCTGCCGTGACCGGCGCCATCTGCCCAGCCGGAGGTTCGCGCATCCTCGCGGGTTTGCAGGAATGTGCTATTGATCTTGAGGTGGAACAGTGACTCGGGCACGTTGATGCCCCAGATACTGCCGTAGTCGTTGAAGTGCGGCTTGGATTCACCAAAGAACAGCGTGTTACTGGTGCCGTCGAGCACGTCGCGGGTCGAAAATTTGGTCACGCCGCGGGCGAACATGCCGCGAACGTCGCCATTGTTCTGGTGCGGCAGTCGCCAGCCGCCGTAATTGCCCGTCTGCCGGTTGCTGCAGAAGCAGTCGTTTGTGACGAGACGGCAGGCGCAGTCTTTGGTGCCGCCGTCATTGTAGGCAGAACCGCCGACCGGACTATACATTCGCTCCTGAGTCGGGACGCTGACGTCGTTGAAATTTGTACCTTCGATGCGGCGACCGCTGCCGGAGAACGGATTGCTGGGGCAGGTGGCAGCTGCGAAGAATTTGGCGTTGATAAGGCTCTGGTTCGTGGGAGCTGCGCCGGAATTGTCATTCGGGCTTCTGGTGAAATTGAACTGGTTGTACAGGGGAGCCTGGTCAATGTAAGGCAGGATCAGCTGAAACCAGACGGAGCGGGCATTGTTCCGCAGATAGTCTTCGGGAGCACCTCCGGCATCGCTGAACGTGCTTGCATAGGGAAACACACCATGCGTGTCGAGATAGTTGTGCATGGCGAGGCCCAGCTGCTTCAGATTGTTCTTGCACTGGGTTCGCCGGGCAGCCTCACGCGCCTGTTGGACGGCGGGAAGCAGCAGGGCGATCAGAATCGCGATAATCGCAATCACCACCAGCAGTTCGATCAGGGTGAAGCCGCGGGTTTTCGGGGACGACCCGGAAACGGGGCCAGTAACTCCGGTTGTCGAATGTGGAGACGTGAACATCAGCAACGACCTTAAAACGGATTCAGAAAACGACAGAAATGCCTGCACAGCAGTGAGAAAACCGGGATGCGAGAAGCATAAATTTGCGAAGTGAACCGAACGCGAGAGCCGGGTCGCAGATCGCTGCTGGCCGGGAAGAACTACCCAGAGGAGAGAGTGGAGATACTTAAGTTCTTAATGATATATGCCGGCAGTTCGGCCCGGGGAATGGTGTGAACAGGAATGAAGCGCTGAAATCTCGGAAATCCGAAATCGGCTGAGTTCAATGTTGCCCGACAGATTTCCGCAAGGAGTGCTGTCCGCAAGTCATTGCCAGATTAGGTTTTGAGCTGGATTCCTGGAGTTTAGGCCCCGGTCGTGGTGGGTCATCCCCCCGGCGTCGATGCCTTGGGGATGATCGGGTTGCCGGCGGATCGACCGCTCGCTCAGGAGTTCGGTGATTGCCAGGGCCTCCTTGACAGCTCGCCAGGCTGGCGGTATCGTGCATGGTCCAGTGATTGCAGGATGATTTTACAGGCAATTTGACAGAGGTCGCTGTCTGGCAGGCGGGCAACAGCTCTCGCCAGGCAGGTTGTCATGGGGAGTCCGTGATGTAGGCTCTGTGAAGTTTCCGGTCATGGACCGGGGCGACGCTTGGAGGGATGCAAGCGGTTGCGTCAGTGTCTGGTCGCAGGACAGGTTGGCTGTTCTGTGGGAAAAGTGGGATCTGCTCCCGCTTTTTTTGTTTAATGGGCTGGTAGTTTTGCTGTTTGCGCCGCTCCGAAGCCGCGGGCTTCGCGGGTCTGGTTCAGGCGGTAGTGATTCTGTCAGAGTGGTATTTGCTAGAGAGAGGCGAGATAGATGAACGGGGCGGAACTCCTGCGAATCGTCGACGCCATTCATCGCGATAAAGCGATCGACAAGGAAATTGTGTTTGAAGGCATCGAGCAGGCGATCGTGTCGGCTGCCCGCAAGCACTATGGTGAAGAGAATGAAGTCGACGTTCACGCCGATCGCAATAACGGACACCCGACCTGCAAGGTGAACGGCAGTCAGGTGGGGGCGGATGAGCTGGGGGATATTCTCGGCCGGATTTCCGCCCAGACTGCCAAGCAGGTGATGATTCAGAAGATTCGTGAAGCCGAGCGAGATACGGTTTTCGACGAATTCAACGACCTTCGGGGCCAGATTGTGACCGGAGCGGTCAGCCGCCTGGAACATGGCACGGCGCTGGTCAATCTCGGCAAGATTGAAGCACTGTTGCCGCGGGGCGAGCAGATCCCCGGTGAAGGTTTTCGCGTGGGTGAGCGGGTGCGGGCCGTGGTGCTGGAGGTCCGCAAGGCTGGTAGTCGCGTTAAGATCATTCTGTCGCGAACCCATTCCGACTTTGTCCGCCGGTTGTTCGAGCTGGAAATTCCCGAAGTCAATGAGCGCGTGATTGAAGTGCGCTCTCTCGCTCGCGAGGCCGGCTACCGCACAAAGGTGGCTGTTTCCTGCATCGATAATAATATCGATGCCGTCGGGGCCTGTGTGGGTGTGCGTGGCGCACGGATCAAGAACATCACCAGTGAGCTGGGCGGTGATGAACGTATCGACATTGTTCGCTGGAACGATTCCCTCCAGGTGCTGGTCCCGAATGCGCTGCAGCCGGCAACGGTTGAAGACGTTATTCTGTGTCCCATGCTCGGTCGAGTGATCGTGCTGGTGCAGGAAGATCAGCTGTCGCTGGCGATTGGCAAACGTGGCCAGAATGTCCGGCTCGCGTCCAAGCTGGTCGGCTGGGACATTGAAGTCATGACCCGCGAGGAGCTGGATGAGCAGCTTGAGCGGACGGTGATGGCGTTCTCCGACATTCCGCATGTCACGGCCGAACTGGCGGAAAATCTCGTCTCGCAAGGCTTTCTGAGTTTTGATGACCTGTCGGTCATCGAGCCGGACGAACTGGCCGAGATGGGCGAGTTGACTGCCGCACAGTGTGACGAGATCGTAGAGTATGCCGAGAAGGAAAGTGAGCGGCTGGAAGTCGAGCAGCGTCAGCGTCGCGCCCAGGATAAGGAAATCGCTGCTGCAAACGCCCTTGCGGCTTCGGTAGCATCGCGTTCGGCTCCGTCGGTGGAAGCTCCTGCGACGGAAGCGGCGGCCGGTGACGGTGCGTTGCCGACAGCCGCAGAGGCCGACGAGGTGGACGCAGCAGCAGTGGCGGGCGGGGACGACGATAAATCTGCAAATGTTGGCCCGGAGTGAATCACGATCGCTGGACAAACGGGAGTTAACGGCAACAATTGACAAAGGCCCCGGTTCGGGGTGAGACAACCGCGTCAGGAAAGTGTATTATAGTCGGGCACCGTTGTGACGGAGTCAGGGACAGTACGGCCTGTCGATCGCTGTCAGGATCGATCACCGTGATGTTCGGGCAGAGTTAAACCGGTACGCCTGAGAGAAATCCAGGACAACCATCGAGTCGGTCGTCAGATTGCGTCTTCCTGAGGGAGGCCAGCGCGGCAGAGGCTTTGTGGGGCGTCCACACCTGTAAGAGTCACCGGCATCCGGGACGACTCTTGACACCGGGGCCGGATCGCAACTTCCAGCTGGAACCCGATATCCAGCCGGAACATCGTGAGCCGGTCAGTTTGTGAGCCAAACAAACTCGATCGCGACTGGGCGCTGAGTTCGCCCCTCAAGGATCCTGCGTTTGAAGATTCGCATTTTCGCCCTTGCCAAAGAACTGGACATCGACAGCAAACTGCTGATCGAATATTGCGCCAAGTGCGGCGTTCAGGCCAAGAATGTCCTCGCGAGCATTTCTCCCGAGGAACGTGACCAGGTCGTCGCCTTCATTCGCGGTCAGGATCGTGGCGCGCCGGTCGCAGAGGCGGCCCCGGTTGCTGCTACGCGCGACGAAGCCGCTGTGGAGGTCGCCCGCAGCACGCGCACCATTCGTAACATGAATACGATGGTCGCCCGCCCGCAGGGGGGCCGCGTGCGTCCCCCCGAACAGGCCGCTCCCGTCTCGACTGCCCCCCGGGATGAACAGCCTGCGGCGGTGGAAGAGGACGTTCCCGAGGAACCGGTGGCCGACGTGGTCGAGGCGACTGAACCGGAAGCTCCGGTTGAGTTTGAAGAACCGCTCGCCGTCGAGGCCGAGGCCGTTGAATCTCCGTCCGTCCCGGAAGATCTGGTCGACGACGAGGAAGCGATTGCTGAGGAAGACGCTTCCGGGCCGGTTGCCGGTGATGAACCGGTGGTATCGGCGCCTGAAGCTGGCGATGAAGAGCCGCCGCCGGTTTCCGGGGCTGGTCCTGCCAGTGCTCCCGCCCGGGGCCCGACAGGTCCGGCGGCACGGCCGGAGCTGAAGCGCTCCGATTACGTCTCGGCGACCGGGCCCAACCGGCAGATGCGCGTCATGCCCACCATGACGGCACGCGGTACGTCCGATACCACCGGCTCGCGACAGCTGGAGCGCAAGCCCGGCAAGCGTCAGGGTCCGCTGATTGCAGCGATTCCCGAGTTCAAGAGCCCGCAGAACAAGCCGCAGAAGCCGGAAGAGCAGAAGGCGCAGAAGCCGGAAATCAAGCTGACTCCCGGCGAGTTGCGTTCTGACAGTCCGCTGGCAGCGCATCTCAAGAAGAATGCCGAGAAGCAAAAACGCCGCGTTGAGGAACCGCTGGGCGATGCCAAGCGGGATGTCCGGGGTGTTGGCAAGGGAACCGGAGATCGCGTCGGCGGAATTGGTCTGGAAGGCGGCCGTCAACAACGGCGTTCCCGTCGTCCTGCCAACGCCGGAGACGAGGATCAGGAATCACGGATTGTCATCCGCCGTCGCCGGGTTCCCCAGCGCGGCAGCGTCCAGTTCAAGACCTCGGCGGAAGTCGAGTTGCCGATCACCATCCGGACCCTGTCGGAAGCGATGGGACGGCCTGCCAAGTCGCTGATCCAGATGCTGTTCGAGCAGGGTCAGATGGTGACGATCAACACCGCGTTGTCGGAAGACGAGGCGATGGAGATGGCCCTCGAACTTGGCGTCGAACTGACGATCAAGAAAGAGAAGGACGTCGAGGAAGAGCTCAACGAGATCTTCGAGGAAGCCGATCCGCCGGAAACGCTCACGACGCGGGCACCGATCGTCACGATTCTGGGGCACGTCGACCACGGCAAGACCACGCTCGTCGACCGCATCCGCTCGTCCAACGTGGCTGCCGGGGAATTCGGCGGCATCACGCAGCACATTGCAGCGTATCAGGTTCAGCATAACGGCCAGAAGATCACCTTCGTCGATACGCCTGGTCACGCGGCCTTCGGTGAAATGCGGGCTCGTGGAGCCAACGTCACCGATATCGTCGTGCTGGTGGTGGCTGCCAACGACGGCGTAATGCCGCAGACGGTGGAATGTATCGCGCATGCCCGGGCAGCCGGCGTGCCGCTGATCGTCGCCATGAACAAGGTGGACTTGCCGGACATCAACGAGCAGCGCGTGCTGCAGGATCTGGCAGCCAACAACCTGCTGGCCTCCGAGTGGGGCGGCGACATCGAAGTCGTCCGGACCTCGGGTCTGAGCGGGCAGGGCGTGGAAGACCTGCTGGATACGATTCTGCTGACGGCCGAACTGCACGAACTGAAGGCCAACGCAGAACGTCCGGCCTGCGGCGTGTGTCTGGAAGCGTTCCGCGACGAACACCGTGGTCCGCTGGCCTGGTTCATTAACCAGAAGGGCACGTTGCGTCTGGGCGAAGTCGTGTTGTGCGGTCAGGCCTATGGCCGCATCCGGGCGATGTACAACGAGCGGGACGAGGAACTTCAGGAAGCGCCTCCGTCAACGCCGGTGAAGGTTGCCGGTCTGGATATCGTGCCGAAGGCGGGCGACCGCTTCCTGGCAGTGGACGATATCGACCTGGTGCGTGAGATCGCCGAGTCGCGTCGTCAGAAAGGCCGCGCCGAAACGCTGGCCAGCCGGACGTCGAAGCGGACGCTGGAAGATATTCTCAACCAGGCGAAGGATGGCCAGGTTCAGGATCTGTTCCTGGTGGTCAAGGCCGATACGCCGGGCTCGATGGAAGCCCTCAAGCACGAGATCGCCAAGTTCGAGCACCCCGAAGTGCGTGTGAAAGTCATTCACGACGGCATCGGCGGCGTGAACGAGAGCGACGTCTATCTGGCGTCGGCCTCCAACGCGGTGATCGTGGCCTTCCATGTGATTCCGGAAGACCGGGCCGAGCAGCTTGCCCAGGCGGAAGGGGTAGACATCCGCCGGTACAATATCATCTACGAGGTGATTGACGACATCCGCAACACGCTGGAAGGGATGTTGCGTCCTGAACAGCGGGAAGTGGTGACAGGCCGGGCGATTGTGTTGCGTCTGTTCTCGATCAGCCGGTTCGGCATGATTGCCGGCTGTCGCGTCCTGAACGGGACGATCGAGCGGTCGCATCGCGTGCATCTGATTCGTGAGCAGAAAATCCTGAATGCCTACGGCATTGGCTCCCTGCGTCGTGAAAAAGACGACGTGAAGGAAGTTCGTGAAGGCATGGAGTGCGGGATTCGACTGGAAGGCTTCAACGACGTCAAGGAGGGCGATCTGTTCGAGGCGTACAAGATTGAGGAAGTCCGTCGGACACTGGAATAGCAGGAGCACGCTGGACGCTGAATTCGGGCAGCCACTTCGACGGGAAGTCGGGCTGCCGGTATTCGGCTGCACGTCGTTCGCGCTCGACAGCAGATCCTGAAGTTGTAGTGCCATCCGGGAATCATAGAGCCACATCACTGGCGGACAGGAATCGGGTATGACCACACGGAGGCTGGCTAAAGCCGCCGAAGCAATTCGCGAGACTGTCAGCACGACGGTCCTGTTCGGGTTGCGTGATCCCCGGGTGAAGAATGTGACCATCCTGCGTGCCGAAGCCGCTCCGGACATGCGGACGGCCAAGGTCTACCTCTCGATCATGGGGACGCCAAAAGAGCAGTCCCTGTGCATGCACGGACTGGAGTCGGCACGCGGCTACATCCAGGCCAAGCTGGCAGATCGTCTGCAGACCAAATACACCCCGGTGCTGACATTCGTGCTGGACCCCGGAGTGAAGCGAAGCATCGAAGCGTCCCGCGTACTGCGCGAGGTGATGCCCGCAGCAGAGGACGAGGACGACGAAGAGGACTTTGGGGAAGAAGATGCGGAAGACGAGGCTGCGGAAGACGGGGAATCGGCCGTTTCCCCGGGAGACGCCAGGGAACTTTCCGGAGACCTGGAGCAGTCGGAGGCGGACGCAGAGGGGTTAGATGCTGACGATGAACCACCGGATCGCTGATCGTTGATACTGCGCGATCTCGCCCGTTGTCACATTGTGGATTGTTCTTTCACCGATTTTCCCAGACGAGAAGCAGATGGCCTCCAGTTCCCGCATCAAGACGGCTGACCGTCAGGCGATCCTGAAGAAGCTGCTGCCGCTGTTGAAAAAGCAGTACCACAAGATTCCGGTGCCGAAACTGGATCGTCCCGTGATGGAGACGATGCTGTATGCCATCTGCCTGGAAGACTCGACGGTAGAGCAGGCCGATGAATCGTTCGCGCGCTTCACACGGATGTTTCCGGACCTGAATGAAGCCCGTGTCAGTTCGATCGCCGAACTCGAACCGGTGTTTGCGAATCTCGACGGTATCGACTGGCGGGCGTTCCGGACCCGGGCCGTGCTGCAGTACGTTTTCGACAAGACCTACAATTTCGAGTTTGAATCGCTGCGGAAGAAAACGCTCGATCTGGCAACGAAGCAACTGGCCAAGATCAAACATCTGTCGCCCTTCGTGCGCAGCTATACCCTACAGCAGGTGGTCGGCGCACACGTGCTGCCGATCGATGAAACCAGCTCGAACTTCCTGATCTGGATGGGACTGGCACAGCCGGACCAGGCGGGCGATGAACTCGGGGAAAGCCTGAAGTCGCTGGTCCGCAAGGCCGAGTCGCATCAGTTTTCCTTCTCGATCCGCTGTGCCGCAGCGGACCCGGCCATCAAGGCGGCGTTTGATCCTAAACAGTACACGCCTCCGGAAGACGGCCACGACCCGGCGACGTCGATCGACCGTCTGACGCTGCTGTTCAAGCAGGGTCTCAGCTCGGTGAAATCGAGCGCTGCTGCTCCGGCGAGCAAGGCCAAATCAGCCAAACCGAAAGTTGAGAAGACGGAAAAGCCTGAAAAGGTAGAGAAGACCGAGATCGCAGACACCAGGCCGGCTGCAGCTGCCAAATCGAAACCGGCTGCGTCAACGGCTGCCGCAGCTGCCCCGCCCGCATCCGCACCTGCGGCATCGACCCCGGCATCGCGAAAGCCGGCGTCCCAGTCTGCCGCGAAGCCGGCCTCTGCCAAGGCGAAGACGGCTCCCAAGAAGCCGTCGCCCAAGAAGTGATCCGCCTTCGCTGCATCCGGGGAATGTGCTGGTAACAGTCCCGGTATCGGTGTGAAATTGCCGAGGCTATCTCTGAGCCGGCGATTCCGGTTTCTCGCCTCTCTGAGGCGAAATTGCCCTGCGCCAGTGGCAACGAGCTGACCAGCATACACCAGTCTTAGGGCGCATGACCGTCTGAAAGATATGGTGCCCTGCCTCCGATTCTGACATCTCCAGGGGCCGGTTCTGTGAGGCAACGGCCCTGTTCCAGGCACCCGACGTGTCGTCCTGCGGTCGCCAGAGCGGGACGGGCAGATCAACATCGGACGAGGCATTGCCGCTGCGGGAATTCGTCATTCAGGCTGTGAATCCGTCAATCTCCCGGACTCCGCTTGGTTCCGTCGGCCATTTCTGCCTAGAATCGGGAGTTGCAGAACGGGATTTCCCGGCGTCGGCCCACGGACCGTGCCGGGAAAATGAAGGGATGCGGGTCATCAGGCTGCCCGGGCTGTGAGATGCTGCGCCGCACTGGAATAGAGCATTCGCTCGGTGATCGGAGAGAGGGAGATCCTCATGAGCCGCCGATATTCGTATTTTCTGGTCCTGCCGCTGGCTGCCGGCGTGATGTTGATCCACGGATCGGCCATCGCCGACGAGAAGCCGGTCGAACTGCCGCCGCTACAGCCCGCCGATGACGTCACGCCGCAGTTAAAGCCGCTACGACCGCGGACCGAGGCCGACCAGAACAAGGTCGAAGCCCTGTCCTGGTTTACCACGGGCCGCCTGCTGGAAGGTCAGCAGAAGACGAAGCAGGCCCTGGAAGCCTACCGCAAGGCGGTGCAACTCGATCCCCGTTCGATCGAGATCTACCGGGCACTGGTTCCGCTGGCCATGGAACTCGACGAGATGAGTGCTGCTCTCGACCTGGCGCTCAAGGCGGTCGAACTGGACCCGGACGATTACGAGTTGCAATTGCAGATCGGCATGCAGTTCGCGCGGCAGGGCGACTTCGCCTCGTCGATCAAATATCTCGATCAGGCCCTGAAATCAAAGCGGCTGGACAAGAACTCGCCGGCGGCCGTGATGCTGGGGATTGAACTCGGAGTGCTGTATCAGGTCACTGAACAGCCGAAGCTGGCGGCCGAGCAATACAAGGTGGTGTTCGATGCGATCAAGTCGCCGTCCAAATACGGTCTGGAGTTTCGTGCCCGCTCGGCGCTGATGGCCGATCCGCGAACCAGCTATGAGCGCATCGGTCAGGTCTTCATGGATGGCGGCGAACTGACGCTGGCCGCAGAAGCCTTCGACCTCGCGGCGAAGTCGAATCGCGTGTCGGCGGGAAACCTGATCTACAATCGGGCCAAACTGCTGATGCTCTCCGACAAGTCGGAGGAAGCCCTGCAGATGCTGCAGAAGTATTTTGATGAACAACGTCAGTCCAAGGGGCGGGAAGCCTATCAGTTGCTCGGCGAGATTCTGAAGAAGCTGAAGCGGGAAGACGAGATCGTCGGCCGGCTGGAAACGCTGGCAGAGAAAGATCCCCGGAACCAGCAGCTGCAGTACTTCTACGCCGACGCCCTGATGAATGCCGGCGAACTGGACAAGGCGAAGAAAGTCTACGAGGCGGCCCTGGAAACGGATGGCAACGCCGAGGGTTATCTGGGTCTGGCGTCGGTCCTGCGACGAATGAACCGGGCGGATGAACTGCTGGATGTTCTCGGTCGCGGACTGTCGAAGCTCGGCGAAGACGGGCTGCAGCGGTTCGATACGGAAGTGAAGGCGATCATCGCCGATCCTGCGCTGGTCGACGCCCTGACGGCAGCGGGTCGTGCGCAGGCGAAAGCCGAACCACCGCAACTCAGTTTTGAGGAAAGCTACCTGCTGGGCAAGATCGCGTCGGAACTGGAACGCTACGACGATGCCGTCGAGTTCTATCGGCTGGCAGCCGGGCTGGATAACAATCGTGCGGTGCTGGCCTATCGGGATCTGGCCAGTGTGCTGATGGAGGCGGAACGGTACGGTGAAGCCGCCGGTGTCTATACGGAAGCCCTGAAGCTGCAAGTGCCGCTGCAAGTGCGTGCCCAGTTCATGCTGGGGCAGATGCAGGCGCGGGAATTGTCGGGAGACACGGCGGGGGCATTGCAGGCGGTCTCGGAAGCCCGTCAGGAATTTCCGCAAATCCCGCTGTTCGAGTTCCAGGAAGGCTGGATTTACTACCACAGCCGACAGTTTGATGAAGCCGTCAAACGCTTTGAGCAACTGATCGAGACACATTCGGACGAAAAGGATCTGGTCCGCCGCTGCCAGTTCAGCCTGTCGGCCATCTATGTCATCCAGGGTGACATCCCCAAGGGGGAAAAGGTTCTGGAAGACATCTATGCCGAGACGCCGGATGATCCCTCGGTGAACAACGATCTGGGCTATCTGTATGCCGATCAGGGCAAGAAGCTGGAGCAGGCGGAAAAGATGATCCGCAAGGCGGTCGCAGCAGAGCCGGATAACGCGGCTTACCTCGACAGTCTCGGCTGGGTGCTGTTCAAGCTGGGCAAGTTCAAGGACTCGGTTGAACCGCTGGAGAAGGCCACGAGCCTGAGCAGTGGTGGCGATGGCACCATCTGGGATCATCTGGGGGACGCCTACCAGAAGACTGACCGGCTCGACGATGCCGTCAAGGCCTGGCAGAAGGCGCTGGAAAAATCCCGGGAAGAGTCGGCTCCGGATGACAAACTGATCCGGAAGATCGAGGACAAGCTCAAGGATCAGGCATCAGCCGACACCGCCCCGAAACCGGCCAAAGACGGCAATCCCTAGCATGTACTGGCTCCAGAGGAAGCACGCACCGGCTGCTTCCTCAGTCCTGACAGACGGCAATCCAACCACTCCCTTACTCGCAACTCTGAATGATTCATGGCTGGACATTCCCATTGGGCCAATATCGCCTTCAAAAAAGGCCTGGTCGACAAGAAACGCGGCAAACTGTTCGGCAAGCTCGCCCGGCTGATTATCGTCGCTGCCAAGCGCGGCGGTGATCCCGCAGCCAACCTGGCGCTTCGGTATGCGATCGATCGCGCCAAGAAGGCCAGTATGCCGGCAGACACCATCGACAAGGCGGTCAAGAAGGGCACCGGCGAACTTGGCGGAGAGTCGTACGACGAAGTCCTGTACGAAGGCTATGGCGCAGGCGGCGTCGCAGTCCTCTGCGAGATTTTGACCGACAACCGCAATCGTACGGCCGGAGAAGTCCGCCGGATTTTTGAACTGAACGGCGGCAATCTCGGCAGCACCGGTTGCGTGGCCTGGATGTTTGAACGCAAGGGCGTCTTTCAGGTGCCGGCTGCCAGTTCCTCGGAAGATCAGTTGTTCGAGGTCGCCCTGGAAGCCGGTGCCGAGGATGTGCTGCAATCCGGCGAGAATTTTGAGATCCGTTGTCCGCCGGATGCGTTTCAGGAAGTATCTGCCGCACTGGAACAGGCTGGAATCACGACGACCTCAGGCGAAATCCTGCGGATTGCCGCCAATACCGTGGACCTGGACGCCGAGAACGCCCGCAAGGTGCTGAAGATGATGGACGCCCTGGAAGATCACGATGACGTCCAGAACGTGACTTCCAACTTCAACATTCCCGATTCGCTCATGGCCGAACTGGCCGAAGCCTGAAATACCTCAGACGGACTTCGCCGCGTGACGTGTTGCCTGTTCCGCCCGCTCAAATTTTCACGTCCGCGGTCTCGTGATCATGTTCCCTTCCCCGTGATGATGCTGATCGGTACCCCAGCAGGACGTTGGCCGTGACCATCGAATTCTCTTGCGAACATTGCGGCAAGGCCCTCAGCACCGGTGATGAAAAAGCCGGACGCCGGGCCAAATGTCCGGACTGCGGCGAAGCGATCGAGGTGCCGTGGATCAATACGGCCGGTGTGGATCTGTCCGCGGTTCCTGCGCCCCCGCCGTTGCCCACCGCAATCGCGCCGGCAGTTCCAGGTGCCGCGAACTGTCCGATGTGCGGCTTCGCCGTCAGCCGGCGGGATCAGGAATGTCCTGCGTGCGGCGAACCGCTGACGCACGAGCAGGCATCGCGACAGCGGCGCGTCGACGGGGAACCGGACAAGGTTGATCTCGGGGTAGCGCTGAGCAGAACCTGGGAACTCTACAAGGCGGAATTCGGCCTGGTGGTCGGCAGTCAGATCGTGGGCGGCCTGCTGGCGATGGCGGCCATGCTGCCGGCGATGGGTCTGTTCGTGGGAGTGATCGCCGTCGCTGATCAATCTCATGGAGAGGATGTGCCCCTGATCGCCGGGCTCGGCATCGTGGGAGCCATTTGCGGGATCGTGGGCTGGTTGACCGCCATCTGGATCGGCGTCGGGATGAGCATGATTCTGCTGCGCGTCGTTCGCGGCGAAACGACCTCTTTCAGCACCCTGTTTGAAGGCGGTCGCTATTTCTGGCGAGCAGCGCTGTGTACGTTTCTGTTTCAGATCATGGCGAATCTCGGCTACCAGATGTGCGTCATTCCGTATTTCATCGTGATGATCTTCTTCTGGCCGTATCAGTATATTCTGATTGATGACGACTCTGCGAACATTCAGGCACTGCTGAATTCACCGAAATGGACTTCCAAATCCGGTCTGACGTTTCTGGCCCTGATGATCGTGTCCGGGGGGATTGTCATCCTGGGAGTGCTGGCCCTCGGGATCGGCCTGCTGTTCGCGATGCCCTTCGTCGGCCTGTTGTGGTGTGTGGCCTACGATCAAATTCGCGGCGGCTCCAGCGGTTTGGTGAATGATGCGATTGACGGCTTGCCCACCGGAGAGCCCGTCTGAGTTTGCAGGATGGAATGAGTCGAACGTGAACGTGGAAGTGAGTACGTCTGTGGAGTCTGTCCCGGAAGCAGCCCCGAGCTTTGAAACTTCGCTGGCCCTGTTGCAGCAGATCGTGGCCCGACTGGAAGACGGCGGCAGCGGCCTGGAAGCGTCCCTTGCCGACTTTGAGCAGGGAGTGCGGTTGCTGCGCGAGTGCTACCGGCAACTCGATGACGCCGAGCAAAAGATCGAGCAACTCGTGAAGTTCAGCGAGACGGGCGAAGCCGTGCTCGCCGGCTTCGATGCGACCGCCACTGCCGGTCAGCCGGCTGGCAAGCGTCGCGTGAAATCCACCCGGCGCACCGAAGCGCCCCCGCCGCGCAGCGCCGGCGGCCAACTGGGATTTGAGGACGAGGACGCAGAAGGCTGATGTCCAGGAGGGTTGATGAACCTGCTGCCCGACCTGGCAGGCTTCTTCAGGAGCATCCTTGAGGCTGTCCGGTCCCGGGAATCCTCTCAGGCATGATCGATGAAGCGGCCGGGGTTCAGGAGGCCGTGAGGGTCGAGTTGCCGCTTGAGTTGTTGCATCAGCGGCCAGGCTGGTTCCGGGAATCCGCACATCGGCAGTTGTGACTGCCATTCACGATCACAGTGCAGGATGAGCAGGTTGCCACCGTCGTCCCGCGCCAGTTGTTGCAGCGGTGCCAGTCGCTCCCGTGCCTGTTCGATGGTGGCCACTGCTTCCGGCAACTGGCCGACGATCACGCCGTTTCCTGCGTGACAGTTCACCGCAATCTCTGCCTGGGTCGCCAGTTCGGCGAACTGCCAGCAGCGGGACGGTCGCAGGTTGGCCTGGAACGTGAGCGGCTCATCGGTCGGAACCGGGAATTCGGTCAGTGTGGCCGTGAGCGTGGCCGCATCGGCTCCGGTGATCTGTTCCAGAGCCTGAACGCCGAACGGAACGACTTCCGCGCGCAACCTCTCCAGTTGCCAGGCGACTTCCCGGGCAGACCCTTCCACGTGGACGGCCAGTACGGCAGTTTCCGCGGGCAGCGGCAATCGCGATTCCGCAGCGATCAGGCGGGCGGCAGGCACGTCCAGCATTTCGAGGGCGACCGGCCGGGCATCGGAGGTCAACAGCCGCTCCAGCACGTTTTCCATTTCAGGAAAGGTGTCAAATGCGAACCACCACCAGCCGGAGGTCTCCGGGATCGGTTTCACCTTCAGGGTGACCTGGGAGATGATGCCCAGGGTGCCGCGGGAACCCACCAGCAGCTTGCACAGGTCGTAACCCGCCACGTTCTTGACGACGCGACCGCCGCCCTTGAACAGTTGCCCGTGAGCATCGACCGCCGAGATGCCGATCACGTAGTCGCGAAACGTACCGTGGCCGAACCGGCGCGGTCCGCTCACATTGCAGGCAATCGCGCCGCCAATCGTGGCACGCGTGGACTGGGGGATATCCAGTGGCAGCCGCTGACCTTCAGCGGCCAGTAACTTCTGCAGTTCGGAAACCGTCATTCCGGCTTCGACGGTCACCGTGAGATCGCGGGCCGGATAATCGACAACGCGCTTCAGATCCTTGAGATCGACGAGTACATCTGCCGGGCCGGCGAATCCGAACTGGATCGCGGTCCGGCCGCCGACCGGGCAGACCGCCTGTCGCGGGCCGGCAGCGTTTTCTGCCATCCAGCGGGCGAGTTCTGTTTGGGTGGCCGGGACAAATTCCGTCAGGGCAGGGGCGTTCAAGGATCAGTCCCGTTTCACAGTCGTCGCGGTGAATGGCTGGAATCAGATAGCAGCCGGCGATCATTCCCTCAGGCTATCCGTGGAAATGGAATGCCTCCCGGGGAATGATGGCAGCGGATGATACCATGCCCGAAAGAGCCGGACCATGAGCGAGCCATCTTGTTCCGGCCCGGTCGGGAGCAGTCGCCCATTCGTGATGATTTCTAAGTGGCATGCTTGCCCTGCCAGGCAAGCATGTGATTCGTTATGAATGATAGTCCGCCACTGCAAAGCTGCAGATCATGCTCGCCTGGCAGGGCAAGCACGCCACAGCCGGGGATGGCGGGAATTCTGCCGGCAAACATCTTCAGCACCAGCTGGCGACTGCACCGTAGCCGGAGGGAAGATTCTGCGAACCGGCAGCAGTCCGGCAGAGAACGCCCGAGTCCGTATCCGTTTTATCGAGGCAGACCAGCGCCGTGACGACTTTCTACTCTCCGGACTACCCCACTGCCCGGGAGCGATTCCGGGGTGCTGCCGCTCGTGCTGGCTGGTTACTGGAAGCCCGGGATATCGGTGTGGCCGGCCCGGACGGGGACGCGCTGACGATCGACGTGGCCACCAGCCCGGATGCCGATTCCGAGCGGACTCTGGTCGTCTCTTCCGGCTTGCATGGCGTGGAGGGGTTCTTTGGATCAGCAGTGCAACTGGCTTTGCTGGAACGGTGGCAAACATCGCCGCCGCCGGTTCGATGCGTCCTGCTGCATGGTCTGAATCCGTACGGGTTCGCATGGCTGCGACGGTTCGATGATGGCAATATCGATCCCAATCGCAACTTTCTGTTGCCGGGTGAGGAATATGCCGGTGCTCCTGCGGGGTACGCGGCGCTCGATCCCTTCCTGAATCCGCGTTGTCCGCCGTCGCGTTGGGAACCGTTTCGTCTGAAAGCGATGTGGATGATTGCCCGCTACGGAATGGCCGCCTTGAGGCAAGCGATTGCCGCCGGGCAGTATGACTTTCCCCAGGGGCTGTTTTTCGGCGGACACGGCCCCTCCCGGACGCTGCAGGTGCTTGAGAATCACTTGCCACGCTGGCTGGCCGGCAGCCGGACGGTCGTGCATCTGGACTTGCACACCGGACTGGGAACACACGGCACCTGGAAGTTGCTGATAGATGCTCCCCTGGCGGATGTGCAACGACAGCGACTCGTCGACTGGTACGGAACCGACCGTTTCGAGACCAGCGATGTCAGCGAGGTCGCGTATGAGGCCCGCGGTGGCTGGGGACGCTGGTGTACTGCCCGGGGACTGGCAGACGATTACCTCTACGCCTGCGCCGAGTTTGGCACTTACGATCCGGTCACGGTCCTGGCAGGGCTGCGGGCGGAAAATCGGGCTCATCACTGGGGGAAAGCGGACTCCCCGGCAACGCGACAGGTGCGATTACGCGTGAAAGAACTGTTTTGCCCGGTGTCGGACGCCTGGAGGCAGAATGTGCTGGGCAGCAGTCTGGAGATGGTGGAGACTGCTGCGCGGGGCCTGGCAGTGGTGTGACGAGGCACAGAGTTGTGATGCGGAAGTGGTGTGATGCGGAAGTGGTGGGAGGGCTCGCGAAACCGCCAGCGGTGGATGTAGGCGGCGCGGAGCGATTGTTAGCGGGGATCACAGACTAGGCAGCGCGGCGTTTGCGACGTTTGAAGTAGGAAACGCGGGTGACGCCGGTCCCGATGGGAGATTCACCGTCCTGGGCTTCGACCATGTAGGACATCGACAGGATGCGGAAGAACAACAGGATCACGAAAGCACCGCCGGTCGCTGCGACGAACCCCATCGGACTGATGGGGGTGATGCGGTAACCGGGGTCGATGAAGGCCAGAATGCCGCAGCCGATGACGCTGCCGCCGATGCCCATCATCAGATTGCCGACCGTGCCGCCAGGGTCGCGTCCGGGCATAATCGCCTTGGCTGCCAGACCCACGAGCGTGCCGAATCCCACCCAGACCAGCATTTCCTGGGTGGCACTTTCCAGCACTTTCAGCAAACTGGCATCCGGCATCCAGGATCCCATGACCACTTCCTGACCTGTTCGGAACGACTCATCGACACGCTGCGCTGTCCATCGCTATCGGCACCTGCGGACCGCAAGCGTGAGTCGAGTTTGTCGATTTTGCGGGTTTTTCCGAAAAAGTCGGGTTGGGCGTCGGTCAGCCATAGGCGGGCGGACGCATGGCCAACTCGCCAGTGAGGGTCACGTCGTCCAGCTGCAACTGACCGGTCCAGGTCAGCAGCTGCCGCCAGAACTGGCCATACCAGCTGCCGACTTCAATGGCTCCGCCGCGAGGTGCCTGGGCTGTCAGGCGTTCCGGTCCCCAGTCGACCATGCCGCCCACCCAGTGCGGAGCCACGTCCGGCAGATAGGCCACGGCCCGGCCAGATCCGACGGTATTGACCGTCAATCCCGGGAACGACTTTCCGGCCTTCGCTGTCAGCGAGTGGTCTGGTCCCAGCTCCCAGCCCTCAAACTGCTGGATCGACAGCAATACGGTGGCGGTCCCCGCTGAGACCCGGTTCCAGCCGCCAACGAACGCCGGATGAGCTCGCCACGGCAGACCTTGCAGGATCGGATGCTCTGCTGCGGAATCTGCCGGCAATAACATCGCCGGGGAATCATTGTTCTGGCGATCGTCTGTCGTGGAAATCCCGACGCCCAGCAAGTCGCCGATCGGGGTGTTGTCCCAGTTCCCGCCCTGACCGTGGAACGATTCCCAACCGCCGATCATCAACAGTCCAGCACCGGCCTGGACCCGGTCGACGATTTGCTGCTGCAAATCGACCGGAATCCTGGCGGCAGGATAATCGCTGAAGATGAACAGCTTGCGGTCGCCGGTCACCTGGTGGGCTCCGAACGGTTGTTCGCTGCAGACATAATCATAGTCCCAGCCACAGACCGTCATTAATCCGGCCAGATAGGCGGCGGCTGTGTCCAGCGTCGTGTCGCCGCAGTAGAGAATCGGACTTGCCATCGGGGTTATCCTGGAAAGTGATCGCAGGTCGCGATCGTCAACACTTTAGCCGGAGAGCCGGTTCACAACGGTTCGCAGATCAGAGAATACCCCACCCGGGCATTCCGGTGCATGATCTTCACTCAAGCCTGTGGTCGATCAACAGCCAGTTTCTCGCCGACGTGCCGGCAGAAACCGGGCTGTGTTACGCCGCGTCGTCCCGCAAAGAGCGTGCCGCCGGGAGACACCGGAAATGCAAGGTCACGGCGAACGGACCTGATTCCATTCCATCGACTCTGCAGAACTTTCTCGCAGGCCAGTTTTGAACACGCGACTTGTGCTGATCACGACGGCATGAATTCCGGTCCGGGGGATTGAACGAACCATCCCCGGACGCTGCGGCCCTGCAGCACCCCGGCGGATTTAACGGTCCGGTTTCAGGCGGCTGAACCAGAGCACCACCAGCAGCACGCTCAGCAGAATCAGCCACGTGAGGACGGCAGCACGCACCGCTTTCTTCGCGACTTCTGCCTCCGACCAGTTCCGCGGTCGAACGCCCTGCAGCAGGAAGGTCACCACTCCCGAAAGATTGATGCAGATGATGTTGGCCGCTGCCAGCTGGAAGGCATTGAACGACAGGCTGACATAGCCGGCTCCCAGCAGCATCCCGCAGACCACCACGGGCGGCACCAGCGCTACAGCGACCATCACGCCGATCACCGCACCGGCTTGTCCGCTGGTGAATGCCAGGGTGCCGGCGGTTCCCGCAGCCAGAGCCAGCAACACATCGCCGAAGCCGGTGCTCGTCCGGTCGGCGATCGACGGTACCTCCGGATTGACCGGGAACAGCGAGCCGACGATCACGGCGAAGGCAAAGGCCAGCAGCACGCCGGTGAGATTGGTCAACGCGGCGCGCCGCAGCAGTTTCATATCACCCAGCGTCGTTGCCAGCGCGCCGGCGACGTTCGGGCCCAGCAGGGGCGCGATCACCATCGCGCCGATAATTACTGCGACGTCATCCCGCAGCAAGCCGACCGCAGCGACAATCGCCGAGAGCATCGTCAGTCCCAGAAAGATGCGGTCGATGCCGATGCCTTCATTCGCGTGGACATACAACTCTTCGCGACTGATCCGTTGTCCGTTCGCTTCCTTTCCCGACGCGACGGCCTGTTCCGCTTCCTCCGCCACTTGCGGACGCGGCAAGACTGCCTCGACCGGCGACAGGACGACGTGAAATCCTTTCAGATCGCCGTACTGCTGTTCAAATTCGTCCATGATCGGTTCCGTCTCTTCGGCCGGAACCAGCAGGTGCAACACCGTTCGGCTGGAGTCGGAATCCTTCCAGCAGCTGAGCACCTCGCGATCTTTCAGGATGCGGTTCACCGCTTCCGACTGATCGTCCGGCAGGAAGATCTGCATCAAGCGCAAGGCCATGTCGGGGCTTCCGTCTCAGGACGTTGAGGGTTACGACGGAATCCAGAGGGATGTCGCTGGTGCGGACGATGCCTGCTGCCGCGCCAGACGACGGGCCTTCATCCGCACGTAAGGAGGAGTGAACCGGCCGCGGTGTCCGAAATGACCAGGAGCAGCTTTCGGATCAGCCCGTCGCGGTTCCCGCAGATCCTCGATGACAAATCCCGAACGGCACAGGTCGCCGACGAGCTGGTCCCAGCGATGCAGATATTCCGTCGTCCCGCCTTCGCGATAGGACGTGTCTTCCACCGGCGGCAGCGGCCCGTTCTGATAATACTCCACGCCAATCACGTAACGGTTGCGCACGTCGCGATGGGAAATCTGCAGGCCGGTCGGTTGCTTGTGCTGGCTGATATAGAGACCGCCGTCGCGCGTCACCCGGGCGATTTCCGCATACACGGCCGCGATGTTCGGGATGTAGCAGGTGCTGACCGGTTGATGCACGATGTCGAACGCGGCTTCGCCGAGCATCGACAGGTCATCCATCGAGGCCTCGACCGTGCGGACCGACAGCCCGCGCCGCGTTGCCTCCCGCTCATCCAGCCGCAGCATGCCCGGACTGATATCCACGACGGTCACCCGCGCACCGGCCACGGCGTATAGCACCGACTGCCAGCCGCCGCCCGCTGCCAGACACAGCACGTCCAGCCCCTGCACCGACTTCGGCAACCAGCCGCGGCTGTCCAGCGTTCCGAGCGGATCGCGACACTCGTCATCCGTGGCCACATGGGCAAACGGACTCCCTTCGGACAACCGGTTCCACGCCGCCCGGTTCACGCGTCTGTAGGTATCTTCGGTGGTCATTAAATCTCGTGTAATTTTCTCAGGCGGACTTCCAGTTACGACACTAGTGTCGATTCAGAACGCGAACTTTTATGGCAGCTCAAGCAACTTTTGTTGTCGCCTATTCATCAGGCTCCTCAAAATCAATGCCCATTTCTTCCAGCTCGGACTCCAGTTCTTCCACTTGTTCCGGCGCAATTTCGAGGCTTTCCCGGTACTGAAGTGCTTCGGGGACAGCGATGTACTCAATCGATCCATGATTCTTCTGGACACAGTTAACAATTTCAGCAAGCGGTAGACTGAAGTATTCCTTACGAAAATTGACCCTGTTGACTCGAAATCTGGCCAGCTCCCGATGCAACGTGCTTTCGAGCTTCGGAGCGTCGTTGCAGGAAATCATCGCATGGACGTCGAAAGGGAACGGTACACTCGCATCACCGAGTTCATTAACGCGATCCTGTGGATCCAGTCGCCGCGTCATACCAATTTTGTAGATGTTCTCTCCAAACGAACCAATATTTGACAGGATATAGACGTGTCCTGATTTGGTGAGTTGCGCCATGGACTTCGCACGCTCAGCGTTGGCCTGTGCTTCGAGAAGTTGCTGACGCAGTTCTTCAAGTTCGGAATCCATCGTTCCCTGTTGAGCGATGAGCGCCTGCTGGATTCGGTCCTCGATTTCGTGCTCCTTCGCTTCGGCCTCACGCAATGCTTTTTCGAGTTCCCGCTGCTCGCGCTCCTCCTGACGCATTTTCTGCTGGATGCGTCGCTGCTCTTCGCGCAGAGCGTGCTCTCGCACCAGCGATTGATAGTCGGACTTGAGCTTCTGGACAGCTTCCTTCTGAATGTCTTTGGGCAGCGGGTATCCAATTTGAATTACAAAATCAAAAGTCTTCTCAAGTTCAACTTTTCGTCGTTGATAGTTTTCCGGGTCCGGACGTAGCTTCTGCGAAACCCATTTCAGATGATCACTTACCAGTCTTTCTGCCATAGCATAGATGCGGTGCTCTACAGAAGCGATGGCTTGCCGCTCAAGTATAGCTTGCTGCAGAATCGTTCCGGCTTCCCGTTTTTCGTTCTCGGCCTGAAGATAGATCTCGCTAAAATAGTGTTCGATTCTGCTGTCGCCAGTACGAAGCAACGAATTGTAACGAGAAACGCACTCTTTAACGCGATCCTGCAGTTGTTGAGCACGACCTTGATGCTGGTGCGCAAGTTCGATCTGACTTTCCAGCAGGAGAGCGTCACGATGTCTCATCACGGTAAATACGGACATCGATATCAGCGACATTCCCGCCATAGCGACAACTATGAGATTGGAGAAAATTCCAATCAGTGTAATGATTGCGAAAATCAGGACTGCTGTCGCGAATATGAGCGAGGCACTGTCTTTCAGGAGCGTTAGCGGGCGTTGTTCAGGAAGTTCCGGTGGCTCCGTCAACGATCTGAAATTGTAGAACCAGACGGTTCCGCCACATTTCGGACAAGGGATTTTCGGTTCAGTGGTGATGTTGACTGTCGATTTGCACTTTGGGCAGATCCTCAGGCTGTCATCCCAGAACTTCATGTAAGTGGCCCCTTACACAAAATGGAAACACAATGCCGTTCCAGTTCAATCAGCTCTGGTTCGCCGGAGCCTGCAGCAAGGCTGCGGTGAAGGTGACGAGGTCCCCGCGGGCTTCGGCCGAGCGTTGCAGCACGTCATAGCGGCCGGCCTTGTCGCAGAGTTCGGCGAAGGCGGCGGTGAATTCGTCGTCGCCGGTTAGCAGGTGCTCCTCGGCCAGCGGCAGGGCGGCGTCGAAGTTGTCCACGCGCACCAGCAGGTCGACCAGTACGAAGGCGATCATGGTCTTTTCGGAAGCATCCGGCTCGGCGTCGAGTTGCTGCCTGAAATAGTTCAGGGCGGCAGCACGGTCCTCGTCCAGCAGGAATTTGAAGAACTGGATGTGGGCGGGATAGTAATCCTGGAACGGCGGCTCGCCGGCGTATTGAAACTGCGGCGACAGGTGCGAACCGTACTCGGCCAGATCACGGGCCAGGGCCAGTTCGGGCACACCGGCTGACAGGGAGCGGGCGAACCGCACCGTGGAATTCAGATGCGAGACGTCGATGTGATAATTATTGTCCTCGAACAGCCAGTCGCGTCCGGAGATCAACTCGCGCAAGGTTTTCGCGGGCGGGGCGAACGGAATCCGCTGCTGCACTTCCCGCTGGATACCGCCTGTCAGTTCCTCATGCAGGGTTTTCACCAGCAGTGCGGCGGCCCGGCTGCGGTCTTCACTGCTGAGGCGGGCGAATGCCTGGTCGAGCGAGGTGATGGTGCTGCAGGTGCCGTGGGTTCGCAGCATGATCTGCACCCCTTTCACCGGATGCACCCCCTTGAACAAGGCGAGGTCCAGCAGTTCTTCTGATTGCTCGGTCGATTCCCGCGGGATCGGGAATTTTTCCAGGGCCTCGCGGACCGGTTCAGTTTCGCGAATCGCATGAAAATAGACCCACGCCTGGCCCAGCTTGCCGGCGTCAATCAAGAGCTGGCCGACTTCACGGGCTGCGGCGACGTAGCTCTGCTCGAACTCTTCCCGCAGATCCTGCGGAACATCTTCCAGCGACGTCGGCTTGCCCAGCGGGAGGCCGAGTTCGAGCTTCTTTTTCAGGCACAGGGCATCGAACAGCTTGTGAAAGTCCTGCCGGTCCCGCAGTTCGGCAATCAGGGCCTCGCATGCGGCTGCAGCGCCGCCGGTCTGAAAGGAATTTCGCAAGTCTTCACAGGCCGAGATCGACATCGCTGCTCTTTCACTCGCAAGGATCGCGTAATGGTCTGCGGATCAGCTGCCAGCACCCTGCCGGAAATCCGGAATGGATGCCCCCGGACTAAACAGACACGGTGCCGCCCCTCTGCTCGCTGGTTCCCGTTGTTCAGGCCGGGAACCACAGAATACACGGAACACACGGAAAATTACGCGTACTGCCTGAAATTGCCCGGAATCTGCAGGTAGGCCAGCGATGCCGCAATTCTTCCGTAAATTGTGTGGTGTCTGTTTGGCGTGGATCACACTCGCTCACGCGATCCACCAGCGAGGCATGCTGACTGGTGATTGCAGAGTTCCACAAACCACATTCACGAATGGCAGCCGCAGCCGCCCGAGCCGCAACCGCCGCCACTGGACGTGGGAATCGCGACCAGCCCCTCGGCAGATACCGGCTGGACTTCAATAATCCCCAGCCCGGCTGCTGCTGCCTGCAGCGCCAGGTTGGTGGTATCCGGACCGCGACCCGTCAGGACGTACAGGATCAGTTTGCTGCCGTCGAGCGTCCACTCCAGATCGATCAGTTCCAGCGTCAGCTGCCAGTCGACAATCCGTTCCAGCCAGAGCGCGAACTCGGTCTCGCAGCGCTCACTGAGGCTTCTGGCGATCCGTTCATCGGCAGTCGTCGCCACGCGCAGGATTGTGAAGTCCGAATCCTCGTCGGTCGCAGATCTGGTCCGGACCTGCTCCAGCACGGTTCCCAGCTGGGGGCCGCGATGCGTCTGGACGACGACCCGCGCTGCACGCGGCAGCAGTGTGTCTGTGGCGGACGGGAACGAGAACCGGGCCACTTCGGGCACGGTGCCGTAACGGACGAGATAGGCGTCGGAATTCATAACAACCAGTATCAACGAGTCCGCACGCCAGAGCAAGCATCTGTTGGCCGCGCAACGGCCGGGGGAAGGCAGAGCTGCCAGTGAAAGGTTGTGTAGGGGTACCCCGTGCCCCGCCGTTTTATCAATCGGAAACCGTTGAGCCCTGCCCCCGAAAGGGCGGCTGGTTTCACGGTTTCGCAGCGATCAGTAAAAACGCCGTAAATCATGAAAATGGATGGACATGCGGACGGAAATCTGCTTTCGCAACCCGCGTCCGGACGACAAGCCCGCTTGACGATTCGCGGGGGAATGTCTCTAATAATCGGGTTTGGATGCCGCCGCAATGTCCGGAGAAGTCTCAGACAGACGGCTTCAGACGTGAGTCCACGAAAACGCTGGGCCGGAGAGTTCGCACTTTCCGGGTTTTCAGACTCCCGACAAACTGTGGGCGGCAGAGCGAAGAAAAGAATTGAGTGGAGTATCTCCGGGGTGATCCTGGTGAAGGTTCGCAGCGAAACTTGACCGTTTTTCTGTGTGACCGGAAGTCTCGATGCACCCCGTACGACAGATGTTCCGATATTAGGGATACTGAAGCCAGTCAGCATGAAACCGAAGCCGTGATTCTTTCAATGGTCTTCCGGACGGTCTGACTGGAATCCCGTGTCGAAGCTCTGAAGTTCCTGAATCTGATGGTTGTGCCGTCTTGAGAGCGCGGACGTAGTATCCTTCCGGATGCTGCCCCCGTTCCCGGACCATCGACTGAGAGACGGCGAAGCTAAACGGGTCGCGAGCGGGACGTTCGCGACGTTGTAGACATTCGTCGGCTGACAGTCGCGTGGAAGTACGGCGTCGGTCGGGGTCGGCTATGACGGCTGAACATCAACATCCGCGAGTGGTCATCACGGGCGTCGGCGTCGTTTCGCCGGTCGGTCTCGGTCACGAGGCCTTCTGGTCGAATCTGGTGGCCGGTCGCAGTGGCATCGGCCCGCTGGCAGGGTTTCCCTCACATGGCCTGCCCTCACGTCTGGCAGCGGAAGTCCGCGACTTCTGCCCGGAACGCCTGATCTACAATCGCAAATTCATCAAAGTGATGTCCCGGGATATTCAGCTCGGCGTGGCTGCCGCCTCAATGGCGATGAAGGACGCGGGACTGAAACGCGGGTCGATTGATCCGGAACGTCTGGGCGTGGACTTTGGTTCCGGCCACATTGCGACGACTCCGCAGGAACTGGAAGACGCGGCCCGCAGTTTTGCCGGCGACGTCGAGGCCAACCGGCTCGCCCGCTTCGCCGAAGAGGGCATGCGGCAGATCTGCCCGCTGTGGCTGCTGAAACAGCTGCCGAACATGGCTGCGTGCCACGTGGCTATCGAACACGAGGCTCGCGGCCCGAATAACACCATTACCGCCTGTGAATCGTCGGCCTTGCTGGCGATTGCCGAGGCGATGCGAGTCATCGAGCGCGATGCCGCCGACGTGATGATCGTCGGTGCCAGCAGTTCGCACATCTCGCCGATTGAAGTCACCCGCCAGCATCTGTACGAATCACTCAGTCACGGTGACGACCCGAATGCGGCCTGCCGTCCGTTCGACCGCTTGCGCGACGGGACCGTGATCGGCGAAGGCGGGGGGGCGTTCATTCTGGAACGCTACGAACACGCCGTCCGTCGCGGGGCCACGATCTACGCCGAGATTCTGGGCGTGGGAGCCGGTTGCGACGGTGCTTCGGCCTCCAACCGGAAGGAAGGGGTCGGACTCGTTCGCGCCATCCAGTCGGCCCTGCGTCAGGCAGAGATCGATCCACGGAAGCTCGGGCACATCAATGCCCACGGCAAGGCCACGCAGAGCGACGACTGGGCCGAATCGCGGGCCTATCACAATGCTCTCGGGATGACGGCCGAAAAAATCCCGGTGACCGCTCTCAAGAGCTACTTCGGTCACTTTGACGCCGGTGCGGGTGCGGTCGAACTGGCCGGCAGCCTGTTGGCGATGCGTCACGGCGTGCTGCCGACCACCCTCAACTATCGCAATCCCGATCCGCTGTGCCAGCTCAACGTGATTCACGACGAGCCGGTGCGGCTGTCGACGCCGTTCGCGCTGAGCGTGAACCGGACGCGGATGGGACAGAGCGCCGCCGCGATCGTGCGGGCGGTCTGACGCGGGTTTCTTCCTCGCGGAGGGATCTCGCCGCTGGAGAAATCGCGAAACCGCAAGCGGGGTGTGAGTCGCACGTTATTCGGCGCGCTGTCCGGCATGCGGGTCGATTTGTCGGGTGATGGGTTCCGGGCGATCGAACATCTCGACGGTCACCGGAGTTTCCGTGGCCGGGCGGGGTGAACAGTCCGTGACCGTCCACGTCTCTCGCTGCAGCAATTCCCCGGTGCGCACCCGGAACACCGTCCATTCTACCTGCGCGGTGCCAAACGGAATCTCGGGGGAAATCCAGATGTCGCAGCGGTAACGCAGCAGTTCTCTTCCCGCATCGTCCTTGATCTCGTATTGAACGGCGGCCCGCTGACAGGCGAAAGCGTCAGTCCGCAGCGGCAGATGCAGATAACGCTCATAGCCCGGGTTGTACGGTTTCAGGTGCGGCAGGCCGCGGAAGAAGGTCAGATCCGCCTGCTGCTGTGCGGGAGTGATGTCCGGATCGATCCAGACCAGGCATTTCGCGGGCGTTTCACCGGCTTTGAAGGCAGCTCGATCGATCAGTAACTCGCGGCGCTCCGTGCCGGCTTCCGAACCACTGCGGGTTTCGAGGGCGATCACGGCACAGATTCGCTGTGCGACCGTGCGATCTTCCACGAATGTGAGTTTGATCGTCTGCGGGCCGGTCAGCAGATCCTGACGGGTGAAAGTGACAGAGTCACCTCGTTCCGTTGGGATTCGCGGGAACCAGCTGTAGAGCGTGTGATCCAGTTGCGGCGGTCGTCCATGTGCGGCGGGGAGCCAGCCGCGATTCGCCATGAACTGGTACGCCCACGGTTGTTGCCAGGCCCGGCTCATGGGCAGCCAGGCGGAATAGACCGAGCCCGTGAGCAACAACACCGCCGCGATGGTAATGAATCGTGAGGCCGGCCAGCGATCGAAGACGACGGCAAGCGACATCAACCAGAGCGGCGTCAGAAACAGCGCCCAGCGCAGCGCACAACTCACACCGCCGTAGTTGTAGTTGTCAGTCCGTGTGAGATAAAAACCGAGCACGATCACCGAGAGCCCCGCGGTCATCACCAGCAGTTGTTGGCCGCGCGCGGAGACCTGACGCACGGTGCAACAGCCGCCGGTCAGCACCAGCAGCCAGAGCGGCGTCAGCAGGAACCAGCCATGATGGCCGATGGTGCAGTTCAGAAAATAGACCAGCGGCGAATCGAGGTTGCGATCAATGCCCTGCGGATTCAGCCAGTAGCTGGGAACTCCCGCATGCAGGAACCGGTAGGTCTCGCTCCCGTAACCGGAGTAGGCGGGAGTGAAACTGCCCAGTGCCCAATAGTTGCAGAGCAGAAAAGCGGCTGCGGGAATCAGTACGCCCGGAAACGCCGCGAGCAACGTCAGCCGCCAGTTTTCACGGAGGGCCAGCAGTCCCATCACTGCCGTGAATGCCGCTGCCGGCAGATCATGACAGGCCGCCCAACAGGCCGCGAAGCCCCAGATGAAATATCGGACGGTATTGGCCAGGGGAGACAGGGCCACCGGACACCACCAGCAGAGCAAGGCCACCAGCACCCCCATCGCCGCCGGCGTGTGGTTATTGAGCGAGGTGAGAAAGGGGGACAGCAGCGTGCCGAACGCGGCGGCAGTCAATACAAACAGGGTGGTCTCGCGCGACATCATTGTCCGCCGCAGCCACCAGGCCAGTCCCGCCAGCCCGGCGATGAACGGCAGCCCGTTGATGATCAGCAGTGTCGTCCCGTTGATGTCCGCCAGGTTTCGCGCGAACGTCCAGCCGGTGACGCTGCAAACGACGCCGGTCACCGCAGCGACCCACGTGGCCATCAAGGGTGGCTTGGTCGAATAAAAGTGGCCATCGCGCTTGATGAGATCGATGGTATCCCAGCCGGGAATCTGGCGGACCCGGTCGATGCGATAGGTGTCGTCTTCGAGCAGCGACCGGACGGTGCACCAGCGAGAGCGATCGTTCGCGCTTTGCAGCGGTTCCGCTTTCCAGATGACCACTGCGTGCAGCACTGCGGCCAGCGCAATGATCAAGACTTCCGGCCAGCAGCAGCGGGAAGGAATTGTCTTCGGAGAAGCCAGCGGCAGGCGGGGATCGGGAATGACGGCAGAAGCTGTTGTCGAGGAAACCGTGGTCATGGGGCTACAGATACGTCCGGAGTCAGCAGGTCGCGCAAGTGCAGATGAAACGGACCCAGTTTGCCGCCATAGTTCCCCGCTGTCACCTGTACCACGTCCGGATGAGTGGCAGCGGCCAGCAAACCGGCCCGCATGGCAGCGGAAACCGCTTCCTCGCTGAGTCCATCAATCACGATTTCGTAGACCGCTCGTACGTTCGGTGGCAGCACGCTCTGCGTCCTGCCGCGCAGCGTGGGACAGTACGCATCGTTCGTGCTGGCCATCAGTTTCGGATAGCGCGATCCGACCTTGCTGCCGCTGCGAACGATGCCGCCCGGAAACGGCAGGATGATATCGTTCAAGGCACGCATGGCAGCGACGGCGGATTCCGTCGCTGCCAGAGTCGCTGACCCCGAGGTGCCCGCAATCAGCAGATTCCCGCCGGCCACACCTTTCGTGGTGCCGAAGCGGTCTTCACAGACGAATTCGCCATCCATGACCGGCACCCGCCAGTAGCGACGACCGGCGATGAGCTTGCTCGACTGGAAGCCGTCGCCGAAGTACCGGAGTTGTCCGCCGACAATTACTTCCCGATCCCGTTCAACCGACAGGCCGTTGAAGCACGCCGTGGTCGGGCAAGTGAGGACACACTGGCCGATCCGCTTGACGAGTGCCGCAGCCAGTTTGTCCCGACTGAACGCGAACGCGAGCAGACTCACGCCGGGACGCGCATCCGGGGTTTCGTTCTCGCCAAGTTCGCGCTCGATCGCGGTTTCCAGGTCGCACCCGATGACGCTGGTGGCATACCCGCTGAATTCCCTGGCAGCGACCTGGGCCCACTCGCGCGTCGCGGCGGTGATGATCAGCCGCGCGGCCGTCATCGGGAAGGCTTCGGCGAAGGTATCGACAACCTCGACGTGGCCGCAGCGCAAGGTGGTTGTGGGACCGGTGGGCATGTGCGGGATCAAAAAGGAAATCGCGAAACCGCAAGCGGTGATCGATACCACACTTGCGGTTTCGCGATTCTATGCAGAACACGTGGTGAAGAACACCGGCCGGGTCGAATCAGTGCGCCTTCGATCACTCTTCCGGAGTGTCGTCTTCCACCCCGCTGGTGATTCGCTCGTCCGGCGGAATATCGAGAAACATCCGGATCAGGTGCGGCGTGCTGTCGGCTTCCATCTTGCGCATGATTTTCGCGCGATGGGCTTCCACCGTCTTGAAGCTGACGTTGAGGTGCTTGCCGATCTCCTTGCTGGAATGTCCGGCGACCACCTGTTCCAGCACCTGGGCCTCGCGCGCGGTCAGGCGGCGATACCGTTCGGCCGAATGCTGCAGGCGGGCTTCGGTCGCAATTCGCTTCTGGTCCGCGGCGATGGAGAGCTGAATCTGGTCCAGCAGCATCTGGTTGTTGATCGGCTTCTCGAAAAAATGCACAGCGCCGTTTTTCATCGCCCGCACGGCCATCGAGACGTCGCCGTAGGCAGTCATGATGATCATCGGCAGCCGGCAGCCGCGCTCGACCAGGCGTTCCTGCAATTCCAGGCCGCTCATACCCTGCATGCGCACGTCCGTCACGATGCAGCCGGCGCGGGCCGGATCAAACTCTGCCAGAAACTCCTGGGCGGACCCGTAGGTCTGCACCCTCAGGCCGACCGATTCCATCAGCCAGCGCAGCGACTTGCGCACGGCCGGATCGTCGTCGACGATGAAGACGGTCGATTCAACGGCAGGTGGAGCGACAGTGGCGTTCATGGCATTACTCTCCCGCATTTCCCGGCAACAGAATCGAAAAGACTGCTCCGATTCCCGTCGAGGAATTCGACGCCGTAATCGTGCCGCCATGAGCAGTGATAATGGAGCGGCTGATCGACAAACCCAGACCCAGACCATCGTGTTTGGAAGTGACAAACGCGTCGAAAATCCGTTCGCTGTCGCCTTCCGCCAGGCCCGGTCCGGCATCCGTAACCAGGATCTCGATCGCGGTGCCGTCCGAGGGCCGCGTTTCGATGGTCACGGTCGGGTCCGGGCTGCCGAAGCCGTTCATGGCCTCGGCCGCATTCAGAATGAGGTTCACCAGCACCTGCATGATCTGGATGCGATCGACCTGGGCGAGCAGGGGCGCTTCATGCAGACGCAGCTCCGTGCGTGACTGATTCTTGGCCACTCCGATGCTGGCCAGTTCGACAGCGTCCAGCACCACCTGGTTCAGGTCGTACGTTTCCCGCTGCACTTCCTGCCGTCGCAGGTATTCGCGCAGCCGGCGGACCACGGCAATCGCGCGATGCGATTGGTCGATGGCTTCCCGCATCGTCTGCAGCACGTCCGGCGGAGATTCGCTTTCGCGCTCCAGCCGGATCAGGCAGCCTTCGATATACGAGGAAATCGCGAACAGCGGTTGTCCCAGCTCATGAGCAAAGCCGGCCATCAGTTCGCCGACCGTACTCACACGACCGGCGTGCGCGAGCCGTTCCTGGGTCTGTCGCAACTCGGCATGAGCGCGGCGTTCTTCAGTGATATCCCGGACGATGACCGTCGAGCCGATCACCTTGTTGTTGTAATAGATCGGCGCCAGGTGACTTTGATACCACTGCGGACTGCCATTGTCGCTGGGGCCCAGCGCTTCGTTGGTGACGGAACGTCCTTCCTCGAAGACCTGCCGCACCACTTCCTTCACCGAGTCGTAATACTCGGGATAGACGAAATCCAGGACGTTGCGGCCCATCACCTTCTGCACGCCCAGTTCCGGCCGCAGGGCCGTGTGGTTGATGTATTCGATGCTGCCCTGACGATCGATCAACATGATGACGTCGGGCGCGCCGTCCATCAGTGCCCGCCAGCGCTCTTCCGATTTTTCCAGATCCTCATAGGTGCGCCGTCGCTCGAAGATCTGCTCTTCGAGAGTTTTACTGGCGCGAATCAATAACTCGGTCCGCAGCCGCACATTTTCTTCCAGCCGGCGATTCGCGAGCTGCAGCTCGATTTCGGCCCGCTTCCGGCGATCGATGTCGGTCAAAGCGCCGACGAATCCGCCGGAACTGGCTGCCGGATCGAGTTGCAGCTGCAGCCAGATGCGCTCGGGTTCGTCATCGACGCCCGGCAGCAGCACCTGAAATTCACAGTGCAGGGCGGTTCGCTGTTCAATCGACTGTGTCCAGATGCGGTTCAGCTCGGGCAGTTCCTCGGGATCGACAGCCGACCACCAGCCGTTGCCCAACAGTTCGTCCCGGGCACCGTTCAGCAGGCGACAGAACTCCTCGTTGATGTAAGTCAGCTCGCCGGCAGCATTCGCCTGAAAGATGCCGACCGGAGCAAATTTTGCCAGCGTTTGATACTTGCGTCGGGCGCGTCGCAGCTTGCGGCGATACTGCTGCTCGCGATGGTTGTCACGCAGGATCGTCAGGGCACAGGTCTGATCATCCAGCTCCACGATCTCGACGATCATCGTCACGTCGAGACGCCGGCCGGTGGGCAGGTCAAAATGATAATTGAAGGTCTGGCCCTGTCCCTTCAGGGCGGCATTCATTTGCCGCTGGCGGGCTTCCGCATTCGGCCAGAATCCCGCTTCGAGGGTGGTCTGTCCGATCAGCGTCTCGCGGTCGAACCCGGTCAGTTCACACAGGGCGGCGTTGATATCCAGGATGCGGCCGGTCTGCAGTTCCGTTAGCAGAATCCCCGCCGGTGAGGCGTGAAAGGCTTTCAGGAAACGGTCGGAACTGGTCCGTTCCGACCGCTCTGCCAGAATTCGGCCGGTCACGTCGGTGGCGACGCCATACACGCCGCGAATCTCTCCGGCGGCGTTGCGCAACGGCTTCATCCAGCTGTCGAAAAAGATGTTTCCCAGTTCAACGAGAATGTGCTCCTCAGCGCCTGCCAGCGCCCGGTGCACCGACTGGATCACGTGCGGGAAGTCTTGATAGAGTTCAAATACCGATAACCCGATCTGCTCATCCGGATTCACTCCCAGCAAATCGAGGCCGCGGCCGACGGATAACGTCACGCGTCCCGAGGTGTCCATGGCCCAGACGATGATCGGGGCGTGCGCGACGACATCGTCCCACAACTCCGACAGTTCGGGAGCGTGGCCGTCCTGGTGATTCGACGATGGAACGACAATGGAAATCGGAGACCCTGTCAGCAGACAAACTGCTTGTGAACAGACGATAGCCCCCGCCCTTGTGATGTTCCCGAGTGGTCAATCCAGAGTAGTTGAGCGGGCGCAGCAGCCAACATAGGCTGTCGCCGCAGTACAGGTCAAACCGGACGGATGTTCTCAGGGAGAATTCCCGCAATTTCGATAGTGAACAGGCTCAGGAATTGCGGGTTTCTCCCCGTTTAACTGAGCGTTTTACCTCGCTGGTGCAGATTTTCGCTCGCGCAAGAACGCCAGGAGATGCCGAAGTTCCTCAGGAGTCAACTGCGTGTCCAGTCCCTTGGGCATGATGGAAACACTGGCTTCGGACATCTCATCAATCGCATCCCGTCGCACGCGGACCTCTTGCAGATCCTGCGTCCGCAAGGTAATCGCTTCCGGCGATTCGGCGCTGATGATGCCCTGAATGACTTTGCCTTCGTCGGTCACGACGGTGTAAGGCCGATAGCCGTTCACGAAGCTGGCCGACGGATAGACGATCGCTTCGAGCAGATCCTGCGGGGACCGGCTGGTGCCGATGGTCGTCAGATGCGGACCGATCCGGCCACCCTCTCCCGCGACAGCATGACACGAACTGCACGCGGCCTTCTTGCCGAAGAAGACGCCGCGACCCAGCCTGGCATCGCCACCTTCCAGCAACGGCGACAGTTCTGCCAGACGGGCGGCTTGCGCGGCAGGATCGATGCCGAGTTTCTCAAAGAGTGGTTTCGCCTGGCTGCGGACCGCTTCGGGATACTTCCGCAGCAGGCCCGCGAGTTCATCCGGCGACAGGTTGTCGACGCCCGGCGCTTGCAGCAGATTCGCGACCAGTGCGGCTCCCACCGCTTCGTCCGACGAGGAACCGAATGTCTTCACGATCAGCGGCAGCGACACGCTCAATTGCGGTTCGGACAGGCTGGCCGCCAGTTGTTGCAACTGGGCCGCACTCCAGTGCGCCGCGCCGATCGCCCGGGCAGCAGCGACCACGTCATCGCGTGATGATTCCGTGTTTCGCAGGGTGCCGAGCAGCATCTGCAGCACGTGGTCAGCAAACGGTTGAGTGGGTTGGCTGAGCGCCGCGACCGCATCGGCCCGCACTTTGAGACTGCGCTGCTCATTGGCGATCAGTTGCAGCAGCGGTTGTTCCAGACCCGGCAGTGACCGCTGATTGATGATCTGCAGCGCCGCCAGCGTGATCGCATCATCCTGCGACTGTAGCGCGTCGACCAGCAGCGGATTCCACGCTTCCGGCCACTGCGCCACCGTCGACCGCTGCATCACCTCCCACATCAGCCCCCGGACATTGCTGGCGGTTTCGCGATTCCCCAGCACCGCCGCAATAAACCCCTGCACCGCCATATCACCCGTCTGCGCCAGCAAAAACCCGCGCAGCGCCTGCGCGCGATCGGCACTCAACTCCAGTTCCTGCACCCACGTCCGCAACAGCGCCAACGTCTCCGTTCCCCAACCGGGATGCCGCGCAATCACCTCCAGCGCCGTCTGCTGCAACCGGGCATCTTCTGACGACAACAACGGCAGCACCATTTCCTGCGTGAGCGGGGAATCGTCCATCTGGTCGAGGGCGATGAGGGCGGCGCGTTGTGGCCCTGCAAATTTCTCATTCAACACACGACACAAGACATCAGAATGGCCGCCGCGAGTGAGCGCCACGATGACAGCATGTTCCTGAAATCGATCATTTGATGTTCCAATCACCGATGCCAGAAGAGTCAACGTGATTTGCCGATTCCGAGAATCATCATAGAGCGACTGCAGGATCGCTCCGGGCACCACTTCTGTTTCCGAAGATTGTCGACTCTGACCCAGGGCTCGCCCTAAGGTCGTGGCAGTTTCCGCAGCGAGAGGCGAACTCATTTCCATCAGGAACTGTTCTAAGAGGTCGAGCCCTCTCGGATTCTGCAACTCTGAGCTGCTCCCGATAGCGTGAATCAGGCTTTGCGTGACTGAGGGACTGTCTTCTAGTTCGAGGTTATCTGCAAGAAGCAGTAGATCTATCAGACTGCGGTCGCGCCGCGCCAAACTCCAGATGGCGTTCTGTTGAGCTGTTTCCGTTGGAAGTCCCTGTAGAATATTTGCAACCAGTGAAAACGCTGGCTGACCTCCATTGGTCACCAGTGGATCTTCCACGACCAGACTCAGCCGTTCGATAGCCTGTTCACGAATAGCCGGACGTGGATCCTGCAACCGCTTTAACCATTGAGCCGGTTCCTGCGTCGCCAATTCCAGCTTCTTCCCGCGCGGATCATCCACCACGGTTCCACCCACTTTCTTAACCCGATAAATCCCCCCATAAATCTCCGGCTTGGCCACCCGCGACGTCGGGCAGCCATTCAGAAACCACGCGCCGGTGTTCAGCACCAGCAGCGAACCGTCGGCGTCTTCCAGCACGTCGGTCGGGTGGAAGTCGCCGTCGTCGCAATGGAGAAATTCGTGGACGTCGGCAGTGAACGTCGAACCGCTGCGTTTCAGTTCGGCGTAGCGGACTTTGTGGGTGTTGAACTCGGTGAAGAACCACTTGTTCTTGAAGTCGTCGCCGAAGTGGACGCCGCGGTAACGCATGATCCCCGAACAGGCGACGTGGCCCAGGTTGTGGATCGGGCCGAGCAGGCCGCCGGTCCATTTGAACTCGGCGACGGCGTCGGCCAGGTCTTCGCGCGGATAGACGCCGCCTTCGACCCAGTGCATCAGGCAGTCGCCGCGGTCGCGATACAGAATGTTGACGGTGCCGATGCACTCCCCTTCTTCGGTGAAGTCGACTTCGACGGGGTTATCGAACCCGCCGCCAGCATGCACGCGGACGTCGCTGCCATCCGGTCGACAGGAATAAATGCGGCCTGCCTTGCCCTTGCTGTAGACGACGCCGTTCTTGTCCTTGAATTCGTGGCCGTGGCGACCCTGGACGATGTAGAACCGGCCGGTCGGGCTGAGAAAGGGGCCGTGGGTGTCGCAGGCGTTGCCGCTGAACCCGAAGCCGGTGAGGATTTCCTCGCGCTGGTCGGCCTTCCCGTCGCCATTGGTATCGGTGAACTTCCAGATGCTGGGCGGACAGGCGGCGTAGAGTGACCCGCGATACCACAGGCAGCCCTGCGGCAGCGTGATGTCTTCTACGAACTTCGTGGACTTGTCGAAGACGCCGTCGCCGTCGGTGTCTTCGAGGCAGGAAATCCAGTGCGGCTTCTTGGCCAGCATCTGGTCACGGTTCAGGTTTTCGCCGTTCGATTCCCCGACGAACAGCCGGCCGGTGTCGTCGAAGCCGGCGAAGATGGGGCGGTGGAGCAGCGGGTGACCGGCGACTTTCTGGATGGTGAAGCCTTCGGGCACCTGCGGGTCCGCAGCGCGGAGGGGTGTAGTGAGCAGGAGCAGGGAGAGAATCAAAAAATTGCGCACCGGAGTGATCCTTGGGAAATCGCGAACCCGCAAGCGGTCGACACCACCACGCTTGCGGGTTCGCGATTCTCTGATGTCAGAGAGTCAATTGCGACACTTCAACAGATTTTGATAGAATCTTGCAGCTCGCCCACCGATGATATAAGCTGCCATTGATTCATGGTAGGGGGGCGATCGTCCATGCTGCGGGTGCTGGGTTCCGAAAAACGGCTGTGTACGGGTCTGCGTCGCCGGGATTTCCTGGAAGTCGGCGGGTCCAGTCTGGCAGGTCTGTCACTCTCGCACCTGCTGCAGTCGGAACGGACCGCGACCGCCTCGACTGCTGGCGGTGACGGGTTCGGCAAGGCCAAACGCTGCATCGTCCTGTTCCTCTACGGCTCCCCCAGCCAGCTCGAAACCTTCGACATGAAGCCCGAGGCGCCGCTGGAGATCCGCGGCACCATGCAGCCGATCCGGTCATCGCTGCCGGGCCTGGACGTGTGCGAGCACCTGCCGAACCTGGCCCGGGTGATGGACCGCACGACGGTTGTGCGCTCGCTGCATCACGACTATCCGATTCACGGCGTCGCGTATGCGATGACGGGCACTCCGGTGATCGACGTCGGCATGGAACTCGCGCCGGCCGATCCCAAGCATCATCCGTACTTCGGCTGTGCTGTGGAATACTTCGATCGCCAGCAGCGCGGCGGGCTGAGTCCATTCCCGCAGAACGTGGCCTTGCCGTTTCCGTTCAGCACGCAGCGCACGGGGGAAGTGCATCGCGCGGGACCATATGCGGCGTACCTCGGCGGGATGTACAACCCGGTCTGGAGCGAATACGTCGGCAAGGCCTCGCGGTCGGTGTTCAAGGAACTGGGCGGAAACCGGCAGGAAGTCTGGGATCCGTACTGCGGTTGTGAGACGGACAGCCACTTCCGGCTGGCCTCGACCACGCTGCCGGACGGGCTCACGATGGACCGGCTGAGCACACGGCGAACGCTGCTGCAGCAGCTGGATGATTCCCGGCGGGCACTGTCGAAGACGGATCGCGTCAAATCGCTGACCGAGTTCCAGCAGATGGCTTACTCGCTGCTCGAATCACCGGCGGTGGCGAATGCACTCGATGTCCGCAAGGAAGATCCTGCCACACGCGAGCTGTACGGGATGTCGCTGTTCGGTCAGGCCTGTCTGGGCGCGCGACGGATGCTGGAAGCCGGCACGCGGCTGGTCAGCGTGTTCTGGGATGAATATGGCCTCGCGGGCGATGCGTGGGACACACACTGGAATCATTACGAGCGGATGACGGACCAGCTCATGCCGCCATTCGACAAGGCGCTGTCCGGCCTGATTCTGGACCTGGAACAGCGGGGCATGCTGGACGATACCCTGATCGTCTGCCTTAGCGAACACGGCCGGACACCGAAGCTCAGTTCCGGTCGGGGCGGCGGTCGCGATCACTGGGCACGGGCCTATTCCGCGCTCTTCGCGGGCGGCGGGATTGCACGCGGCAATGTCGTGGGGGCGACCGATGCCATCGCAGGCGACGTGGTCTCCAACCCGGTCTCGCCGAAAGACATGCTGGCGACGATGTACCATCTGCTGGGCATCGAGCCGCATGCGTTCCTGCCCGATCGCACCGGCCGGCCGATCCCGCTGTTGCCGGAAGGCACGCGCGTCGTCCATGAGATGCTGGCGTGAAGCGGGCTTGATCAAACCGCCGGGCTCGTTTTGTGATCCCGCGGACGGCCCCGAACGTGTGGCACGCCCTGAGTCCTCGAAGGGCGTGTTCGATCCACGCTTGAAATGACCACGCCCTTCGAGGACTCAGGGCGTGCCACACTCGCATCACAATTCAGGGCACACCGCGCAAATTCAAAAAGTCGGCGAAGACCGGTCCTCGCGGGCGTTTTGGGCCAGAGACTCAACCGGGTTCGTCCGTTGCGTGCGCGATATCGACGGGAAGATGTTCGCCGGTTTCGAGCGGCAACGACATCAGCTGGTCGAGTTGGGAGAGCGACAGGCGGTTGTCGATAGAGTTCTGCAAAACCCCGTCCGACAGCTCGAATTCCCGCCAGTGCTGGTAGATTTCAACCGGGTTGGGCACGCCGAGCAGATATCCCTGAGCCAGTTCAAAGCCCAGTTCGCAGCAGATCTGGTACTCGCCGAGCGTCTCGATGCCTTCTGCGAGTGGCGTCACTCCGATGTCGCGAATGGCATCGACAAGGCACCGCACAAACCGCTGGTGGGTAGTGTGAGCGCGGTCCAGACCCATGATCATTTTGCGATCAAACTTGAGACAATCGGGTCGGGCTCCTGCCAGTTCCACGATGCGAGCCTGACCGGCGCCAAAGTCATCAAAGGCCAGGCCGATCTCATAGTCGCGCAGTAGCGCACGGAACCGCGCAATTTGCGTCACGTCGGTGATCGCGGCTTCATGCACCTCGATTGACAAGGCCTGACGCGGCGCCAGTTCCCGCAGTTGCGCCACCCAGTCCCAGCTGGTTTCGTTGATGAATTCTGCCGGATGGGTATTCAGGTAGATGTGGGGATGCGGCACAAACTGGCGGCTGACCTCGATCCCCTTGACGCGCATCACATGGCTCAGGTCGCGTTCCATCTGCAGGTCGGCTGCCGCCGCGAACATCTTGCCCGGCGTTTCCAGCCCGACCATCGTGCTGCGGGCCAGCACCTCAAATGCATGAATGTGGCTGGAGTGCAGGTTGACGATCGGCTGGAAGTAGGGGACGACGTTCTGCTGATGGATGAGATTCTCGAATTGCACGCGCGCCAGGGCATGCTGGTGAAAGTCTTCTGACATCGTCATCAGACTGGGATCATCAACCTCGCAGGCAATTTTCAGGGCCACGTCGGCGAACTGGATGACATCATCCTCTTCGAGTTCCGCTTCCTGCCGGATCCGCTCGCCGTTAATGAACGTGCCGTTGGTACTGCCCAGATCACGGACAAACAGGCGATCGTCGCGGGTGAACAGATCGGCATGCAAGCCGGATACCGTGGCCCTTGGCAACGTCAACGACGCTTCCGGCCGTCGTCCGATCCGGAACGGGACGGGGTCAATCAACTTGCTGCGTGTTTCACCGCCGGCTCCAAATTTGCCGACCAGTAGCCATTGTCGCATATCAACCGCCTCAACCGCAGTTGCGAAACATTCCGCCGTTTCGCAAGGAAGTGAATGCACCGGGGACCGCAGGGAAATCGGAGCGCACTTCACGTTCTTCTTTTGGGAAACCTAGTTCAGGAAAGCCGCGACACCGCCGGAAGTCGTCGCTGACAATCACAAGTACGGGTTTTCATCTGGTCGGGATTAACGGTTATGACGAGGCCGGCGGACAGGACGCCTGCTGGAGTGGAGTCCGTGGGGAGCAATCCCGAGTGCGGACCGGCGGTCGCCAGGGAAAAACACGGTCGGTGGGCAGTAATGTGTCTACTTCACGATTTGCACGTCGTCCTCAGCCGGCAGCAGCGATGACGGCGAAATTTCACAATCCAGCACGTTGACAAATCGCATCGAGCCAACCACGAACCGAGAGTTGAAGGTGCCCATCCCCGTGATCACCAGGTGACCCCATTTTCCGTAGATCGTGCCGCTGAAGGTACTGTTGGCCAGCAGCTGGTCCCGGGCAATCACGATAATCCGCCGGTCGGTCCGGCGCTGGTAGATCAACAGCCCATGAAACGGACTGCCGGGAGAATTCAGCGGAGAATACCGGCTGCCCAGCAAACCGGCGTTGATCACTGCGCTGGGGAGAACCGTACCGAGTCCGGGAGCTGCCGGCGTGATTTCTCCATCGTTCCGGTCAGGAGAGCCGGTAGTCGCCGAGTAACTGGTGGAATCCGTGATGTAGAACATCACGCCCTCGGCGCGGACTTCGCCCCCGATAATCTGTAGCGGAATGTTGGTCAGTGGATTTTTGCCGCGGATGATATAGACGCCTGGCTGGAAGATCACCTTGCCGGTGACGACCTGAATATAGTCATAGACGCCCGGCTGCAGTGTGGTCGGTAAACCGAGTAGCGGAATGCCGATGACGGTCACCCCGCCGCGCGATGTGGAGCGGACATTGGCGGGATCGGTGGCGGTCGTGGGTACGGGAAGATCCCGGAAGGGGTCGGGGACCGGCAGGGCATTGGCCCGCAGCGGCGCCGGGTCTCCGGAAACGTAGGGACCGTAATTGCGCTCATTGTCGACGCCGCCCACCACCCGGATATCCCGGGCCCTGAGTTTTGTCAGCGGCAGAATCGGCATGGCGGTCAGGCCGGCCCGCAGCAACAGATCCTTGCCGGCGGGATCTCCATGTTCGTCGACTCCTCCCCACTCGGTGTTCACCAGCACGGCCCCGTTCACATTCAGCCGGCCGAGCCCGAGCACTTCCAGTCCCCCCAGATGTAATGAGGGCAACGATGGCAACACGAGTCCTGCGATGGGCGGCAGATCGATTCCCGGCGGACTCGGGTCAAGCACCACAATCGCCGCCCCGGCCGTGGCAGCTTCCCGTCCAGCGACGGCCTGCGCCCGGATGGTCCGGGTATGAACTCCGTTCAGCACCTGGATGAAATGCGAGGGAATCTGCTGGCTGACGTGAACTTCCGCATGTCCGGCCTGCCCGGCAAATGGTCCACTGGACGGCGGAATCTCGACTTCGACGTCGGCAGCTGCCAGACCGTGATGCGATTGCACGCACGCAACCGCGTGTTGTACGGCGGCGCTGGCACCCTCGCCGCGGCGGAGCGCCATGGCCGCTGAGATTGCGGCGGCATCGGCCGCATGCTGGGCAATGCCCGATTCTGTCATGAGCCGGCTGCCGTCAATGATCAGTCCCAGCACGCCGAACAGCGTGGGCAACAGCAGCACCAGAAAGACCAGAATCTTGCCGCAACGCTTCCGCAAGCCGGCAGAAATCCGGGGGAATCGGGGGGAACGCAACCGCAGGTGATTGGACAAATTTCGATGCATGGGAGATCGCCTGGGGAAATGACCGACGGGAACCTGCCGCTGGTGACGGGCGTGTCAAGGTGACCGGGAACGGCCTCAAGCCGGATGATCCAGCAGCCCGAAGCGCACGTGAGGAAGTCCTGTCGACTCATTCGCTGGCGCTTCGGACTGGTTCTTGAAGTGAATCATCCGGGTTAAGCAGAGCTGTCTGTATCAGGACTGTCAGTGCTGGATTCGCATCACGGAGACTGCCTGCAGCTTCCAGGTTTTCGTGCCGAAGAAGCCGCCGAACAGCGGATCGTGGTTGTAATTCAACGTGACGCGGACTCGTTGCCCGACACCATTGTCGCCATCCGGCCACTCCATACGAATGCGGACCTCGTCCGGTGGCATGACCGCCAGGATCGGAGCGATGACTCCCGCCGGGTCGCTGCCATCGCCGGCGTGTCCCGTCAGGGTGGCTGATCCCCAGGGGACTTGAATGTCCGCGGATCGCGCGCCACGGACGATGGCTGACCGCGCCAGACGGCAGGCCGCCGCTTGCAAGGTATTGCGATTCAGCACGGCGAGACCAAAGTCCAGAATCCCCAGCGTCAGCGTCAGAAAGACTGACGCCACCACGGCGGATTCCACCGCCACAGCGCCGCGCCGCGCTGAGAGCATTTTCTTGCCGGGAACCATCAGTGAAGGGCGGAGCATGATCACGCTGCGATTCCTGCTCAAATCCACGAAAAGACTCTCAGCGGTGTTCTTCCACCGACACGGTATGTTCAATCGATAGCGGGCGGGGAAATCCGGGCCAGCGCACGATGGTCTGAAACGCGGCAGTCACCGAGACCACGACCCGCAAGCGTCCGTCCGCTTCCCGCACGGGATCAATGTCGATATTGATCCGCGAGAGATCCAGCTGCGGCGTGTCCTGCAGTTCTTCAAGAATCGCATCCTGGATACGGTCCTCCCAGGTCGACATGGTCAGGTTGGTCAGGCGGTGCGTGGCTCCCTGTTCCGCGCCGACGCGGGCGGCATTGGTGACAGCACTGCGGGTGGTGTAAGCGCGGCCGATGTCCACGCCGCCGAGTGAAAGCATCAGCAGCACCGGCAGGGAGATCGCCAGCTCGACGGCGGATGCCCCGGCACGTCGCCAGTGACTCCTGTGGTTCAACCGTGTGATGCTGCGTTTTGCAGTCGCACTGGCTGGAGTCTGTGCAGGGCATCGAATTTCCTGAAGTGGCAGGACGACGTCCTGCCCGGCAGCGGCGTGTCTCAGACCGGATCTGCGTTTCATCGGATGAAACCTCCGGATGACGATCTCGACGAAGCAGCGGATTCGCGGGCCGAGAACGACTCGGAGAGCTTGATTGCAGCCGGTCCTGCCAGCACCACGAAGATGGCGGGAAAGATCAGCAACATGGTAGGAATCAGGATCTGGACGGAAGCATTCTGCGCCCGTTCCTCGGCGACTTGTTCCCGCTGCACGCGCAATCCGTTGGCGTGTTGCCGCAGGGAATCAGACACTCCGGTGCCGAACCGGCGCGCTTGCAACACCACGGTACTCAGCGTGCGTAACGGCTCGAAGTCCGAGCGATCTCCCAGATTGCGGAGGGCGACTTCCGGCGTGGCCCCCAGTTCAATCTGGGTCTGCACCGCTTTCATTTCCCCGCCAAGCAGAGGGTGGGCATGCTGCAGTTCATCGGCCACCCGCTGCAAGCTGGCTTCGATCGACATCCCCGCTTCCAGACAGGCCACCAGCAGATCGAGAAAGTCCGGCAGCGACCGGTTGAACGTGGAATGACGTCTGCGCTTCAACCGGTCGAGGCACACACCCGGCAGTAACAGGCCCAGCACGCCGCCTGCCGCGCCCAGATACAGGCCCAGATGATCCTGAACCAGACCCAGGGCATCTGCGGCAACCCCGATGACGGGTGGCAACATCATCAGCACCGCCTTGATCACCAGCAGAACCGACAGGGCAGACGGGGCATAGATGCCGGCGTGCATGAGTCTGGCCTGGAGCCGCGCCCGTTCGTCATCCAGGCCGGGCATGATCTGGAAGGAACTGCGGCGGCTTTTCGGGTCAGCGCCGTTTCGCCGCCAGAGTCCGGCGATGATCCGGCTCGCGCCGGCGGACACGCCATTCAGTTTCTGGAGTTCATCCAGGCGGTTGTCGACACGTTCATCGCCCGGCAGCATCAGGCGACCGGCCATGACGACCAGCGAGGCAACGGCCAGAAATGTCGCCATCGCGACCAGAATATCGAGATTGTCCATCGGAATGATTTTCCTGAGCGAACCGGTGCGGGATCTGTGTCAATCGCGCAGACTTTGAACACGCCGGGCTTCAAGGTCAGTATTCAATGCTGATGATCTTGCGAATCCAGACCATGCCGAGGACTTGTGCGCCAGCAATCCCCAGCAGGAGATTGGGGCGTGCCAGCAGCGGTTGGGCATACTCCGGGTCCAGCAGCATGATCGAGGCCAGGGCGACCAGCGGCAGCAGCGTCAGCACGATCGCCTGCATGCGGCCTTCCCCGGTGAGCGATTTGATCCGCGAGGCCAGATGCAGGCGATTGCGCACCATCTTTGAAAGGTTGCCGAGCAGTTCCAGACAGTTGCCGCCGGATTCGTTCTGCACCACCAGCGCGACCGCAAAGATTTGCAGCTCCATCAATCCGGTCCGTCGCGCCAGTTCGTGCAGCGTGACCTGCAGCGACAGCCCGAGTTCCTGCTGTTTGCAGCAGATGCCAAACTCTCCACCGATCGGGGCCGGCATGTCCGTCGCGACCACTTTCATGGCGCCGACCATCGTATGGCCGGCTTTCACCGCCCGTTTCAGTTGCTCGAAGGCCTCGGGCAACTGCTGACACAACTTCTGGATACGAACACGCCGTTTCCAGATCACAAACATCAAGGGCAGGGCAGCTGCCAGCACTCCGGCCAGGACCGCGAGGATGCGGAGCGGGCTGATCATGAGCATCAGCAGCGCTGCCGCAATGCCCAGGACGGCCGTCAGGATCAGCACCTGCTTCAGGGTGATCTTCAGGCCCGACTGTTCCAGCATCACCTCGCACCGCTGACGCAATCCCACATGGTCCTGCCGCGTCTGGACGTGCAGCGTGTTGAGATCGCGAAACAGCGGTGACCGTCTGGTGCGGGCCTCCCGGGCAGGCTGGAATCTTTCGGCCAGTCGCTGGCTGGTCAGCCAGCGCGGACGAATTACGCCCTCGAACACCAGCGAGACAATCGCAGCAGTCGCGCACGTGGTCGCGATAAACACCAGGACGAGCATCAGGATGGAACTCATCAGTCGGCTCCCTGTTCCGGGGACTCAGGGCGATCCTGCTCCAGGACGCGACGTACAAACAGCTGATTGGGCAGGTTCACGCCGCGGGCCTTGAACCGGCTCAGACACCGCGGGTGCAGGCCGGTCGCCAGAAACTGGCCCTGCACTACCCCCTGTTCGTTGACGCCGGTTTGTTCAAACATGAACAGGTCGTGCATGGTGATCGTCTCGCCATCCAGACCGGTGACTTCGGAAACCTGCATCACCTTGCGCGAACCGCCGCTGAGCCGTTCGCAATGCACCACAATATGCACGGCCGAGGTGATCAGCCGCTGGATGAAGCGCAGCGGGAGATTGCCGCCCGCCATGCTGGCGAGGAGTTCCAGGCGGCTGAGCGCATCGCGGGCGTCGTTGGCATGGATCGTGGAGAGGCTGCCGTCATGGCCGGTGGTCATCGACTGGATCATGTCGAAGGTTTCCTCACCCCGGCATTCCCCCACGATAATCCGGTCGGGTCGCATCCGCAGGGCATTTCGCAGCAGGTCGCGGGCGGTCACCGCCCCCTTGCCCTCCATGTTCTCGGGACGGGTTTCCATACGGGCGACGTGTGGTTGCTGGAGTTGCAGTTCCGCCGCGTCTTCGATGGTGACGATGCGTTCGCCTTCCGGAATGAAGCTCGACAGCAGGTTCAGAAACGTGGTTTTACCGCTGCCGGTTCCGCCGGAAATGATGATGTTCATCCGGCACCGCACACAGGCCACCAGGAACGCCAGAATCTCCCGGGTGGCCGATTTCCTGGTCAGCAGATCGGCGGCATTCAGCGGACGATTGCCGAACCGGCGGATCGAAACCAGCGCGCCGTCGAGTGCCAGCGGACGGATCACGGCATTCACGCGGCTGCCGTCTTCGAGCCGGGCGTCGACCATGGGATTGGATTCATCCAGCCGTCGGCCGACCCGGCCGGCAATCCGCTGGATGATTTCCATCAGATGCTGTTCGTCATGAAAGGCAACGCTGGTCCGTTCGAGTCGGCCGCGACGTTCCACATAGACGACACGGGGGCCATTGATCAGGATGTCGGTCACCGTCGGATCGCGCGTCAGGGCATCCAGTGGCCCCA